>Ga0209109_10002037_pt1 | contig 11070 bp, 13 predicted proteins | sample Rifsed10ft2_FD_184004 | JGI IMG/M metagenome (GOLD analysis project Ga0209109, IMG submission 184004) | Soil microbial communities from Rifle, Colorado, USA - sediment 10ft 2 (version 2) | ecosystem: Environmental > Terrestrial > Deep subsurface > Rock core/Sediment | place: Rifle, Colorado... | reverse complement strand
CGGCCGGCCGCCTGAAGATTGAGGCGTTGCCGGGCGGCGCAATCGTCCCGCCATTCGAGGTATTCGACGCCACGTCCAAGGGCGTGCTCGACGTCGGCATGTCGCCGTTCGGATACATTCAGGGGCGCAACACCGCCACGATCCGAACCGACATTCGTTTTTGCCGCGCTCGGAGATACGCCGTACACCGCGGACGAGGAGGCGCGCTTCATCGGCATGCTCGCCGAACTCAACCGCGCGAAGCTCGCGTTCGTGGTCCATGTCGGCGACTTCAAGAGCGGGCAAAGCGAGTGCAGCGATGAACTCTACCGCCAACGCCTGGATTGGTTCGAGTATTCGCGCCATCCATTTGTCTTCGTGCCGGGCGACAACGACTGGACCGACTGCTGGCGCGGTTCAGCGGGCGGCTACCAGCCGGCCGAGCGCCTGGTCAGGTTGCGCGAACTGTTTTTCGCGCAGCCGCGCAGCCTGGGCCAGCGCTCAATCGAACTCGCGCGGCACACTCAGGGCGCCTCGCCCCAACCCTATCCGGAGCACGCACGGTGGGCGCACCGGCGGGTGCTGTTCGTCACGCTCAACGTGCCCGGCGGCGACAACAACTTCTCCCGCGATCGCGCCGAATTCCGCGCGCGCGATGCCGCCGCGCGCAGCTGGCTGCGGGAAGCGTTCCGCCTCGCGCGCGCAAAGAAATTCGGCGGCGTCGTGATCATGATGCAGGCGAATCCCTGGGCGGCGGCCGGACCGCGCCGGCACGGTTTCGCGCCGCTGCTGGAGACGCTGCTCGCGGAAACCCGGGAATTTCCCGGTGAAGTGGTACTGATACACGGCGACACCCACCGCTATCGCGTCGATCGGCCGCTTGTCGACCCCGAAACGCGGCGGCGCGTTCCCAACTTCACCCGCATCGAAGTCTACGGCAGTCCGAACGTCAACTGGGTGCGGGTGCGGATAAACGAAACCGGCGGCGAGATGAGGTTCAGTGCCGAGCCGGGAAGCTGAAGCTCGAAGAGCGTGACTGATGATGCGTAACTGGTGGATCGTGACTGATGATGCGTGACCGGTGACTGGTGGATCGTGAGTGGCAACTACGATTCTCAGTTCTTTGGGTGACGCCTTTTCAGTCACGCCCTATCAGCCACGTGGCACCAGTCACGCCCTATCAGTCACGCTTCTCCGCATCAGTGATGGTGCCCGTCCGCCCCGTGCACGTGGCCATGGCTCATCTCTTCCGCGCTCGCCGCCCGCACCGCCGCGACCGCACACGAGAAATCGAGCGTGCGGCCCGCGAGCGGATGATTCGCGTCCACGACCACCTTGTCGGCGGCGATGTCGGTCACGGTGTAGACCAGCGCGTCGTGCCTGCCCTGCGCCTGGCCCTCGAACTGCATGCCGACCGCCAGATTGTCCGGAAACTTGTCGCGCGGCTCGACCTGGACGAGCTCCGCGTCGTACTCGCCGAACGCATCCTCGGGATTGAGCCGCACGCGGCAGCGGTCGCCGGCGCGCTTGCCCTCGAGCGTCTTTTCGACCAGCGGGAAGATACCGTGATGGCCCCCGTGCAGGTATTCGATCGGCGCTTCCGTCTTCTCGATCAACGGGCCGTCCGCGTCGAACAGTTCGTAATCCAGCGCCACCACCCGGTTCTTCTCTATTTGCAACTGCCGATCCCCCGCACCAGATCCAGCACTTCAACCGCGTGACCGCGCGGATTCACGCCATAGAGCGCGTGCTTGAGAACGCCCTTGCGATCGATGACAAACGTCGAACGCACGATGACCGTGCGGCGCCGGCCGTCGACTTCCTTCTCCTGCAGCACGCCATACCGCCGCGAGACATCGCCGTCGGCGTCCGCGAGCAACAGCACGCAGATGCCGTGCTTGTCCCGAAACGCGCCGTGGCTCAGGCAGTCGTCCATGCTCACCCCGACCACGACCGTCTTCAGACTCGCGAATTCGTCCTCGAGATCGCTGAAATCGATGGCCTCCATGGTGCAGCCCGGCGTATCGTCCTTCGGATAGAAGTACAGCACGACATTGCGGTGATTCCGGAAGCGGCCGAGGCTCACCACCTTCATGTCCGCGTCGGGCAGGTCAAATGGCGGCGCGTGTTGTCCCGGTTGCAGCAAGTTGCGTTCCACGGTCCAGAGTGTGTTGCCGGTCACAGCGTAACAAAAATGAGCCCGGTTCAGTATGTCACAGACTTCAGTCGCCGGCATGATTTTGTGAACAATAGCCGCGCGGGTCAAGCGCCCGCAAAAGCACGAAAGAATGCGCAAGATATAATCGCGCCGCATGTCACGCACGCTGCTCGCCGGTCTCTCCCCGCGTGCCTTTCTGCAACGTCACTGGCAGAAGCGGCCTCTGCTGGCGCGCCAGGCGTTGCCCGCCGCCGCGGGTCTCGTCACGCGCGGGGACCTCTTCCGGCTCGCCACCCGCGACGACGTGCAATCCCGCCTCGTCACTCGCTTCCGCAGGCGCTGGCGGGTCGCGAACGGGCCTTTCACGCAGCGGGAACTGGCCCGGCTGCCCGACCGCGACTGGACACTTCTCATCCAGGGCGTAAACCACGTCCTGCCACAAGCCCGCGCATTGTTGCACAACTTCTCGTTCATACCGTACGCGCGGCTTGACGACGTGATGGTGAGCTACGCCCCGCCCGGCGGCGGCGTCGGCCCCCATTTCGACAGCTACGACGTATTTCTGCTTCAACTCGGTGGCACGCGGCGCTGGCGCGTGAGCGCTCAGGACGATCTCACGCTGGTCAAGGATGCGCCCCTCAAGCTGCTCAGCAGGTTTCGCGCCGAGCGCGAATGGCGTCTCGATCCGGGCGACATGCTGTATCTCCCTCCACGCTGCGCGCATGACGGGATCGCGATCGATCATTGCCTTACGGCGTCGATCGGCTTTCGTGCGCCGGGCGCGCAGGAACTGGGTGAGCGTTTCCTGGAGTATCTCGCGGACAATCTCGCCCTCGACGGCATCTACCGCGATCCGCAACTGAAGGCGACCTCCCACCCTGCCAGGATCAGTGACGAGTGGTTGTCGAAGTCGGGCCGCGCGCTGGACCGCATCACGTGGTCGGGGCGGAGCGTTCGGCAATTTCTCGGTTGCTATCTGACCGAGCCCAAGCCGCATGTCTTTTTCGCCCCCCCGGCGCGCGCCCTCGATGGCCGGACGTTTGCGCGCCGCGTCGCGGCCCGCGGCGTCGAACTGGACCTGAAGGCACTGATGCTCTACCGAGGGCGGGAATTTTTTATGAACGGTTCCGCGTGCACCGTGGGGCCGGCTGCCGCGACGATCCTGCGCCGGCTCGCCGACCGCTGGCGGCTCGAACCCGCGTCCGCCCTGGACGCTGAAGCCGCGCGCTGGCTTTACCGATGGTATCGCGCGGGCTATATTAGGATAGCCGGTAAAATTACGGAGCCCGACAGTCTTCGCCGCAAGTAAACGCCCGATGGCGAGGGCCCGGTACATCGCAGCATGGAACCGACACGCAACCTTCCGCATGCCCAGTACCGCCGCTTCCAGGGCATGCGCGAGTACGAGGGTCTGATCGACGAGATCATCCCGCAGACACAGAGCCGGATACGGGTTTTCGACCGGTCATTGAGCCACGCCTACAACTCGGCGCAGCGCCATGACCTGCTCCGGCAGTTCCTCCTTGCGAACCGGCTCAACCGGCTGTTCATCGTCCTGCACGAAGTGGACAGGTTCGAACGCCACCACCCGCGCATGCTGCAACTGCTCGAGCAGTTCAGCGAAGGGGTGAGCATTCGCATCACGCAGCAGCCGGCCAAGCATCTCTACGACCCGTTCGTCATATTCGACGCGAGCCATTACCTGCATCGCTTCCATTATGACCACCTGCGGGCAGCCCAGGGCGTAAACGACGTCGTCGGCGCCCAGCAGCTCCTCGATCGCTTCAGCGAAATCTGGGAAGCATCGGCGCCGGCCGTGTCGTCCACGGTCAGCGGCCTGTAACAGCCCCGGTTCGTAACCCCATATTAGTCATGGGTATATTCGGTCCTGGAAGTCCAGAATATGGGGTAAACCGATGGCTGTGCTGAAACGTTAGTGCTATGATTCTGCGCGCTTTAGGCGCACTTCACGTTGGCTCAACCGTACATCTCATTCTAATTAGGAACATAATATGAAACGCTCGCTCATTCTCGCATCGCTTCTCGCGCTGGGTCTCGCCGGTTGCGGCGAAAAACCTGCTCCGGCCCCGGCGCCCAAGATGGCCCCTGAAACGAAACCTGCTCCGGCACCCGCGCCGGCCCCTGAGGCACCAAAAGCGCCGGCTGACGCGCCCAAGTCGGACGCGGGTGGCGCGCCTGGCGCCGCCCCAGCTCCGGCGCCCGAGATGAAGAAAGATGAAATGACGAAGTAACCCGCCCGCGGGCATGAAAAAGCCGGCCACGTGGCCGGCTTTTTTTCGCTCACGGATCGTTTCCCGCGGCCGGAACGCCGTCAATCAACGCGGCGCGATCCCGAGCCAGTCGAAGCCGTCATCCTGCGTTGCGATCCGGATCCAGTCGGGCGCGCAGTTGAGGGCGCGCGCCAGCGCGGCGCGGGCAAGTTCGGGCGTGTTGTTCTGCTGCGAGAGATGGGCGGCGACCACATGCTGCAGGCGACTGCAGTCCAGTCCCGCAAGCAGGCCCGCCGCGGCGGCGTTATCCAGATGGCCGAACCGGCCGGCGATGCGGCGCTTGAGCCACACCGGATAGCTCCCGCGCTCGAGCATGCCGGAATCATGATTGCACTCGAGCACCAGCGCATCGACGCCGGACAGCATGGCCTGGATATGGGGGGTCGGCGCGCCCACGTCGGTCAGCACCCCCAATCTGACGGCCCCGTCCCCGAACACGAACTGCGCGGGTTCGCGTGCATCGTGCGGCACGGGATAGGGATGGATCTCGAGGTCTCCGACCGTCACGACGGTGTGGCTGTCGATGACCGTCACGTCCTGCAGCGCCGCCCGTTCCCCGTCCAGAGCGGAAAACGTCCCGTGGGTAAGAAAGACAGGAAGCTCATACCTGGCGGCAAAGCGTGCCACGCCGCCCAGGTGATCGTCGTGCTCGTGGGTCACGATCAGCGCGTCGAGATCGCCGGGGGCCAGGCCCCGGCGGCCCAGGCGGGAAACCGCGTCACCCAGGCCAAAACCGCAGTCGAGCAGGACGCGCGTAGTGCCCGCCTCGACGACGAGACCGTTGCCCTGGCTGCCGCTGCCCAATGATGCGAAGCGCATCATTGGGGGTGAAAAGTGAAATGTGAAACGTGAAACGCCGGATCCGCGACAAGTCGCGAAAACACGACCCGGTTCACTTTTCACCTTTCACGTTTCACGTCACTTGAGTTGCTCGTAGAGCAGCGTCAGTATGCGGCCCGCGGTCTGGGAGGTCTCACGGGTACCGCTCCTGTTCAGCACGTTGACCTCGGCACCCTTGTCGGCGCCTCTCACGAGGATCTGGTACTGCTCGTTCTTGGGCTTGCTGCTGTCACCCCAGAACTTGAGCCGCGACAGCCAACCCTTTTCGGCAGACTTGTTGTCGATCTCGGGATCGATGTAGCGCACGAAGTACAGTCCCTTCGAACGATCCCGGTCCTCGACCGTGAAGCCCACCCGGTCAAGCGCCAGTCCGACGCGGCGCCAGGCGCGGTCGAACTGCTCGTCGAGCGCGAGCGTCGAGCCATCGGAACTGCGCGACAGCGACGCACGGGGGGCCGCGCTGCCACCGGCGAGTTGCGCCTTGACGCGGCTTTCCTGGACGCCGAGTCTCACCATGAGCCGGCGCAGCATTTCAGCTTCAAGTTCGGGACTAGCCTGCCGCGGCTGCCACTTGGTACGATCTTCCGCCGTACTGGTGAAAACCTCTTCCATGCCCCGGTGACTGATGTAGACCTCCGTCGTGCCCGCCTCGCCGCCACGCTCCAGGCGGGTGCGGAACTTGTCGCGCTCCGAGGTCGAGTACACCGCATCGAGGAGTTTTCCCAGCGTATTGCGTATGATGCCGTCGGGTATCTTCGCCCGGTTCTCGGCCCAGTCCGTCTCCATCACCCCCGCCTCGGGCAACTCGACATTGACGATGAACCCGGTCTCCTGCCAGAAGTCCTTCACCACGTTCCACAGTGCAGCAGGTTCGCCCTTCACCACAAGCCAGCGCTGGGTGCCGGCACGTTCGATGCGCGCGTCACCCCCCTGCGGCAAAACGTCCCGCGTTGCACTCTGCGGAGCGCCCGACCGCTCGCGGCTATAGGCGGAAAACGTCGCCCCGCTCTTGGGGTTCACGTCAGGCACGAGAAAACGGTCGTCGCCGCCCGGGCGCGTGAGATCCGGCGGCACGTCGAGGGGCGGTATCTTGCCCGCCGACTTGTAATCGATCTTCTTGCTCGGAAGTTCAAAGCTCCCAAACGTCCCACAGGCTGCCAATGCGAGCGCGGCGCATGCCGCGACAGCCAACCGAACGCGGTTGTAACTTCTCATGGAGACACCTCTCAGGGCGGAATGCGTTGCGCAACTCATGTCGCGATCTCCGCCTGCCGCATTGCCGTTCGCACCAGGTCGTGGCACCCCGCGGACAACGGGGTAAGCGGCAGGCGTATCCCCCCTTTGATCAGTCCGATCTGCTGCACCGCCCATTTCACGGGAATGGGATTGGCCTCGCAGAACAGGTGGCGGTGCAGGCCCAGCAGCTTGTTGTTGATGTCGCGCGCGCGCGCGACATCGCCCGCCAGCGCCGCCGCGCACATCTCATGCATCAAGCGCGGGGCAGCGTTGGCGGTCACCGATATCACGCCGTGCCCTCCGAGCAGCATGAGTGCGAGGCCCGTCGCATCGTCTCCGCTGAAAACCAGAAAATCCCCGGGCTTGCGCCGCAGCAGGTCCGCACCCCGCTCGAGGTTTGCCGTAGCGTCCTTGATGCCCACGATGTTCGGGATCTGCGCCAGCCGCAAGGTCGTGTCGGTCTGAAGATCGGCGACCGTGCGCCCCGGCACGTTGTAGACGATGTGAGGGATCGCCACCGCCTCCGCGATGGCCCGGAAGTGCCGGTAGAGCCCTTCCTGCGTCGGCTTGTTGTAGTACGGAACCACCGACAGGCTCATATCGGCGCCGACCTGTTTGGCGTAAGCCGCGAGTTCGATCGCTTCGCGCGTGGAGTTCGCCCCGGTGCCGGCGATCACTGGAACACGCTTCGCCGCATGCTCCACCGCGGTCTTGATCAGGAGATGGTGCTCGTCAAAATCAACCGTCGGCGACTCGCCGGTCGTCCCGACCACCACGATCCCGTCGGTACCCTCGCTGATATGCCAGTCGATCAGCCTGCGGAACGCATCGAGATCGAGCTCGCCGTCCTCTTCCATCGGGGTCACAATCGCGACCAGGCTGCCTTGCAACGAAGCCATCTACAGGATTTTCCGCAAAAAAGGGGCCATGCCGGCCCACTGAATCGGCTGCATTTTACCCGATCCTGCGTGCAGGGGCACTCCGGGTTTGTGACACGGCCCGGCGCAATTGGTTGCGCCCATGGTAACGGGCCGGACCGGGCAGCTAACTTTGCTGGGAGCGGTAAAACTGCCGCAAGAATCCCTCGCCGTCGGTCACCGCCAGCTCCGCGAGCAGCTCGCGACAAACCTGGCCGAGGGGCTCAACGACCGCGGCAACCAGCGGATTCCAGCCGGAGCACAGCACTTCGGCGCCATAGCTTTCGCTTTCGGGGGTGCGCCCGTCCAGGTTGGGATCCCGCGCGTTCATTGTTGAGCGTCCGATACGGTGGATTTGGAGAATCGGTCGTCGAAGCGATCGACGCCCTTACATTCCTTAACGGCAATACGGCAAAAAGGTTGAGTCGGATTGCGGAACGCCGCCAACCGTGGATCAACTGGCGTTGCGCGCGGCGCAGATACGCTGCACCACCGCCGGCCGCGGCTCAGAGACGACGAGGTGCTCGTAGGCGACTACGGTGAGGCGGCCTCTTACCCATTCGAGCAACTCTCCGGGCTGCAACAGGAAATCGGGATTGGAGGGCCGGCCATAGCGCTCGTTTCCAGCGGCGAGGGTCTCGTAGATCAGTACGCCGGGCGCGGCAATTGCGTCAAGCAGGTGCGGGAGAAGCGGGCGATGCAGGTAGTTGGTGACGATGATCCCGGCGAACGAGCGCCCGGGATACGGCCACGGACCCTGTTCGAGGTCGGCGCAGAGAGTCGTAACGCCAGGCACGCCAGCCAGGTTCGTCAATGCGCCCCGATCCCGGTCCACCGCGTAAACGGTGTAACCCTGCGCGGCGAGCATGCGTGCATGCCGACCCCCGCCACAGGCAACGTCGAGCACCGCGCCCCCGCTCGGGATCCGGTGGGTCCAGCGCGCCACCCATTCGGAAGGCTCCCGGAGCCGGGCATGATCTTCACTCATCACCGCAGCGACGGTCTCATCGATGGATTTACAAACTTGCAGCGATCTCATTATAGGGAATGTGGCGCGAGCCGTGGCGCAGGCATGGGCTACAATAGCAGCAGCCTCCGACGAGAACTTCGACATGCGCGTGTTGCATGAAATCCGCATTGCCCGGCTGCGGATCCCCTTGAGCAGGCCGTACCGTCTTGCGTTTGGCGCAGTCGAGCATTACGACACCATCGTCGTTGAACTGGTTGACGACGACGGCTGCGGCGGTCTGGGGGAAGCCACCGTTTTGACCGGATACACGGATGAAACCATAGAGGAAAGCTGGGCAGTGGCGCGCCAGTTCGCCGAGTTCCTGGCAGAACGCGGCCCCGTGCCCGCCCGCCTCGAACTGTTGCGTCTCGGCGAACGATATCCGTTTACCGCGACGGCATTCGCCACCGCGCTCGAAATGCTGGCCGGAACGGCGCGACTCGCTGTGGCCACATGCACCCCGGTGCCGATTCTGGGCCTGCTTCACGCGACCGAGGCATCGGCAGCCGCCGCGGAGTTCGAGGCGCTGCTCGCCGATGGCTATCGCACGATCAAGGTCAAGGTCGGATTTGACGTCGAGCGCGATGCGCGGATCGTACGGATGGTTCAGTCGATCGTCCGTGGCCGCGCGGCGATCCGCCTCGACGCCAACCAGGGCTATACCGCGGCGCAAGGCGCCGCGTTCGTGCGCGCGCTGGATCCCGCGGGGATCGAGCTTTTCGAGCAGCCGTGCGCAGCCGGAGACTGGGAATCGCATCTCGTGGTCGCGCGGGCATCACCGGTTCCGCTGATGCTCGACGAGTCGATTTACGGACTTTCCGATATCGACAAGGCGGCATCGCTCGGGGCTGCGGCGTTCATCAAGGTAAAGCTCATGAAATTCGTGACGCTGGAACGCCTGGCGCAGGCAATCGAGCGCATTCGCGACCTCGGCATGACGGCGGTGCTCGGGAACGGCGTCGCGACGGACCTCGGCTGCTGGATGGAAGCGTGCATCGCCGCGCGACTCATCGACAACGCTGGAGAGATGAACGGCTTCCTCAAGGCGCGCTCGCCGCTGCTGGCGCCCACGCTCGAATTTCGTGATGGGAAATTGTGGCTGCAGCCGGGTTACATACCGCGTCTCGACCCCGATACCGTCGAGCGCTACGGCGTCGAGAGCGTCGGAATCTCACCCCGCGCGGCGCGGGCAGCGGCGGCCGGATAATTCCGGTGAAGGCGGTCACGATTTCCCGCTTCGGGGGACCCGAAGTCCTGGAGTACGGCGAGATTCCGCCGCCCGCGCCGAAGGCGGGCGAAGCGCTCGTCGAACTCGAGTTCGCGGGCGTCAATTTCACCGACGTCTACCAGCGCTCCGGCTTCTACGCGCGCTCGCATACCTACCAGACGCCGTTGCCGATGACCCTGGGCTCGGAAGGCGGCGGCATCGTCGTGGCGCTCGGCGATGGCGTGACCCATGTCAAAATCGGCGAGCGGGTGGCTTACTGCATCGTGCGCGGCGCTTACGCGCAGCGTGCCACGGTGCCGGCGGAGCGGCTGGTCAGGGTGCCCGACGAGATGCCGATGCCGGTCGCGACCACGCTGATGCTGCAGGGACTCACCGCCCACTATCTCAGTCACTCCGCCTTTGCGCTCGGACCCGGCCATGTGTGCCTAGTACACGCCGGCGCGGGCGGCGTCGGCCAACTGCTGATTCAACTTGCCAAACTCAGGGGCGCCATGGTGATCGCCACCGCCGGCAATCGTGAGAAGGCCGAGATCGCGCGCAAGCGCGGCGCCGATCACGTCATCCTCTACCGCGAGACCGATTTCCGCGACGAGGCGAGAAGACTCACCGGTGGCATCGGGGTCGACGTGGTGTACGACGCCGTAGGCAAGGACACCATCGCGCGCAGCATCCGCAGCCTCAAGCGCCGCGGATTGTGCGTGAACTACGGCGGCGCGTCGGGACTCGTCGCCTCCATCGAGCCCATCGAACTGGCGGAGGCGGGCTCGGTATTCTTCACCCGCCCGCACCTCGCCGACTACCTGGCAACGCCGGAAGAACTGCGCGATCGTGCGGCGGACCTGTTCGCGGCGTGGCGCGCCGGGACACTCGCGATTGCGATCGATCGCGAGTTTCCGCTGGCGGAGGCAGGCGATGCACACCGCCACCTCGAGGCCGGGCGCACCCGCGGCAAGCTTCTGCTAAGAGTGCCGCAATGAGAATTGCCACGGGGACACGAAAAACGCTGGTGACGGGCGTCATCGGTTCCGATACCCATATCGTCGGCAACCGCATTCTCTCCATGGCGCTCGAAAAAGCGGGATACAAGGTCGTGGCGCTCGGCGCGTTGACGCCCGCCGCCGATTTCATCAAGGCCGCGGTCGAAACCGATGCGGATGCGATCCTCGTATCGTCCCTTTACGGCCAGGGCGAACTCGACTGCCGCAGCTTTCGCGACATGTGCGTCGAAGCCGGCCTCGAAGACATCCTGCTCTACGTCGGCGGCAACCTGGTGGTAGGCAAGCAGGCGTGGACGGAAGTCGAGCAACGGTTCCTCGAAATGGGCTTCGACCGCGCCGCGCCGCCGGGCTCGCGGGTCGAAACCGTCCTCGAGTGGCTCGTGAACGACTTCGCCGCCCGCGACGCGCACGAGA
>Ga0209109_10002035_pt1 | contig 11073 bp, 6 predicted proteins | sample Rifsed10ft2_FD_184004 | JGI IMG/M metagenome (GOLD analysis project Ga0209109, IMG submission 184004) | Soil microbial communities from Rifle, Colorado, USA - sediment 10ft 2 (version 2) | ecosystem: Environmental > Terrestrial > Deep subsurface > Rock core/Sediment | place: Rifle, Colorado... | reverse complement strand
GGCCAAAGCAGACAAATGGGACTCGCGTATAACCTGCACAATGCGAGCCGGTTATCCTAATCCGTGGCAGTACAAAGCAATTGCATTTGGTCAGTGGATGGATGCCTGCTATGCGCATTGCATTCAAGTACAAGCAGATGTTGTAGCAGGATTGCGTCCCGTCCCAACAGAAGCAGAATTGATTGCAGAACTTCCTGTGATGGTGTGGCCTAAATAAGGATATAAAATGACTCGGACAACAACTTTAAGCGTTACTCGTAATGATGTTATCGCAGCAACATTAAGAAAATTAGAAGTTATTGGTGAGGGTGAAACACCCTCTACTGAAGATTACACCAATTGTACTTTTGGTTTGAACATCATGCTTAAGGCGTGGGAGAAGGATGGGTTTTATCTGTGGAAGTTGACGGAGATTCCAGTCCCTACTGTGGCAAGCAATGCTTCTTATCAAGTTGGGGACACCGCCACAGGCACTGGGGCAGTTGTAACAAACCGCCCTATCCGTATTATGGATGCCTGCTACATTCGAGATTCCAGTAGCAATGATTCTCCTTTGACAGTAATTACAAAACAAGAGTATAACCACCTGAGCGGGAAGACTTCTACAGGTACTCCAAATCAAATTTACTATGACCCCCAATTGACTAATGGGGTATTAAAGATGTACCCCACACCCTCAGATGCAACACATACGGTTTACTTAGTGGCACAGATTCCAGTGTATGATTTCTCTACTGATGGAACAGAAGCATTAGATTTTCCACAAGAAGGTTATCAAGCAGTTGTGTATGGATTGGCAGAGGAAATGTTGGATGAATACCCAAGACTCCCCATGCAGAAGGAGCAACGAATTATTCAGAAGGCTGAGTATTTCCGTAATCAGTTAGCTGATTGGAGTCAAGAAGAAGGTTCAATTTTTTTCATGCCTAAGGTCAGGTAATCATGGAACCTAAACCGATTCCCTTAGTCACTCAACTAGACAATAGATCAAGCTCGGTATCAAAAGATGCAAAGCTAGTAAACTGCTATGCGGATTTAACTAACAAAGAAAAACCGAGGGTTATTAAAAGGCCGGGACACAATTCAGGAACCCTTTATGAAGCTGGGGCTATTCAGGGCCTGACCACATACCTCGGTGTGGCTAGACTTGTGGTAAACAATAAATTTTTTAAAACCTCTTCAACATCTGTGGCAATAGATGCTGATGGGTTGGATGTGGATTTTGTATAATGGCAAGCAAACCATTGGTATTTAAAACAGCAGCAAAAGCTTGGGTGTTTGATAGTGATGCTGACACAGTAACACAAATCACGGATGTTAATTATCCGGGGGCACATACCTACACGATTTCTGCACTCACTAGTGTTACTACCACAGCCACAGCCACAACAAGTGCAGCACATGGGCTGGCGGTGGGGGATAGTGTTACAGTTGCCGGGGCAGACCAAACAGAATACAATGGAACCTATGCAGTTGTGACCGTGGCAGACACGACACACTTTACTTATACCTTTGCAGGAAGTGCCACAACACCCGCAACAGGAACAATAACTGCCGAAGATGGAAGAACCACTGTTCCGGGGATTGTTCATTTGGATGGCACATATTATGTAATGACACCAGCAGCAGAAATTTATGGCTCCGGTGTGGATGATCCCGCCACATGGACAGCGTTGAATTTTATCTCCGCAGAAACAGAGACAGACACAGGAGTAGCGATTGCCAAGAATCTTAATTATTTAGTTGCTTTTGGTCAATGGACAACAGAGTTTTTCTACAATGCAGGGCAACCAGCACCCGGCTCTCCTTTACTCCGTGCTGAAAATATGTTCTTGCAAATGGGTTGTGCCTCAGCAAAATCCATCGCTCAATGTGATAACTCCATTATTTGGGTGGGACAAACAAAAGAAGGACAGAGTGGAGCAAGTTATGGTCGTTCTGTTGTTCAGGTAGTTGGAACAAAAGCAACCACGATTTCTTCTCCCCTCGTTGATACTATTATTACAGCAGATGATTTAGCCACAGTGTATAGCACGGCTTTTAAACATGCTGGCCACTCTTTTTACGTCCTTACTTTGGTTTCTTCAAATATCACTTTGGTTTATGATTTAAACACACACACATGGTATCAATGGACAAGTATGACTGTTCAAGCACCAAAATCAGTGACGAGCCTTACATACAGCTCAGCAACAGGATTAGCAACAGCTACAGCGGCTTCTCATGGTTATGCTGATGGCGATCTAATTACAATTGCTGGGGCAGGGCAATCCGCGTATAATGTAACTGAGAATATCACTTATCTTACCGCTGACACATTCTCTTATCCAGTAAGCAGTTCTCCCGCAACTCCCGCAACAGGAACAATTACAGCAACCGGGTACACAGAAGGCTACTTTAAATTGGTGAAGCACACAGCCACAGGAACAGCGAACTTATTTGCAGACACATCTGCCGGTAAACTATACTCTTTGACTACCACAGAAGATGGTGATAGTGGTGTGTATATCAACCAGCTAATTCGTACCCAGATTATAGATGGTGGGAATAATCATTACAAACCAATTGAAGCTTTGGATTTAATTGGGGATAGAGTTTCTGGTGATGCACTTATTCGATACAGCAAAGATGATTATCAGACGTTCTCTAAATACAGGAAAGTGGATATGTCTTTAGTACGAAGTCACTTATCAAGGTTAGGTAGGGGGCGTAGAATATCTTTTGATGTTAGGATAACAGATTCAATTTCTGTGCGCTTGGAGCGCATGGACGTAACTTTTGGAGGGGAATAAGATGGGACTTTTTTCTACCGGCGCAAGTAATGAAGCCGAAAACCAAGCGTGGTTAGCTAATCTCAAAGCAACAAGGCCAGATGCTTATGCTGCTTATATGCGCTATCTTCAACTTAATACTGCCCGCCAAACTGACCCAATGGAAGGCGGAAGTGCTACTCGTGCTGGGCATCGCAGAGCTAGAGAGCAAATGGGATATAGCGAACAAGCATTCCAAGAAGCACGTCAAAATCTTTTAACAAATTATCCAGAGGTAATGCAGTACGCATCTACCCATGGGCAATATACGGGTGGGCTTGGCCAAGGCGGAGATGCGCTTGTTGCTGCTATTGCGTTGCCGGTTGCTGCTTCTTATGCTGCTGGGGCAGGGGCAGGTGCTGGGGCAGGAACAGGCACTAATGCGGCGTTACCCTCAACAGGTATGGTTGGAACGGGTGAGTTAAGTGCTGCGGAAGCAGCACAGTGGGGGGTTGGTGCTGGGGCAGGAACCGGAGGGGGCGTGGGTACTACTTCGGCGGGAGGCGGTTTGTGGTCTTCTTTGGCAGGACAGAACGGTTCTAATATACCCTCTTGGATTGGTCTTGCAGGAAATCTATGGGCAGCAAATCGAGGGGGAGGAAACCCCGGTGCAGCCGCCGATCCATTCGCATCCCAGCGCCCAATGTATCAAGAAATGCTGCGCAATCTTATGACTGATCCATCGTCCTTTCAAGATACTCCAATGTTTCAAACCGCACTGGACACAGGAACAGAAGCAGTGAATCGGGGTGCTGGGGCTAAAGGAACACTAAATTCCGGCGCTCGTCTTGCTGAGTTAGAAAAGTTTGGAGTTGGTTTGTCAAATCAGAATTTCTTTGACTACCTCACTTCTTTAGGAACATTATCTGGGGCCACTTCTGGAAGTCCGGGGGCCGCCGCACAGATAAATTACGAAAGTGGTCAGGCTCGGACAGGAAATTACCTTGATGCTCTGGCTAACCTAACTCAGTTAGGTATGACCTTTTCTGGGTATGGGAGCTAATATGCCTACATTTTCTGAATCTTTTGGTAGAGTTTTAAATAACCAAAGAATGCTTATGCAGATGGGGGTAGAGAGAGAAAAGTTGGCAGATTTAAAGCAGCAGCGAGAAGCACAAGCACAAAAACAGATGCGAATTAGGGAACTAATGCAGGAGGAGGGACAGCAAGCAAAGCCCCTTACCCGATATGGGACTGACCCGGCCCCCTTATTGCAGACAGGGAACAGCTACATTAATGCAGGAAGACAAATAGCCGCAGAAGACCCTAAAGCAGGGGCAGAGCTTATTAAACAAGGGGATGAGATTCTTACTGTTGCCAATAAACGGGGTGCAGAGGAACTAAAACAACAACAAGAGGTCTTAGCTCATGTTGTGGGGTGGTCAAGCACCGTGGATAGTCAACCAGCTTTGGAGCAGGCAAGACAATCTGTAGAGGCAAGACACCCCGGTACTTGGGCGGCAATGAAACTTCCCACAGAGTACAATGAGAATACAGCACAAATTTTTAAACGGCTGAACCAAGCATCAACCACCGCATTGCAACAGGCTGATTTGCAAATCAAGCAAATGAAATTGGTAGAAGAAAAGAAGTACTACCAAGCGCGAACAGAGAAAGAAATCGCTTTAGCAAACAAAGCAAGGCGCGATGCGGCACGGGAACAAACCGGACTACCTCGCACCACCAAGACACGAGACCCCATTGCTTTGTATGAGAATAAAATTCTTGCCGAAAGCCAACTATATGAGAAAGAAAAATCAGGGGTGCTAAAAGATACGAAGAAATACTCAACAAGGGAAAAGGAAACGGGTAGGTTGTGGTGGAAAGAGACACAACCCTCAGCACAAGCACAGGCATTGGGTGCGGTTGAGAAGGCCCACCAAGGGCGTTTGGCAGCAATCAATAGGTGGGCTAATGTGCAGGGAATCCCCATCTCAAGAGAAGCCCCAGCGCCCGCTGTGGCCTATCTACGGGCCAACAACACCCCCGAAGTAAGACAAGCATTTGAGGAAAAATATGGATACCTCCCAGACTAATCCGTTCGATCAGTTTGATGAACCAACAGACACAGCACCCAAAGCCACCACTAAGGTAGCTCAGGGTGTTAATCCGTTTGACCAGTTCGATGAAGCTTCCGCGCAACAAGCACGAGCAGGGGCAACAGGTAGTTGGGAAGATGAAAGCAGAGCAATGAGTTTGTCTTCTGAGACAGCCACGAGGGTTCCCAAGATTCCGGGAACAGAGTTTATTGCAGAAGCCATAACAACCCCCCTAGATTTAATTGATATGGGGGTTGGTGTGTTTGGTTTGATTGGCAAGACACTAGAACAGGGCGGTTTGGCTTTGTATGAACACGGAAAAGCAGCCCTAAAGGGAGAAACAATTGATCCAGAAGCCATGAAAAACATTAGTGGTTTCATGGCAGAGGAATTTTCAAAACCAGAAATGGCAGCTTCTTTGGCCCCTGTTCGCACGATGATGGAACAAAGTGGGAATGTGTTACCTGAGACACCAATAACCAGAGTCTTTGGTGGTGTGTCAGAAGCCATTGAAAAGGGTTCTGAGGCGGCTGAGGAGGCCACAGGAACAGAAGCCATGAAGTATGGGCTACCTATGGTTGCTGAGGGTCTGGTGGCTCTTGGAGCAGCACATGGGCTAAGTCGTAGACAAACAAAGAAAGCAGTTCATCAGATAAGAGCCAAACAAATCAACGAAGCAAAAGCAGCGGGTCTAACTACAAATGAAATGGCAGAAACCATTTTAAAGAAAGCCGCCAAGGAAGGGATTGAAGTTCCTCCTGAAATGAAGGGAAAGATTAAAGTAACACTAGATCAATTGGCGGAAGCATACGACACCACAGTAGATTACACAGGAAAATCAGCAAAGGCTGCTGCTGCTGCAACAGCTAAGTTGAATGAGGCAATGGCCCCATTTGAGAGGAGAGCAACCCCAAGGGTACAACCATCTTTATTGGTGGAACCAAGGCAGTTTAATGATGTTGGTTTAGTGCCACAAGTACAAGGGGTTCATTACTCCCCCACACAACGTCCTATTTTATCCGGTAGATTCTATGGCACAGGGGTAAGGGGAGCAGAGCGAGTGCGGCTTGCTAAAGCAGAAGACCCCCGCATTAAGAGCAGGGTTACATTCTATGTGGATGAAGGCAAAGGCACATTCCCCGAACAAGGTGTGGGTAAGTATGCCCACGAAGTCCCATTGAATAATCTTTATGATGCAGCAAAGAATCCTTTGAAGTTACCCGCGGAACCCAATGCTTTTGAGTCTGCGGTTATTGATGCTGGGTTTGATGGTTACTACATGAGGGGTGCTTTTGATAGGCAGGGTGCTGCTGTTATTCTTGGTGATGCAGCTAAGGAAATCAAGGTTCCTAAGAAAGTGGAACCAAGTTTTGAAGTAGCTCCGAGAGTTGATGCAATTCCTAGAATTACTATTGGCCTCGGTTCAATCGTCCCCAAAGTAATTGCGGAGGGTAAACCACTATTTAGGGAGACCTCAACTGATGGTCTTACGGATATATTAAGGGAAGATTATCATTATGATACGCGTACAATGTATGTCACGGACGACCCAACATTAGCACTAGGTCAAGGAGTAAACAAAGGAGTTATAATTAAATTTAGAGCCAACTCTCTTAGTGGTCAAGAAAAAGGAAAACCCGGAACAGGAGTTATTGGAGGTCGGGAGTATACTACTGATGTAACCGCTCCTCAAGCAATTGCTGAAATTACATTTAAGAGAGCCAAAGACCTAGAGCAAATCAAAGGACTTACTGCGCGCACATTAAGGACTGAGTTTACTAAGGTGGGTAATTTAGATGGTTCAATAACCTTGACCAGAAAAGTAAAAGAACCTAGTGCTATGATTGAGTCCCACCAAGCGTGGATACAAAGCAGAACTTATGAAGTACCCAAAGCCAGAGCACTTGCTGAGTCGGAGGTGATTATCTCCTTGCCCGAAGGTTTGCAAAAAGCAGCAAAACAAATGATTGAAAGAAGTAAAAAGGGTTTGCGCGGTGGTTTAATAATTGATGTGAATGAAAATTTAAATTATCATTTTGCGGAAAGATTAACTAAATATACAGGAAGACCAAAAGAAGTAGAACTTGAGTGGGTACAAAAAACCATGCCTCAAATTCCGGGGGCGGAACGTGGGGGCTTTTATGATCCCAACACAGGCACAACTTTTTTAAATGCTAGTTCAAAAAGAGCTGCGGCGGATAGGTTGCTGCATGAAATTTCACATGCCTCGGACAACCCCACACTAAACATGGAGATTATGTCTCGGTTAATGGACACCAAATTACCGGATGATTCCGGCCTTTATTCTCGTGTCAGGATGAGGATGCAACAAGCACAGGTTCAGGCGGTTCCAACAGAAGCCACAGCATACCTAGTTAGTGAGGTTATGCGAATGGGGAGACAGGCCGGTTTCTCCCGACTAGACACAGGCTTTTGGCAATGGGCTACAAAAGCACTGCCAGCAGAAACTCTCAATTGGTTAAAGGATATTGTTGCCAATGTTCGGGCAGCAATGTATAAATATGGGGCGGCTTTAAAAGAATCGGAGTTGACTCCCGATGATATTCTTGCCCTTACAAAATCCAACATGAGGGACATAGCAAAAGGTAAACTCATGGCTGTGGAGATTCAGGACAGGGGAATTAAAATAACTCAACCGAATAAAGAAATGTCACAAGAGATTATTCGGAAGGGTGTAGAAAAAGAAAAACAACTAGAGGACTTCAAACCAGAAAAGATTGAAGGACTCCTCAACAAAGACGGCTGGGCTATCCTCACTGCTGAGAACCCCAAAGGCAAAGCCTTAACTCCCGCGGAGAATACCCACCGCATGGCTGCTATGAGGGCTGAGTTAGATGCTGCTGGAATTGAACACCACGCAGCCACAGGTAATTATGGGGGTAATAAAGAACACAGTGTTGTTCTCACCAATGTCACAAAAGAACAAGCAAGGGAAATTGCTGACCGCTGGGATCAAGAAACAGTATTGGTTAAAGAGGGGTTGTTATATTCTGATGGTTCTATTAATCCTGCCAAAGGAATTAAGAAACTAAAAAGTGAGGGCAGTGCTGAGGGGGACGTTAAGCTGGGATTAATTGGAGGTTACACTCACGTTTCTGATACCGGAGCCACATTTCTTGTGGATATTGATTTTAAGACTAAAATAGCACCCAAGGGCTATCATGTAACTCCTCGTGACGAGGCTGGTTTTGCAGTGCAACGGAAGATTCTGCAAGACATTGCTGAGAAAGAGTTAGAGAAAACTACTGAGGCTTTAGGTAAAACTACAAAAGCTGTAAAAGAAGCTAAGAGTTTTATTAAAGCGCACGGACAAACATTTAAACAACGAGGAGCTATTGGTAATATTTATGTCAAGACAGAGGCAGAAGCAGCTTACATAGCAAGTCAACCGGGAGTGAGTGGTTGGAGAAAAACAGACAGAGGGTATCAGGTGCAGGTTCCACTAACTCTTGAAGAAGCTGCAAAGTTAGCTCCCGAAGATGTAATTAATTGGTCACCAGACACAGTGGCTAAAACCGATTTCTTCAAGAAACAAAGAGGAGCAGTTAATCCTAAACTTTTAATTACTTCTGGAATTGTTTTGGGTGGGGCTGCATTAGGGGCATATATAGCCCCTGACTTGGACACAACACAAGGCCTATTGATGGGCACAGCCATTGGTTTTGGTTTAACCCGACTACCACAAGCAACAAAAGCAATTTCTCACAACTGGAAGCATGCAATTAAAACTACGGCAGTAGGAGCAACCTACGCAACCGTTGGTTATGTTGTGGATAAAGAGAATCCTGTTGAGGGAATTTTGGTGGGAAGTACATTGTTTGGCACTAGGTTCTTACCCAAAACTAAAGCACACCCAGAGGATGCATTAATCAATGCTCGTAATGGAAACATTGCAGCAGAGAAAAGACTGACTGCACAAATCAGTAAAGCAGTGAAGGATGTAATCCCTGATAAAGCTGTGCGGGAAGAACTCTCGGTATTGCTAGAGAATCCCAAATTCCTTGGTAGAACGCCACAAGAGAAGTTGGTGGTGGATGCTTGGAGGGGAATGGCACAAAGCTATCACGACATAGCAGTAAATGAAAACGTAAAGATGGGTTTCATTGATGGTTATGTTTCTCACATTATTGAACGCAATGCCCTGCCTCAATCAGAAGTAAATAGGGTCATGGCTGAGTTGTTTGGTACTGGAAGAGAAGGTACAGGAGGTCGTGCTAAGTTTACTAAAGAACGTATGTACCCCACCTTTGAATCTCTTGAGAAGGCATTGGAAGGCACAGCACTCAAACTCAAGACAAAAGACATTGCTGAGATTACTCAAATCTATTCGGAGACAATGACCAGAGTGATTGAGAATCAACGACTGATTAATAATTTGAAAGAAGCCACATTAGGAGATATAGAAGGACGGAATGCAAAACTACTGTTGACGGATTCTGAGCCGGGGTATATACACCTATCCAATCCTCAGCTACTTCCGTATTTTGTGCATCCTGATATTGCTCCTGCATTGAAGTTTGTATTTGATTCTCGTAATCACGGGGATATTACAAACGGTTTGATTGCTTTGAATAGGGCTACTAAACGGATGAATGTGATGGGTTCTTTCTTCCATGCTAAATCTTTGTTAGAAGCCTATGCTTTGGCTGGTGGTAATTTATTCTCTGCCAAGGGTGCTATTGAATCTTCTCTTAAACAATTTAGAGAGGGTGGATTGGGAGATGAGCTTGATCTTGGTTTGCGGGCAGGGTTGAGAGTGGAGCTACCTACAGAAGTCTCACAACAAGCACTGGTTCAAGTGGGTCAGTTGGCTGATTACTACGTTTCTAAAATGCTTGGAACTAAAGTAGGTGTTGGTGAAAAAGCTCTGGGGTATTTAGAGAAAAAACAAATAGCAACCTTTGATAAATTTACTTGGGATTATTTGCACACGGGACTTAAGACTGCAACCTATCTTCGTCTGATGGAAGATTATAAGTTAGGTAAGAAAGGACAGGGAATGTCTGAGGACGTTTACCGGCAAGGAGTAGCATCCCATATTAATGACACATTTGGTGGCTTGGACTGGTATCGTGTGGTGTCTGAGGCCAAGACCGAGGCAGGTAGAAAGATTCTTATGGGGGCATTGAAACCTTCAGCAAGAGATTACTTGGGTGTGGCAATCTTTGCACCGGACTGGACGGTAAGTACAATTCGAGCAATGACTAAAGGTTTGCCGGGAGGTTCAAAGAATCCTGCAAACGCTTTATTGGCACGACAATATGCCCTTAGAACTGCAATCTTGTACGGTTCTGTTTTAGTACCAATGAACTATGCTTTGTCTGGACACTTCCCTTGGGATGAAGAACAAAAAGACCCAACAAGACTAGACCTTGGTGATGGAACCAACCTTCAAGTTGTGAAGCACAGCATGGAGTATGCTGAGTGGGTTCGTGATCCGTGGAAGACCTTTAGTAACAAGATGGGATTTTTACCCCGCTCGTTTGAATCTCTGAGATATGGAAAACAATACCCCAAAGGCCCGGATATTGAAGGTAGTAGGTTGGGTTATGCTGTGTCTCAAGTTGCTCCGTTCACTGCAAGAGCGTTCCAAGGGGACACAAACCCGGAGACAAGTGCAGCAAGAGCCTTGTTAGGTATGTTTGGTATTTCTGTTTATGGAATGACAGAAGAAGAAAAAGAATACGCCAAAGAGCAAAGACAATTGAGAAAAGAACAAGAGGAGGAAGAATGAGTGCCACCCCAAGGCTCCCCCCTGTAGGGGATCAAGATTTTTCCTCATCAGCATGGCAACAATTCTTTCGGGATATATCCGTACGAGTAGGGGTTACGGGGGTGGTGACTTGGGCTTTAGTCAATAAGGCGGGTGCAAATATAACCGACATTCCAAGTAGAAATCATGGTGATCTGCTTAATATAAATACCGCAGGCTATACCCACCTAACGGCAACTAACCACACAGACCTAACAGATGGTGGGGATTCAACGCTACATTTTCATGCTACAGATAGGGCATTGGCAAATATAACAGGTTTGGCTGCAAACATGGGGGCATTTTTAGCCGACCCTACCTCAGCAAAACTAGCCGCGACACTCACTGATGAGACTGGAACAGCAGGGAAAGTTGTATTTGACACAAGCCCCACAATAACAACCCCCTCAGTGGTATCTCAAACTGTTAGTGGAACCGCAGGAAATTTATA
>Ga0209109_10002033_pt1 | contig 11076 bp, 8 predicted proteins | sample Rifsed10ft2_FD_184004 | JGI IMG/M metagenome (GOLD analysis project Ga0209109, IMG submission 184004) | Soil microbial communities from Rifle, Colorado, USA - sediment 10ft 2 (version 2) | ecosystem: Environmental > Terrestrial > Deep subsurface > Rock core/Sediment | place: Rifle, Colorado... | reverse complement strand
GGAGTTCTGCGCATCGCGGGCGAGCGGCTGTGGGCGGACGTCACATCTGTCATTCGCAATGGGGTCGGGCGGGAGGTGGCGCGCGGGGCGCTGAGCTTCGTGGAGCCCAGCGTGGGCCGCATCCTCGAAAAGATATGGGACGATCCGCGCCTCGCGTCGCAGCGCCGCGCGCCTTCGTTCGGCGCGATCTGGCACATATTGCACTTGCTGCTGCCGCTGGCGTTCAACGTGCAACGTTTTCTGCGCAATCCCGACCGGCGGCGCGGCCAGATCACCCAGCAGGTGGAACAGGTCTGCGAGGATTTCAAGGCGCGGTACGCGGCCAGCGGCGACCGCCACGCCAATCTTGCTCACCGACTCGCGGCCCTGCGCGAGCTGTGGCTGACCTTCCTGCGCGTCATCCCCGCCCTCATCTCGGGGCTGGTGGGCGGCATGGCCGCCTTTAATATCCTTCTGCAGATTGCCAAACGCCTGCCGCCTGGCGCCGATGGCCGCGACCGATCTCAACTAGTGCTGGAGCTGACGCGCGGCCTGCCCCACAACGTGACGACCGAGATGGACCTCTTCCTGTGGCAGACGGCGCGCGCCCTCAAAGCCGATGCCCCCGCCGCCGATTACGTGCAGCGCACCCCGGCAGATCAGCTGGCCGCCGGGTATCTGCGTGGAGGATTACCTGCCTCTGCCCAGCGCGCCATCGAGACGTTCCTGGGGCGCTATGGCTTTCGCGGGCTGGGCGAAATTGATCTGGGCCGCCCACGCTGGTGCGAAGACCCCACGCCCGTGATGCAGGCGCTGCAGAGTTACCTGCGGATCGAGGATGAAGCCCAAGCGCCCGACGCCGTGTTCAAGCGCGGCGAACAGGCGGCGCTGAAGGCGCTCGATCAACTGGAAGCAGCAGTCCGCGCCACGCACGGCGGCTGGCTCAAGTCAAGGATCGTGCGCCTGCTGGCGACACGGATGCGGGCCTCCATTGGCATGCGTGAAAGCCCCAAGTTCTACATCGTGCGCATCATGAACATTGTGCGCGAGGGCCTGCTGGAGAGTGGGCGCGACTTCACAGCCGCCGGAGAATTGGATCGGCCCGACGGCGTGTTCTTCCTGCACCTGCTGGAGCTCGAAGACCTGGCGCGGGTCGAAGCGCTTCGCGGCCTTAAGGGGGGCGCTGTGCGTGACTGGCGCGCGCTGGTTGCGGCGCGCCGCGCTGTGCATCAGCGCGAACGACTGCGCAAGCAAATTCCGCGCCTGCTCTTGAGCGATGGCCGCGCCTTCTACGAGGGTCTGAACGATGCGCCGCCCGGTGCGGACGGGAACGTCATCGTGGGCAGCCCGGTCTCTCCGGGTGTGGTCGAGGGCGCTGTGCGCGTGGTCTTCGATCCCCATGCCGCGCAGCTAACCCCCGGCGAGATTCTGGTGTGCCCCGGCACCGACCCGTCGTGGACGCCGCTCTTCCTCGCGGCGGGCGGGCTTGTGATGGAAGTCGGCGGCCTGATGACGCACGGCTCGGTCGTCGCGCGCGAATACGGCATCCCGGCGGTGGTCGGCGTGGACCGGGCCACGCAGCGATTAAAGACCGGGCAGCGCATCCGGGTGGATGGATCGTCCGGGCAGATTGTGATATTGGATAATCAGGATACGTAGATTTGCGGCTGGAGTCTGGCGTCAACGGATAGGCAACCGCTTCGCGTAAACAGATAGCGCGCGATCAAAGAGATGCACCGGCAGGTGGGCGAATTGAAGATGGACGAGCACGGCCTCGCCAGGCGCGGGGTGCTGGTGCGGCATCTGGTGATGCCGGGCGGGGTCGCGGGGACGCGTGACATCATGCGGTTTCTGGCGCGCGAGGTCTCGCCGCACACCTACGTGAACATGATGGCCCAGTATTATCCGGCGGGGAGGGTCACGCCTGAGAAGTTCGGCGAGATCAACCGCCGGATCACGCGGCCGGAGATCACGAGCGCCGTGGCCGCCGCACAGGAGGCCGGGTTATACCGCTTTGACGAACGGCACCTCATGCGGATTTGAGCAGCCCCCCGCTCCGTTTCTCCTTCGGCCCGCACGCGACCGCTCGGCGGCCATGCCAGATACCCCCTCACCCTCCCGCGTCACTCGCCTGAGCCTCTTCCTGCTCTCCGCAGCCACACTCACTTTCGAGATCAATCTCACCCGCCTGTTCTCGGTCGCCCAGTTCTATCACTTTGCCTTTCTGATCGTCAGCCTGGCGCTGCTGGGGTTTGGGGCCAGCGGAACTGCGCTGGCCCTCTTTCCCAGCTGGAGCCGCGAGCACTCGTCGCGCCATGTCAGCAAACTGGCCCTCGCGACCGCGGTGAGCATCCTGGGAGCCTATCTGCTCACCAACTGGCTTCCTTTTGATTCCTTCAGCATCGCGTGGGATCGGCGCCAGGTGGCGCTGTTGATCTTGAACATTCTCGCGCTGGCCGCGCCTTTCTTCTTCAGCGGGATGGCCGTGGGCCTGTTACTGAGCACGTATGCTCGCACAGCGGGTCAGACCTACGCCGTCAATCTGGCCGGGTCGGCACTGGGATGTCTTGTCGCGCTGGCAGCGCCGGCCCGGCTCGGGGATGAGGGGACGGTGGTGCTGAGCGCCGTGCTATCTGCGCTGGCAAGCCTCGTCTGTGACACCTCGCGGCACAGACGTCAACTGCTCCTGGACTTGCCGGCGAGCGCCCTGCTGCTCTTCGGCCTGTTCGACCTGGGCCTGCGCGTCACAGGGCTACCCTCCAGCACCCTGCTGGAATTGCGCCTCTCACCCTACAAAGGCCTGAGTTACGCTCTGCAATACCCGGGAGCCAAAGTCATCTATCGCCGTTGGAACGCCTTTTCGCGCGTGGACGTGGTGCGCAGCCCCGGCATCCGCTCGCTGCCCGGACTGAGTTATCGCTTCACACAACTCCCGCCTCCGCAAGACGGGTTGCTGGTGGACGGGGACGACCTCAGCCCGGTCATGCTGCCCGGAGCCGACACATCCTTCGTGGACTACATGCCGGGCGCTGTCGCGTTCCGACTGCGCCCTCAGGCCGAAGCGTTGCTTTTGGAACCGCGCGGCGGATTGGAGGTGATCATCGCCTTGGAGATGGGCGCGCGCCGGGTCACAGCCGTGGAGATCAACCCGCTCATCGTCGAGGCCGCTCATTCCATCTACACTGACCCGCGCGTGCGCGTCGTCGTCGAGTCGGAGCGCAGTTACCTGCGGCGAAGTCGCGAGCGTTACGACGTCGTCGTGCTATCGCTCGCCAACGCCTACCACCCCGTGCGCTCGGGCGCGTACAGCCTCGCGGAAGACTATCGCTATACGGTCGAGGCATTTCAAGATGCGCTTGCCCGGCTGAACCCGGATGGCCTGCTCGTGGTGACGCGCTGGCTGCAAATGCCGCCGAGCGAAGAGCTGCGCGCCTTCGCGCTCGCGGTGACGGCGCTGGAGCACGACGGCCTCGACCCCGCCGATCACCTCATCGCCTTCCGCGGATACAACACCGGGACACTGCTTGTCAAGAAGAGTCCGTTCACCCCGGGCGAAGTTGACGCCGTGCGTGTCTTTGCCGCCGACCGCGCCTTTGACCTGACGTACGCGCCGGGCCTCCGCCCCGACGACGTGAACCAGTACAACATCCTGCCGGTGGACGTGTATTACCAGGACTTCCAGGCGCTGGTGGCGGCGCGGGACCGCGCAGTCTGGTACGCGGCCTATCCTTTCGAGGTTACGCCGCCCACCGACGACCAGCCTTTCTTCGGCCACTTCTTCAAGTGGTCGCAGGCCCCGCAGGTGTTGGCCGAGCTGGGCAAGACCTGGCAGCCGTTTGGCGGCGCGGGCTACTTCGTCGTGGTCGCTCTGCTCGTGTTGGCGACGGTGATGGCGGGGGTGTTGATTCTGTTGCCCGTGGTTGTGGCGCGATCTATCCGAAAACCTCCCGAAAGCTCTAAACTTTCGGGGGGCTTCCGGGGAGCCGCGCTTATTTACTTCGGCCTGATCGGGCTGGCTTTCTTATTCGTCGAAATCCCATTGATCCAGCGATTCATCTTGTTCCTCGGCCATCCGGCGTACGCGTTGACGGCGGTGCTCTTCACCGTGCTGCTCTCTTCTGGCATGGGAAGCCAGTTAGCGACTCGAATGCCTCTGCGGTGGTCGCTGGCCGGGCTGGCTGCGCTTGTGCTCGGCCTCCCCTGGCTGCTCCCCCCTCTGTTCGCGCTGACTTTGGGATTTCCTTTGGGACTGCGGCTTGGGGTGACAGTCGCGATGCTGGCCCCGGTCGGTTTTCTGATGGGCATCCCGTTTCCGCGAGGCCTTCACTGGCTGGAGGGCGAAGCGCCCGGCCTCATCCCGTGGGTGTGGGGCGTGAACGGCGCGGCGTCAGTCGTCGCGTCGGCGCTCGCAGCGTTGCTGGCCTTATCGTTTGGATTTCGCTGGGTGCTGATGGCCGGAGCGGCCTGCTACGCCGGGGCGTGGATCATGGCGATGATGTCGCTGCAGGAGCGTCGCCTTCCACCCCTCCCCCGGTGAACGGGACAAAAGCCACGCCGCCCACGTCATAGGCCTGCAAGTCTTCCCCCTGCTTGACGAACTTCCACAACGACTGGTATCCGCCCGGCGGGCCGATGGGGATGACGATCCGGCCGCCGTCGGCGAGCTGGGCTGCGAGCGGCGAAGGGAGGTGGTCGGGCGCGGCGGTGACGATGATCGCGTCGAACGGGGCATGCTCCTCCCAGCCATAATAGCCATCGCCTTGTTTCAATTGAATTTTGGTATAGTCGAGTGCCCGGAGCCGGTCGGCCGCCTGCCCGGCGAGCTCCGGGATGATCTCGATGGAATAGACTTCCACATACCCCAGCTCGGCAAGCACGGCGGCCTGATAGCCGGAGCCGGTGCCGATTTCCAGCACCTTGTCCTCCGGTTGCAGCTCCAGCAACTCCGTCATCCACGCGACGATGTAGGGTTGAGAGATAGTCTGACCATAACCGATGGGCAGAGGGTGGTCGGCATACGCCTCGTTGAGGTAGCCATGAGGGACAAAGGCGTGGCGGGGAACGGTGCGCATTACACGCAATACATCCGTGCCGGTGATACCCCTGGCCTCGATGGTGTCTCTGACCATTTCCAGGCGCGCCTGTGTGAAGGGGTTATCTGCAGACGCAGGGGAAGCCTCCATGGCGGGTCGCACGGCGACCGTAGGTGACGCAGGAGGCGTCGCGGCCGGCGTGGGCGGGGCGGCGCAGCCGCCCGTCAGCAGGCCGAAGCACACCATCACTTTTGAAATGCGCGCCAAAGCCATCGTGTGATCGGCTACGCGACTATGTGCGACCTTTTAGGCCGCGGGCCGTGGTCACATGCCTCACCCTATGCAGGCATCGCCGCGTGTGGGTGCAGGGCGAATTCCCCGACGGTGGGGGACACCAATCGCAGATAGTCCGCCGTCGCAATCTTCATCGTCTCCCGGTGCGATCCGGCCTGAAAGACGAGATGCGGCACGTCGGCCAGCGACCGGTCGAGGTACACCGGAAGATGATACAGATTGCCGAACGGCGGCATCGCGCCCACCTCGCAGTCCGGGAACAGGTGCTGGAATTCTTCCTCGTGGGCGGCGCGAACCTCCTGAGCGCCCAGCCAGCCCTTCATCCGGTCGTAATCTACGCGCGCGGGGGCGGGCAGCACCAGCATGGTCAGCTTCCCATCCACGAGGGCGATGAACACCTTGGCCACGTAGCGCCCCTTTTCATGCAAGGTGTCCGCAACCTTTTGTGCGGTGAAGGCTGTCCGGTGTTGCTGGATTTCGTACGGGACCCCGTGTTCGCCAAAGTAGGTTTTGAGTCGTTCAAGGCAGTTTTCCATGTTGGCCTCCTTTCAGCCGGGAGAAAACAAAAGGCCGACCGCTCCCTGAAACACTTCAGGCGATTGCAGTCGGCCCTGGCTTCTTTGCCATACCCTCTCCTTCTCACCTGGACGCCGATGAGTGAGCGGGTCAAATGGATGACGCTGTGCGAATCGGTTCTGCCTGATGCTCACTATAGCACAACTTTCCTCGATTGAGACAGGGCGAATCTCTTACAAGGGGTCGCTCCCCTCCCACATCCAGCCAATTTGCATCCACAAGGTCTGGGATGGTTCGTCATAACTCAGGCGCTAACCGTGCCAGGACAGCCCGATGGTCGGAGTGAGGGCCGCCAGGCGCGTCAACGTGCCGGGCCTCCAGCACGCTCCAGCGACGATTGTATTGAAATTGGTCGAGGCGTGGTAGTGAGATTCCGCCAATTCGCGGCTTCCATAGTTTGCAAATTCAATCCAGTTCGTTGGAATTGAGGCGCTCAGAGCCGTGTCATTCCGCCGAAATGTATGAGAAAACCTCACTCACTTTTCCCGCCCAAAGCCCGCGCCAGGAATCTCGGATTTGCCACCCGCAGCTTGTCCTCGACCGTCCGGCGCAAATGCTGAAAGAGCGCCCGCTGTGCTTCACCTTTGTCAAGCTCACCGCGCCGGATACGCTCGCACAATGCGCGCCGCCGCGCCGCAAGCGCTTCCCGGCGCGCCTCCAGACTCGATGGCCTGGCCGGGCCGCTCCGCTCCAGCGCGTTCAGCCGCTCCCACTCGGCGTCGAGCTGGGATTCGGCCAGGGCCAGTTCCCGCTCGACTATGAGCAAGACGTTCGCGGCGACGAGCGTTTGAAAGCGCAGGCGCGGCTCGGCCAGCGCCGGGAGCACTTCCTTCTCCAGATGCATCCGCGCCGCGGCGACGAGTTCGACGGCTGAAGGGCGATCGTTCATCGTGACGCCTTTTGTGTCAACGGATGACGCCGATGTTTTCGATTCACCATCCGTTGACCAGCTCCCGTTCGATCAAGTCCAACAACTCCCACTGCATCTCCGCGCTGCGGCGGCCCAGGCTCGCCAATTCGACGCTCGGGTCCTCGCCGGAGAGATGGCGCTGGGCCTGCACCAGACAGGTCACTCCCCACTTGAGATTGCCCATGATCTCCCAGTAACGCACGGCAGACCGCTCGACGCGCCGACCGCTGGCCTGCTCGTAGGCGGCCAGATAAGGCTCGAGGTCGCCGACGCCGCCCACGCGCAATTCGTCCCGCCCAAAGCGCCAGTCGCGCACGCACGGCCAGGCCACGTCTTCGAGCGGGTCGCCGACGTGGGCGAATTCCCAGTCAATCACCGCGCGCAGGCCCTCCGGCCCGACGATCAGATTCCCGACCCGGAAGTCGCCGTGCAGCAGCAGCATCCGCTCGCAGCGTGGAGCGTTGGCCTCCAGCCAGCGCAGCGCCGTTTCAAACAGCGGGTCGTGCACGTCCAGCGCGGCGAGCGCGGCGCGCATCTTCCCGGCGATGTCCAGCGCGGGCGAAAGTCCGTCTGCCGGGCGCGGCACGCTGCGCAATCCGAGATCTTCTCGGTCAGGGTCAATCTGATGGATGAGCGCCAACTGCCGGGCCATTTGCTCCGGGAGGATACGGCGCGCGTCGGCCAGCTCGCGCTCGCGCACCACGCGCCGCCCGATGGATTCGCCCTCCACTCGATCCATCAGAAAAAACGGCGGGGCCGCGTGGGCCGCCAGCCAGCGCGGGCGCGGGGCCAGCACCCCGGCGCGGTGCGCGGCCTGAAGCAGGCGAAATTCCTGGGCGCGGTCGAGCGCGTTGGGGTTCATCGTCGTGGCCATGTCGCGCCGCATGACGAGCGCGTGCTCGCCCGCCTCCGGCCCGGCCGCGACCGTCACGTCCACCGCCCACGTTTCGCGCGACGCGCCCCCGGCGATGGGCCGCAGCCCGGTCACGCGGGCCTCGCCCCCGGCTGACGCGCCGATGAACGTTTCAAGTTCGTGGCGAAGTTCGTCTATACTGGGGGCCATTGAAGCTTTATCGAAAGGATTCTCCTATGGACTTCACCTTGCCTGAACACATCACTGCGCTGAGCGAACGCGTGCGCGCCTTCGTCGAAGACGAAGTCATACCGCTCGAATCGCAGGCCAAAGCCGCGGACGGGCTGCCGCCCGAACTGCTCGCGGCCGTGCGGCAAAAAGCCAAAGCCGCCGGGCTGTGGGCGCCGCAGCTCCCGGTCGAGTACGGGGGTCAGGGCCTCGACCTGACCGGCATCTGCGCGGTTTTCGAGCAGGCCGGGCGCAGCCTGCTCGGCCCGCTCGCCCTGCACTGCTCCGCGCCCGACGAGGGCAACATGCACCTGCTGCACCTGGCCGCCACGCCGGAGCAAAAAGAAAAGTACCTGCGCCCGCTCGCGGCGGGCGACATCCGCTCGTGCTTTGCGATGACCGAGCCGCACCCCGGCGCGGGCGCCGACCCGACGATGATCCAGACCACGGCCGCGCAGCGCGGCGACGGCGGGTGGGTGATCAACGGCCACAAGTGGTACGCGACCGGCGGCGACGGGGCGGCGTTTTACATCGTCATGGCGCGCACGAATCCCGATGTGGAACCGGCGCGCGGCTGTTCGCTCTTCCTCGTGGACGCGGGCACGCCGGGGCTGGAACTCGTCCGCCGGGTTCCCGGCCTCGGCGTGCGCGTGCCGGGCGGCCACGCCGAGCTCAAATTCAAGGACTGCGCGGTCCCCGCCAGCCAGATGCTCGGCGGCGAGGGGCGAGGCTTCCCGTTGACGCAGCAACGCCTCGGCCCGGCGCGGTTGACGCATTGTATGCGCTGGATTGGGATTGCGCAACGGGCGCAGGAGATGGCGGGGACACGCGCGAAGGAGCGCAGCGCGTTTGGCGGGCCGCTGGCCGGGCACCAGGCGGTGCAGTGGATGCTGGCCGACTCGGCGCTGGACCTGCACGCCTCGCGCCTCATGGTGTGGCACGCCGCCTGGAAAATTCAGCAGGGCGACCAGGCGCGGCAGGAGACCTCCATGTGCAAGGTCTTCGTGGCCGAGGCGATCAACCGCGTGATTGACCGCGCGCTGCAAATCTGCGGGGCGCTGGGGGTCTCGACCGACTTGCCGCTCGGCGATTTTTACCGCGAGGCGCGCCTCTTCCGCATCTACGACGGCCCGTCCGAGGTGCACCGGATGGTGATCGCGCGGCAGGTGCTCAAGCGTTTGCCGTCCCGGCCGCGCTGATGATCACGCTTCCGTGCCCGGGCGGGAGGCCTCCGAACGGATTTCGTCCGCGAGGCGCAAGAACACCGCCACGGCCGCCGGGTCAAAATGCGTGCCCGCCAACGAGCGGATGTGCTCGCGCACCTTTTCTTCGGGCCAGCCCGGGCGATAGGGGCGGTCGGAGCGCAGCGCGTCCCACACGTCTACCACGGCAAAGATGCGCGCGGCCGGCGGGATGGCCTCGCCCCTCAATCCGCGCGGGTAGCCCGTCCCGTCCCACTTCTCGTGATGGCAGTAGGGAATGTCCAGCGCCGGGCGCAGATAGACAATCGGCGCGAGCATCTCGTAAGCATAGACCGGATGCTTCCGCATCATCACCCACTCTCCATCTGTGAGCGGGCCGGGCTTGAGTAAAATCCCGTCCGGGACGCCCATCTTGCCGATGTCGTGCAGGAGCGCGCCCCGGCGGACGTGCACCAGTTCCTCTTCGCCCAGGCCCATAGCGCGCGCCAGTCTCAGCGTCGTCTCGGTGACCCGCCGGGTGTGGCCCTCGGTCTCTTTGTCGCGCAGGTCGAGGGCGCGTGACCAGCCCTCAATCGTGGCGTCGTACGCCAGGCTCAATTGAAGGTTGGAGCGCTGCAGTTTGTCGAAGAGTTGCGCGCTATCAATCGCAATCGCCGCCTGCCCAGCGAGCGCTTCCAGGAAGTCCACCCAATCGTGATCGGGATGGAGCGGGGCGCGATGGAAGATTTCGAGCACGCCTTCCACCTGCCCTTTGGCAATCAGCGGCATGCCGTAGTAGGCCCGGAAATCTTCACCGGTCAGCATGGCTGACCGAGAGAAGTCAGGTTCTTCGTCGGCCAGGTCGGGCAGGCTGACCGGGCGGCGTTCGAGCGCGGCGCGTCCCGGATAGCCCTGGCCCAGGCGCAGGCGCGTATGCTCGACGTCTTTGCCGCGAAAACCTCGCCCGGCGGCGTATTCGAGGGTTTGCAGGTGCGGGTTGAACAACAGCACCGCCGTGGCGTCCACGCCCAGCTGGGCCACGACCTGATCCAGCAGGACGTCGAGGGTGAGGCGCAGGTCGAGGCTGGAACTGATGGCCACGTCAATGGTGTGCAGGGCAGCCAGGCGCTCCAGGTTACGCTGGGTATCCTCGTGCAGGGCGGCGCGCTGGAGGGCATTCCCCGCCATATCGGCGATGGCGCTGAGGACGCGCACTTCCTCACCCGCGAAAGGGACCGCGCGGCCTGCCCACAGCACCCCAAACACCTGCTGCCGGGTGATCAGCGGCACGCAGGCGGCGGCCCGGGCTTTGTCAATCCAGTTGAGCTGATAAAAACGTGGATCAGCCCTGGCATCGTCCGTGACGTAAGGCCGGCCCGTGGCGATCACGTGCCCGCCAATGCCGGCGCCAGGGGGCAGGCGCTGGCTGGCCAGGCCCTCCAACTCGCCCCGCCCCAACTCGAGGACCAACTCCTGGGTGGCCGGATCCAGCAGGGCCAGCGCGACGGCGCCGGCATCGAGGAGGCCCATGACCTGTTCCAGGATGATGGGCGCCATCTCGGCCCGGCTGTTCGCCGCGCGCAGCGCGGAGCTGACGGCCGCGATGGCCTCCAGCTCGCGCTCGCGCTGTTTGCGCTCGGTGATGTCGCGGGCCACCCAAAAGACCGTCTTCTCAGACGTGGGTGAAACCGTGGCGTCAAACCAGATCTGCGCGGAGTCAATCGTCAGCGAATATTCCCCCTTGATCGGCTGACCGGCCGTCAGGGCCTGCCGAATGCCGTGGAGAAAAGTATCGGCCTGCGCCGCGGGGAGAACATCGTGGATCGTCTTACCAATCAATTCAGCCGGCGGCTTGTATAAGAGCACGGGGTTCGTCGGGGCAATTTTGAGATAGCGCCCCTCGGCGTCCAGGACAAGAATGACATCCGTCATCGCCGCGAACAACGCACGCAGTTCCGCCTCAGAGGCAGCCACCGCCGCCTCGGCCCGCTTGCGCTCGGTGAGGTCCACCCCGACGCCCCA
>Ga0209109_10002032_pt1 | contig 11078 bp, 7 predicted proteins | sample Rifsed10ft2_FD_184004 | JGI IMG/M metagenome (GOLD analysis project Ga0209109, IMG submission 184004) | Soil microbial communities from Rifle, Colorado, USA - sediment 10ft 2 (version 2) | ecosystem: Environmental > Terrestrial > Deep subsurface > Rock core/Sediment | place: Rifle, Colorado... | reverse complement strand
AGCAGGTGCTCAGTCAATTGCGCAAGCCAGGGGCGATCAAGTAGTTCCACGAAGAAGGCCCGGACAACCCCTCGCCGAGTGCCGCCTTCTGAATAAGTATATGTTTGTGACCCTGGGAGGATTCTACGGTTGACCTCCCCTCGCGGGGGGACTACAATTTCCGATTGCGACGAGGTGGGTTATGGAGCGACGGGGAATCCTCGTTCCCGCTTTCCTGATTGCCCTATTTTGGTCGAGTTGCCCGGCGACGGCCTCCGCCGCCCCGACAGCATCGGGGCCCGCGCCCTTCACGGCGAGCGTTCAGGGCGAGCCTCAGCAAGAAGATAAGAGCGGCCTGCCCCAGAGACAGCTCTCGGAAAAAGAGAGGAAAGAGCGCGAGAGGCGGCTGAAGAAAGAGCTGGAATCGGTCTATAAGAAGTGGCTCAACGAGGACGTGTCCTACGTCATCGCCGATGAAGAGCGGAAAGCTTTTCTGGCGCTCGAAACGGAAGAGGAACGAGAGCAGTTCATCGAACAGTTCTGGCTCCGCCGCGACCCCACCCCGGACACCCCCGAAAACGAATTCAAGGAAGAGCACTACCGGCGCATCGCCTACGCCAACGAGCGCTTTGCTTCCGGTATTCCCGGCTGGAAGGCCGACCGCGGGAAGATTTACATCATCTGGGGTCCGGCGGACGAAATTGAGTCCCACCCCTCGGGCGGCTCCTACGACCGGCCACCCGAGGAGGGCGGCGGCTCGACCTCAACCTACCCCTTTGAAAAGTGGCGCTACCGCTATCTCGAGGGCATCGGCAACGACGTCATCCTGGAATTCGTGGACCCCTCCATGTCGGGCGAGTACCGCCTGACCATGGATCCGTCGGAGAAAGACGCCCTCCTCATGGTGCCCGGCGCCGGACTGACCCAGCTTGAGGCCATGGGCATGGCCTCCAAAACCGACCGTTTCACCCGCACCGACGGCACCCGCCTCGGCAAGGCGCTGGGCGGCGAGCCGGCCCGCATGAACCAGTTCGAGCGGTTGGAACTCTTCGCCAAGATTCAGCGCCCGCCGCAAGTCAAGTTCAAGGACCTGGAAGCGATCGTCTCCACCCGCATCAGCTATAACCTGCTGCCCTTTGATCTGCGCCAGGATTTCATCCGCATCACCGAAGACACCGTGATGGTGCCGCTGACCATCCGGATTGAAAATGACAAGATGACCTTCCAGCAGAAGGAAGGGCTTTACAGCGCGACGGTGAACGTGTTCGGGCGCGTGACGAGCGTGGGCGGCCGCGTCGTCCAGACGTTTGAGGACGTCATCGCCCAGCACGTGCCGGAGTCGCTCTACCGCCAGGCCATCCGCCAACGTTCCATGTATCAGAAGACCGTCTTGCTGCGGCCGGGACTTTACCGGCTGGACCTGGTGTTGAAAGACCTGAACAGCGGCAACGTGGGTACGTTGAACACGCGGCTGGCGGTGCCGCGGTTCGAGGAAGAGAAGCTGAGCGCCTCCAGCTTGATCCTTGCCGACCTCATCGAGAAGGTTCCCCTGCGCATGGTCGGCACCGGGCCGTTTGTCATCGGCGGCACCAAGGTACGGCCATCGGTGGGGGAGCAGTTTGAGCCTTCCGAGCGGCTGGGCATCTACATGCAGGTGTACAATCTGGGCGTGGACGAAACGTCGCACAAGCCCTCCGCGACGGTCGAATATCGCGTCTGGCAGGGCGACAAGGAAGTATTCCAGTACACCGAAAAAACGGAGCAGATGGAGCGAGCGTCCTCCCAGGTGACGCTCGAAAAAGTTTTGCCGCTCGAGCAATTTGCTCCCGGGCACTATAAGCTGGAGATTAAAGTCACCGACAATCTTGCGAAGCGAGCGATCACTCCCACCGCGGATTTCACCGTGGTGAAGAAGTAAGACTTGACTTTCACTCTGGGATTTGTTCGGCGCGATTTACAATGACATCCTCGTAGCCAGAAGAGGAGGAAGAGTATGCGAGGATTCACCTTGAAGGCTTGCCCTGGCTGTCCTGAGCGGAGCCGAAGCAAGCAGAACCGAAGGGTTCACCCTGAAGGGAAAGCGCGCTTTTATGGGCGGTCGCCGCGCCCTGAACCGTACGGTTCAGGGCCGCGCCGAGTCCCGGCTTGGGTCGGGACCGCTTTGGTCGAGATGGCAGTGCTTGTCCTTTTGGGCCTCTTGCTGGCGGCCACTGCCCCGGATCTCATCGGCGCGAGCCGCGCGCCAACATGGGGAAAGCTCTCTGGCATAGTGGTGGATGAAAACGGCACCCCACAGATGGGCGCCACCGTGTGGGTGATCTCCGAACACGGCCTGGGCGGCGCTCCCGTCAAGCTCTTCACCAACGATCGCGGCATCTTCTCCGCCAACCGCCTCCTGCCCGGGCTTTATTCCGTCCGGGTGACCCTGGCCAGCTACTTGCCGGCGGTGAAGAGCCGCGTAGCCGTGGACCTGAAAAGGCCCGGCTTCCTCACGGTTCGTCTTGACTCGATTCTCACGTCGCTCAGCGCTCTGCATCGGCCCGCGCAAGCCGACGTGGACCCCGACGAATGGAAGTGGGTGGTGCGCACCTCGCCCATCAGCCGGCCGGTCTTGCGGATGGTGGGACGCGAAGAACCCCAGGTGCAAGAGGCGGGAAAGCGTAACGGCGAGTCGGGGCGGCGCGTGAAGGACCGCATGATGGCCGAACTCAGCTCCGGCACAGGCCGGCGCGGTTCGTTAAACCATAGCCTGGGCACCTTCGGGAGTGGCTTTGCCTATGAGCACAATCTCGCCGGCACCGCCAAGCTGCTATTTGCCGGTGATTTTGGCTACCAACGTGGCTTGGCGGCGGCTTTCTCTACCCTATGGTTGCCCAACGGCTCCTTCGAAGAAGGTTCGCACGCTTCCTTCAGCCTGCGGCAGTCGTTTATGCCTGGCGGCATGCGCTCCAATGTCCCCGGTGCTGTCCCTTACTTCCGCGCCGTCCGCACCCGTTACGGCAGTCAGATCCCGCTGGGCGGAAGCTTCTTGTTGCGCTACGAGGTCGAATATCAGGCCGTCGGGCTCGGCGGCCGTCGGCAGGCGATCTTGCCGGCTGCCTCGCTCGTTTATGAAGTCAACGCCAACACTCGCCTGACCCTGCGCGTCGCCACTCAACCCGGCGGTCTTCCATCCCCCGATTCGCTTTTGCGCGCTGCCTTGAACGAACTGGATCAGTTTCCGGCGATGATGTTGCGCGATGGCCGGCCCATTTTCCAGACCGGCTTATATGAAGAGGTCGGGTATGAACAACGCTTGGGTCCCAACGCGCTCTTCCAAGCGGCCGCGTTTTACGAGCAATTGCAACATACCTCGGTGCGTGGCCGAGGCGATGCCGGCCTGGCGCTCGACCCGGCAAACTTTCTTTCTGACTTGGCGGCTGGCGGCTTTGCCTACGATGGCGGCGGGGTCCGCACCAACGGCTTCCGCGTTGGCTACAGCCGGAAATTCTCTGACCAATGGGAGGCTTCTTTCGGCTATGGGTTGGCTGGGGCGCTGACGGCTCACTCACGCGCCCTCTCGGACATCGCCGAGCTGCGCGATCTCCTTCACTCGCGCTACCAGCAATCGCTGATGGCCCGGGTGGTCACCCGCCTGCCGCAATACGGCACGCGCGTCGTGGCGAGCTATCGCTGGATCTCAGGCGACGTGGTGGCGCCTCCGGATGTTTTCAACGAGTCGTTCACCCTCGCCGATTCTCATCTCAACCTCGAAGTCCGCCAGCCTTTGCCGGGTTTCTTTGTCTTTCCGGCGGGACGGGTTGAAGCCAGAGCGGATTTCCGGAACCTGCTGGCCCAAGGCTATGTCCCGATTCGCTCCTCCGATGGTCGGGTGATCTATTTGATTCCGGCGTTTCGGACCTTCCGCGGCAGCGTCAGCTTCCAATTCTAGGGGTTCCGCGCCTCTTACAGAAATCTGTAGAATTCTTACCGATTTGCGGATTTCGGCGGGAGAGAAGGGGGAGAGGTTTCTAGGCTGTTGGCAAATAAGGAATTAGGGGATACAGAAAGATGAAGGGCTGGCACGTGGCTTGCTTAACTTGCTTTTTAGCTTCGGCTCGGCCCTGGGAAAAGGCTTCCCCATGACGGACAGCCCGCGAATGCGCTTGACGGCCATCGTCCTGGCCTTATTGACGCTGGGAGCCATGATCTTCGGCGGGCTGAACTTTGTCCAGCGCTACCAATACCAGGCGCCGGACGATGGTGTTGCCTGGCAGGACTCGGCCAACGGGGTTACTGCCGCCGTGGTCATGCCCAACGGCCCCGCCGACCGCGCCGGCATCCGGCCAGGCGACCGGGTGGTGGCGATCAATGCTTTCCCTGTCCGCCGCGCGACCCAACTCACCCGCCATATTTTCCGCATCGGGAGCTGGGCACAAGCCCGGTACGCGATGGTCCGCCGCGATGTCTCCTTTGAGGCCGGCGTCCTGCTGACCCCGCCCGACACCCGCTTTTCGCTCGAACACTATCTTCGCATCGTCGGCCTGCTCTATCTCTTTATCGGCCTTTTCATCTTTGCGCGCCGCTGGAATGCCCCCAAGGCGGTGCACTTTTATATTTTCTGCCTGATCTCCTTCGTCTTTTATTCCTTCCACTACTCGCGCAAGCTCAACACCTTTGACTGGATCGTTTACTGGGGCAACGTCACCGCCATGCTTCTGCAGCCGGCGGTGTTCCTCCATTTCGCGCTGACCTTTCCGGAGCGGCGTCGGAGCTGGCTCAAGCGCTTGCGGCTGAGCCTGGTCTATCTGCCCGCGCTTTTGCTCTGGCTGCTTCACCTGGCGGTCGCCACCCAGTGGCTCGGCTGGTTGATGCCATCCGTCGCCGCTCGCGACCTGCTCGACCGGATGGAGTTTATCTACCTTGGCCTGCTCTTCCTGATCGGCGCCGCCGTCATGGCCCAGAGCTACCGTCGCGCCGCATCGGTCGTCCTGAAGCAACAGATGAAGTGGATGACCCGCGGCACCTTCCTCTCGATCGTGCCTTTCCTGGTCTGCTACATCGTTCCCTATTTCATGGGCTGGCCGATTCGGCCATGGATGAAGTTTTCGGCGCTGTCACTGATTTTCCTGCCGCTTACTTTCGGCTACGCCATCGTGCGCTACCGCCTCATGGACGTGGACATCATCTTCAAGCGCGGCGTGGCCTACACCCTGGCGACGGCAGCCATCGTGGGCCTCTATTTCGGCCTCATCGCCGGCCTCGGGGCGCTCTTTCAAACCAGCGTCCAGGGCGGCCCGTGGAGCGCTATCATCGCCATCATCATCGGCGCCATCCTCTTTCAGCCGGTGCGCGACTGGTTTCAGGCCCGCATTGACCGCTTCTTCTACCGCGACCGCTATGACTATCGCCGCACCTTGATCGAGTTCGGCCGCACCCTTTCGAGCGAGGTGAACCTCGAACGCATGCTCGGCTCGGTGCTCGACCGCTTGAGCCAAACCCTGCTCGTTGACCGCATGGCCATCTTCCTGCCTGACAGGGAGGACGGCGTGGGCTTTCGGCTCATCCGCTCGTTGGGGTTGAATGACCGCGAGCCGCTCGACCTGGCCTTCCTCCGCACCAACGGCGGGGCGGACCGCGGCTACCTGTTTTATGAAACCCTTCGCAATGAGGAGGACTTGTCGCCCGGGGCCCGCCGTTCCCTCGACCAGCTCGATTTGCACTATTACATCCCGTGCCGCATGCAGAGGCGCACCGTGGCCTTCCTCGGTCTGGGCAAAACAGTGGACGGAGATTTTCTTTCCACTGAGGACGTCGAGCTGCTTCAAACCATCGCCGGCTATGTCGCCATCGCCGTCGAGAATGCCGAGCTTTATCAGTCGCTCGAACAAAAGGCCAGGCAGATCGAGCAGCTCAAGGATTTCAGCGAAAACATCATCGAATCGGTCCACGTCGGCCTGCTGGCCGTCAACCTGGAAGGCCGGATCGAATCCTGGAATCCCCGGATGGAACAGCTCTACGGGCTGACGCGGTCGGAGGCCGTGGGCCGTCGGCTTGAAGAAATTTTCCCCGCTGACCTGGTGGAGGAGCTGGCCATCGTCCAGGGCGAGCCTCCCGGCCGAGGCCCCGACCATGCTGGCCGCTCCACCACCCTCTACAAATTTTACCTGGAGAACCGCCGCCACGAGCAACTGGTGGTCAACATCGGCCAGGCGCCGCTGCTCGACAAGTCCGGCCAGGTGGAAGGCCGCCTGATCATCCTGGATGACATCAGCCAGCGCGTCCGCTTCGAGCAGCAGTTGATGCAGGCGGAAAAGTTGACCTCCATCGGCTTGTTGGCTGCGGGCGTGGCCCACGAGGTCAATACCCCGCTGGCGGTGATTTCCAACTACGTCCAGATGCTGGCCAAGCAGATGGATCGCAACGACCCGCGGCTGAAGCTGATTGAAAAGATCGTCCAGCAGACCTTCCGCGCTTCGGAGATCGTCAATAACCTGCTCAGCTTCTCCCGCACCTCGGGCACGCAGCTCGCCGAAGTCAACCTCAACCGGGTGATCGAAGATACCCTCCTGCTGCTCGATCACCAGCTCAAGACCGGCCGCGTCAGCGTGCTCAAGTATTTGGAGTCGGAACTGCCGGCCATCCACGGCAACAACGGCAAGCTCCAGCAGGTCTTTTTGAACCTTTTCTTGAACGCCAAAGATGCCATGCCCAATGGCGGCGTGCTCGAGGTTCGGACCATGACCCGCGATTCGGTCGTCGAAATCGAGGTCAACGATAGCGGCGTCGGCATCCGGCGGGAACACCTGCACAAGATTTTCGATCCGTTCTTTACCACCAAGTCCAACTTCCGCGGCACCGGGCTCGGGCTGGCGGTAAGCTACGGCATTGTCCGCGAACACTGCGGCAAGATTGATGTCTCCAGCACACCGGGTCGCGGCACAGCCTTCCGCCTGGAGTTCCCGGTATCGAGGAAAGCGAAAGCAGCCCGTGTCTAGGGGAAACGTTCTGGTCATTGACGATGAAGCGGAAATCCGCGAGGGGCTCGAGTTGCTCCTCGGCGCGGAGGGATTTGAGGTCAGCGCCGCCCCGGACGCGGAGACGGCTCTCAAATATATCGAGGAGCGCCCGTTTGACCTGGTTCTGCTCGACGTCAACCTGCCGGGCAAGGACGGTCTCCAATTCCTGAACGACCTCCACCGCCGCGATCCCGACCTGCCCATCATTCTCATCACCGCCTATGGTTCGATCGACATGGCCCGAGCCGCCTTCAAGAGCGGCGCCCAGGACTACATCAGCAAGCCCTGGAACAACGATGAACTGCTGGCCCAGGTCGCCCAGGCCATGCAGCAGCGCCGGCTGCGCGAAGAGAACCTCCAGCTCAAGCGCGCTTTGAAGCAACGTTACAACTTCCCCAATATCGTCGGAAAATCGGATCCGATGCTTCGCGTCCTGGACCTGGTCAGTCTGGTAGCGCCCTCGCGCTCGACCGTGCTCATCGCCGGCGAGAGCGGGACCGGGAAGGAGTTGATCGCCAAGGCCATCCACGCCGCCAGCCCGCGGGCGGACAAAACGTTTGTGCCCGTCAACACCGGCGCCATGCCGGTGGATTTGCTCGAATCGACGCTCTTTGGCCACGTCAAGGGCGCCTTCACCAGCGCGGTGGCTTCCAAGAAGGGCCTTTTCGAGGCCGCCGACCAGGGCACCATCTTCTTCGACGAAATCGGCACCATCGGCATCGAGACCCAGGCCAAACTCCTCCGCGTCATGCAGGAACGCGAGTTCATGCGGCTGGGCGGCACCGAAACCGTCAAGGTGGATGTGCGCATCCTGGCCGCCACCAACGTCGATTTGCGCAAGCTGGTGGCCGATGGCCGTTTCCGCGAGGATCTCTACTATCGCTTCAACGTCATCACCATCCATCTCCCGCCCCTTCGCGAGCGCAAAGAGGACATCCCGTTGCTGGTCGAGTTTTTCACCCGCAAATATTGCCAAGAAAACGGCAAGCCCCTCCGGCAGTTCACCCCGCAAGCGATGCGGCTCCTGCTCGACTACGACTGGCCGGGCAACGTGCGCGAAGTCGAAAATGTGGTCGAGCGGGCCATCGTCCTCTCGCCCGGCAGCGAAATGGGCGCCGAGTTGCTCCCCGATTTTCTCTCCGCCAATGGCGCTTCGGCGGCTCGACTCCTTTCCCTTGTCCGCGAGAAAGCCAACCCTTCGCTCTTTGACATCATAGAAGAGTGCGAGCGGCGCGTCATCCTGGACATGCTCGAGCGCACCAATTGGAATCAGACGGAGGCGGCCGAGCGCTTCCAGGTCCCGCTTTCCACCCTGAATCAAAAGATCAAGCGGTTGAGCATTGATGTGCGCCGCAAGCGCGAAGCGGCCGCTCCGCGCCACCCCTCTTCCCATTCCTGACATCGTAGGGGCGCAAGGCCTTGCGCCCCTACCAGGTTATGACCGGCAAGATTCGAGTGAAAGAGTTATAATCGCGCACAGGAGGCCGGGAATGGCCGACAGTGAAATCATCTTTGCGGTCGCCGAGTCGCCCGAGGGGGGTTACGAGGCACGTGCGCTCGGATACTCCATCTACACACAGGCGGACACTCTCGAAGAGCTGAAAACCATGATTCGGGATGCGGTGCGCTGCCACTTCGAGCCGGAGACCAAGCCGAGTGTGATTCGTCTCCACCTAGTCAAAGATGAGGTCATTCCGGCTTGAAGCTCCCCCGAGACACCGGCGGGCACGAACTAGCTTTTCTTCTCCGCCGTTACGGTTATCAGATCACGCGGCAAACGGGCAGTCACTTGCGCCTAACCTCCTCTCTTAAGGGAAGCGAGCATCACCTCACCATCCCCGCACACAAACAACTTAGAGTCGGAACCTTGAATGCCCTCCTAACTGACATAGCCTCCTACCTGGAAATGGATCGCGCAAAGCTCGTTGAGGAACTTTTCAGCAAGTAGTTTCATGGCCCTCCTGTCGAGCCAAAGCGCTGCGCCTCGGCGGCGTGTGACTCCTCTTTTTCCTCTGCATCCTCTACCTCCTTTGCTTCCTTTGCCTCATTCCTAATGCCCCAGCTTTTACGCACCTTGGCGGTGTGCTACTCTCCGGGGCGGCATGCACCTGCTCGAAACTCTCAAGAATCGTGCACGAGCCTATAGGCAGCACATTGTGCTGCCCGAGGGCGAAGAGCCGCGCACCCTTCGGGCGGCAGCGGAAGTTGCCCGCGATGGTTTTGCCCGGCTCACCCTGCTGGGCAAGCCCGACGTCATTCGCGCCCGGGCGGATACGCTGGGCGCCCAGCTCCCGGGCATTTCCATTGTCGATCCGGCCGCGTCGCCCGACCGCGAGCGCTACGCCCGGCTCTATTTCGAGCGCCGCCGGGCCAAGGGAATCACCGAGGAGGAGGCTCGCGCCACCGCCACGCGCGCCCTCTATTTTGCCGACCTCATGGTGGCCGAGGGCGCTGCCGACGGCTCGGTGGGCGGCGCCACCAACACCACCGCGGAAACGGTGCGCGCAGCGCTGCACTCCATCGGCCTGGCGCCGGGATGCTCGATCGTCTCCAGTTTTTTCCTGATGATCTTGCCCAGGCCCATCTATGGCGCCGAGGGCGCGTTGCTTTTTGCCGATTGCGGCGTCGTCCCACGGCCTTCAGCCAGCGAGCTCGCTGAAATCGCCATCGCCACCGCCGCCCATACCCGCGCCTTTCTCGAAGTCGAGCCGCGCCTGGCCTTGCTTTCCTTTTCCACCAAAGGCAGCGCCGCCCCGGACGCACCCGGGCTGGCCCACGTCGTGGAGGCAGTAAAGATCTTGAAGCAACGCGCGCCCGACCTGTGCCTGGACGGTGAGCTGCAAGCCGACGCGGCGCTGGTGCCCGAAATCGCTTCCAGCAAAACGCCGGGCAGCCCCGTGGCCGGCCGGGCCAACACGCTCATCTTCCCTGACCTCAATTCCGGAAATATCGCCTACAAGCTGGTGGAGCGGCTGGCCGGAGCAACGGCGCTCGGGCCCATTCTCCAGGGCCTGGCGAGGCCCGCCAACGATCTTTCTCGCGGCTGCTCGGTCGCCGACATCGTCAACGTCATCGCCATCACCGCCATCCAGGCCATCGCCCAAAAACAGCGCGAAGGTAAGATTCCCTAGGTTACCCCCGTGACGCGGTCTCTCCACATTCTTGTCCATGGCCTTGGGAACTCCGGTGAAGGTTCTCTGTGTCCTTTGTGCCTCTGTGGTGAGGGTCATGTTTTTGTCCCTCGCCCTGGTAGTTTATTGGCCGCGTTCGTCATATTTGCCGTGCTTGCCGCACCCTTCCCAGTCACCGCCCAGCAAAAATCGGCCTACCGCTATTTGGCTCCCGTCTTTGCTCACGGCCGAATCCTGCTTGCCGCCACCGACAAATACGTGGTCGTAGCGATGGACACGGCCAACGCACAGAAAGTTTACCCCGCGCCCGCCGCGGCGGGCCGAGGGGACGCGCGCTTCCCGGTGGTGGTGCCGGTTGGCGGCCGATCACTGGCCATCCTCACCGGCGCGGTCGAGTGGTTTGACCTGATGGACGAAAATGCTCCGGGGATCGAGGCGCAAACCTGGCTCGGGAGCGCTGCCCGGGCCCGTCCATCCACAGGCGACTCCGGCAAGCCGGACGATCAGCCGCGGCCGACCTTGGGCCAGCCCCGATTGGATCGTGGTCAGAGCACCGTCACTCACATTGAGGTGATGACCGAAGCCATCGCTGAAAAACTGCATGATTATGCGGTGGATTACCATTCCAAAGCGGAAGTGCCGAAAGGGGCGCCGCTTCTGTCGGTGCTCTGGGTCGGCTGGGGCGAGGACGGGCCGGCCGTCTGGACGGCTCGCTACGATTTCACCCAGGAGTGGCTCGCGGAAAACTTCTATCACACCCGGCTCGAACGCCCCCGCACCCGAGACCTGCTGAAATCGCCCGAGGGAATCGCCTTTGCCGAGGAGGGTTATCCCGAGGCAGGCAACCTGCTCGAGCTGCTTGAGCGCCTCGAAGCGCATGACCCGGCGCTTGAAAAAATTTGGAGCCAACCCTCGATGGCACTCGTGCTCGCTGCCCGCAAGGCAGGCCCTGTACCGTACGGTACTAGGG
>Ga0209109_10002031_pt1 | contig 11079 bp, 8 predicted proteins | sample Rifsed10ft2_FD_184004 | JGI IMG/M metagenome (GOLD analysis project Ga0209109, IMG submission 184004) | Soil microbial communities from Rifle, Colorado, USA - sediment 10ft 2 (version 2) | ecosystem: Environmental > Terrestrial > Deep subsurface > Rock core/Sediment | place: Rifle, Colorado... | reverse complement strand
CGGGGTTTGCATTTGGCACAACTTGAGCGATACTCGCGTGAGCCAGTTTGTTTTTGCAACACTAAAGGGCCAGGGGGGAGAACCATGCGCTTAAAGAGTTGTCGGCTGTCGAGTACGGCCGCGTTATTGGGCATTCCGCTGTTGGCGAGTATCCCGTTTGCGACACTCGCGCAGCAGATCGAAGAAATCCTCGTCACCGCCACGCGGCGCGAGACGAATCTCCAAGACACGCCGATCTCGATTCAGGCGTTTACGGCCGAGGCGTTGGAGCTCGCTGGAATTGAGCAGGGGCGGGACCTCGGCATCATGGTGCCCAACGTCGTTCTGAACCCTGCCGGCGGTGGCGGCCCCGGCGGCGGCAGCTTTTATATTCGCGGCCTGCCAGGCGTCGGCATCTATGTCGACGGCGTGTGGCAAGGCAATGGCGGATTTTTGGAGAACGATTTCATCGAGCTCGAGCGCATCGAGGTGCTGCGGGGTCCACAAGGCACGCTGTTCGGCCGCAATACGAACGGCGGCGCCGTGAACATTACGACGCGCCGGCCGGCTGACGAATTTGGGGCGCGCGCAAGCCTTACCGCCGGCGAGTTCAGTCGACGCGACGCCACGCTGGCCGTGGACTTGCCGCTTTCCGATACGCTCAAGACGAAGTGGACGGGGGCGCGCTACTACAATGACGGCTTCCTCGACAGCGTTACTGTTCCACGCGCTTTCGGCGGTCAGGACGACACGATTTTTCGCGGCGACATTCTTTGGGAGCCGACGGACAGCTTCTCAATGCGTTTCACGCTGACCGACGAGAACAAGCGCACGAGCGATCCGCGCATCGTGCAATTCACGAATACGACGCATCCCCGCTATCTCGCTTACAACGTTCTAGCGGGCAACCCGGATTTTTTGGCGACGGCGCGGGCGATCGACCCGGCGTTCCCGAACCCTCCGAAGACCCTAGCCTTCAATCGCTTCACGCCGCAGACGCACGAGCCGGGTTTCCCGGGCGGGCAGCTTGATCAGTGGCAGACGCGCTCGGATACGGCCGGTGCCGGCACGACCCGCGACCTTCAGTACGCGACGATGACATTGAATTGGGACGTCACCGAGCACTTCGCGATCGAGTCGATCACATCCGGCTGGGAAATGGACCAGCGCCAAGTGACGGACTTCGACGGCTCGGAGTTCACGGTCACGACCGACGACTTCTACACGCGCCAAGACAACTTCACCGAGGAGATCCATTTCACGGGCGACAACTTCAACGGCAAGGTCGACTGGCTCGCCGGGCTCTACTACCTGCGCCAGGAGGCGTTGACGCGCTACTACCGCTGGGCCATGTGGGAGTTCTTCATTCCGAACGAGGGTCCGGCGCTGCCGGCGCTCGATGTCGCTGCGCGCGATTACGTGCGCGCCTACGGAACGACCGTCGGCAACATTGCTTTGGCGACGTTCAATCCGCTCAATATCTCCGCTGACACCTTGACCGCCAACGACGACGAGGACTCCGCGTTTTTCGGTGAAGTCACGTACAACGTGACCGAAGATCTCGGCCTGACCTTCGGCGTCCGCGTCACGTCCGACGATGGCGAGGCGCGCACGTACACGGCGACCGAGGGATTCCGGCCGATGACGGACCAACTCCCGCCCAGCGGCGACCAGTTCGCAGGAACCGTGCTCGTCGTGACGCCGGACCCCGACCTCGGTAACGTCACGACGAACAAGTTTGCCGCGACCTACCAAATCAACGACGACGTGATGGCCTACGCGAGCTGGGGTGAAGGCTTCACGTCCGGCGGCGTAACGATCAGCCCGAATTTCCCCGATCCGATCATCCTCGATCCCGAGATCATCACGACGCGCGAGTTCGGGTTGCGCTCTGACTGGATGGACGGGCGGCTGCGCTTCAACGCCACTTACTTCGCTTCCAAATGGGATGGGCTGCGCGTGCCGATTTTGCCGGACGACCCCAACAACCCGGGTCAGAAGCTGCCATTTCCGGTCAACACGAGCGAGGGTCTCGCCGAAGCGGAAGGTTGGGAGTTCGAGCTCATTTGGGCGCCCGCCGACCGCTGGCTCATCAACACTGGCATAGGCTTGCTCGATGCGAACTACCTGGACATCGGCGATGCCGATCCAACGGGTATCAACGGCATTCAGCCCGGAACACCGTTTGCCTACGCCCCCGAAACGAGTGTCTCACTCGGCGCTCAGTATGATCTGCCGCTCGCGGACGGCGGGCACCTTCTGTTCGCCGGCAACTACGGCTGGAAGGACGAGTACGTGCGCGACCCGGCCAATCAGCGCATTCCGAAAGACGCCAACGGCAACACGATCTTCGAGCCGGCCTACGGAATTCTCAACGCGCGCCTACGCTATGAACCTGCGGAGCGGAACTGGAGTCTCGAGTTCTGGGGCCGCAATTTGACCGACGAGTTTTACGTCAATGGCGGCTTCGACACACGTACTGTCTGGGGCTACGACTTCACGGTCGTGGGACAAGCCCGCGAAGTGGGGCTCAGTCTGGGCTTCGTGTTCTAGTAAGGCTCTCTTCAGCCGTTTTACCACGTGACACGGAGGGCGGCCCCGGATGGGCCGCCCTCGCGTTCTCGCTCTGCTAGACGACTCGGCGGTCCTGAGTGGGATTTTGCCCACTGTAGACACGGAGGTCAAAGGTGGGCAGGAAAATCTTGCTTTTCTAGCGGGAGCGGCGTATCTTGCCGCGCGACCAAGAAGAACGGATCCGCGGGAACCGGAAAGCCCCAGCATCGATGAGCAGCACGGCCGAATCTCTACTCGGGGAAATCGAGAAATTTTGCCGTCGGTCGAAGATTGCCGAATCGACCTTCGGCCGGCAGGTCGTCAACGACGGCAAGCTCTGCGCGCGGTTGCGCGATGGCAAAGACGTCACGCTGGAGACGGCGGAGCGAATCAGAACCTTCATCGAATCGCACGCAGCCGAAGAAGTGGCGAACGGTGAATCGCGTGTCGCGTCGACGGGAGATAAGGGCATCAAGATGAGCGCCAAAGCGTCTTCCTATAAGAAAATCAGCAAGAAGAAGACCCCGGCAGCCACCGGTTCCGCCGCAGAGAAGCGAGCGGTGACTTACGATCGCCCGTTTCGGTTCTACGACAACCGCCAGAAATACTTGGCGTTCGTCAATACCACGAACGAGAAGCGCAAAGTCGCGGAGCGTGCGTCGCGCGAGCTTGCGCAGCTCAGGCCTAGGCCGCCGGCGCTGCGCGTGTTCGACGCCGGCATGGGCGACGGCACAGTCCTGAGCCACGTCATGCGCGCCATGCATCGGCGCTTTCCGATCATTCCGTTCTTCATCGTCGGCAAGGAGATCAGCCTCGAGGACGTGCGGCTGTCTCTCGAGAAGCTGCCCGACCGCTTCATGGAACATCCGGCGACCGTGCTCGTCATCACGAACCTCTATTACGCCGAGGCGCCGTGGCTCAGGCCGCGCAGCGTCAACAGCGCCGCGGCGCTCAACTGGCGGGAGGTCACGCTGGAAGGCGACACGGCGTATGAGTACGGCGAGCAGCTTGCAGCGCTCGATTCGTTTCTCGTCGAAGGCTGGCAAGTGCGATCGAGCGAGAAGACGGGCAACCCCATGTACGTCCGCCCGTCGGTGCTCGTGATCTATCGCAAGGATCACTCGTTTATGCTCGACAGCGTCATCCCCAAGCCCGGCCAGGTCGGCGGCGGCTACGATTTGGCGATCGCTTCGCAGCCGTGGCGTGCCCGCATGAGCGCGGAGTTCAAGGTCCAGAAAGTGCTCGGACCGATCACCCGCAGTCTCGGCCCCGCGGGGCGGCTGCTCGCCGTGCAGTCGTGCGGCGAAGACCCGGCGCTCGAGCTGATTCGCAAGGTGTGGCCCAACGAGGATCCCTTCAAAGTCGACCGCCACGAGCTCATCAAGGTCTTGCGCGACGAGCTCGGGCGCGACGCGCGCAACTTCAATTTCATTTCAGGCTCGGATTCGAAAGCCATTTTCCGTTATGAGATGCACACGTTGCCGAGCGAGGTGCAGCAGAGCATCGGCACTTCGACCCTGTTCGCGGCGTGGAACGCGTCGATCTACGTCAATCAAATCGAGGACGAGCGGTTGGAGCCCGTGCTCGCGAATACCGACTACCTGCAGTACACGGCGGCGATTCTCAAGAAATACAAGGGCCTATGGTTTAACGACGAGAGCTTCGTAGTGTCGAGAAAGCAATGAACGCAGCCGTTGCGATGTCTCGGGACGCTGTGCAGGACGCGATCGTTGCGTTCCTCCGCGGGTATTCCATCGAGGCGACGCCCCACGACGTCAAACAGCTCGGCGAGTTTCCCGCGGTGCTGCCGCCAAAGATATCCGTATACGTGGCCCATCCGCCCGGCGTGTCGATCGACGCGGTCGTCGAGTTTGCGGGGCAGCTCAAGGCGCAAGGCTTCGCGCCGGTTCCGCACATCATTGCGCGCAAGCTCGAGAGTCGCGAGCATTTGGAGCGGGCGCTTGCCGCATTGCGCGACCTCGGAGTCGACGAGGCGCTCGTGATCGCGGGCGACATCGCCGTTCCGAATGCGGCCTTCGACAGCAGCCTCGAGGTGCTCGAGACGGGCTTCTTCGGCCGTTATGGATTCCGCGAGGTCGGCGTCGCAGGTCACCCCGAAGGCAGCAAGGCGATCGGCGCGCCGCGCGTCGAGCAGGCTCTTGCCGCCAAGGCGGCGTTTGCGAAGAACGCGAGCTTCCGCATCCGCATCGTGACGCAGTTCGGCTTCGATCCCGAGGCCGTGACCGCGTGGGAACAAACGACGCAGGCAGCGGGCATCGAACTGCCGATTCACGTCGGGATGGCAGGCCCCGCGTCGCTGCGCCAGCTTGCGAAGTTTGCAATGATGTGCGGCATCGGATCCTCGGCTCGCATGCTCATGATGCGCACGGGCACGACCGCGAATCTGCTCCGCACGCAGGCACCGGACGAGCTCATCACGCACTTCGCCCGCCACCGGGCGACGCACCCGGCGTCACGCCTCGTGAAGGCTCACTTTTTCGCGTTCGGCGGCGTGCTCAAAACGGCGCGCTGGGTGAATGCCGTGCTCGCCGGCCGGTTCGAGCTGAACCGGCAGGCAACCGGCTTCGACGTCGTCGCATGAAATTTTTTGCTTTGCACAAGAGACGCTGTCATTCAAAAGTAGGTAACCAACGATGAGCAAGTCATACTTATTTACGTCCGAGTCGGTGGCGGAAGGCCATCCGGATAAGATGGCCGACCAAGTGTCGGACGCCATCCTCGACGCCATCATCGCGCAGGACAAGGCCAGCCGCGTCGCCTGCGAGACGCTCACGAAGACCGGCATGGTCATCGTCGCCGGCGAGATCACGACGAATGCCGTCATCGAGGTCGAGGAGATCGTGCGCAAAGTCGTCCTCGATATCGGCTATGATCATTCCGACAAAGGTTTCGACGGCAATACCTGCGCCGTGCTGAACGCGCTCGGCAAGCAGTCGCGTGACATCGCCCAGGGCGTGGATCGGAAGTCTCCCGAGGAGCAGGGCGCGGGCGATCAGGGGCTCATGTTCGGCTACGCGACAAGCGAGACGCCGACGTTGATGCCGGCGCCGATCATTTATTCGCATCTGCTCTTGGAAAAGCACGCCGAGTTACGCAAGAACGGCACATTTCCTTGGGCGCGTCCGGATGCGAAGAGCCAGCTCACCTTCCAATACGAAAACGACAAGCCGGTCGGCATCAAGGCCGTCGTCCTGTCGACGCAGCATTCGCCGGATATCTCGCAGGAGGACCTCCACGAGGCGATCCTCGAAGAAGTCATCAAGCCGGTGCTGCCGAAGAAATGGGTCAGCAAGGATACGGCCTTTCACATCAATCCGACGGGACGCTTCGTGATCGGGGGGCCGATGGGCGATTGCGGGCTCACGGGCCGCAAGATCATCGTCGATACCTACGGCGGCATGGCACGTCACGGCGGCGGCGCGTTCTCGGGCAAGGATCCGTCGAAGGTCGACCGCTCGGCCGCCTATGCGGCGCGCTACGTGGCCAAGAACGTCGTTGCGGCGGGGCTCGCGGAGCGGTGCGAGGTGCAGGTTTCTTATGCGATCGGCGTCGCACGGCCGACTTCGGTCACGGTCGAGACGTTCGGCACGAACAAGGTGTCCGAGGAGAAAATCGTCGCGGCCGTCAACCGGAACTTCGACTTGAGACCGTACGGCATCATCAAGATGCTCGACCTGCTCAAGCCCATTTATCGCAAGACGGCCTCGTACGGCCATTTCGGCCGTCCGGAGTTCAGCTGGGAGCGCACCGACAAGGCTGAAGCGCTCAAGGCCGATTGCAGGTAGCCGATCAACCATGAGAGCGATGCCATGACAGCTCTAATCTGCGGCTCGGTCGCGTACGACAACATCATGGTGTTCGAGGATTCGTTCAAGAATCACATCCTTCCGGACAAGATTCACATCCTCAACATCGCGTTTCTGGTCCCACGGCTGCGCAGGGAATACGGCGGGTGCGCCGCCAACATCGCCTACAACATGAAGCTGTTGGGCGAGAATCCGCTGCCGATGGCGACGGTCGGCCAGGATTTCGGCCCATATGGCGAGCGGCTCGATAGCCATGGCATTCGTCGCGAGCACATCCGTGTCCTCGACGACGTTTTCACGGCGCAGGCATTCATCACGACCGACCTCGACGACAATCAGATCACGGCGTTTCACCCCGGTGCCATGAACCGGTCCGAGCTCAACAAGGTCGCGGATGCGCGCGGCGTGAAGATCGGCATGGTCTCGCCCGACGGGCGCACCGGCATGATCGAGCATGCCGAGCAGTTCGCCGCGGCCGGGATACCCTTCGTTTTCGACCCCGGTCAAGGCTTGCCGATGTTCGACGGCAACGACCTGCGTCGCTTCATCGAGCAAGCCACGTGGGTCACCGTCAACGACTACGAGTGGCAGCTCCTCAAGGACCGCACGGGCTTCGACGTTTCCGATCTCACGGACCAAGTCGATGCGTTGATCGTGACCCGCGGTGCGGAAGGATCGACCGTCTACACGTCCGATGGGCAATACGACATACCGACCGCCAGGCCGAAAGCCGTCGAAGATCCCACCGGTTGTGGCGATGCGTACCGGGCGGGTCTCCTGTACGGTCTGTTGCGCGATCTCGACTGGGAGACGACGGGGCGCATCGCGAGTCTCATGGGCGCGATCAAGATCGAGTGCCACGGCACGCAAAACCACAGTTTCACGCTCGACGAGCTCAAGGATCGTTTCAAGTCGAGCTTCGGCCGTTCTTTGTAGGAGCGAGCTTCGCTCGCGATTCAATTCTTAGGAGTACGACAGCAATGAGCAAGAAGGCAACCGCCGCCGTCGCCAAGGTCAAGAAGGGCGATTACTACGTTAGGGACATTGCGCTTGCGGAAGACGGTCGAAAGGAGATCGAGCTTGCCGAGCATGAAATGCCCGGCCTCATGGCGACCCGTGCAGAATTCGGTCCAAAGCAATCGCTCAAGGGAGCGCGTATCACGGGCTCTCTGCACATGACGATTCAGACCGCGGTGCTCATCGAGACGCTAGAGGCGCTCGGCGCGAAGGTCCGTTGGGCGAGCTGCAACATCTATTCGACGCAGGACCACGCAGCGGCGGCGATAGCGGCGAACGGAACGCCGGTTTTCGCCTACAAAGGCGAAACGCTGACGGAATACTGGGATTTCATCGACCGCACGTTGGACTGGGGCGGGCAGGGCCCGAATATGCTGCTCGACGACGGCGGCGACGCAACGCTGTTCGTACACCTCGCGGCCAAGGCGCTCAAGAACCCGAAAGTGCTCAACAAGAAGCCGGAAAGCGAGGAGGAGAAAATTCTGCTCGCGCAGGTCAAGAAGTCGCTTGCCAAGGATCGCAAGCGTTTCGAGCGCATGGCTCAGGAGATCAAGGGCGTCTCGGAGGAGACGACGACCGGCGTGCATCGTCTCTACCAAATGCACAAGAAGGGCGAATTGCTGTTCCCGGCCATCAACGTCAACGACTCCGTGACGAAATCGAAATTCGACAACCTGTACGGGTGCCGCCATTCGCTCGTCGACGCCATCAACCGCGCGACAGACGTCATGCTCGCCGGCAAGATCGCGGTCGTCGCCGGTTACGGCGACGTCGGCAAGGGATCGGCCCAATCGCTGGCCGCGCAGCGCGCGCGCGTCATTGTGACGGAAGTCGATCCGATCTGCGCCCTCCAGGCCTCCATGGAAGGCTATCAAGTCATGACGATGGACGAGGCGTGCAAGATCGGCGAGGTTTTCGTCACGACGACCGGCTGTATCGACGTGATCACGGAGAAGCACATTTTGCAGATGCCGCACAATGCGATCGTCTGCAACATCGGTCATTTCGACAACGAGATCCAGGTCGAGAAGCTGCGCAAGTACGAGTGGGAGAACATCAAGCCGCAGGTCGACAAGATCACGCTCAAGAACGGCAAGAGCATCATCCTGCTCGCACAAGGCCGTCTCGTGAACTTGGGTTGCGCGACGGGGCACCCGAGCTTCGTGATGTCGAACAGCTTCACGAACCAGACGCTTGCTCAGATCGAGCTCTACAACAAGAAGTATCCGATCGGCGTCCACGTGCTGCCCAAACATCTCGACGAGAAGGTGGCCGCTCTGCACCTCGAAAAAGTCGGCGCGAAGTTGACGAAGCTCACGAAAGCGCAGGCCGATTACTTGGGCGTCGCCGTGAACGGCCCGTTCAAGGCCGACCACTATCGCTACTAGGGCAAGTACAGCACCATGGACGACGATATCACTATTGCGCGTAACACCAAGCTCACGAGAATCGCGGATCTCGCCAAACTCAAGCTCGGCATCGATCCGGCCGATCTCGAGCCGTACGGGCACTACAAGGCCAAGCTGTCGCCGCAGCTCGTCTCGAAGCTGCAGTCGCGCCCCGACGGCAAGCTGATCCTCGTCTCGGCGATCACGCCAACGCCGGCCGGCGAAGGCAAGACGACTACGACGATCGGTTTGGCAGACGCGCTCAACATCATCGGCAAGAAGGCCATGGTGTGCGTGCGCGAGCCGTCTCTCGGCCCGTGTTTCGGCAGCAAGGGCGGCGGCGCCGGAGGAGGCTACGCGCAAGTCGCGCCCATGGAGGACATCAACCTCCACTTCACGGGCGATTTCCACGCTGTCAGCGCCGCGCACAATCTGCTCGCCGCGCTCGTCGATAATCACGTTCAACATGGCAATGCGCTCGGGCTGGACGTGCGGCGCATCACGTGGCGCCGCGTCGTCGACATGAACGACCGATCGTTGCGCAACATCATCGTGGGCCTCGGCGGCACGGCGCACGGCCAGCCGCGCGAGACGGGCTACGACATCGTGGCCGCGTCCGAGATCATGGCTATTCTGTGCCTCTCGACCTCGCTTAAGGATATGCGTGAGCGTTTCGCGCGCATCATCGTCGGCTACACGCACGACCAAAAACCCGTGCATGCGGGCGACATCAACGCGCAGGGCTCGATGGCCGTGCTCATGAAGGATGCAATTCAGCCGAATCTCGTGCAAACACTGGGCGGGACGCCGACGTTCGTTCACGGTGGGCCGTTCGCCAACATCGCCCACGGCTGCAACTCGGCGCTTGCGACACGCACGGCGCTCAAGCTCGCCGATTACGTCGTGACCGAAGCCGGCTTCGGCGCCGACCTCGGGGCCGAGAAATTCCTCGACATCAAGTGTCGTCTCACGGGGTTGCGGCCATCGGCGGCCGTCATCGTCGCGACCGTGCGCGCGCTCAAGTACTCGGGAGGCGCCGAGTTGGCCGATGTCAACTCCGAGGACACCGAGGCGCTCATGAAGGGCACGGCGAATCTCGATCGCCATGTATCGAACCTCCGCAGCCACTACGGCTTACCGGTCGTCGTTGCGCTCAACCGGTTCGGCAGCGATACGCAGCGCGAGCTCGATCTCGTCGTCAAGCACATGGGCGGTCAGGGCGTCAAAGCCGTCGTCGCGACGCACTTCGCGCAGGGCGGCGCGGGCGCCGTCGACCTCGCGAAAGCCGTCGGCGAGCTCGTGGAAGGACCTACACCTGCGCTCAAATTCGCGTACGAGGATTCCGATACGCTGTGGCGTAAGCTCGAAAAGATCGCGAAAAAGATCTACGCGGCCAGCGAAGTCATTGCCGACACGGCCGTGCGCAAGAAGATCGACAAGTTCCAAAAAGACGGCTACGGTCACTTCCCCGTTTGCATCGCGAAGACGCAGTACTCTTTCTCGACCGATCCGAAATTGCGCGGTGCGCCCACCGGGCACGTGTTCAAGGTCCGGGATGCGTACCTGTCGGCGGGGGCCGGGTTCATGGTCGCGCTTTCCGGCGATATCATGACGATGCCGGGATTGCCCAAGAAGCCCGCAGCGGATCACATCGATGTCAACGAGCACGGGCAGGTTGTCGGCCTTTCGTAGGAGCGACGTCTCTTGTGGGAGCGGCGTCTCGCCGCGATTCCTCGCCGCTGCCGCTGCGGCTTGCCTGCTCGCGACGGCCGGAACAACGCGCGCTTCGGATGATACCGAGACCGCAAACGACGTTTTGCGCGTGGCATTGCCGGCGGCTGCCTTCGCGTTGACCCTCAAGCGCGACGATCGCGAAGGACGCCGGCAGTTTTACCGCTCGTTCGGCGCAAATGTGGCGGCCACGTGGATTCTCAAGGAGGCGTTCGACAAAGCCCGGCGCGACGGTGAGGGCGACGACGCGTTCCCTTCGGGTCATGCGTCGATGGCTTTTCAAGGTGCGGCGTTCATCCATCGCCGCTACGGTATCCGTCAAGGATGGCCCGCGTACGCGGTCGCCGGATTCGTCGCCTGGGAGCGCGTCGATTCCGACGAGCACGACTGGGCCGACGTGCTCGCAGGCGCGGGAATAGGCATTGCGAGCGCGTATCTTCTCGTCGACCGCGCCGAGTTGGTCGTCGCGCCCGCCTTTGCGCCGGGCTATGTCGGGCTCACGGTGAGCGGCACGTTTCGGTAGGAATGGGCTTCCTGCCCGAGCGGGATCTTATGTAGGAGCGAGCTTCGCTCGCGATTTCAAA
>Ga0209109_10002028_pt1 | contig 11087 bp, 10 predicted proteins | sample Rifsed10ft2_FD_184004 | JGI IMG/M metagenome (GOLD analysis project Ga0209109, IMG submission 184004) | Soil microbial communities from Rifle, Colorado, USA - sediment 10ft 2 (version 2) | ecosystem: Environmental > Terrestrial > Deep subsurface > Rock core/Sediment | place: Rifle, Colorado... | reverse complement strand
TGTAATGTTTAAGCACTTTATCAAACGGCTGTGCTTCCAGAAAGAATACGTTTTCAGAAAGTCCTAATTCTTTATGTAATTTTTTCAAAGAAATATAATAGTTCATATAGAGACTCTCGGGACCACCGATAATTTCGCAGGTAAATTCATAATTTTTATCTTTCAGGATCTTAACAGCTTTAAGTAAGATTATTAAGCCCTTTTGCTCTACAAGCCTGGCAACGCAAAGAAGTTTTACCGGACCGGGATCCTGGTTTTCTCCGTTAACGGGGACAAATTGTTTTAGATCAATTCCATTATAAATTAAATTAACTTTCCCGTTAAGAGAATAATTCTTACCTAGGTGTTCTAAATTGTAATTTGTATTAGTAATAATAAAATCTGCATTATTAAATTTTTCTTCAAGACCAAATAAATAGTTTTTCCTGTGGATATCATGTGCTCTTGCCTGAACGCTATATGAAATGTTCAATAGTTTAGATGCTATTAAAGATACAAATGCACTCCTGTCAGACCAAGGTGAATGGATATGGCTGATATTGTTTTCTCTCATTAAACCGGCGAGGTAAACAGATTTATTGAACGTTTCTTTATCAAAAGAAAGTGATTTATAAGGATGATAGTTATGAAGCAAAGTATAAAAGAATAAGTTTACAAATAAGAACGGACTCTTTTTGAAAAAAAGTTTTTTATAAACTTGCAATTTCTTTTTATCAACCGGTAATAGACAAGTGGGCTTCCCGGGAATAATACCTTCAATATAATCTGAGCTGGTTACATCGGAAAAAACAAAAATATCTCCCAAAGAATTTCTTAATGCATTAATTTCCCGCTGAACGAAAGTCTGGCTTAGAGCAGGATATTCCCATAAATAGTATGCTATATGCTTCTTTCCATTTGAATTAATTTTAAGATTGTTATTGCCAGTAGTAATTGGCCACCATTGCATATGTTTAATAAGAAACCAATAAAACTTATGCCGGAATGGGTAAACTATATTCCAATCAAATTTTAGTTTAATTCCCCCGTATCGTTTTATTATTAACCACTTTAATTTCATTGTTAAAACAGAGTAATTATTTCAGCTAATTTTTTATAAGAAACTGTTTGAAGGAAAAAATCAATGTTATCTGGATATTTCTTATTTAATGAAAGCTTTATCTTATCGCGAAATACTGCTTTACTAAACGGATCAACAAGTAGTTCTTCGTTACATAATTGCCAGTTACCACAATTCTTGGATGTAATAATATTACAGCCCAAAGCCGATGCTTCAAACAAAACGCCCGGTGCAGAATCAAATATCGATGTTGATACAATCGCTTTGGAATTTCCCAGGAGCTCATATAATTTTTCCCTGTCGGTTACAACACTTTCGTAAACAGCTCCCGGATGTTTTTCTTTCACTTTTCCCACAACATGAATATTAAGGTTCTTAAAATGTGAAACCAGCTTTTTAACCATTTTATAATTTTTTTCAGGGCGCTTCCAGTCGCTCGATATAAATATTACATCAACCTCTCTTTCATCAAATCTTTTACCGAAATGCCTGTAATTATATGCATCTTTATATATCCACTCTGCAAACCAGATTACATCTGGATAAATCTTACCAACCATTGTATGATAAAAATATTTATAAGCCGATAAAATCATGTTTGAATGGGTAATTACCATGTCCGACAGGATAACCGCATTTTTTTCCTCCTTAGAAATCAGTGCCAGCCTTTTACCGCCTTTCTTCATATACTTATCAAGGTACAAAAAGTCGTTTAGTCTTTTATACTGTATATAATTCTTTACCTGATCACAACCTGAAGTAAGATATAATAATTTTTTGTCGGGAGCTGCTTTTTTTAATATAAGAGCAGCTATCCATCCTACAGCTAAAATTATATCGGGGGAAATATCCTGTATTAAATCGGCTAATTTATTTTGATAATTATAATCGGGCGGAATTAAAGTATAATTATAAACATTTGGTAAGTGCCTGGGATTACCCATTGAACCATTAAATAAATATTTAAAAAACTTTTCGCGACCGGAAGATATTAAGTTTATGTAATTAACTTTGTGACCGTCATTATGCATGTTCACAAAGAGTTCATATGCTGAAGTGCTGGCTCCTCCCCATCCCGGAGGTTCGAAACAACCTATTAATATCTTTTTTGATTTCAACTATTTCTTTTTTTAAAAGAGTTTACAATCGCCAATTCTACGGGAGAATAATCTTCCACAACAACACGTTCAAGATTTAACGGCTGGAAAAGGCTAATACATTTATTAGCTGCTATCCTGACCTGTTTAGATAAATTTGTGCTGCTTCCGTGTAAAGTAAAGGGATGAATAAATAGTATATCGCCGGCATTCCCCGTTATTTCAATTAAAGGTAAGTGTTTTGTAAGAGGAAAAACTTTATTGCAAAGTTCATGTTCGTCAAGCCCATCAGGTTCAGCTTCTGCAAGTACACGAGCCGTATAGCGATGAGATCCTACACGAATGCCTGTTCCACCTCCGCCAGGTTGAATATCGGTAAAAAGCTGAATACCAATTAATCCCTGCTCTGAAGAATTTAAGTGATGATGAAACCAATTTCCCTCTACGTGCCAATTCTCCTCAGGTACACACCAGCTATCTGAGAACCCGGGAAATAATATTGGCCAAACACCTGCCCCTGTATGGGCAAACCACCTATCTTCTCCGCACAAATCATCAATCACATCAGAATATCTTTTAGTATGAATTTGATCTACAATATCGTTTTTAAAAACTTCTTTAAGCCATACAAGAGGTTTGTGCCAGGTAGATGTATCGTCAGGTCTTTCATCTAATTTTTCCCATACCATCAAATTAATTTTTGCAGCCAATTCAGGTGAAAAAACATTTTTCACCAAAAGATAACCGTTCTCTATAAAATGAGTGATATCTTCCTGAGATAAAGCTTTAGGCATATATTATTTCTGAATTATTTAGTTTCTTTCTGAAAAGAAATTGTGTTCCCGCTGTTAAGCAAATGTTTTATCTCCGGGTACATAGCTTCAGCGACAAGTTCATGCCCTATTTCATTAAGGTGACCATCAAAAGGGAATACGACATCTCTTGCTGTTTTCTTTATGTACAAATCATAAGTTGATTTCATAGATAAAAACCTCACGGAATTCTTATTTGACAACTCTTCAACTATCCGGTTTGGCTTATCAAAATCCCATTCGATATTTTCATTACTTTTTAATAAAAAAAATGGATATGCACCGGATGAAGAAATTGTAATAAGGATTTTACCATCACTGTGAACCTTTTCAATAAAATCGAGATAATATTTTGAAAATGAATCCCGGATTTGCTTAAAGAGCGGGGGCCAGTACCTTAAAAAAACAATTTGGTCCCAATTACTTATTCCATTGATATATGAAAATTCACCATTAAAAATAGTAGTATCTACGAATTCAGTTGGGGAGCTATTCTGAAATATCCATTCCCTTGTATAAAGATAAGTTGCTATCTTGGAAAACTTCAGAAAATCCGGAATAGCCGCTAAATCTTTTAGTTTTCTGTCTACAATTATCCTCCCAAATTTTCTATCAGTATCCTGGATATCGTTATTGTTTGTAAACGACCAGATAACTATATCGGGATCATATTTCTTTCCAATGTTTTCATACAAATCAATTGCCTCTTTAATTCCGTATCCGGATTTACCTAAAGCAATTACCTCAACATTAAATCCATCATTATTAAGTTTCTTTTCTAATATCTTATGAAAAGTCCCTGAAAGATCAACCTGCACTGCTTCTACCTGTGAATCTCCCAGAACAATAATTCTTTTAACACCCGGCTTTTTAATAAAACTATATTCCTTATCGTGAAACCCGAGTGAATTATTTTTTACGTGTACTTTGAATTTGCTTATCATACCTATATTGTTACCAACATAAGTATACTCGCCGTTTGGAAAATCATTTTCCCCCCTTATTTCTGCATCCGCATAAGTTATGAACCTATCGAAGGGAGGAATAATATGAAGTAGTACCTCGATAAGAACAAGAAGCAAAATAAAAACAAAAAGATTGATCAAAATCAGTTTGGGAATTTTTTTCATTCTGCTCAATTATTGTTTTTCATTTCCAAATACTTTTTAAGTACCGTTTCAGTATCTCCAAAATCCATCAGGACACCTTTATGAAGCCACAAAGTTTTTGTACAAAATTTCTTTACAAACTCCATATTGTGAGTGGAAATAATTAAAGTTTTCTTGTCGGGCTTATAGCTTTCAAAAACCATTTCACATTTCTGCCTGAAACTTTTATCACCTGCTGAAAGAGCTTCATCCAGTAAATAAATATCTGCTGCAATAAACCTGGTTACGGAAAACGCCAGTCTCGTTCTCATCCCGGTTGAAAGGGTTTTCAGTTTTGCCCCGGTAAAATTTTGTAGTTCTGCCCATTCTACAATATCATCAAAGTTTTGATGAATTTTATTTCTATCCATTCCATAAATAGCCCCGTACAAATATATATTCTCAGTAACGCTCAGTTCATCGACCATTCCAATTCCAAAACCGGCAAGAAAATTCACTTCCCCATTAATAACTACTTCCCCGTTATCGGGTCTATATAACCCGGCAATGGTTTTCAATAAAGTTGTTTTACCTGCCCCATTGTTACCGATAAGCCCGACACTCTCCCCGCGTTCAATTTCAACATTAATATCTTTCAGCGCATTAAAAGAACGGGAGTAATGCCCGTTTCTGCTAAATAAATTTTTTATTACAGTATAGGTGGAAGGACGTGAAATATCAACAGAAAAAGATTTCGAAATATTTTTAAGAATTACTACTCCCGGCATTTTACACATTCTCAGCAAAAGTTGGTTCGAATTTTTTAAATAGTATTAAGGAAAAGTAAATCAGGATTGAATTGACTAAAAACAAAATTGCAAAACTTGTTAGCGGGAATTCTCCGCCCTGAATAATTGCTATTCTTGAAAAACTAATTAAATGGGTTAACGGGTTTAGCAACGCTATAATTTTAGCGGTTTCACCAAGGCTTGAAAGATCATAAAAAATTGGAGTTATAAAAAACAAAACTCTAAGAAAAACCTGGTAAATATGATCTATATCTTTTACATAAAGATAGAACCACGATAAAAAAAGAGAAATCCAGCTTACCAGCATAAGCTGAAGAATAAAAATAAGCGGCAGGTATAATATATCCCACGTAAAATGAACGCCTGATACAAAAGCTACAAGAACTGTAATCAACAATGATATGGCAAACTCAATAACGTTTGAGATTATTGAGCTTATGACGAGAAGTTCTTTCGGGAAAATGGTTTCGGTTGTCAGTTGCTTCATATTATATAAAATCCGCATTGAAGCAAATGTACTGTTTGAAAAATGCGTGTATTGGACAATTCCTATTAAAAGGTAAACAGGATAGTTTTCAATACTGTGCCCCATCAGTAAGCTAAAAAACATAAAGATGACACTAAGCATTATCAGGGGATTAAGAAAACTCCATATAAAACCTAAAAACTTGCTCTGGTCCTTTAATTTATACTGCGAGACAATAAGTTCTCTTAAAAGATTTATATGTTTCTTAGAATAGATCGGCATGAGCTTCAAATAATTTTATTTACAACTTTTATTTTTTTTGAATGAAGATAATCTTTAAATAACCTATCATAAACCTCAACTCTTTTATCCCAGCTATGATTTTTTATTATATACTCTTTTGCATAATCCTTATTCCATTCAGAAGCGGCGGCTCTTATGATATTCTTAGCCATTAACTCCATATCACCGTTATCAGTTACAAAACCTAATTTTGATTCTCTAACAACATCATCGTTAGGAAATCCCGATTCGCTTACAACAGGCAAACCGGCACGAATGTAATGATAAATCTTAGTGCTCTCATTATTATGCATAAACTTGCCCGCCGAAACAACTATCCCTATGTTGGCATAGTAGAAATAATCCCAACATTCAGGGAGGGGAACTTCTCCCAAATATGTAACATAGCCAGGATCAAGTTTTGTCGTATCCCCTGGTCCAATTAAATACAACTTAGCACCTTGTAACGATAATAATTTTCCAAGCACGTTTAATTTATTTACAAGAACCTCGTTTGCTTCGGGCTGAGAAAGCCTGTCATAAATATTTCCTGCAAAGACACATATTGTCTTATCATCAGATGGATATGGATTAGTTCCAAGGGGAGGAATATCAGAATCAACACCGCCGGGAACCAACAGAAGATTATTTCTTTTGCCGTAAATAGATTGCCACAACTCTTTTGCTTTTTTGCTAAGAACAGTAATGTATCTGCTTGTTTTATTTATCTTTTCCTGGGTCTCAAAAAGTTTTCTGTGAACGTCTCCATAAAAGTAAATTCCCTCCATTTCCACGTTGCCCACTACTGAACCAAGCTTTGAAATAATAAAGGGATGGTCTAACCCTCCATATTTCTGAAGCGTTTCAAACCCTCTATGGAATACGGTTTTAACAACATCATATTCTTTCCATTTAATTTCAGATAATGGAATCATTCTTAATTTTCCATTATTTACAAAACCGTTTGTGTGAAGAGATAATGCATCATCAGGAATACCAAGATCTACTTTATATCCCCTTCCTGCTAAAGCTTCAGATATCTTAATCCACCTCCCTAAAGACATGTCTACAGGGCTAAAGGTGCCTCGTTCTTTCTCGCTTTCAGTTAACTTACTTCTATAAACCGATATTATCTTAAGCATAAAAACTTAGTAGTAGTTAGAATACGGATACAATTAATTACCAGGGTTAAATCTTAACAAAGAAGCAAAGTTTTTAAAAAATCTTTCTACCTTATTTCTATATATACACTGCTGTAAATAAGTTTTCTCCCCGTGAGCTATTCTTTCCTTAATAATTTCTTTTTCTACCCCATGCTTTTTTAATATTCTCATAATCTCTTTTTTATGAACGCTAAGAGGAAGATGAGTAGTTAACCTGAAAGCTTTTAGATGTTCCCTGTACAAATAAAGGCATTCACTGATCGCTTTAAATCTTGCACCATTCTCAGCCATGGTCCAGGGAAAATCGTAATCATCAGGTCCGACTGAATTGAGCTTTTCATCAAGACCGCCGAATGATTGTGCTTTCTCTTTTCTCCAGCATAAAAGATGCTTTACAGGTGAACCGAGCTTAAAGTCTTCAACAGTAAAAGATTCCTTACTTTTATAAACCCGGCTAATTTGATCGTCATTCTCATTAATTTTTAATCTTGAAGAGTGAAAGAAATCTATTTCGGGATTTTCCGATATGTAACGAAGTAATGTTTCAACAGCACCCTGAGCCCACATATCATCAGAAAGAAGAATACCAACAAAGCTTGTTGTAGCACAATTCATTCCCGAGTTAATTGCACCGGCAAGTTTGTATCCCCTGTTTACAATAATTTTAATTCGAGGATCAATTAGCCTGTGTTCAAGTATTTTCTGAAACTTTTTCAAATCACTTTTTTCTACAATAATTAATAACTCCCAGGCTGAAGAAGTCTGATTAAATACGGACTCTATAGATTTATCCAAAAAGACAGGATGATAATTTTTTAAGGGCATTAGTATTGTGATTCTATCCATAGATTTCTTATTCGTTAAATATTATCTGATTTTCGAAATGTAAAACTGGTTACATTATCGTCAAGAATCTGAAAGTCATAATAATCACATATCACTTTTAATATTTCCTTTGAAACATATCTCCACTTATCAAGCTCTTTTTCATATGTTACTATTCCTCCCTGGGCTTCAATTTTTTCTAATAGCTCGGTAACATCTTTTTTATCCTGCCATCTTTTGAACTCGATAATTGCGATACCTGCCGGTTTAAGCACTCTTTTTATTTCTTCAAAATATTTTAGGACAAGTTCAAAATCAAAGTGAAAGAAAGTTGTAAATGAATATACAAGATCAAAGTAATTATCATCAAATACTCTCAGGTCATAGCCATTAATTTTTTGGAAAGACACATTGTTAAAATCTTTCAAGTTAATTTTTGCTTCGGTCAAAGCTTCATCAATTATGTCGGAACAGAACAAATGTTTACAAAATGGAGCAACGTATTTGCTTACTCTTCCGATTCCGCAAGCAATTTCAAGGATTACATCATCAGCTTTTAAATAAGGTAAGACAGATTCTTCCGCTGTCTTTTTTCCATCATACCACTCTGAGTTTAGTATCTCAAGTGCATTTATCCCTTTTTCAGAAGCTTTATTAAAATAATTTGAATAATAACCTTCCCACTGCTTTTCTTTTTGCATAGTTATAGCCGTATTATTTTATTTTGTTAAATATCAAGGTGAGCATACTTCAATGAACCCAGCAACTTTCCTATTTTTTTACCGGAGTTAAAAATAGCTGAACAGAGAGCATTCATTTTATCCTGCCCGAAAACAGAATCCTTGAAATCTTTTATTATCATCTTATAACTGTTTATATTGATTCTCTGGTGACCAAGCTCTGCTAATAAACTATAGTAAAGCTTTATAGCCTGAACAGAATATACACCGTGCAGATAACCTTCCGATATTAAACCAGCCAACGAATCTTCATTTTTATGATACACCACCGCATCTTCAGAATAAACCAATTTATAATCAGCCAGATAAATCCGGTAAGACAAATCGACATCTTCACATCGTATAAAATCTTCATTAAAAAGATTCATTTCTTTCAAGACAGAAAGTCTTGATGCCCAATTCATTGTTATTACATACGGTGGTTTATAAGAATTTATTGAATCAAAATGATTATGAATACATTCGCCATATTTTTGAATATTGTTACACGGTTGTTTTGCAAGAATTTTTCCACCAACTATCCCGACCTGTTTATTTTCAAGTGGCAGAATAAGATTTTTCAGCCAATCTTTTTCAACCACGCAATCTGAATCTGTAAATGCAATAACATCACCGGAAGAATTTCGCAGCCCTTTATTCCTTGCGGCTGCGGGTCCCCTTTTCTTTTCAAACAATATAATAATTTCTTTTGCATACTTCTTCAGAATATTTTCTGTGCTGTCCGTTGAAGCATTGTCTATAAAAATCAATTCTAATTTTTCTTTGAGATAATCGAGATCAAGAATTGAGTTAACACACTCTTCGATTGTCCCTTCAGCATTGTAAACAGGAACTATAACTGAAGCTTTGGGAATATAATTTGTCATACCTTGGAATGTGAAATTAAATCCTGAGGCTGTGAATTATCACTATAATTTTTAATCCACAAAGACGATAAAACTAAAAAAATAAAATAAGGAATAAGCAAGATAACTTTCCCATTATAGCGAGCTTCTGACGCCACAGAGAAATGATGCATCGCAATCGTGAGGGCAAAAACCTTAGATTCTTACCTTAAGTTAAATCTAAACATATTCACCGGAATGCTTCTGAAATTTGTTCGTTTGAATTTTTTATTTTCAATCGTACCAATAAACACCCAGTTAGTAGGTATTAATGTTTGGGGTTGTTCTTCCTCAATCTGTCTATATTTTTTTTCTTCATTTACATTTTGAGGTTCAGCTTGCTTATATTGAATACCTATTAATCTACCTGAACCAATTTGATTAGTCCATTCAAGAATTTCTTCACATGAAAAGTGTTTTCTGATTTTATCGGGGGTATTGTTGCCAATATTGCTTGGACCATTATTTATATAAGCCGGAAAAGTAACTATGAATTTAGCACCTAACTTTCCTATTCTCTTTATTTCATTTGCAACAAGGTCGGGATAGTACATATATTCAATGACTCGTGCGCAAATAATAAAGTCTGCCGAATTATCTGGTAAAGTGGTAGCTGTTACTTCTCCTAATATAGGCTGAACCGACGAGCCCGTTTGAATATCGCCTATCATTCCATTTGCATTGTCTATAAAATAGATTTTTGCCGCAACGTCTCTCAAAGATGAACTTAAAACACCTCCACCCGAACCTAAATCGGCAATAATTGGAGCTTTTAATTTTACAACCTCATTTCTGATTAATTCTTGAAACCGTCTGGTTCTATATAAAACTCTTGTCCTTTTGTTCCAATCATTAGCGGTTATACTATAATAGTGAGCTAAATTCGATCTCCTGAATAAATCAGCAGCCTGAGAAAAAGTAACTATCAAAACATTCTGCTTAACTGCTAATTTTATAATGCTCTTATAGGCATCTGGATATTTCCGGTGATTGAAAAAATCATCATGTAAACCATATCCAAAATATTTTCTATTATCTAAAAATGATGAAAATTTTTGTACCCACTTTTCCAAATTAATCTTATTTCGTTGAGCCGACCGAGTATCAAATGCAATAGGCAACCTCACCAAGCCCTTATATATAAAGTATGGTTCTGTATGCTCATCAACTTCGGCATTCAATAAAAATCCACTTCTCCAGAAAACCTCAAAGGGTTCATTATCGTATTCAGATTCAGGTGAATGAAACCCCACAGGAATAGATGAAATGTTTTTCCCCGTTTTAATCTTGCTCAGACTTTTTTGCAAATCCGGAATTGGAACATTTCCATCTAAATAAAAAGAAATTTCATGCCCTGCTTCAAAAAGCCTTTTAATAAGTTGAGGTTGTTTTATAAATAATTCTAGAGCAATATTATATGTTACCTGGATATCATATTTTTTTTCAATACACATTAATTCTTCTATAAAACCAAGAGGGGTATTTTCTTCTATATTATGGAAGAAAGTCACCATTCGGGAATATTTTTTTGAATCTTTCACTATGTTTATTGACTTTAAATTCACCAATCAAAATAGAAGCGATTATTAAAGACTTCGGGATAAAAATTCTTCGTCTGCAACCTGGTTGAACGTTTTAAATTTTCCCATACTGTGGATTTTATTCAGAAAGTCTTTATAATATGGTAGCCAGTATGATGCATAGCAATCATGAAGACAGAAAGCAACAAAATTATTTTCTTCAATAAGTTGTATTGCCTTGTCTTCCCAATCCTGATAGCTTATTTTATCTTTATACATTGAATAATCATCAAATAAAATCGGAATCTTTACCACACCGCTTTCCAACTTTGGTTCTCTAA
>Ga0209109_10002023_pt1 | contig 11098 bp, 12 predicted proteins | sample Rifsed10ft2_FD_184004 | JGI IMG/M metagenome (GOLD analysis project Ga0209109, IMG submission 184004) | Soil microbial communities from Rifle, Colorado, USA - sediment 10ft 2 (version 2) | ecosystem: Environmental > Terrestrial > Deep subsurface > Rock core/Sediment | place: Rifle, Colorado... | reverse complement strand
GCCCCGGAGCGGTCGCCGGATGGACACACACAAGGGGATCACCGATGGTCAGTGCGCCACTCCAGAAGCTCCTCATCGCGCAGATCGGGAACGAACTGGCGGCGCACCAGTTGTATCTCGGCATCGCCCTGTACTTCGAACGCCAGAGCCTCGATCGCTGGGGCAAGCTCTTCCGCGACCAGTCGGTCGAGGAGGCCCAGCACGCGAAGAAGATCATGGACTTCCTGACCGACAACGAGGTGGAGTTCGACCTGCCGGCGTTGAAGTCGACGTCGACGCGGTACGAGTCGCCGTCGGCGGCCGTCCGTCGGGCCCTCAAGTCCGAGCGCGACGTCACCGGCCAGTTCGACGCGATGGCCGCGGCGGCCCTCAAGGCGGGCGACCACCGGAGCCACCAGTTCCTCCAGTGGTTCGTCGAGGAGCAGGTCGAGGAGGAGGCGAAGCTCCAGGCGATCGTCGACCTCGTCGAGAGCGGCATCAACCTGTTCCAGGCGGAAACCCTGCTCGAGGCGTTCGAGTAGTGTGCAACGCGACGGGGATCGCCTTCGGGGAGCGGACGCTCTCCGCCGACGACATCCAGGGACGCGACGTCCTCGAGGTCGGCGCACTCGACGTGAACGGTTCGCTCCGGCCGCATGTCGAAGCGCTCGGGCCGGCCCGCTATGTCGGGGTGGACATCGAGCACGGCCCACGGGTCGACGAGGTCGTCGACGCGCGCGACCTGGTCGCGCGGTTCGGGCCCGCATCGTTCGACGTGGTGATCTCCACCGAGATGCTCGAACACGTCCGCGACTGGCCGACCGTCGTCACCAACCTCAAGGGGGTCCTCCGCCCCGGCGGCGTCCTCCTGATCACCACGCGCTCGATCGGTTTCGCGTATCACGGGTTCCCGTTCGACTTCTGGCGGTACGAGCCGGACGACATGCGCGCGATCTTCGGCGACCTCGACATCGCGGTCATCGAACGGGATACGGCGTCACCCGGCGTGTTCATGCTGGCGAGGCAGCGATCGCCCGCGGTGGAGCGCACGCCAGCCGTCGCCCTGCATTCGATGATCACGGGCCGCCGCGAGATTCGCGTGAGCGACACCCAGGTCCGCGTCTTCAACCTGCGCATTCGCACGGGCCCGATCGTGGCGCGTGCCCGGGATGCCGCGGGCAGCACCGCCAGCGGCCTCGTCCGCGTCGCTCGCGTTCGCGTCGCGCGGCCGATCTGGGTCCGGATGCCCGCAGCGGTGCAACGACCGATCCGGCGGGCCCTCGGCCGGGACACGGCGCGCAGGGCGCGTTGACAGCCGCGGTCCCTGTCGGCACACTCCGGGCACGCATGGCCCGCTACGTCTACTTTCGATGCCCGGCATGATGGTTCCCGGTCGCTAGGACCGGGGGCACGGGTCGTGCCGGGCGAGCGAAGCAGAGGCGAGACCTCTGCTTTTTTCTTTGGCCGACCGACCGACGAGGAGACCGCACCGCGATGTTCGTCGTGATGACCGTCGGCGCCACGGAAGCCGAGGTCCTGGGAGTCAAGAGTCACATCCTGGCGGAGGGGATGACCCCGTACGACCACATGGGTGCGGAGCGGACGGTCATCGCGGTCGTGGGTGAGGTCGGTCCGCACAAGGAGGTCCTTGCGGGCCGGCTGGCCGCCCTGCCCGGCGTCGAGACCGTCACGCCGATCAGCCGCCCGTTCAAGCTGACGTCGCGCGAGTTCCACCCGGAGGACACGGTCATCCGGGTCATGGACGCGGTCGTCGGCGACGGCTCGCTCACGATGATGGCCGGGCCGTGTTCCGTCGAGAGCCGTGACCAGCTGTTCGAGACGGCGGACGCGGTCAAGGACGCCGGGGCGACGATCCTGCGCGGCGGCGCGTTCAAGCCGCGAACCAGTCCGTACGCCTTCCAGGGCCTGGGCGTCGAGGCCCTCCGCTATCTCGCCGAGGCGCGCGATCGGACGGGCCTGCCGGTCATCACGGAGGTGATGGAGCCCTCCCAGGTCGACATCGTCGCGGAGTATGCCGACATCCTCCAGATCGGGACCCGGAACATGCAGAACTACTCGCTCTTGCGCGACGTGGGCAGGGTCGCGCGGCCGGTCATGCTCAAGCGCGGCTACGGCGCGACCGTCGAGGAATGGCTGATGGCCGCCGAGTACATCGTCAGCTCCGGCAACCCCAATGTCATCCTCTGCGAGCGTGGCATCCGGACGTTCGAAACGTACACGCGGAACACCCTGGACCTCGCCGCCGTGCCGCTGCTGCACCACCTGACCCACCTGCCGGTGATCGTGGATCCGTCGCATGCGACGGGGAAGCGCTGGCTCGTGAAGCCACTGGCCATCGGCGGCGTCGCGGTGGGGGCCGACGGCGTCATGGTCGAGGTCCACCCGTCGCCGGAGGACGCGCTTTCGGACGCGGAGCAGCAGCTCACCCCGGACGGATTCCGCGACCTGATGGCGACGCTCGTCCCGGTCCATCAGCACGTCCGCGGGCTCCACGGCGACCCGGTGATCGGCGCGGCCGGACTTGGGCTTGGCAACGGCGGCCTGGCCAAGCATTGATCGGCACGGATGTCGCCACGGTGCGGCCGGCCGCGCGATTGCGCGGCGAGTTGCGGCTGCCCGGCGACAAGTCGATCAGCCACCGCGCACTGATCCTCGCGACCCTGGCCCGCGGCGAGAGCTCGATCGCCGAGGCCGGCGACGGGGACGACGTCCGGTCGACCGCCGCGATCATGCGGGCCCTGGGTGCGACGGTGGATCGGACCGGGAGCGACGGCCGGACGGTGGACTACCGGGTCCTCTCGCCGGGGGCCGACGGCCTCGCCCAGCCGGATGGCGTCCTCGACTGCGGCAATTCCGGCACGAGCCTGCGGCTCATCGCCGGGATGCTGGCCGGCCTGCCGATGTCGTGCGTCCTCGACGGCGACGACTCATTGCGCCGCCGTCCGGTCGCTCGTATCATCGAACCGCTGCGCTCGATGGGCGCGGTGCTTCACGGGCGGCGCGGCGACTCCCTACCTCCCCTCACCGTGGTCGGGCACACCCCGCTCCGGGCCGTGGACTACACGACACCCGTGCCATCGGCCCAGGTCAAGTCGGCGATCCTGCTGGCGGGCCTTCGGGCGGAGGGACGGACGACCGTTCGCGAGGCGATCGCCACCCGCGATCACACCGAGCGGATGCTGCGGGCCCGTGGCGTCCCGGTCGAGCGGTCGGATGGCCCAGGTGGGAACGTGGCCTGGACGGTCGAAGGAGGGGTGACGGTGCAGGCGATCTCCGAACGCGTGCCGGGCGACCCGTCGGCAGCCGCCTTCTGGTTGGTCGGTGCCTCGATCCATCCCGACGCGGAGCTCGTCCTCCGGGGTGTCGGCGTCAACCCGACACGCCGGGCGGTCATCGACATCCTGCGCTCGATGGGCGCCGACATCGAGGAGCACCCGTCGCCAGCGGCCGGCGCGGCGCGCGCCGGTGCCGAGGGCGGCGTCGGCGAGCCGATCGCCGACCTCGTCGTTCGCTCGTCGTCGCTCCGCGCCATCGACCTCTCGCCGGCCCAGGTCGCCGGCGCCATCGACGAGATCCCGGTGCTGTGCCTGGCCGCCGCACGGGCCAAGGGCACGACCACGATCCGTGGTGCGGGTGAGCTCCGCCACAAGGAATCGGACCGGATCGCGGGGATCGTCGGGGGCCTCGGGTCACTCGGTGTTCGCATCGAGGTGGACGGCGACGACGTCCGCGTGCACGGCGATACGACCCTCCGCGGCGATGCCGCCGACAGTCAGGACGACCACCGGCTGGCGATGACGTTGGCCATCGCCGGCCTGACCGCCTCCGGAACCACGACGATCACGCGGCCGGGTTCGGCCGCGGTCTCCTATCCCGGGTTCTTCGACGACCTCGAAAGGGTGCGAGCATGACCAAGCGTGTCGTCCTCATCGGCCATCCGGTCGCCCACTCCCTGTCCGGGGCGATGCAGCAGGCGGCGTTCGACGCGCTCGGCATCGATGCCACCTACGAACTGTGGGACCGCGCCCCGATCGCCCTCGCCGACGCCATCGCCGAGTTGCGCGCCGACGACTTCCTTGGCGCCAACGTGACGATCCCGCACAAGGAGCGGGTCGTGCCCATGGTCGACAAGCTCACCGAGGAGGCCGGGGCGACCGGCGCGGTCAATACGATCACGCGCGAGGGCAAGCGGCTCGTCGGACACAACACGGACGTGCCCGGCTTCAAGGTCGCGCTCGATCGACTCGTCGGCAAGCAGAAGATGCCCCGCCACGCGGTCGTGCTCGGGGCCGGAGGTGGTGCGCGGGCCGTCGTCTACGGGCTCATCACCGAGGGGTTCCAGCGGGTCGTGGTCTTCAACCGCCATCTCCACCGGGCCGAGGGCCTCGTCAAGCACTTCGGGCGGAGCGCCGCGCACATGGAGCTGCGCGCGATGCCATGGCACGAGTCCATCATCGAGGCGGAGCTGGCCAAGACGAAACTGCTCGTCAATGCGACCTCGATCGGTCTCACCGCGGACGACAGCCCGGTGACGGCCGAGAGCCTGCACGGGGAGCTGCTCGTCCTCGACCTCATCTACTCGAAGACCCGCCTCCTGCGTGACGCCCAGGCCGCGGGCGCCCAGACCGCCGACGGTGAGCTGATGCTGCTCCACCAGGGTGCGGCCGCCTTCACGCTCTGGACGGGCCAGCCGGCACCGCTCGACATCATGCAGGCGACGCTGGCCGAGGCACGCGCGGGTGGGCTCCGCTCCGCGGAGGGTGAGCCGACCGGCGAACCGGCCGGCGCCGCGGCCGAGTGACCGCGTTCCGCTTCCTGACCGCCGGGGAGTCGCACGGGCCTGCGCTCGGCGTCACGGTCGAAGGAGTGCCGGCCGGGCTCGCCCTGACCGAGGACGCGATCGCGGTCGACCTCGCGCGCCGCCAGAAGGGTTACGGCCGGGGAGCCCGCCAGTCGATCGAGCAGGACCGGGCCGAGATCCTCGGCGGCGTGCGCCACGGCCGCACGCTGGGCTCGCCGATCCTCCTCATCGTCCGCAATCGCGACTGGGAGAACTGGACCCAGGTGATGCAGGTCGGGCCGCTCGACGAAGCGGCGGCCACCGCGTTGCGCGAGGCCGCGGACGGTGGCGACAAGCGGTCAACGCCCGTGACCAGGGTCCGTCCGGGCCACGCCGACCTCGCCGGCGCCCTCAAGTACGACTTCAACGACGTCCGCAACGTGCTCGAGCGCGCCTCCGCGCGCGAGACCGCCGCCCGGGTCGCCGCCGGCGCCGTCGCGCGTGCCTTCCTGAGCGAGCTCGGCGTCGAGACCTGGTCGTTCACCGCGGAGGTGGGCGGCGTGGCCCTCGATCCGGCCAATTGCACTCGCTCGCGCGACGAGGCGGACGCGTCACCACTGCGGTGCCCGGACCCGGACGGCGAGACGGCGATGATCGCGCGCATCGACGAGGCCCGCTCGGCGGGCGACACGGTCGGCGGCGTCTTCGAGGTGGTCGTGCACGGGCTGCCGATCGGGCTCGGTTCGTACGTCCATTGGGACCGACGCCTGGACGCCGCGCTTGCCGCCGCGGTCATGAGCATCAACATCGTCAAGGGCGTCGAGTTCGGCCTCGGGTTCGAACAGACCCGGCGGTTCGGCTCCGAGGTCCACGACGTGATCGCGGGGCGCGGGGACGGTGGGCGCTGGGTCCATCGCACCAACAACGCCGGCGGGCTCACCGGGGGCGTGACCAACGGCGAGCCGCTGGTCGTCCGCGGCGCGGTGAAGCCGATCTCGACGCTCGCCCGCCCGCTGCCATCGGCCGACCTCATCACCGGTGAGCCGGTCGAGAAGGCCCACTACGAACGCAGCGACATCAGCGTGGTCCCGGCGGCCGGCGTGGTCGCCGAGGCGATGGTGATGCTGACGATCGCGCGGTTCGTCGTCGAGAAGTTCGGCGGCGACTCGATGACCGACCTGCGCGCGAGCCTCGACGCCTACCGGACGCGGATCTCGCGGACGCCCGAGGCGCCGATCGCCGGTGGGCGGGTCGGGGGCACCGGGGGCGGCGACGGCGCTACGGGCGATGGCGACGACGCGGCGGTCGCGCGTCACGGGTTGACCGGCACGGACGAGGCCGGCTCCGGCGGCGACGACTAGGGACGCGACGATGGACGTGGTGCTGGTCGGCCTGCCCGGGAGCGGGAAGAGCGTGGTCGGCAAGCGGCTCGCGCACCGCCACGCCGCCACCTTCATCGACCTGGATGACACGATCGTCCGCGACGACGGGCGCACGATCCCGGAGATCTTCGCCGAGGACGGCGAGACCGCGTTCCGTGACCTGGAGCGTTCCGCGATCGCCGGGCTGGGGCCGGCCGATCCCGACCCCGCGATCCGCCGGGTGATCGCCACCGGCGGCGGCGCGACCGTGGATCCGCGCAACCGGTGGGCCCTCCACCGCGGCCGGCTCGTGGTCTGGCTCGACGGCCGTCCCGAGGTGCTCGCCCAGCGGCTTCGCCGCTCCCCGCACGTCCGGCCGCTCGTCGCCGGCCGCGACCCGATCGGGGTGCTGCGCGATCTCGGCGCGCGACGCGAGCCTTTCTACGCGGCGGCGGACCTTCGGGTCTCGGGAGTCGCGGAGGTGCCGGGCGTCGTCGATCGGATCGAGGAACGACTGGCGGACGGCGGCGAAACACTCGAGGCGACGACACTGCTCCGCGCAGCCACACCGATCGGCCGGATGGTCATCGGCGAGGGGATCGCCGCCCGGGAGGTCGATGACGAGCTTCGCCGGCTCGAGGCGCGCCGGGCCATCCTGGTCTCCGAACCCGGGGCCTGGGACGCGGTCGGCGAGGGGATCGGTGCCGCCCTGGCCGGACTCGGCTGGGCCGTCGAGACCATCAGCCTGCCGAACGGCGAGGACGCCAAGCGCCTCGCGGTCGTCGAGGCGGCGGCCAGCGAGCTCGCCCGGCGGCGAGTGGAGCGATCTGAGCCGCTCGTGGCGATCGGCGGCGGTGCCCTCGGCGACGCGGCCGGCTTCCTGGCCGCGACCTGGCTGCGCGGCGTCCCGATCGTCCACGTGCCGACGACCCTGGTGGCCCAGATCGACTCGTCGATCGGCGGGAAGACGGCCGTCGACCTTCCCGAGGGCAAGAACCTCGTGGGTGCGTTCCATCAGCCGGCCGCCATGGTGATCGACGTCGGGGCGCTGCGCACCTTGCCGGAGCGTGACCGTCGCGCGGCCCTCGGCGAGGCGGTGAAGATGGCGACCCTCGGCGATGCGCGCCTGTTCGACATCCTGGAACGCGACGGGCCGGCGATCGCCCGCGGCGACGAGAACGCATTCGACAGCGGCGTCGTGGCCGAGTTGGTCGAGCGATGCGCCTGGGCGAAGATCGAGGTCGTGATGGCGGACGAGCGCGAAAGGGCGCCCGGTCCCGGTCGGATCACGCTCAACCTCGGGCACTCGCTCGGGCACGCGGTCGAGGCGGCGGCCGGCTATCACGACCTCCTCCACGGCGAGGCCGTGGCCTATGGCCTGCGCGCCGCGTGCCGCATCGGCGTGTCGATCGGAGTGACGCCGCCCGAGCGAGCGGCCAGGATCACCGGGGTCCTCGACACGCTGGACCTCGCACGTGACCCGCTCCCCTACCCGCGCGACGTCATCCTTCACCACCTCTCGAGCGACAAGAAGCATCACGGCGGCTCGCTCCGGTGGATCCTGCCGACCGCCGACGCCGTGGAGGTCCGGACCGACGTCCCCGAGACGACCGTCGCCGCGGCGATAGACGATCTCCTCGCCGCAGGGAGTCCGCGATGACCACCGTCCTCGTCCTGGAGGGACCGAACCTCAACCTGGTCGGCACGCGGGAGCCCGAGATCTACGGCTACGAGACCCTCGAGGAGATCCACGTCGGGATCACGGCCCGCGCCCGCGAGCTCGGCCTCACGGTCGAATTCTTCCAGTCGAACCACGAAGGGGCGCTGATCGACCGGCTGCACCGCCGAGATTTCGACATCGCGATCGTGAACGCCGGCGGGCTCACGCACACCAGCGTGTCACTGCGCGACGCGCTGCTCGCAGTCCAGCGGCCGTTCGTGGAGGTCCACCTCTCCGACCCCTCGCGACGCGAGGCGTTCCGCCAGGTCAACTACCTGCGGGACATCGCGTTCGAGTCGATCGTGGGGCAGGGAGCGCGCGGCTACCTCCTCGCCCTCGAGTCGATCGCCATGCGGTTCGGAGGCCCCCGTGGCTGACCGGCGCGTCCGCCCCTCCGAGACCGCGGAGCTGCGCCGGCTGCGGCGTCGGATCGATGCGCTCGACCGGCGGATCGTCGCCCTGCTCAACGAGCGGGCGGTCCTCGCGCGCGAGGCGGGCCGGGCGAAGGACGAGGCCGGTCGCCGGGCGATCCGCGACGCCGAGCGCGAGCGGGAGGTGCTCCTGCGCGTGTCGATGGCGAACGAAGGACCGCTCCCGCAGGCCGAGTTGCTCGCGCTCTACCGTCGCCTGTTCATCGCGACACGGGCACTGGAGGCGCAGGATCGGGCGCGGAGGCAGCGCGACGGCCGTTCCTGACCCCGGCTCGCTGCCTGCGGGCGCGACCACCCGGTTCGCCCCGGCGCCGACCGGGTACCTGCACCTTGGCCACGTCGCGAATGCCGTCTGGACCTGGGGCGCCGCAGCGGCCGCGGCCGGGCACGTCCTCCTGCGCATCGAGGATCACGATCGCCAGCGCTCGCGGGCCGAGTACGACGCGGCGATCATCGAGGACCTCGCGTGGCTGGGGTTCCGGGCCGACCGTGGCCCCGTCCGCCAGTCCGACCCTGAGGCACGCGCGGAGTACGACGCCACGTACGCTCACCTTCGCGCGGATGGCCTGGTCTACGGCTGCGATTGCAGCCGCGCGACGTTCGCGGCCTGGGGGCGCGCGCACGGTCGGCGATGGACCGGGCCGGGTTGCCCGGGCGGCTGTCGGGATCGACGACTGGAGGGCCCCGTCGTCCGGATCGCACTCGGTGGCGGGACCGAATCGTGGATGGATGCGCTGGCCGGGTCGTGCACGGATGCCGTCGCGCCGGCCGGCGACCTGCCGGTCCGCGACCGGCACGGCAATTGGACCTACGGCTTCTGCGTGGTCGTCGACGATCGTCGGCAGGGCGTGGACCTGGTCATCCGCGGCCGCGATCTCCTGCACGCGACGGCCGGCCAGATCCGGCTGGGCCGGGTCCTCGGCCGCGCCACATCACCGACCTTCCTCCACCACCCGCTGATCCGCCGGCCGGACGGCTCGAAGCTCTCAAAGTCGGCCGGCGATACCGGGGTGCGCGAGCTCCGGGAGGCGGGGCGGAGGGCAGAGGAGGTCATCGCGATGGCCGCGGCCGCGACCGGGTGGCGGCCGGCCTGATCGTCGGTCAGGGTTCGGCGCGGTCCTCCATCTCCCACGCGTGGTCGAGCGCGTGCCAGGCGATGCGCCTGGCGGCGTACCGCTGGGTCCACCTGCGACCGGCGAGCGGCGTGCCGTCGGAAGCCTGACCGAGCACGTCGAGCACCGCGGCACGCTCCGTCGCCACCGCCGCGCGGTCGGTGAGCGATCCGGCCGGCAGCCGGACGCCGATCTCGCGCGCGTACGCGTGGTCCGCTTCGATGACGTGGCCGATCATCTTGTCGCGGTCGCGGCCACCGCCGCGCGGACCCTTGCGCAGCTCGGCGGGCGCGCTTGCGGCGACGCTGTCGAAGACGATCCAGGCCGCCTCGACGAGCCCGGCGACCCGCTTGGCCTCTGCGGCGGTCACCGGACGCCGGTCCAGGTCCGTGATGACGGACGGCACGCCGAATTCGGTGCCGCTGCCGCCTTCGACGGACTCGACGATGTCAGCTGCCGCCGTAGCCGCGTCGGACAGCGCCAGACCGGCGGCCTCGGCGACGACCGCATAGCGTGGTCGATACGCGAGCAGCGCCTCGCGTGCGAGCACGGGGTCCTTGCCTGCCCGACACCAGCCCGGCCAATCGATGGCCCACGCGAACGCCTTGCGGCGGACGACTTCCTCGCCGATCGCCAGCGGTTTCGTCGGCATGCCTTGAGGATACGACCGGCGACGCGGCGCAGAGTACGCTCGGGTCCATGCCGATCATCGACGTCCACACCCACATGTTCACGCGACGCTGGCTCGAGACGCTCCGCACCAGCGGCGGGCCGTACAGCGTGCGGATCCGCCCGGACGGCCGCGAGGAGGTCTTCCGCGGGGACACGCCGGTCGTCTTCCCGCAGCCCGGCCACTTCGACTACGGGCTCCGGATCGCCACGATGGACGAGGCCGGCATCGACGTCTCGGTCGTGTCGCTCACCTGCCCGAACGTGTACTGGGGCAGCGAGGACGTCAGTGCAGGGGCCGCCCGCGAGTCGAACGCCTCGATGGCCGAGGCGCAGCGCCTCCACCCCGACCGGATCCGCTGGTTCGCGTCGCTGCCGTGGGAGTACCCCGACCGGGCGACCGAGGAGCTGGCACGCAGTTGCGACGAGGGAGCGGTCGGGGTGATGGTCCTCGCCAATGTCGCCGGACGGAGCCTGACCGAGGCCGCGTTCGCGCCGATCTGGGCGGCGATCGACCGGCGCGCCCTGCCGGTGCTCGTCCACCCGGGTGAGCCACCGGGCAGCGACCTGCTGGACCTCGGCCTGTACGACCTGTCGTGGTCGGTCGGGTTCATGTTCGACACGACGCTCGCGCTGACGCGGATGATCTTCGATGGCTTCCTGGACCGGTATGGCGAGCTCAAGCTCATCGCCGCGCACGGTGGCGGGACGCTCCCCTATCTCGTCGGCCGGTTCGAGAAGGGCGACGAGGTCGAGCTGCCGGAACGACGCAGGATGACGGCCAGCCCGACCGAGTACCTGCGCCGGGTCTGGTACGACTGCATCACCTACGACCCCGGGGCGTTGCGGTACCTGGTCTCCGTGGTCGGCGCGGACCGGGTCCTGTTCGGGACGGACTGGCCGCACCAGGTGCACGACATCGCGGGATCGCTCGCCAACACGGCGGCACTGCCGGCCGACCAGCGCGACGCGATCCGCGGCGGCAACGCGGCGCCGCTCTTCGGCCTCTGAGCCTCAACCAGCGA
>Ga0209109_10002022_pt1 | contig 11099 bp, 7 predicted proteins | sample Rifsed10ft2_FD_184004 | JGI IMG/M metagenome (GOLD analysis project Ga0209109, IMG submission 184004) | Soil microbial communities from Rifle, Colorado, USA - sediment 10ft 2 (version 2) | ecosystem: Environmental > Terrestrial > Deep subsurface > Rock core/Sediment | place: Rifle, Colorado... | reverse complement strand
CGTAGAGCGGACTGGAGAGCCCCGTCAGGACCGATTGGAGCTGGAGTGCGCCCGCCTCAGAGGAGAAGAAGACGACGAGAACGAGGAAGCAGAGCGCCCTCACAGATCGGGCGTGTTGGGCCAGGACCTGCGGGGTGTTCGAACGGGGAGTCCCACGTCTCGAGGTCTCGCGTTCCTCCGCCATCAGGGCGAACGGACGCGCTGGGTGTCGGCGAGGCATCGGCATCCTCCCTTCAGGAGACAGAACACCGATCCCCACATCTTAGTTCCATGGATTTCCGACTCAGGAGGATCGCGTGGCTGGCCGGCGCCGGCGCTCAATCCCGTGAGACGCACAGACCCTTGCGGGACTCGAAGAGCACTTCCCCGTCCACCATGGCCATCTCCACCGGCACCGAGAAAACCTGATTTGGCGGCTTACGGAACAGGTCCTCGGCGAACACCACGAGATCGGCCTTCCGGCCTGGACTGAGCCTTCCGAGGTCGTTTTCCCTCCGGGAGACCCAGGCCGGAACCCAGGTGAAGGCGTGGATGATCTCCTCCAGGCCCAGCCGTTCGTCGGGGAACCATCCCTCGCTTGGTTCCCCGGAGAGGTCCTGCCGCGTCAGGGCCGCATGAAAGCCCAAGAGTGGATTGATGGATTCCACGGGGGCATCAGACCCGAACTGGAGGCGAATGCCGGATCGCAGGAGCGACCGCCAGGCATACGCATACCGGCAGCGGGTCAGGCCCCATCGCTTCTCCGCCACGGGGCGATCGGTGAGCAGGTGGACCGGCTGGACCGAGGCCACCACGCCGAGCTCGCGGAACCGCGACAGATCGTTCGGACGGAAAAGCTGGACGTGCTCGATGCGATCGCGCCGGGGGCCGGGGAAGCGGCCGCGGGCCGCCGCGATGGCGTTCAGCACGCGGGTCACGGCCAGATCGCCGATGGCGTGGACGCCGACGTCTCCACCATACCGGTATGCCAGCTCGACCCGCTCACGCAGTTCCTCCGGCGAAAGGCACGCGATTCCCCCGTGGGAAGGATCATCCGTGTACGGCTCGTGCAGGAGGGCCGTGCCGGATCCGAGGCTCCCATCGGCAAAGAACTTCACCTGGCCGAACCAGAGGTGCTCGCTGCCCTGACCCAGGGCGATGCCGCGCGCTCGGGCGGCCTCGACCTCCTCCGGTGGCAGCAGATGATGGACGCGGACCTTGAGTTTCTTCTCCGCCTCCAACTCGGCCAGGGCCTCCCACTCCTCCAGGGTCTCGCAGGAATGAACGCCGGTCACCCCATGCCGCAGGGCCTCGGCCTGGGCCAGCAGGGCCGCCCGCTTCCGCTCCTCACGGGAGGGCGGGGGGATGTCTTGCTCGAGGATCCTCCGGTACTCCCGGAGGAGCCCAGTGGGCTCCCGGGTGCGGGGATCGCGCTCGATCCGCGTCCCCGGCGCGTCTCCCGTGTCTTTGGTGATGCCCGCTCTGGCCAGGGCCAGGGAGTTCACCCAGACGGTATGCCCGCAGTGCCGGACCAGCATGACGGGGTGGTGGGGAGCGATGTCATCGAGGTCGCGGGCCGCGGGTTCGCGCCCCTCCCCCCAGCGGTGCTCGCTCCATCCCCGACCGATGATCCATTCACCCGGCGTTCGCTTCGCGACGGCCTGCCGGACACGCTGGCGGCAGTCCTCAATGGACGGGAGGTCTCGCAGGTCCAGTCGCTGCAGGGACAGGCCCAGACCCACGAAGTGAAGGTGGGCATCCACCAGCCCCGGTATCACGAGTCGGCCCGGAAGCTCGAAGACCTGGGAGGCGCCGCTCTGCGCCGCCCTGATCTCGTTGTTGCTTCCCACGGCGATGATCCGGTTCTCCCTGACCAGCAGGGCCTCGGCCCAGGGTCGGGTGGGATTCCCGGTCAGGATCCGGGTAGAGCAGATGGCGATCTCCATAGGGACTCCTGTACCGCCGCCTCGGGGTGGGATCGGACCCGCAGGGTGACGTCGCGGGGTGCCCAGGGCTGGGGGGATCCATCCGCGGGGTGCGTCTTGCGGGAGAATCCAGGACCCGCAGGGGGCGCTTCAGAGGATGAGGCGGGCTCCGGTCGCCCGGCCCCCAGAGGCCGCCCGAGCATCACGCAGGGCCAAGACAGTGTCAAGAAGGAAGCCGGTTACTCCACCGTCACGCTCTTGGCCAGGTTGCGGGGCTGGTCTACGTCGCAGCCCTTGCGGACGGCCATGTGGTAGGCTAGCAGTTGCATCGGGATGGCGAGGAGCGCGGGGGTGAGCAGGGGAGAGGTGCGGGGCACGGCGAGGAAATGGTCCACCTTCCTGGGCAACTCGTGATCACCCTCGGAGCCCACGGCGATCACGATCCCGTCCCGGGCCTTGACCTCTTGGATGTTGCTGAGGATCTTCTCGTACACCTTGTCCGTGGGGGCCAGGATCACCACCGGCATCTCCTCGGTGATCAGGGCGATGGGCCCGTGCTTCATCTCGCCGGCCGGGTATCCCTCGGCGTGGATGTAGGAGATCTCCTTGAGCTTGAGGGCCCCCTCCAGGGCGATGGGGTAATTGATGCCTCGCCCCAGATACAGGAAATCCGACTTGGTGTGGTACAGGTGGGCCAACCGCTCCAGCTCGCCGTCCAGGTGCAGGACGGTCTCGATCTGCTGGGGCAGGCGCACGACATCCGCCAGCAGGTCCCGCACGCGGCCCGCGTCCAGCGCCCCGCGCTTCTTCCCCAGGTACAGGGCAAAGAGATACAGGGCGGCGATCTGCGCCGTGAAGGTCTTGCTGGCCGCCACGCCGATCTCGGGCCCGGCGTGGGTATAGAGGACCCCGTCCACCTCGCGGGTGATGGAGCTGCCCACGACGTTGCAGACGGCAAAGGTGGGGCAGCCGCGCCCGCGCGCCTCCTTGATGCCGGCCAGGGTGTCCAGGGTCTCGCCGGACTGGCTCACCGCCAGGACCAGCGTCCGCTCCCCCACCACCGGGTCGCGGTAGCGGAACTCGGAGCTGTAGTCCACTTCCACCGGGAGCCGGCACAGCTCCTCGAGCATGAACTTGCCGACCAGGGCGGCGTGCCACGCCGTCCCGCAGGCGATGAGGACCAGCTTCTCGATGCGCGGCAGGGTCTCGTCCAGCGCCTCCATCCCCTCGAAGAAGATCTGGCCCGACTCTTCCGAGTAGCGGCCGCGGATCGTGTCCCGGACCGCCCGGGGCTGCTCGTAGATCTCCTTCAGCATGAAGTGCTTGTAGCCCCCCTTCTCCGCCAGGATGGGGCTCCACAGGACCTTCTCCACCGCGCGCTGCACCGGCTCGCCCTGGAGGGTCGTGACCTGCACCCCGTCCCGGGAGAGAACGACCATCTCCTCGTCGTCGAGGAAGAGCACGTTGCGGGTGTGATTCAGGATGGCCGGGACGTCGGAGGCGAAGAAGAAGTCTCCCTGGCCCAGGCCCACGACCAGCGGGCTGGCGCACTTGGCGCCCACGATCCGGCCGGGGTCCCCCTTCCAGAGGACGCCGATGGCGTAGGCCCCGGTGACGTCGTTCAGGGCGCGGCGCGTCGCCACCTCGATGTCCCGCTCCTGCCGCAGGTACTTCTCGATGAGGTGGGCGATGACCTCGGTATCGGTCTCGGAGCGGAAGAGATGCCCCTCGGCCAGCAGCTTCTCTTTCAGGGCCAGGTAATTCTCGATGATCCCGTTATGCACCACCACCAGGTCGCCGGTGCAATCGGTATGGGGGTGGGCGTTCTCCTCGGTCGGCCGGCCATGGGTGGCCCACCGGGTGTGTCCCAGGCCGATCGTCCCGGTGAGGGTGGAGCCCCAGAGGGCGTTCTCCAACTCCTTGATCTTGCCGACCGACCGATGGATCACCATTCGGCCCTGATCCACCACGGCCAGGCCGGCCGAGTCGTACCCCCGGTACTCCAGCCGCTTGAGCCCCTCGATCAGGATCGGGACGACCTTCTTGTCCCCGATGTACCCGACGATCCCGCACATGGCTTGTCCCTCGTCGCCGGGGGCATTACCCCCAATCCGAAATTCTCAACTACCCGGCACTCCAAATTGCCAAATTGCCAGATTGCCAAATTGCCATGTAAGCGTCATGACAGTTCAAAGCTGCGTTCGAATCAGGGTTACATGGCCCCGGCCGGCTGCAGGTCGAAGTTCCGCGCGTACAGCTCGTTCACCGTCCGGACCTCCTCCGGGGTGAGATCCGGGACGTGGGCCGCTCCGGTGAACTCCTTGAGTTGCTCCTCGTTGTAGATATTGGGCAGGACACAGGCGAAGCACGGCTCGGCCAGGATCCACCGGATGGCCGCCTGGGCGATCGTCCGGCCTTTCCCGTCGGTCAGGAAGCTCAGTTTCTCCACCTTCTTGAGGCCGTCGTCCAGCCAGGCCTTCTTCCGGTCGTCGGTGCTGACCCGGAAGTGGCGGTGGTCGCCCTCACCGAATGTCGTCTCCCGCGTGTAGCGGCCTTCCAGCAGGCCGGAGGAGTGGGGCACGCGGACCATGAGGCCGACACCGTGCTGCGTGGCCAGCGGGACGAGGGGCTGGCCCACCTGCTGTTCCAGCAGGTTGTAGATGATCTGGGTGATCATCTGGCGTTCGGTCACAGAGTACCGACCCTCCTCGGCCTGGCGAGGGTCAATGGCCGGGCCCAGGGTCGCCCCGTAGGCGCGGATCTTCCCCAGATCCTTCAGGCGCTCCAGCTCGGCGAACAGGTCGTCGCGCCGGAGGGTGTCGATCCGGGGATTGTGCAGCTGGTACAGGTCGATCCGATCCGTGTCCAGTCGCCGGAGGCTCTCCTCGCAGGCCTGGCGGACGTATTCCGGGCGCCAGTCCTGGGGGCGCTCGCGCTGCCCGGGCTGCACGCCCGGATGGTTGTAGAAGTCGTAGCCGAACTTGGTCGAATAGACCAGCCGATCCCGCCTTCCGTGGAAGGCCTTGGCCAGGATCCGCTCCCCCAGGCCGTCCCCGTAGACGTCGGCCGTATCATAGAATGTGATGCCCAGGTCGAAGGCCTGCTGCAGCAGCCGGATGCCGACCGACTCGTCCTTGATCCCCCACATCGTCGTGCCGACCGTCCAGACGCCGAAACCCACCTCGGACGCCTGCAAATCCGTCTTCCCGAAACTGCGGTATCGCATTGGGTCCCCCTCGCCGCCGTTCGCATCCCCGCGGAGCCGGCGGATGCTGCCGTTCTGCGTGTCCCCGCATCGCCCGTCGAACCGTCACGCCGCCGGGCTCCGCGCCTGGCTACCCGCCAGCAGGGACGTGAGCGCGGTGGCAACCTTGTGCGGGTCGTGACGGATCGTGTCCAGCTTGTGCAGCGCGCGCTTCCCCCGCCAGTCCTGCTCCACGAAATTGCCGACGATCGGGGTGGGGCCGAGCGCCTTGATGCGTCGGATCTCCTCGGGCGTGACCGGCATGAAGTGGACCTCGTCCTGCCGGTAGGCCGCAATCATCTCGTCCGTCGGCACCTGCGTGTTCAGCAGGACGTAGTCCAGGCGGCCCTCGCCGAGGTACCGGACCACCTCCCGGACGTGGGCCACGCTATCCAATCCATCCGTCTGCCCCGGCTGGGTGGTGGTGTTGCAGAGGTACACCGTGCGCGCCCGGGACTCCCGGACCGCCTGACGCATCGGCTCGGGCAGGACGCCGGGGAGGACGCTACAGTACAGGCCGCCTGGGCCAAACACGATCAGGTCCGCCTCTTGGATGGCGCGGATGCATGCGTCTGGCACCCGGACCACGGCCGGCTCCAGGAACACCTCGACGATCGGGGGCTTCCCGGTCGCCCGGACGTTCAGTTCCTCGCGGACGACCGAGCCGTCGGCCAATCGCGCGCACAGGGTGGCGGGGGAGGACGGGACGGGCAGCACGACCGCCCAGCAGTCCAGAAGCCTTGCCACCGCCTCCACGGCCCGCTCGAAATCCCCCAATGCCTCGCTGAAGGCGGCGAGGATCAGGTTCCCCAGGGCCATCTGCCGGAGGGTCGGGTCGTGGGCGGGGCGGAGGCGGTGCTCGAACAGGTCGGCCAGGGGCTTGAGGTCCGGTCGCGGATTCGCGGCGGCCGCCAGGACGCTGCGGATGTCCCCGGGCGCCGGGATGCCGAACTGGTCCCGGAGAACGCCGCTGCTGCTGCCAGAGTCCGTCGTGATCACGATGGCCGTGACGGCCCAGCCGTATCCCCGCAACCCCTGCACGATCAGGGACGGTCCCGATCGCCCCCCAATCGTCACGAGCCTCGGCACATCCTCCGGCCCCTTCATGCTCACGCTTGGGCGTTCACCTTCGATGAATACCGAATATCGAATTTCGAATATCGAATGATGAATGTCGAACGCTGAAGTGATCGCGGAAGTAAGAATGCCCCGCAACCTCTTGTCCCCTTCGAAATTCGGTGTTCATCATTCGTCATTCGATATTGCCCTGCTACTTTTTCCCTTTGGCCTTTCGGATTTCGGCTGCCTGCCCCTCTTTATTGACTTGCGTCGCCCGGCCGAACGCCAACGCGACATTGATTGGAACGCCTTGGCGTTCTGGCCGTTACTTTTTCCCCTTGGCCTTTCGAATCTCCGCGGCCCGCCCTTCCTTGTTGACCTGTTGTGCTCTTCCGAACGCCAGGGCGTCTGGTGGCACCTCTTGGGTGATGGTCGAGCCGGCGGCGACGATGGCGCCCCGCCCGACCTTGAGGGGGGCCACCAGGCTGGTATTGGACCCGACGAAGGCCTCGTCCTCGATGACGGTCTGGTGCTTGGCGAAGCCATCGTAGTTGCAGGTGATGGTTCCGGCCCCGATGTTCACCCGCTCCCCCAGGGTGGCATCCCCCACGTAGGTCAGGTGGGGGACCTTACTCCCTTCGCCGATGACCGACTTCTTGACCTCCACGAAGTTGCCGATCTTGACCTTGCGACTGAGCTTGTTGCCCGGGCGCAAGTGGGCGTAGGGTCCGAGCGTGCAGTCACTGGCGATTTCGCTGTTCTGGATCACGCATCCGTCCAGGACGGTCACCCGGTTCCCCAGGCGTGCATCCCGGAGCCGGCAGCCCGCGTGGATCGTGCAGCCCTCGCCGATCCCGGTATGACCTTCGAGGTGCACGTTGGGATACAGGGTGGTGTCCCGGCCCACCGTGGCGAGGCTCGAGACATACACGCTCCCGGGATCCAGGCAGGTGACCCCCTCGGCCATCAGTCGGTCCACAACCTTTCGGCGCAGGACGCCCGCGGCCGCGGCCAACTCGGCTCGGGTGTTGATGCCCAGGGCCTCCTGGGGGTCCTCCGCACGGAGCGTGGCGATTCGCCCCTTGGCCTTCCGGAGGAGCGGCAGCACCTCGGGGAGGTACAACTCCTTCTTCACGGCCGAGGGCTTTACCCGGTGGAGGGCCGTGAAGATCTGGGGAGCCCGGAAGCAGAAGATCCCCGCGCTGATCTCCGTGACTCGCCGCTCCGCAGGTGTCGCTTCCACCTCCTCGACGATGGCCCGGAAGGCGCCGCGGCGATCCCGCAGGACCCGGCCATAGCCGGTGGGGTCCGCGAGGCGGGCCGTGACGACCGTGGCGAGCGCCCGGGACGCGCGGTGGGTGGCCACCAGGCGCCGCACGAGGGTCTCTGAGAGGAGCGGGACATCGCCGGAGAGCACCAGGACGTCGCCAGCATGCCCTTGGAGGGCGCCCTCGGCCTGCAGGACCGCGTGGGCGGTGCCGCGCTGCTCAGCCTGGAGGACGAACTCCACGCCCTCCGCCCACGGGGCCAGGGCCTCCCGCACCCGGTCGGCCTGGTGGCCGATGACCAAAAGGGTGCGCTGGAGGCCAAGACGCCGGCAGAGTTCCAGGACGTAGGCCGCCATGGGCAGGCCGTTCAGGGGATGGAGGACCTTGACCAGGTCGGAACGCATCCGGGTTCCCTGGCCGGCGGCCATGATGATGGCGCACAGATCTCGCATCGAGGGTTCTTCGGTTGCCTTCTTCGTGGCCGACATGACCAATACTCCCGAACCGGCTGTGCAAGCGGTCGGTAGGGGGGAACTCCCTCTGCCGGGGGTCGGATGATAGCATACGGGAATCGTCTGCAAAAGGGGATTTCCAGGGCGGAACACTCCAAGACCGTTCGGCTGTTCGAGCGTTCGGTGGTTCGGTTGTTCACGGTCTTGAAGAACCACCGAACTACCGAACTACCGAACAGCCGAACGCTTTCCCCCCGTAGGACGAATGGAGGTGCGAACTCCTGAGTGGGCCCTCGGTGGTGGGTTACGTGACGGGGACGCCGAGGGCGCGGAGAGCGGCGGCGACGGTGTACAGCGAGCCGGTGACCAGGATGGTGTCCTCCGGGTGAGCCACGGAGCGGGCCAGGGCGACTCCCTCCCCGGGATCGGCCGCGATCTCGACCTTCCGACAGTAGCGATCGGCGGCGATCAAGTCGTGCGGATCGGCCCCCCGGTCCGCCGGGGGATGGGTGAGGATCGCCTGATCGGCCAGCCGCCCGAGGGGGGCCAGCATGGCCTCCCAGTCTTTGTCGCGCAGGACGCCAAAGACCAGGATCAGGCGGTTGAGCCCGGACCGGTGCTCGCCCACGAAGTCAGCCAGGGCCTGCGCCCCGGCCGGGTTGTGAGCACCGTCCAAGAGGATCTGGGGCCGGTCCGAGACGCTCTGGAGGCGTCCGGGCCAACTGGCCCGCTCCAGCCCGTGGCGAATTGCCGTTTCACCTATGCGAAATCCCTGCGCCTCCAGCGCCTCGGCCGCAGCGATGGCGGCCACGGCATTCTCGGTCTGGTGGCGTCCGGCCAGGGGAGTGTGCAGCCCCGCGTACCGGCGCGCGGGTCCAACCAGGTCGAAGGTCTGGCCGGCCAATCCCGATTCCCGGATGGTCCACGTGTACGCCTCGTGGATGGAGATCAGGGGCGCCTTCCGGTCGGCCGCAGCCCGACGGATGACCTCGTAGGCATCCCCCCGGGTGGCGGTGACGACGGGAACACCGGGTTTGACGATGCCCGCCTTCTCCCCGGCAATCTCGACAAGGGTCCGGCCCAGATACTCCTGGTGCTCCAGGGAGACGTTGGTCACCACCGACACCTGCGGGGTGACCACGTTGGTGGCGTCGAACCGGCCGCCGAGGCCGACCTCGACGACAGCAGCCTCCGTCGCCTCCTGGCGGAAGTACTGGAATGCCATGGCGGTCGTCAACTCGAAGAATGTGGGGTGCGGCGGGCTGTCCGGGGGAGCATTCGGCGTCGGAAAGGGGGCGAAGTGCGCGGCGCATAGCGCCATGAAGCGTGCCGTGAGAAGCGTGACGTCGCCCTCGCCGATGGGACGTCCGTTCACGCGGATTCGCTCGGTAAAATCCAGGAGGTGCGGCGACGTGTACAGGCCCGTGCGTCGGCCGCCCGCTTGGAGGATCGCGGCGAGCATTGCGGCGGTGGACCCCTTGCCGTTGGTCCCGCCGATGTGGACGCTCGGCACGCCCTGCTGCGGGTTCCCGATCAGGTCCAGGAGTCGCTGGATGGTCTCCAGGCCCAGGCGCCAGCCAAAGCGGCGAAGGCTGAAGAGGAACTCGGTGGCCTCGGTGTAGGTCATGAGGGCCGGCCCTGAAAGCGACGAGCCTGGAACGGGAACACGCGTTCAGATCAAATGACCAATGACCAATTTCCAATGACCAATGACAACGGCGGCCCGGATCGCGCTGCTCCATGGCATGCCGCCAATGGTCCCTCGAGTGGGCTCGGGACCTCCCTCGGCTTTGCTCGGGACCCTGAGTCAGTCGAATGGCTGAGCTTGTCGAAAGGCATCCACCATTGGGGATTGGCCATTGGGATTTGGTCATTCCCGCGATTGTTCGCGAACGGGTTCGCGAACAATCCGGGTTAGGGACGCGAGGCCCCGGCCGGCGTCCCGATGAGGAAGTCGAGGAGTTGGATCAAGGTCGGCCGCAGGTTCTTCCGCTCCACGATCATGTCCACGAAGCCGTGGTGGAGGAGGAACTCCGCCCGCTGGAAGCCCGGTGGCAATTCCTGGCGGATGGTGTCCTGGATGACCCGCGGTCCGGCGAAGCCGATGAGAGCGCCCGGCTCGGCAATGATGATATCCCCCAGCATGGCATAGCTGGCGGTGACCCCGCCGGTGGTGGGATCCGCCAGGATCGAGATGTAGGGCAGGCGCGCGCGCGAGAGACGGGCCAGCGCCGCGCTGGTCTTGGCCATCTGCATCAGGGACAGGACGCTCTCCTGCATGCGGGCCCCGCCGGAGCAGGAGATGGCGATGAACGGGGTCCGCTCCGCAATGGCGTCCTCGATGGCACGCGTCACCTTCTCGCCCACCACCGACCCCATGCTCCCGCCCATGAAGGCGAACTCCAGAGAGGAGAGGCTCACGCGGTGCCCGCCGACGGTCGCCATGCCCGCCAGCACCGCATCCTCCATCCCGGTCGCCTTCTTGGCCGCCTTGATCCGATCGGGGTAGTTCTTCTGATCCTTGAAATGCAGCGGGTCCAGAGAGCGGACGGCCGCGTTCCGCTCCTCGAAGCTGCCCGGGTCCACCAGCAGTTCAATGCGGGGCCGAGACCCGATCCGGAAATGATGCTGGCATCGCGGGCAGACGCTGGCGTTTCGATCCAGCTCCTGCTTGTAGATGCTCTCCTTGCAGTGGTCGCACTTGATCCAGAGTCCCTCGGGCATCCGGATCTTGGTTTCCTTCAGGCTGACCAGCGGTTCTTTCTTGAACCAGGCCACTCTGATCCTCCGATGCAGTTCCGCAGAGCGGAATCACGCTAGCCCAGGTGCCTGCCCCTGTCAATCCCGACCCGGGCCTTGCGTTCCGCGGCGGCCTGCGGCGACGGATGACTCAGCAGACAAAGATGAGCGGGCCCCGATCGAGGCCAAGGCGCGGAAGCCGTTTGGGTCCGCTGGCCGTCACAGGGCCGCCCGGATCCGCCCGGCCGCGGCCAGGATGCGCGCGGGGTCCCCCGGGACCAGGGCCCAGTCGAATCCCTTACCGTCTCCGAGCCACCGCGGGATCAGGTGGATGTGAAAATGCGGGACCGATTGGAAGGCGGCACTCCCGTTGGCCTGCACGAAATTCAGGCCGTCGGGGGCCAATCCTCGGCGGATGCCGGACGCCACCCGC
>Ga0209109_10002021_pt1 | contig 11101 bp, 10 predicted proteins | sample Rifsed10ft2_FD_184004 | JGI IMG/M metagenome (GOLD analysis project Ga0209109, IMG submission 184004) | Soil microbial communities from Rifle, Colorado, USA - sediment 10ft 2 (version 2) | ecosystem: Environmental > Terrestrial > Deep subsurface > Rock core/Sediment | place: Rifle, Colorado... | reverse complement strand
ATGCCCCGCCATGCAATCCAGGTACTCACGTCCCTCGAGATCCCACAAGCGGGCGCCCTCCCCGCGCACCAAAGCGATCGGGTGCTTGGCGTAAACCCCGGACGAGTAGGCGGCCTCGGTTGCGCAAATATCGGTCATCGGCAAGCCTCACTGGATCGTGGTTCCCATCCCGGCGAGGGCGTCGGAGATGGGGCGAGGGCGCCTCCCGTCGGCGATGATGACTCGGCCGACGCCGCCGGCCAGGGCCTCGCGTGCGCCGAGGATCTTCTTCTTCATCCGTCCCTGGGCGAACTCCATCGCCTCGTCCAGGCGGCCGCGCGGGAGGTCTGCGATCAACGTGGCTTGATCGGGGAAGGCGCTCAGCAGTCCCGGCGCGGCGGTGAGGAGCAGGAGGGTGTCCGCCTCGAGCGCCGCGGCGATCTTCGCCGCGGCTCGATCGGCGTCGACGTTGACGGCGAAGCCATCGGTGCTCAGCGCCAACGGCGCGATCACCGGCAGGTAGTCCGCTTCGAGCAACAGCCACAGGAGCCCGTCGTTCACGCGCTCCACCTTTCCGGTGAAGTCGTCTCGGATGACGCGGCGCCTCCCGCCTTCGACGCTCTGCACGGCCGTCTTGTGCGCCGCGATCATCAGCCTCCCGTCCAGCCCGCAGAGCCCGAGGGCGTTGACGCCGTGAGCCTGAAGCCGTTCCACAAGAAGCGTGTTTCGTTTGCCGTTCACCGCCATGGTGAAGGTCTCGAGTGCGGCACGGTCGGTATAGCGCCAGACAAAGCCCGAAGGGGAGGTCAGCATTCTCGCAGGACGTCCTAACGCTTCGCCGAGGGCCGTGGCGTCGGCCGATCCGCCATGGACCACGACCGTCCGGATCGGAGGTCGTGCCAGGTCAGCCAGATCCGCGCAGGCACCGTCGATGTCGAGCCCTTCAGCGCCGCCCAACTTGACGACCAGGAGAGGAGGCTTCTCGTCGCTCACGGGTTCCTCATTACGCGCGGCGAGCCCTTCGTGTGGACTGCCAGCCACGAGCTCGGTCCTTGCAGGCTCTGACACATCTGTTGGCTTATCCCCGGATCGCGACACTAGATCGGGTGCAGGCCGGGAAACGTCAGGCCGGCCGTCTCCTCCCACCCATGCATGAGATTCATACACTGCACGGCCGTGCCGGCGGCGCCCTTCATCAGGTTGTCGATGGCGCACATCGAGACGATATGCCCGGTCTCCTCGTCCAGGTCAAAGCCGAGATCGGCGAAGTTCGAGCCGGCCAGGATCTTCGGGTCCGGGACGCGGTGGATTCCACGGGCCTCCTTGACCAGCCTGAGAAACGGATTCTCCCGGACGACCTCCCGGTATCCCTGCCACAGGTCCTTCTTCGTCACCCCGGGGAGGGCCTCGGCGTGGGCCGTGGCCAGGACGCCTCGGACGACGTCGACCGAGGTGATCGTCAGAACGACCTGGGGCAACCCGAAGGCCTGGATGACCTCCGCCGTGTGCCGATGTCCCATCGGCGAGAACGTACGGATCACGCCGCTGCGCTCCGGATGGTGAGAGCCCGGTTGGGGCTCCGCGCCGGCTTCGGACGATCCGACCTTGATCTCGACCACGATCCGCAGGTTGTTCCCCAGAACCGAACCGTGGACGAGCGGGAGCAGGGCCAGGATGCCGGCCGTCGCGTTGCAGCCGACGCCGCTGACGTAGCGGGCCTCCTGAAGGGCCCGGCGGTTTAGTTCCGGAAGACCGTACACGAAGCGCGGCAGCCACTCCGGGGCATGATGCGGAGCTCCGTACCAGCGCAGATAATCCGCCGCGTCTCGCAGCCGAAAGTCGGCCGACAGGTCGATGATCCGTTCCGCCCGGGCGGCGTCATCCTGGATGCGCCGCTGCGCCTCGCCGTGCGGCAGAGCCAGGAAGAGCAGATCGACCTCAGCAAGCTCTTCCGCACCGACAAACTGGAGCTGCGTCATGCGGCGCAGGTTGGGGTGCACCTGGTGGACGTACTGACCCTGGTACCGCCGGGAGGTGACGGCCGCCACTTCCACCTGGGGGTGCTGCAGCAGCAGTCGCAAGAGTTCGCCGCCGGCGTACCCCGATCCACCGACGATGGCGGCGCGGATCACACCCTGCCTCGCGAAACCGCCAGGACGTACTGCGCGATCAGGTCGGCGATATCGATGCCGCAGATCGGCTGCGTCGTGTGAAACTCCATCGTGTGATTGACTTCGTTGACCAGCAGGCCGCGTTCCGGATGCTCGATCAGGTCAATCGCCAGCACCCCGCCGCCGACGGCGTCGGCCGCCGCTAGGCACATCGACTCCAGCAGGGGGGTCACCGGGCAGACCTCGCCGGCCGCGCCGCGGGCGGTATTGGTGATCCAATGCTCCGACACGCGGTAGATGGCGGTGATGACCCGGTCGCCCATGACGAAGGCACGAATATCACGGCCGGGCTTGGCGATATATTCCTGAATGTAGAAGACGGAGTCTTTCACCGAGCCGAGCGTGGCCTTGTGCTCCAGGACGGCCTCGGCCGCGTCGCGATCGTTGATCTTCGCCAATAGCCGCCCCCAGGACCCGACCACCGGCTTGAGCACCACCGGGTAACCGAGGGCCTCGATAGCCTGCAGCGCCGATTCGCGAGTGAAAGCCAGGACCGCGCGAGGCTGAGGCACCTGCGCCTGTCGGAGCGCCGCCGAGGTGGCCAGCTTGTCGCCGCATGTTTCCGCCACGCCGGCGGTGTTCACCGTCGGGATACCCCAGGCGTTCAGGACCCGCAAGGCGCAAAGGCCGTCGGTATAGCTCAGGCTGCGTTCCAAAATGGCGTCGAACTGGAGCCACGGCTCGGGGTGGTCGACATCGAAGTAGACGCGGCGATCGTCCAGCCGCTCGTAGTCGACTCCGCGACGCTCCATGGCGGCGAAGATCCACTTCTCTTCGACCCTGACTCGCGAGTACAGCACTCCGATTCGCGGCGGTCTCGGCATCGTCTCTCCTGCTAAGGCCTGCGCCTCCGGCCGCTCAACGCCGGAGGACCCGGGCCGGGGGTCCGCGGCGGCGCCGTCATTCTCCCCAGTCTTCCTCTTCCATCGGCGCCAAGACCACCGTCGCCGGATCGAGGCCGGTCACCTCGAGATCGACTCCACACTCCGGGCAGACCAAGATCTCGCCGACCTCCACACCAGACGCCAGGGGGACATCCGCGGCGCACTCCGGGCACGTTCCGTTGTTCATGGCTCTCCTCTCGATGCCTCGCCTCGAGGTGATTCTCCGCTCAGCGTCCGGTGCGCCAGCTCCAACTGGAGCGCGACGGCTTCCGGCGCCGTCCCGCCGAAGGCCGCGTGCCGGGCGACGCTCCGGCGTGGGTCAAACACCGTCGCGACGTCTTCGCCAAAGGCTTTGTCCAGAGCCTGCAGCGTTGTCAGGCTTAGCCGATCCAGCGGCTGCCCTCGCTCCCCCGCCAGGCGCACGGCACGGCCCACCAGCTCGTGCGCTCGCCGAAAGGCGACGCCGCGAGCCACGAGGTAGTCGGCCAGATCCGTGGCGTAGAGGTCGGCCGTCAGCGCCGCCTGGATCCGCTCGGGATGGACGATCAATGCGCGGATGGCGCCGCCCAGGACGGGAAGGTAGGCGGTGAGCGTGTCGTAGGCCTCGAACACGGGGACTTTGTCTTCCTGGAGGTCCCGATCGTATGCCGAAGGCAAGGCCTTCAGCATGGCGAGCAGACCGGTCAGCCGGCCGAGAAGCGTCCCCGCCTTCGCTCGGGCGAGCTCGAACACGTCCGGGTTCTTCTTCTGCGGCATCAGGCTCGACCCGGTGGCGTGGACATCGCCCACCTCGACAAACCCAAAGGCCGGAGTGCTGAAGAGGATGATTCCCTCGGCCAGGCGGCTCAGGTGGATCGAGGTCAGAGCGGCGAAGAAGAGGAATTCAGCCGCAAAATCGCGGTCGGATACCGCGTCCAGGCTGTTGAAACTGGCCGTGCCGAAACCGAGGTCGGCGGCCAGGGCGGCCCGATCGATCGGGTAGGTGGTGCCGGCCAGTGCGGCCGAGCCCAGAGGCAAGACATCGGCCCGTTGCCGAACGCCGTCCAGGCGCGCGTGATCGCGGTCGAGCGCCCAGAAGTGGGAAAGCCACCAGTGGCCGAGGAGAATCGGCTGCGCCGGCTGGAGGTGAGTGAAGCCAGGCAGCACAACCTCCTGGTCGCTCTGCGCCCGGTCGAGAAGCGCCGACTGCAGCTCCCGCAAGGCCGCCTTCAGGTTCGGCATGCCATCGAGCAGCCACAGGCGCAGGTCCGTGGTCACCTGGTCGTTGCGGCTGCGGCCGGTGTGAAGTTTGCCGGCGAGAGGCCCCACGGTCTCCATCAGCCGCCGCTCCACGGCGGTGTGGATGTCTTCGTCGGTGGGCGAGAAGGTAAACCGCCCGTCGGAGATTTCGCCGGCGATCGCCGCCAGTCCCGTGTCGATCTCCCGCAGCTCTTCCGTCGTCAAGATCCCGGCTTGAGCCAGGGAGCGTGCCCACGCTTGGCTGGCCCGGATGTCCTGCGGCGCCAGGCGGCGATCGAAGGCCAGCGAGGACGTGAGCCCGAGCACCTCCGGGTCGATGGTCTCTTTCATACGACTTCCCCAAAGGGTCATAGCACTTCCACCCAGGTCAATCCCGCTTGAAGCGTGTGTAGTCCGGCTTGGGCATCGCCAGGCCAGACACGGGCAGACCGTTCATGGCCCGCACCTTGAGCGGCAGGCCGAAGAGCCGGATGAACCCTTCGGCATCCTCCTGGTCGTAGACGTCCTCCTGCCCGAAAGTGGCGAAGTCTTCGCGGTACAGACTGAAAGGGCTGCGGCGGCCGAGCGGGATGACATTCCCTTTGTACAGCTGGAGACGCACGCTTCCGCTCACCGGTCCCTGCGTGTTGTCGACGAACGCGTCGAGCGCCTCGCGCAGCGGCGTGAACCACAGACCGTCGTAGACCAGCCTGGCGTACTCGAGCGCCACCAGATCTTTGAAATAGATCGTCTCCCGATCGAGGACGATCGATTCCAGCTCGCGGTGAGCCGCATGCAGGACGGTCCCCCCGGGGGTCTCGTAGACGCCGTGGGATTTCATGCCCACGCGTCGGCTCTCCACCAGATCGACTCGTCCGATCCCGTGGCTCCCGGCGCGGACATTGAGCCGGTAGATGAGCTGCGCCGGCGTGAGCCGTTCGCCGTCCACCGCGACCGGTGTGCCCGATTCAAAGGTGATCTCCAACTCTTCCGGCTCGTCCGGGGCGTTCTCGGGGGAGGTCGTCAGCAGGTACATCGCCTCGGCCGGCTCGAGCCACGGATCTTCAAGGGGACCTCCCTCGTGGGACAAGTGCCACAGGTTGCGATCGCGGCTGTAGATGGACTTCTCCGTTGCCGTCACCGGAACATCCCGGGCGCGGGCGTAGGCGATGGCGTCTTCGCGGGATCGGATCTCCCATTCGCGCCAGGGGGCGATGACCTTGAGGCGCGGGTCGAGGGCGGCATAGGTGAGCTCAAAGCGCACCTGGTCGTTGCCCTTCCCGGTGGCGCCGTGCGCGACGGCGTCGGCCCCCAGCTCGTGGGCGACGTCCACCTGGTGCCTGGCGATGAGCGGCCGCGCGGCGGAAGTGCCCAGCAAGTACTTGCGTTCGTAGACGGCTCCGGCCCGCAGCATGGGAAACAAGTACTCGCCGGCGAATTCCTCCCGAAGGTCGCGCAAGACGAGGCGACTGGCCCCGCTCGCCAACGCTTTGGCCTCCAGGCCCTCCAGCTCCTCTTCCTGGCCGACGTCGGCGGTGAAGCAAACGACTTCACAACCGTAGTTCTCGCGCAGCCAGGGGACGATCACCGAAGTATCCAGTCCTCCCGAGTAGGCGAGGACGACGGTCTTGACTTGCGGATCTGTCATTGCGTGCTCCTTTGCAAGCCTGCGGCCCGACCCCGGCCACCTGACGATTGCGGTAAACAAAAAGCCCTCCGGGGAAGGAGGGCTTGGTGGATCTGCTGTCGGCCCGCAAGTTGCCTAGTCCGAGGGAGCCGCGTCCAGCCGCCCTTCCCTGAGAAGGAGGCGAAGCCGACGACGGGAGCGCGGTTCGTTCTGGATCATTCCGGCCATGAAGATGCGGGATTATGGCACGGCGAGGGAATGGAGTCAAGGGCAGAGGCCTGCCCTATCGGCGCGCCGCCTGGCGAGTGGCCGTTCCGTCGGCGTGAAGTCCAGCGCCTGCGACTCGGCCGAGAGGGGAGACGCACGGTCGTGCGCGAGTTCGGGATCGAGACGACGGTCAAGAAGACCGAGGACCTCTACCGGACGGACTGACTCGTTCGCCGACGCTGGCCAACATTCCTCGACAACGTGCCCGGAGGGCCAGGTCCTTCCGGGCACGTTTGCTTTCTCAGCCTGAACCAGGTTCCGGAGAGGCGGAGTCTCCGAGCAAACCCGTCAGGGCCTCGGCCAAGTCCGCGAAGACCGAGACGCCGCGCCACGACAGGCGGGCGATCTCGGCCTCCTGGGTTGCCCCGCGCCCGGTCCGCACCAGGGCGGCACGGCCGACACCGGCGGCCTGGGCGGCCTGGATGTCTTCCAGCGCGTCGCCGACCAGCAGCGACTCGGCCAAATTGAGGTCGAGTTCGTCACGCGCCTGGAGCAACAGGCCCGGCCGCGGCTTGCGGCAGGCGCAGCCGTCCTCCGGCGCATGCGGGCACATGAAGACGCCATCGATGCGCCCGCCGCTGGCTCGGATCGTTTCCACCAGGCGGGCGTTCATCGCCTCGGCTTCGGCCGACGAGATCAGGCCACGCCCGACGACGGATTGGTTGGTGACGATCAGAACGGGATAAGGCAGATGCCGCAGCCGCGTCAGGGCGGCGATCGCGGACGGGTAGGGTCGCACGTCGGACCAGGAACGGACATACCCGGCGATGTTTTCGATGAGGACTCCGTCCCGATCAAGGAAGATCGCCGGGTTGCTCATCGCCGCGGCCGAGGGCGGGTCCGGTGGTGCGGATCGAGCCGGGGGCTCAGGCCCACGACGGCGCGGTGCCGGAGGGCGGCGCCTCGTCGGCCAGTTCGTCGAGGTAGCGTCGGTAGTGATTGTCGCCCATCGCCCGGACCAAACCCTTGAGCTGCGCCGCGTCGATGTAGCCCAAGCGATAGGCGATCTCCTCCGGACAGGAGATCATCAACCCCTGCCGGTCCTGGACCGCCTGAATGAAGTTGGCCGCCTGCATCAACGACTCGGGTGTGCCGGCGTCGAGCCAGGCCAGGCCGCGGCCGAGGAGTTCGACGGACAGTTGTCCTTGCTCCAGGTAGAGCCGATGCAGATCGGTGATTTCCAGCTCGCCGCGCGCCGACGGACGGAGGCGGCGCGCCAACCCGCTGACCTGGTGATCGAAGAAGTACAGGCCGGGAATAGCCAGATTGGAGCGGGGCGCAGCCGGCTTCTCTTCGATCCCGATCACGACACCGCGAGCATCGAGCTCCAGCACGCCGTAACGCTGCGGTTCGCGGACCGGGTAGCCGAAGATCAAAGCGCCCTGTTCTAGCCGCGCCGCCGCCCGCAACGTTTCGGGGAAGCCGTGGCCGAAGAAGACGTTGTCCCCCAGAATCAGGCAGACAGGTCCACCGGAGAGGAAGCCCTCGCCGATCAGGAGGGCCTCCGCCAGACCCCGCGGCTCGGCCTGTGGGGCGTAGTCCAGCTCCAGTCCCCACTGGCGGCCGTCGCCCAGGAGGCGTTGGAAAAGCGGCAGCTGATCCGGCGAACTGATGATCAGAATCTGGCGCAGGCCGGCCAGCATCAGATTGGCCAACGGGTAGTAGATCATCGGCTTGTCGTAGAGCGGCAACAGCTGCTTGCTGATGGTCGCCGTGACCGGGAGCAGGCGCGTTCCATGGCCGCCGGAAAGGATGATGCCCTTCACGCCGACCGCTCCCGCGCCCCGTAATTGCGCTCGAGCCACTCCACGTAGCCGGGCTGCTGGCGCACCGAGTCGACCCATTCAAGGTGGCCCAGGTACCACTCGGCCGTCTTGGCCAGGCCCGAAGCGAGGCTCTCGCGCGGACTCCAGTCCAGCGTGGCTGCGATCTTCTCCAGATTCAAGTCGTAACGGCGATCGTGCGCCGGCCGGTCGGCCACGAATTGGATCAGCCGGGCATGCGGGCGATGAGGTGAGTTCGGCCGCTTGTCGTCGAGCAGGGCGCACAACTGCTGGATCAGAGCCAAGTTGGTCGACGGGGCGCCGCCGCCCACGTGATAGGTCTCGCCCGGCCGGCCCCGCCGAAGGATGATCTCCACCGCCTCGCAATGATCCTGCACGTGGATCCAGTCGCGCACCTGCTGGCCGTCGCCGTAGACCGGGATCGGCTTGCCGGCAACGGCGTTCAGCAACACCAGCGGGACGAGCTTCTCGGGAAACTGGCGCGGACCATAGTTGTTGGTGCAGTTGCTCAGAGTCACGGGCAAGCCGTACGTGCGTCCGTAGGCGCGCACCAAGTGGTCGGCGGCAGCTTTGGAGGCGGCGTAGGGCGAGGTCGGGCGGTAGGCCTGGTCCTCGACGGCCGCAGGGTCGAGGGGCGCCAGGGGGCCGTAGACCTCGTCCGTCGAGACGTGGTGAAAGCGAACGTGGTCGAGGGGGAAGGCGGCCTCGCCGATCCAGAAGTGCCGGGCGGCCTCGAGCAGGGTGAAGGTCCCGACGATGTTGGTCTGGACGAAGGGCGCCGGCCCGAGGATGGATCGATCGACATGGGTCTCGGCGGCCAGGTGCACGACGGCGTCGATCTGATGCTCGCGCAGCAGCCGCTCGACCAGCGGTCGGTCGCCGATGTCGCCCCGGACGAAGGTGTGTCGCGACGGGTCCGGCAGGTCGTCGAGGTTCATGGTGCTGCCGGCGTACGTCAGCGCGTCCAGGTTGACGATCCGGAGCTGGGGCTCGGCCCACAGCAAGTGGCGAATGAGGTTCGAGCCGATGAAGCCGGCGCCGCCGGTGACCAGGACGTTGTGCATTCGGCCCGTCCTAGCCAATCAGGGGGAAGTTGATGGAACGTCGCGGGTCAGTGCAGAGCACGGTCCGCTCCCACTTGGGCGCATCGTCGTCGATCACCTGGTATCCCACGGGGGCCCTTGCGCGTCGGCAAGAACCCGGGATCGGAGCGCGCCGACGTCGAGAAGGTGGGAGGATCTGATTTCCATCTTCGGGGTGGGCGCGGCCCCTCGGCCTTCGCCGGGGCTCAGGCCGGAGGACGCTCCGTCGGGTCCGTGATTGACTCCCGCGGCGGCGGCGATTGTGGTTTGGCGCCTGATGTGACTCTGTGGGCGCGGCCCCTCGGTCTTCGCTGGAGCTCGGGGCCCCGGGACGCTCTGTTGGGTCCGTGATTGACTCCCGCTGTGGCACCGGTTGTGGTTTGGAGCTTGGTGTGACTCTGTGGGCGCGGAGGGGCTCGAACCCACGACCTCACGGATGTGAACCGTGCGCTCTAACCAACTGAGCTACGCGCCCTGCCCCGGGATTATAGCAGGCGGACGAGGTCGCCTCAACTAGAGGTCCCTATGATCCCGGGTGATGATGCAATCATTCCGGCAGGGAGCTGTTACACGAACGCCGGCCACCCCTCGGCAGCCGCCGCCACTCGAACCTAGGGCTGACGAGCCCGCCGCGGCAGTGGGCGCTGTCCTCGCGCGCCGATGACATCCGGCGCGCTGCGGAGTCCTTCCGGCGGCGACGCTATAATGCCCCCGTCCGCGTCGGGCAACCAGATGATCGAGCTCACTATTCCCGGCCGCGGGACCATCCTGCTTCACCATCTGGTGTGCGACGTCAACGGCACGCTGGCCCTCGACGGGCAGTTGATCGACAGCGTCGCCGGCGCCCTGCTCTCTCTGCGGGATCGGCTGGAGCTGCACCTGCTCACCGCCGACACCCACGGGAAGCAGGCGGAGATCGATCGTCAACTGGGCGTGCAGGCGGTCCGCATTCCACCCGGCGGCGAATCCGCCGCCAAAGCCGCCTACGTGCGTCAGCTGGGAAGCCAGAGTGTCGTAGCCATCGGGAATGGAGCGAACGACGCCGCCATGCTCTTTGAAGCGGCCATCGGGATCGCCGTGCTTTCGCCCGAAGGATTGGCGGCCGAGGCGGCGCAGGCCGCCGATGTGATCGCACCCGGGATTCTCGACGCGCTCGGCTGGCTGGAGCGGCCGATGCGACTGGTGGCGAGTTTGCGCCGATGACTCAGCTCAGGCCCGCCGCTCGCCAGATCGCCTGCAACACCCGGACCATCGCCAACGTATCCCTCTCGCAGTACACCTCCAGCGCCGTGCGCAGGCGAGCCGCCTCGTCCGGCGCGGCGTCTCTCACCAACCGTTCGAAGGCGAGCGAGGCAGCCAGGCCGTCGGCGATCTCCATGCCCTCATAGCTGAGGTCCGGCGCCAGCGCCGGCGCGACCGATTTGATCGAGAAGGACCCTCCCATTTCCGGCACCCAGTAGTGCCAGGCGCGGAAAGGCTTGATCAGGTCGTCCATGCGCGGTAGCCGCTGCTCGATCTGATCACGCAGGGCCGGGAAAGCCTCCGCCAGCTGCCGCATCACCCCAAGTTCGAAAGGCATGTGGTAAGCCAGGATCGACCCGGTCCCCGCCGTCGCCGGAAGAAGAGACTGAAGCAGCGCTGGACGGGGATCCGGCCCGGGCTCCGCCAAGAAACCGCGATGCTCCGGTTGCGCGCTCGGGCCTCTCAGGAGATGCAGCGAAAACTGAAAGGGGATCTGTTGATAGGGGCGCGTGCCATCCCAAAGGGGGACGGCCGGGGCGACGGTCTCGAAATCGAGCAGGGTCACCGGGAAAACGAGACCCGCCAGAAAGCCGCGCAGACCGTCGAGTTCGATGATGGGTCGGCCTCGCTGGTGGGCGGTGACATGTAGCCCGGAGCGCTTCGGCAGGTCGATATCGTTGGTGATGTCCTCCATCCGCCGAATCCCCTGGTCGTACAGGTGGAATTTCCTCTCCCAGGTGAGGTGGGCGATCTCGAGCACGGACCCCCGGGGGACCTCGGCCCAGCACTCGTTGCGGCAGTCGCATTCCCGCGGCCGCAGGCAGTGCGGCCCGATCGGCACGTCGGG
>Ga0209109_10002019_pt1 | contig 11106 bp, 11 predicted proteins | sample Rifsed10ft2_FD_184004 | JGI IMG/M metagenome (GOLD analysis project Ga0209109, IMG submission 184004) | Soil microbial communities from Rifle, Colorado, USA - sediment 10ft 2 (version 2) | ecosystem: Environmental > Terrestrial > Deep subsurface > Rock core/Sediment | place: Rifle, Colorado... | reverse complement strand
CCCCTGGAGGGAGATCTGATACAGGAAGACCAGGACATTGAGCGCGATGAGGCCGGCCGTGATGAACGGCGTGGTCCGGGTCGGGATGTCATCCTTTAGGGGAAACACCTGGCCTGTCTCGGAGCGGAAGCGATTTACCGCGGCGACGGGTCGAGCCGCACGACGGTCGGCGCGCTCAGGTAGGTCCGGGCGACCCGCTGGACGTCGTCCACGGTGACGGCCTCGACCGACCGCGCATAGGCCTCGGCGAAGTGCTGCCCTACCCCCGCGATTTCGAAGAAGGCCGCGTACCACGCCAGCCGGGCGTTCGTCCTTCGATCGAGGTCGAATTGGCCGAGCAGGTAGCGTTTCGCTCGGGCGAGCTCGGCCTCGGAGAGCCGCTCGGTTCCCAACCGCTCGATCTGCTGCCGCATGCCCTCCTCCGACCGCTGAGCATTGACCGGCGCCGTGCCGATGTGGGCGACGAGAAAACCCTGGCTGATCCGAGCGGGAAACACGGCGCCGGTCGAATAGGCGAGCGCCTGGCGGTCCCGCAGCTCGGCGAAGAGCCGCCCGGCCATCCCCCCTCCCAAAGCCGTCTGGAGCACCTTCACCGCCGCATAGTCGGAATGGCCGATCGGCGGGGCGAGGAAGCCCATCATGATCTGGGCCTGCGCGGCCGGCCGGGTCACGACGAGCCGGTCGAGCGCCGCCACGGCAGCCGGCATCGGGGTCTCCGGACCGGAGTCACCGTTCGGGACGGCGGCGAAGAGCCGCCCCAGCTCGGGCGCAGCCTCGCTCGCGCGTACATCCCCGCTCATCGAAACGACCATGCGGCCCCCGCGGTAGAAGCGGCGGTAGTGAGCGAGCAGGGTGTCGCGGTCCAGCCGCGCGATCGATTCGAAGCGTCCCAGGACAGGCACCCCGTATGGGTGACTCGGGAAGAGCCGCGCCATGAGAGCGTCGTAGGCGAACGGGAATGGCTGGTCCAGGCGATTCCGGAGGCCGTTGGCCGCGGCCCGGCGCTCGTTGTCGACCTCTGCGAGCGCCAGGGCGGGATGGAGCGCGACGTCGGCCATCAGCGCGAGAAGCTCGCGCCAGTGTCGCCCTAGCGCGGCCCCCCGGATCTCGGAGTAGTCGACGTCGCCGGACGCGCTCAGGCTGCCGCCCATCCTTTCTGCCTCGTCCGTGATGGCCAGCGCCGACCGGGTCGTGGTCCCCTTGACCAGGACGTGCTGAAGCAAATTGCTGATGCCGGCTGTGTCCTCCCGCTCCCACCGGCCGCCCACGCGGACAAGGATCGTGACCGCCACCGCGGGGGCGGCGGCGTTCTCCTGAACCAAGACGGTCAGGCCGCTCTCGAGCTGGCGGCGGATGACCTCGGCGCTCGCGAAAGCGACCGGGGGAGAAAGAAGCCACCCGAGCGCTCCGATCACGACGGCCGCCCTCACCGACCGCAGGCTCATCGGCCCGGTCCCTTCGGCATCAGAGCCAGCCTGACGTAGTCGCCGGTCAGGTAGCGGCGGGCCGCCGCCTGGACCTCGTGCGCCGAGACCGAGCGCAGCCGCTCGAGATGCTCGCGGTCGCCGGCCAGGCTCCATACGGTTTCCGCACGCCCATAGGCGAGCGCCAGGCCTTCAACCGTCTCACGGCCGAAGACGCGCTCGGCTTCGGACGCCGCGACCGCCCGGTCCAGTTCAGTCCTGGAGACACCATGCTCGCCGATGCCACGGATCTCCTCGAGGACGGCGGCTTCGACGGCCTCGATGTCCTTCGGCTCGACCTGGGCCGTGACGGACACGATGCCGCCGCCCTGGAGCGCCCCGTACCCCGCGCTGATCGTCGATACCAGGCGGGCTCGCTCGCGCAGCGTCTGGTTGAGTCGGGAAACGCGGGAACCACCGAGGATGTGCGCGAGGATCTCGACTGCGTACATCTCCGGATCACCAAGCGCCGGCGCCACCCAGGCGAGCCCGACGTATGCCTGCCGTCCCGGCCTCTCGAGAGTCAGTCTTCGCGGGCTCGGCGTCGTGGGCGGGCCCGGCAGGGGCTCACGCGCAAAGCCGGTGGACGGCATGCCGCCGAAGGCCCGGGCGACCACGCCTCGGATCTCGCCCGCATGCACAGGGCCCACGACGACCAGGGTCATGTTCTCCGGGACGTAGTGCCGCCTGTAGTAGCCCCTGAGGCTCTCGCGGGTTGCCGCCCTCAGCTCGGCGGGGTCTCCGAGGACCGGGAAGCCGTAGGGGTATCCCGGGAAGGCCATTTCGTAGAGCCGGCGTCCGAGAAAAGATCGCGGGTTGTCCTCGCCGAGCCGCACCTCCTCGAAGACGACTTCGCGCTCGCGGCCGAGCTCGACCGGATCGAAGCGCGAGTTGAACGCCATGTCCGCGAGCACTTCGATGCCCCAGGCAGCCCGCGCCGACGGCAGCAGCATGTAGTAGTAGGTGTAGTCGAAGGAGGTGCCTGCGTTGGTCCGGCCCCCGACGCCCTCGACCTCCCGCTCCACGAAGCCCGGTTCGAGCGCGTCGGTCCCCTTGAAAAGCATGTGCTCCGCGAAGTGCGAGAAGCCGCGCTCGGATGGGGCTTCGTCCCGTCCGCCCACCCCCACCCAGAGCTGAAGGGCAACCGCCTTGCTCGTGTGACGCTCATGAATGATAAGGCGGAAACCGTTCGGGAGAACCTCGCGGGACGGAATGGGCAGCGGGGATGGGCCTGAGGAATCCCGGCCCGCGCAGCCGTAGAGAAGGCCCGCGGCTATCGCTGCCACCGCGAATGCCCTGCCTCGGTGGCCCTTCATACACGCCGGAGCGTAGCAGAGTTGACCGGGGCTCTCAAGGACTGGTGGGGGCGTTTCCGTTCCTGCCGGGAGTGAGGGGCGGCTAGACGAGCCGCGCGCGCAGCCGGGACGAGCCGAAGTCCACGAGCATCACCATCGCCACAAGCACCAGCAGCACGGTCGATGCCGCGGGGTAGTTCAGCAGCCTCAGGTAGGTCTGGATGTAGAACCCGATGCCTCCCGCTCCGACGAAGCCCAGGACGGCCGCCGCGCGAATGTTGGTCTCGAAGCGGTAGAGCGTGAAGGAGAGGAACTGAGGCAGCAGTTGTGGGACGACTCCCCATCTCAGCACCTGGAACCGCGTGGCGCCCACGGCCTCCACCGCCTCCACCGGGCCGGGATCCATGGCTTCGATGGCCTCGGAATAGAGCTTCGCGAGCACGGTTGCCGTATACACCACCACGGCCAAGACGCCGGGAAACGGTCCCAGCCCCACGGCCGCCACGAAGAAGAGCGCGTAGACGAGAGTGTCCACCGCCCGGAAGGCGTTGAGCGCGCTGCGGGTCCAGTAAAAGGTCCAGCGGGGGGAGGTGTTTCTGGCCGCGGCGAACGCGACGGGCAGCGCCAGCACGGCGCCCACGCCTGTCCCGACGATGGCGATCTGCAGCGTCTGCAAGGCGCCCCGGAGCGCCTGACCGAGGACGCGCAGGTCGGGCGGCAGCATGCGCCCGAGAAAATCAACCATGAAGGGCACGCCCTCGACGAGCCGCCCCAGCGATACCTCGGTCGACCAAGCCGACCAGATGAAGGCGGCAGCGATCGCCAGGGCGCCCGCCCAACGCCGTGCCGGACTCACAGCCGCTCTCCCCCGAAGATGGCCTCGGCCGCCGCCTGCGTCAGCCCCGCGGGGGGCCCGTCGTGGACGACGCGACCGGCCCGGAGCCCGACGATGCGCTGGCCATAGCCAAGCGCCAAATCCAGCACGTGCAGCGAGGCGATCACGGTCAATCCGTCCTCTCGGTTGATGTCGCGCAGGAGCTCCATCACCGAGCGGGATGAGGCGGGGTCGAGGCTCGACATGGGCTCATCGGCCAGGAGCACGCGTGGTTCCTGCGCGAGCGCCCGGGCGATGGCGACCCGCTGCTGCTGTCCGCCCGACAAGGTGTCGGCTCTCCGGCCCTCGAGCCCCGCCAGCCCGACACGCCTCAAGGTCCGGTGTGCGCGCTCGATCTCCCCGCCGGAGAAGCGCCCGAGGAGAGAGCGCCACGGATCCACGCGGGACAGGGTACCGACGAGGACATTGTCCAGGACGCTCAGCCGCCGTTGGAGGTTGAACTGCTGGAAGACGAAGCCCACGCTCGCCCGGACGCTCCGAAGGCCCTCGCGCGAGGCGCCCGTCACCGGCAGCCCGTCGATGCTGACGGCGCCCGCCGTCGGCGTCACGAGGCCGTTGAGGCAGCGAAGCAAGGTCGACTTGCCCGCGCCACTCGAGCCGATCAGGGCGACGAACTCTCCCGCTCCCACGTCGAGGCTGACGCCGTCGAGCCCCACGGTGCCGCCGGGGTACCGCTTGGAGAGATCCCGGGCCCGGATCACCCCCGCCGCCCGGCCGTGAGATGGAAGTGGAGGTGGTACACGACCTGCCCGCCCTCGGGCCCGGTATTGCACGAGAGGCGGTAACCGCGCTCGCCGTAGCCCGCGCGATCCGCCAGGAGCCTCGCCACCCGCACGCAGTGGCCCGCCACCATTTCGTCTCCGGGCTCGAGGCGCGCGAGCGACTCGATGTGCCGCTTCGGGACGATCAGCACGTGGACCGGCGCCTTCGGGTAGAGATCCTTGAAGGCGAGGACCTCCTCGTCCTCGTATTCGATATCGGCCGGGCTTTCCCGGGCGATGATTCGGCAGAAGGGGCAGCCATTACTCATCACCCGCCCCACCTCGTGTATACTCGCTTCCGTCGGAAATTCATTCTTCGAAGGAGACCGGGATGGGCACCTGCCCCAAGTGCAAGCTCAGGATTCACAAGAACGGCAACCACATCAAGCTCGGGTCCGTCTGGTATCACAAGATGTGCCCCGCCAAGCCGGCCCGCGCCGCCAAGTAACGCGCCCGTCGCCACAGCGCAGGACGGGGCTCTGGATCCCTCCGGCGCTCCGTCGGTGGATCCGAATGGTGAAGGATAAGGGATTCGTCCTGCCCCGGCTCCGAAGTCCTTGATAGTTGGCCATCGCTAAAGTGCAAAGCACGGCAAAGCGTGCCATTCCACGCAACAGGACGCAACAGGTTTCCCTCCCTCTCCCGAAGGGCCCGGGAACCCGACGACCGGACCGTCACGCCGGGGAGTGTCGGCTGCCCGCGTCCTGGCTTGGGGAACCCTCATGCGGTACGCATGGCTGTCTCGGCGCCGGCAACTCCGCCGCCGGCCCCGGCACGGCCTGATAGAGGGCCTTGGGTTGCCCACGCCCGACTGGTCGAAGGGCGTGCTAATTTAAGGATGCTTCTCGCGCATGAATGCGATGAGGGAGAGCCCATGGGCGACGGCGGCGAGGATCCACGCATCTCCCAGTACGTAGACGCCACCTTGGCCCTGGCCCGGGGCGATTTCCACGTTGAGGTGGCGCCAGGCACGGACGGCCTCGGACGCTTGGGCGACGCCCTCAGCGATCTGGCCCAGGTGTTGGAGAGGCGATTCGACGAGGCCTCCCGGCTCTCGCAGCTCATCGAGCAGGTTAACCGCGGCCTCTTGCTCGAAGAGATTCTGAACTACCTCTACGAGAGCTTTCGTCCGATGCTGCCCTATGATCGCATCGGCTGCTCCTTGATTACCCAGGGCACCGACACCGTGCGCGCCATTTGGTCTCGCAGTGACTGGCCCGCCCAGCATCTGTCGATTGGCTACGAGGCGTCGTTGCAGGGCAGCAGCCTCTCGGAGATCCTGCGGACCGGCCGGCCGCGCATCTTGAACGACCTGGTCGACTACCTGCGGGAGCATCCCGATTCCGAGTCGACCCGCCGCATCGTCCTCGAGGGTGTGCGATCGAGCCTGACCTGTCCCTTGAAGGTGCTGGGCCGTGGCGTCGGGTTTCTCTTCTTTTCCAGCAACAAGCCTTACACCTACGCCAACCTGGACGTTGACGTGTTCATGAAGATCGCTGGGCAGATCTCCGCCATCATCGACAAGTCCCGGATGTACCAGGAGCTGCTTCAGGCCCGGCAGGAGCTGCTCGAAGCCAACGAAAAGCTCGCCGAGATCGCACTCCAGGATGGCCTGACCGGCATTCACAACCGACGGGCGTTCGACGATCGGCTGGCCGACGAGTGGCGGCGGGCCCAGCGCAGCCACCGCCCGCTCGGGCTCATCATCGGCGATCTCGACTTCTTCAAGCAGCTCAACGACGCGCTCGGGCACCTGTTCGGCGACGACGTGCTGCGCGCGACGGCCCAGGCGCTCGCCAAGGAGGTCAAGCGGGCCGGTGAGCTCGTCGCCCGCTACGGCGGCGAGGAGTTCGCGGTCCTGGTGCCGGAGGCCGACGAAGCGGCGCTGGCTGGATTGGGGGCCCGGCTACTCGCGGCGGTGGTGCGTCAAGCGCAGCCCCATCCGCGCTCGCCCCTGGGACCGCATGTCACCATCACGCTCGGGGGGGCCAGCCTGGTTCCAGAGCGCCGGCAGTCGCCGCTCGAGCTCGTGGCCCTGGCCGACGGCGCGCTGCTCGAAGCCAAGCGCCGCGGGCGCAACCGGTACCTGGGGGCCTTCGCCCTCCGCGAGCCTGCCGGATCTTAGCGCTCGATCGCCGGCGGGGCCGGCCCGGCCGCCTCACGATCGGCGCCAGGACCTGCGCGACGAGCCCGGCCTGCTTGCCGGCAGCCCCGAAGCCTGGACTGCGGCGATCTCGAGACACGCCAAAGGCCGGAGGGTCGCTCCGGCCTCGGGTGCCCTCCTCACGACGGGCTCTAGGCGTCAGCGCGCAACCATACGCAACAGGGTTTCAAGCCTGCCACGCACGTTACGGGTATTCCCAATGGTGGAGGGTAAGGGATTCGAACCCTCGACCTCGGCGTTGCGAACGCCGCGCTCTCCCAACTGAGCTAACCCCCCGAAGCAACCCGGTCTTTCCGAAGCAACCCGCTCATTCTACCCGCGCCGCCCTGCGCCTACAAGCGCGACGGCGCGCGGGCAGAGCCCGATCTCAAGGCTTGGCCGCCTCGCTCTGTCCCAGGGCGCGCAGGAGCGGCGCGAAGAGATCGATGGGCAGCGGGAAGAAGGTCGTCGTGTTCCGCTCCGACGCGATCTCCCGCATGGTCTGCAAGTACCGGAGCTGGACGGCAATCGGGAAGCGCGTCAGGACGTCGGCCGCCTCGGCCAGCTTTGCCGCGGCCTGGAACTCGCCCTCCGCGTTGATGACCTTCGCCCGCCGCTCGCGCTCGGCCTCGGCCTGCTTCGACATCGCCCGCTGCATGTCCTGGGGCAGGTCCACGTTCTTGACCTCGACGGCTGCCACCTTCACGCCCCACGGGTTCGTGTGCTGGTCGATGATGCGCGTCAGCTCCTCGTTGATCTTCTCCCGCGAGGCCAGGAGATCATCCAGCTCCTGCTGGCCCAGCACGCTACGGAGCGTCGTCTGGGCCATTTGGGATGTCGCGTAGAGGTAGTCCTCGACGCTGATCACCGCCTTGTTGGCGTCGAGCACGCGGAAGAAGATGACCGCGTTGACCTTGACCGAGACGTTGTCGCGGGTGATCACGTCCTGCGGCGGCACGTCCATGACGACCGTCCGCAGGCTCACCTTGACCATCTTGTCGACGAAGGGGATCAGCAGGAGGAGCCCGGGGCCGTTGCCGTCGCCGCCCGGGTTGATGATGGCCGGCGACTGGCGGCCGAAGCGGAAGATGACCGCCCGCTCGTAGTCGCGCAGGATCCGCACCGCGTTGAGCAGGACGAAGAGGGCGATGACGACGACGGGGATCAGGCCGAGCGTCCAGTCGAGACCACGCATGGTCGGAGCCTCCTAGGGGGTTAGGGCCTGTCGCCCGCGCGGCTGACCGTGAGCGTCAGCCCATCCACCGCCGTCACGCGCACCTTCTCGCCTGCGGGGATCGCGCCCCCATCAGCAACTGCGCGCCAAATCTCGCCATCCACCTGCACCTGCCCGTCGGGTCCCCCAGCCGGTCCCAAGACCGAGCGGGCTACCGCGAGGCGGCCGATCATGCCCTCCGGCCCTGTCACCGACGGCTTCATCATCGCGCGCACCCCCGCCGACACCGCCCAGGCCATGAGGCCCGCCATCGCGCCCACCGTCGGGAGGATCACCGTCCACGAGACCCGGAAGCCCAGCTCGGGCGCCTCGTAGAGCATGAAGGAGCCCAGGACCATGGCGACGACGCCTCCGGTGGTGAGCACCCCGTAGCTCGCGATCTTGATCTCCGCGATGAGCAGCGCCACACCGAACAGGATGAGCAGGACACCCGCCCAATTGATCGGCAGGCTCTGGAAGGCGAAGAAGGCGAGGATGAGCGAGATGCCGCCGATGACGCCCGGCAGGACGACGCCGGGGTTCTGCAGCTCGAAGAAGATCCCCAGCATGCCGACCATCATGAGGATGTACGCGATGTTGGGATCCGTGATGAGCGCAAGGAACCGGTCGCGGAACCGGATCTCGATCCGCTTCACGGCCGCGTTCCGCGTCTCGAGCGTCACGGCGCCGCGCGTAGTCTTGACGGTCCGGCCATCCACCTTGGCGAGCAGGTCCTGGAGGTTGTCCGCGACGAGATCCACGACCTTGAGCTTCACCGCCTCGCGCTCCGTCACCGACACCGACGCGCGAACGGACTTCTCCGCCCAATCGACGTTGCGCCCGCGCTCCGCGGCCAGGCTCCGGGCGAAGGCCGCCGCGTCGTTCGCGATCTTCTTGGACATTTCCTTGCCCATCTCCCCGCCGACGGCGACCGGGTGCGCCGCGCCGATGTTGGTGGCAGGGGCCATCGCCGCCACGTGCGCGGCCATGGTGATGAAGACGCCGGCCGATGCCGCCCGTGAGCCCGTCGGAGCGACGTAGACGATGACGGGGATCTCGGCGTTGAGGATGGTCTGGGCCATGGTGCGCATGGAGCGCTCGAGCCCGCCGGGCGTGTTGAGCTGGACCACCAGCGCCTGGGCGCGCTCCGCCTGGGCCCGCTCGACCGCAGCCGCCAAGAGACGCGCGGTGACCGGCGTGATGGCGCCGTCGATGTCGATCACCGCCACGTGCTGCGCCGCCCGTGCGGGTCCCGCAGCGACCAGGGCCAGGCTTGCGAGCACCGCGCCGGCGACCACCATCCTGCGCATACGGCCCTCCCACGAGTCGGGAAACTCCAGAGGTCGGATCAGAGCGCGCCGCGAAGGCCTTCGACCGCCTCGGCCAAGCGCACGACCTCGGCGGAGGTATTGTAGACCGAAAAGCTCGCGCGCAGCGTCCCGACGATCCCGAGCCGCTTCATGAGCGGCTGGGCGCAGTGATGCCCCGCGCGGACGGCGATGCCGCGCTCGTCGAGCAGCGCCGCGCCGTCGTGCGGGTGGATGCCCTCCACGTTGAATGCCACCACGGCCCCCTTGAGCTCGGGGTTTTGCGGCCCGTACAGGGTGACGCCTGGGATCGTCTCGAGAGCCTCGAGCGTCAGCCTGCAGAGCTCCCGCTCGTGGGCTTCGACCCGCGCCATGCCGAGCTTGTCGAGATACTCCACCGCGGCGTGCAGCCCGATGGCCTCGGCGATGGGCGGCGTGCCGGGCTCGAAGCGCCACGGAAGATCGTTCCACTGGGCGTGGTCGATCCATACTTCCTTGATCATCTCGCTGCCGCCCATCCCCGGCTCGAGCCCCTCGAGCGTCTCGCGCCGGCCGTACAGGACCCCGATGCCCGTGGGTCCCAGCATCTTGTGACCCGAGAAGACGTAGAAGTCGCAGCCGAGCGCCGCCACGTCCAGCGCCAGATGCGGCGCTGCCTGGGCGCCGTCGAGGAGCACCAGCGCCCCCGCCTCGCGGCTCTTGCGAACGAGATCCGCCACCGGGTTGATGGTCCCCAACACGTTCGAGACGTGCGCCGCCGCCACGAGCCTCGTGCGCGGCGACAGCAGGCGGGCGAAGGCGTCCATGTCGAGGAAGCCCGGGCTGGTCACCGGGACGGCCTTCAGAACCGCTCCCCGCTCCCGGCACACCATCTGCCACGGGATCAGGTTCGAGTGGTGCTCCATCTCCGTGACGACGATCTCGTCGCCCGGCCGGAGCATGTTCGCCACCGCGCGGGCGACCACGTTGATGCCCTCGGTGGTCCCTCGCGTGAAGACGATCTCCTCGCGGAACCGGGCGCCGATGAACCCGCGCGCGGCATCCCTCGCGGCCTCGTAGAGCTCCGTCGCTTCTTCGCCCAGCGTGTGGATCGAGCGGTGGACGTTGGCGTGGCTGTGCTCGTAGTAGCGCTGCATGGCTTCCAAGACCTGCCTGGGCTTCTGGCTCGAGGCCGCGGAGTCGAGGTAGACGAGCGGGTGGCCGTGGATCTGGCGGGTGAGAATGGGGAAGTCGGGCCGCGTGAGCTCGCCCAGCGTCACAGCGCCACCTCCCGCCCCTCGAGCGCGCCCTGGAGCACCGAGAGCGGCAGCGTCACGCACTTGAACCGCGTCGGCCGGATGTCGGCCTCGAGCCGCTCGAGGAGCGCCGCGGGCTCGACGGCGGCCGCCTCCTCCACCGTCCGTCCGATCACCATCTCGAGCAGCAGGTCGGCCGACGCGGCGCAGATGGCGCAGCTGTCGCCTCGATGGCGCGCATCCGAGAGGCGTCCGCCTGCGATCCGGCACTCGATACGGATCCGGTCGCCGCAGAGCGGGTTGACGTCCTCGAAGGCGAGGTCCGGCCGGGGCAGCTCGCCCCGAAACCGGGGCCGCCTGAACCGCTCGCGGATGACGCTGCTGTAGACCATCCCGCTACTCGGGCAGCTCGCCGCGCGCGGCGCTCTTCCGGTACGGGGGGAAGCGCCACGCGCTGTCGCGCGACAGGAGCCCACCGTGACCGATCGCGGCCAGGTCGGCATGGTCCACCGTCTCGCCGGCCAGGATCCTGGGCAGGACGAGATCGAACGAGGTCGCCTGGGAAAACATCCCGCAGGCCGGCATGCCGAGGACGGGGTGATCCCGCCACCGCGCCAGCCACAGGAGGCTGCCGGGATGGGCCGGCGTTCCATGGCGCACCATCCGGCCGCCGGCCAGTTTCAGTCCTTCGAAAATCGCGTCGAGCGGGTCGAGCGAGGCTGCTCCCGCGGCGATGACGAGATCAGCGCCGAGGCCGGCGAGGGCCGCGAGGCCACCGGCGACGGCGCGGGCCT
>Ga0209109_10002018_pt1 | contig 11107 bp, 8 predicted proteins | sample Rifsed10ft2_FD_184004 | JGI IMG/M metagenome (GOLD analysis project Ga0209109, IMG submission 184004) | Soil microbial communities from Rifle, Colorado, USA - sediment 10ft 2 (version 2) | ecosystem: Environmental > Terrestrial > Deep subsurface > Rock core/Sediment | place: Rifle, Colorado... | reverse complement strand
TAAGCACTGTCCTCGCCTGGTTTATAATACATAAGCAATAGGATACCGGTTATTACCTGAACTATGAAAAGGAATAAGCTTATTCCACCCAAATAATAAAATAGCGAATGTTTATGAACAGGAACTTTTTTATGTTCTATGAAATTTTTTATCGGAGTGATGTTGTAACGGGTATCTACCCAGTTTACTAATTTCGAAAATGATTTGTTGAACATTTATTCCTATTTAAATTAAGCTTTCTTAGTTATAATGATTTCATCGTTCAATACATTAACCTCATAATTTTCCAAAGGTCTGGGCGGAGGACCCGAAACATTCCTACCATTAAGGTCATAAGTTCCGTTGTGGCAGGCGCACCAAATTTGCTTTGTATCTTTTTTGTATTGAACTATGCAATCAAGATGGGTGCAAGTTGCAGATAAAGCGACAAATTTTCCTTCTTCAGTCTTTATCAATACAACTGGCTGCCTTCCAAACTTTATAATTTGAGAGCTGTTACTCGGAAATTCAGTTGCTTTACCCGCTTTAACTGAACTTACCGCAACTTTAGTTGATTTAGGTGGTTTCAAATAAGATAAGACGGGATAGACCAACAATGACAGCCCGCCTAATCCGCCAATTCCTAATAATGTGTTTAAAAATTTTCTTCTATTTAAATCCATTATTTTCCTTAGTGTTAAATACTTTATTAACCAAAAAAATATTGATGATTTTAAAAATCTTTGTTAATCGAGCTTAATAATTATTTTTTTACTTTAGGATCAGTGTGTACAATTTTTGCCCACATGGTTTTAAATTCAAAACCTTTAAAAAATGGACTTTTATCATTATGACATTTTTTGCAAAGTTCTTCGGGATTTTTATAAAGCATTAATCCTTTTTCAACGGCGAGTTTTTTATCCTGCATAACATTCTTTGATTTATATTCAGAGCCAGGCCCATGACAAGTTTCGCACTGAACTCCATCTTCGACCTTAAAATTTTTATTGAGTAAAGATGCATCCAGATCGTATCCTACCGTATGGCATTTCAGGCATTCCTTGGTTTCAACAGCTTTCGTCTTAAATCCTTTATCTTTTGCAACTTTATCTGCTTTTTCAGTTTGTAAAGTCTTGTATGCTTGTGAATGTTTGCTATCCTGCCATATTTTATACTGGTTACCAACGTCATCTTTTTTATGGCACATACCACAAGTTTTAGTTCCGACATATTTAGCATCCATGCTGTACGTGGAATTAGAAACACCAAATGCTAAGAAGCTTAGTCCAAAGCAAGCAATCACAAAAACCTTATAAGACATTTTATCCTCCTTGTTATTATCTGTAATTTTTTTCAAAAAATAATATTTATAAAATTTAATCACTTTAAATTACTCAAATTAATTTTCGATTTGAAAATACTTTAAAAAATCAGCCGGATTTATTGTCCGGCTGATAATTTAATCAGAACAATTTACGGCAATCTATTTAACCAAAATCATCTTTCTAATTTCAGTAAAGTTTCCTGCCGTCATTTTATAAAAATAAATTCCTGAAGTGATATTGGCAGCATTAAAATTAACCGAGTAATTTCCCGCATTCATTTGCTCGTTTACCAGAGTGGTAATTTTTTGTCCGATTGAGTTGTAAACATCAATTGAAACAAAACTTGATTGAGGAACCGAGAAACTAATTTTTGTTGATGGATTGAAAGGGTTAGGATAATTTTGTTCAAGAGAATATTTTGAAGCAAAATTAACATCAACGTTAACTTCGCTGCTATATGCAAATGAACCATCGAAGTCAATCTGTTTCAAACGGTAAATATATTTTCCTGCATTTAGAAGTTTATCAGTGAAAGCATATTGATTTGGAGAAGTAGTTGTTCCGTGTCCGGTAACGGAACCAACGGTTACAAAATTATTAGAGCCGAATTTTCTCTGCACTTCAAACGCTTGATTATTTAGCTCAGTTGCGGTAATCCACTGAAGATTAACAATTCCATTATTGGTATTAGCATTAAATGATACTAATTCTACAGGGACAGGTATAGCTGAAAAATCTAGAGTTAAAATAGTTGCATCAAAACCATTCTGCCAGTGATTTGCTCCTTCGTTATCAAATATTTCATAAGTGAAATTAACGGATGAACCAGGAACAACAGCAAAATCATTAGCAGTACCATCATAAGGTTTCATAAATTCTACAGTCCAAGCACCGCTCTCCCATTTTCCTGCTGCCATAACAGATGCTCTATCGTCAGTAGGTATTCTTGACAAAAAACCCGGAACAAAATCGCCGTTATTAAATGTGGCTAAAGTATCAAAAACTACTGATTTATGATAAGTATGTGCTGTCATAACACCATAAGGATCGAAAGCGCTAAATGCTGCATCGTCCTTTGTTAGAAAATCAGGATTAGCATTAGTACCATTTATTGACATGAAACTTGGTCTGCCATTTACAAGCAAATTATCTACATAGGCACTTGTTCCGGGGTCACCATGTCTGTCAAGACTATCTATATAATTATCATCAACATATCCCATGGGGTTACTCCTAACAGCTTTCCAGTGCCATAAATCTGCTTTACCACTATTTGTACTCATTAATGGAATATGACACATCGTTGCACAATTAGCACCGTCAGTTCCCGTCAAACCCATATCAAAGTAAAAAGCTATGCGGTCTTCATCACCAGTTTTAGTCCATGTGCTTCCGTCAAAGCTTAACTTGTTTTTATAAATGTTTTCAGTTGTATCGGTCCAATGAGCAGCCATATAAAGATATTGACCATCCGCCATTGCATTTAAAGTAACACCAGTGCTTGTTGTGATGGAAGTGGCATTCCATTCACCCGGTGACAATACACCATCCAATGTTGGGGTGCCGGCACCAACAGTAATTGTTGTTTGAGCATTTAACATTTGAAATGCGAACAACACTGCAAAAAGAAAGAACAATTTTTTCATAGAACCTCCGAAATAATTTAGTTAGTGAATTTGTTAATTAAGTGATCTTCTTTCATTTTATATATTATTGAGGATTTTAAAACTTCGGTTAAAATATCCTCATTAAGGGGTGAAACGTAAACATAAAATACACCCTCATTATAAATTTTCTGCAAAAGCTCCTTGTCATCACTTCCCGAAATAAATATTATAGGCAGGCGTGGTCGAATCTTTTTTGTAATCTGAACTGTCTTTACAAAATCGTCTTCATTATTGTAATCTATTATCACTGTTTGGTACACTTTATCTTCTAACTCAAGGATATAATCTGTAATGGTGTGTTTTGTTGTTAAATCAAATGAGATCTTATCGCAGATTTCTTGTATCTGTTTTTGATGATTACTGTTATTTGATATAAGTAAAATTGAATTCATAATTTTTTTATTCCCATTTACGATGCACTAACAGTGCCAATTATGTTCAGATAGAGAAAAGTAATTTTGTGCTTTTTCCGACGATTTTATTATTAATCTATTTAAGAATTCTCATTAGATAGAATTGGGTGTGAAATCGATGTCACAGGTCTGCTCAAATTTTAAGCAAGATATTGTTATTGAGTCCAATCGTATTTAAGCATTGTTGTTAAGAAGAAGAATAGTTTTTGATGTTTCAACGAATAGATAATGAGATTTATGTGGAGTGAGCCAGTTAGTCCAACCTCTCGTTTTGTTTCTGCGAAAAGAAGGTGGATTGTAATTCGTCCCGAGAAGCTAAAAATGGTTCAAACATTGATTCCAAATTATATACGCCAATCATCAGGATTTAAACTGTGTTTATTTATTATACGATGGATGTTTCTCCGTGTCATACCTGATTCTTCTGCCACTTTAGTTATGTTACCCGAATGTTTTTTCAAAAGATGGAAAAGATAATCTCGTTCAACCTTTTCAACAGCCATTTGTTTGGCATCGGTAAGAGAATATTTTTCAATATTACTCTGTGATGAATAGTTAATGAGATATTTCGGTAAATCTACAATGCCAATTTTATCAAGACGGCAAAACAAAATAGAACTTTGTATTACATTTTCTAGTTCTCTTGCATTCCCGGGCCATGGATATTTTTCAAACAGTTGAAGAACCTCATCATCAATATCTATTATATTTTTAACATTTGATTTATTAGCAGCTTCAAGGAAGTGATAGGCGAGAAGGGGAATATCGATTTTTCTTTCTCTAAGGGGGGGAATATTTATTTGAACTACATTTAATCGGAAATAAAAATCTTCTCTTATCTCTCCGCTTTCAATTGCCTTATTAACGTTTTTATTCGTTGCGGAAATTATTCTAATGTTAAAATCAATAAGTTTATTTCCACCAATTCGGGTTAACTTTCTCTCCTGCAACACTCTTAGCAGCTTTATCTGAGTACGCGGAGTCATTTCCATGACTTCATCCATAAAAAAAGTTCCGGTATCTGCAAATTCTAAATAACCAATCTTTCTGTTGTAAGCTCCGGTAAAAGCCCCTTTCTCATAGCCAAAAAGTTCGGCCTCGAATAAATGCTCTGGTAAAGCACCGCAGTTTACGGATACAAATGGTTTTGAATTTCTTTTACTTAAAGCATGAATTGCACGAGCAATTAGTTCTTTACCAGTTCCGCTTTCCCCGGTAATCAAAACATTGGCATCAACAGGAGCTACTTGCTCAATCATGCTAAATACATTTTTCATGGACTGGCTTTTACCAATTATGTTTTGGAAGCTGTATTTCTCTTTAAGCTGCGCAATAAGATTCTCTTTCTCAGATTTCAAGTTTTTGAATTCAACAGCCCTTTTTATTTTCATTATCAGATGATCGCTGTTAAAAGGTTTTTCGATAAAATCATATGCGCCATTCTTCATTGCTTCAACCGCTCTCTCGACTGTTCCGAAGGCAGTAAATATTATTATGGGAACACCGGGCTGTATCTGCTTTGATTTCTCGATTATCTGATTCCCGTCAATATCAGGCATGAATAAATCTGAAAGAACCACATCAAATTGAAAATCAGTTAAAAGCTTAATTGCTTGTTCACCGTTTTGAGCCGTCATGCAGTCGAAGCCGACAAGCGTCAGCAATTTTCTTACTCCGTCAAGCATTTCTTTTTCATCATCAATTACTAAAACCTTAATCATATCAATACACCTGTGTAAATTTGTAAGGAAGTTTTATTGTAAACATAGGTCCAGTTTCTGTGTTTTCAGCTGTAATCGAACCACCGTGTCTTAAAATTATTTTTTTCGAAATTGATAATCCCAATCCTGTGCCGTCACTTCCGTGTTTAGTTGTAAAAAACGGTTCGAATATTTGGTTAATGATATTTTCTGGAATTTTTTCTCCGCTATTTTTTATTTGAATTATTATTCCGCCTGGAGCATGAGAACTTTCAGATTCAGATAAATTCTCCTTAACCGTTATATTGATTGAATCTTCTTCAGTCATAGAATTAAATGCATTGTTTAAAATGTTAATAAAAACCTGCTCGATCTGAACTCTGTCTATCATCAATTCAGGAAGAGATGTGCCATAATCTTTTATAAGTTTAATTTTCTTTTCCCGAAATCTATGTGCTAATAGAAAAACCGAATCATCAATTGCAGAAATGATGTTAGTAAGCTGCGGGTTGAATGGTAATCGTTTTGAATAATTAAGAAGACTTCGTGTATAATTTGAGATTCTGTTTACTTGTTTTTGGATAATTTCTATTTCTTCCGCAAGATGATTTCCCGAAGATTTAATTTTTAATGCATCGGCTTGAATCGAGATAATTCCTGTTGGCGTATTAATCTCATGAGCAACAGTATCCACAAGTTCACCCAATGAAGCAAGTCTTGAAACATGATTTAAATCTTCCTGAAATTTCATTTCCTGCAAAGTTCTTTTCCTTTCTTCATCAGCTTTTATTCTGCCAAGATTACTGCGATAATTAAAAATTGTAAACCCCATAATGATAATAAAAATCAGTGCCGATGTAAGAATTAGTAAATTAAGTTTTGATTTAAGTGATGAAATAACATTCGGAAGATAAGTTGAGATCGCTAAATACCAATATCTGTCAGCAATTTTTATTGGTGAATAAGCCATGATTTTCGAAGGTTCATCTGCGATTATATACTCACCGTAACCACTTTTATTTACCAGCATGTTTTTTTGCATTTCGAAGGACTTATGACAATCACTGCATTCATCGGCACTTTCAAAAATATTCCGTAAGATCATATCTTCATGCTCAGGATGATAAATTAATGTTCCTTCATCATTCAATATCCATGCAAAATCACTTTTAGTTAGCTGAAGAGGTAATAGATATTTTTCTATTATATAATCAAAATTTATTTTCAGAAAGAAAATTTTGCTTTCTCTAAACTCCGGATTCAACTTCTTACAAAGGAAAAAATATTTTTCATTACTTAAAGAATCTTTCCTAAATATGTTAGTAAAATAAATATCTCTATTTCTGAATTTTATCACGTCTTTAATTTCTTGGTCAGAAGGAGTTGAACCGGAAAAAACCTCAATTCTGCCATTGCTGATAAAATAAATACCGTCTATACCTTCATTAAGGAAATGCTGAAAAAAAACGATCGGCATATTATTTATTTCATTGGGTGAAATTGATCCACCATCTTGCCCAACACTCATCTCGGCAATTAAATGGTTAAAAAAAATCTGTATGCCCATTGCAGAAATTTTAGACATTTCTAATTGCTGCTTTTGATGCGATAGCTTTGCATCTTCCAATATTACATTGTACCATCGGTAAACAAGGGCAGCAAAAATTAATAGCACAATTAAAGTTGATGTGAGATAAATTATGTTAAATGTTATTCTTCTGTTCATAGATTTTTTAATAAAAGTATTCTTATTCCACTTCAAAAAATTTGAAAGAATATGTTTTATCAAAATATAATCAAATCAATTGAATTAAGACCGAAAAATACTATGTTCTTTTCCGGGAGGCGCATATTTTATTTGCTTAAGCTGGTGTAATGGTTGGAGTGCTTATTCGAAGGTGTAGTCGCATCTCAAATTTTTTTTTATCGCAAGCTGATAACTTTAAGCGTGTAGTAAATCGCGGATATAAATTTTAAATTAAATAAGATAGGATTTAATTTTCTATGAGAAAATTTTAGATCTATTTAATCACTTTAAATTCAATTCTTCGGTTAAGAGTTTTGCCTTCTACCGTACGGTTATCGGCAATTGGTTCGGATTCCCCAACGCCTTTTACAACTAATCGCTCTGAACCTATACCATTTGCAACTAAATAATCTTTAACGACTTTAGACCTTCTTTCAGAAAGTATTTGATTGAACTCTTCGCCTCCAGTATTATCAGTGTGTCCTCTAATCTCAATCCGCATATCAGGATATTGTGTTAGAACCTGCAATGCATTTAGCAAAATTGGAAATGATTCTTTCGTAAGGTTAGCGCTATTGAATTCAAAATTAACTCCGGCTAAAACCCATCTATTTTCAATCAGAGTAATTGGCTTTTCTACAACTATTTCCCTTACAACTTCTTTGGGTAGATTTTCTTTTACAATTTTTTCGACATCTTGAATTGTAAGCGGATTTAATGATTGAGCGCCAACATTCACTCCAGAATATAAATCGCATTTTTGTGAGGGATTACCTTTGGAGAAATAATACAAAAAGCCAAGATTGAAAGTCATGTAGGTGTCACAATTAGTACCGAACAATCCTTTATGTTCATGTGTGTCGTTCTCCCCATCAAGCTTATTTGAAGACGGAGTGAAATAACCCGCTTCGGAAACAACTCTCCAATTCTCACTAATTCTCCACTCAGCGCCGGCTCTTAAATTCAGTTGGTATTCTAGAAAGTTATCATTGAGTTCGGGTTCAAAAGCATTTTTTGGTTTGAAATAAATTCCAGCAAACCCGGCTCCAAAGTAAGGAGAAATTGGATCGCAGAGAACGAGATAATAAAGTAAATCGAGAGAAGCGGAACTTAAACTGACTGACTCTTTCAGATAACCAGAGTTGGTTTTATAGAAGGATTCCATATAATTATAATTGCCAAGAAATCTTAGTGCAACTTTCTCTGAAAAATTCCGTTGCAGAGATAGATATGCGCCATAGTTTTCTGTGCCCGAGTAAGAGTTTGACCAAATGCTCATGAATCTTGGATAGGTTGCGCCAAATCCTACAGCCCAACTATTTTCAGCCAATTGAGCGAATGAATTATTACTTACTATTAAAATTATGGCAATGAGTAAAAGTTTATGTATTTTTTTCATTTAATCTCTCTCTAAAAAGTACCATTACAAAATGAAAATGAACAACTTAGATGCCAGATTGACTTGAAAAACATTTTAATTTAAATACAATTTTCTTACTTATTTGATATATTCAGTCGGTCTTTGAAGGAAAGTAAATTAAAATTGAGTAAATTTTTCATAGTATTTTTGAAAAATTGACCTGTTTCTGAATTCAAATTTTGCTTTTATTATAAATTAAAAATGGCAATAGATTGAACTCCTACGAAATATTTATATTAACCAGCGAGTGGCGCGATCAAAAAGGCAGAAATGTTATTCTGCTGTTTGGTGTGTCGAATGAAATTGGACCGGTTGAAATCATTATTGATCGAGTAAAAACAGTTTTTTTTGTAAACCGGAATGTGCAACTACCGGATATGAATATTCAATATGAAAGAAAGGAAGTTCAGCTTAAATCATTTGATGGGAATGATGTTGATGCGTTATACTTCTTTACAAATTATGATTTAAAACAAGCTGCAGAATTACTTCACAAAAATGACGTAACAACTTATGAGTCGGATATTGATCCGGTTAAAAGATATTTGATGGAAAGAGGAATTAATGCTCAGATTAGAGTATCTGGTGAAGCGATTGAAAAAAACAATTTGACATTATTTCACAATCCTAAAGTTGAACCTTGTCAGGTTAATCCTCGTTTTAAAGTTTTGTCTCTCGATATTGAAACAGGCTCCAAGCCGAGCCAGCTTTATTCAATTGCCGTTCATCTTACTTCTGATACACAAGAATTGAAGAAGGTTTTTCTGGTTTCCGGTAATAACAATAATCTTCCTGAGTTCGTTGATACTTACTCAAACGAAAAAGATTTGCTTTCCGGTTTTGTAATCTGGTTTAAGGAAATAGACCCGGACTTAATAATCGGATGGCATGTTATAGGATTCGATCTTATGTTTCTAGAAGCAAAGGCAAATGAATATGGTATTAATTTCACTTTAGGCAGGGATGATTCTACTATCGTTTTACGCAGCCGGAAAGCAGGCAGCTACTTTGCATATGTTCCAGGAAGAATTGTAATTGATGGTCCAACGACCCTCAGAACATCTTTTTATACTTTTGAAGATTACAGATTGGAAACTGTTGCTCAAGAGCTTTTGGGAAAAGGCAAGCTGATTACTTCGGAAGATAAAGTAACGGAAATTGATAGATTATTCCAAGAAGATAAAGCGAGGCTTTGTGAGTACAATTTAAATGATGCAATTTTAGTTACGGAAATATTCTGCAAAACCGGTTTGATAGATCTTCTCGTAAAAAGGGCGCAAATTTCAGGATTATTGCTCGATCAATTAGGAATGATGTCCGCCGCATTTGATCATTTTTATTTGCCTAAAATTCATAGAGCAGAATTAGTTGCATCAAACATTAGTGATGTGCAATTGACTCAGCATGCTGCCGGCGGTTATGTGATTGACCCTGTGCCCGGAATTTATAAAGATGTAATTGTCCTTGATTTTAAGAGTCTATACCCGTCAATCATTCAATCTTTTAAAATTGATCCTGTTTCACGGCTGTTCTCACATGTAGATACAATTACTACTCCTAACGGATACAAATTTTCTGCAAGCAAACATTTTCTTCCCGATTATATTAATGAGCTAATGAACAAGCGCATCGAAGCATCGAAAGTCGGCGATCTACATCTTTCACAGGCAATAAAAATATTAATGAACAGCTTTTACGGAGTGATGGGTTCAAGCGGCTGCAGGTTTTATCATCCGCATCTTCCTTCCGCTATAACCGGAACCGGAAAATGGCTTCTGCTTAAGAGTAAAGAATATCTTCATAAACAAGGTTACGAAGTAATTTATGGCGATACGGATTCATTATTCATAAAATTAAAAGAAGACGAAGGTGTAAATGCACAATCCAATGGCGAACGTATTGCCTCCGAGCTAAATGGTTATTGGAGGAAAAGATTAAAAGCAGATTATGAAGTTACTTCTTTTTTAGAGTTAGAATTCGAAAAATATTACAGCCGCTTTATTCTGACCCCGCTGCGGGGAGGTGAACAAGGGGCAAAGAAGCGTTATACCGGACTTCTTAAAATAAATGGTGAAGAAGAAATTGAATTCGTGGGAATGGAGTTCGTTCGTTCCGATTGGACGAAGCTTGCGAAAGAATTTCAAGTTCAGCTTTACTTAAAAATTTTTAATGGAGAAGAAATTGCGGATTGGTTAAGATCAATTGTTCATAAAGTGAACAGAGGAGCTTTTGACGATAAGCTTGTTTACCGGAAAAGATTAAGGAAAGAAATTGATGAATATCAGAAAAGCAGTCCACCTCATGTTCGTGCCGCAAGAATGATAAACAAAAGAAGCGGAACTGTTGAATATGTAATTACAAAACGAGGACCTGTTCCTATCGAACTTACTCATGGTGATCTGGATTATCAGCACTACATTGAAAAGCAGTTAAAACCAATTGCAGATTCTGTGCTTGGGCTTTTAGGCGAATCATTTGATTCAATAATTAAATCTCCGCAGTTGGATTTTTTTGATTGAGGGAGAAAACGAATTTAATATGAAATAATTATTTTAGCCGGTAATTTATAAACTACTATCCCTTCCTTGTTAAAATTAAAAGAATTTTTTCCATTTATTTGAACAGCCGCAGGTACATCTTTTTTAAAATTCTTAAATATTATTTTGTTATTAGGAATTTGAAGCTCTCCTAAAAGATCAATCTCATATCCATTTTGAAATTTTCTAATTGTATAACTTACATCACCATAATAAGATGGCATTTGGCTGACACTAATCCCCTCGGGTGAATCAATCCATTCTTCCTTCAAACCTGCTCCTAAAATTAGTGATGTATCAGAATCATTTTCATAAACGA
>Ga0209109_10002015_pt1 | contig 11137 bp, 13 predicted proteins | sample Rifsed10ft2_FD_184004 | JGI IMG/M metagenome (GOLD analysis project Ga0209109, IMG submission 184004) | Soil microbial communities from Rifle, Colorado, USA - sediment 10ft 2 (version 2) | ecosystem: Environmental > Terrestrial > Deep subsurface > Rock core/Sediment | place: Rifle, Colorado... | reverse complement strand
AGCCCACTGCCAAATTATTCATGAGCGTGTCATTTAGAGCAAATTCTTTCTAATTTGCGTCAAATATTGCAGCATTGTGAGAACAGTATGAAACACGTACCCGACATCCTTTACGGTCTCTTTGTCCTCTTCGTCGCCGTGCAAAGCTACCAGCATCCCGCGCACAACTGGGATGTCATCGGCTACGCGGCAGTCGCGCTTTCGTACGACGAGAAGGATATGCAACGCGTTCACGATTCCGTCTATCAGACTCTGAAAACGACAGTCCCGAGCATCAATCATTATTTCAGTCTGCAGTCGGGAGATGCGTATCGCCACGAAGTCGCGCAGAACGTGCAAAGCTTCTCGCAGCAACTTCCGTTTTACACTGCGAAGCCACTCTACCCGCTGCTCGCGTACGCTCTTTCGAAATTCGGGATGAACGCGGTTCAAGCGACAACGCTCATCTCGATACTTTCGTTTCTCCTCGTGAGTGTCATCGTCTTTGTGTGGCTCCGGAAACAATTCAGAGGCGTGCCATTGCTGATCGCATCGCTGCTTCTTCTTCTGGTCACAAACCTGTCCTTCGTTGCGCGACTCTCGACGCCCGATGCTCTTTCCGGAGCGCTCCTCCTGACTGCGTTTTTTTTGTATCTTGAAACATCCTTCAAGTTGCCGTCGGTCATTCTGCTCTCTATGGCGATTCTCGCAAGGCCTGACTCCATCATCGTTGTCGGTTTCCTCTTTCTGTATTTCGCCGTACGCGGAAATGACAACACCCGCATCAGTCTCGGGCAGCTTGTTGCGCTCGAAGCACTCGCACTCGGTATTCTCTTGACGGTGTATGTTGCAACCGATCACTACGGCTGGAAAACGCTATTCTACCATACGTTTATTCAGCAATTGAACTATCCCGCGGACCAACCCGTGAGTCTTTCCGTGGGCGATTATTGCTACGCGCTCGTCAGGGGTGTACGGCAGACTATTTTCCGGTCTCAATTCAACTCATTCCCTTTCTTTTTGCTTATCACATTCGCCCTGGGCTTTCTCCAACGTTACACGCCAAGCGAGCGGCGCCAGCACATCGAACTCAGCAGCCTGATGATTGTTACAGTATTTGTGCATTTCCTGTTGTTTCCTGATGGCGAAGCGATTGACCGGTTTTCCGTAGCGCAGTTTTCCTTCGTGGGAATTGTTTTCATGACTCAGCTTTCGTTGCTTTTCGACTACGGTCGACAAAGTACCGGGTGATTGAATTGAAATCGAATACTAAACACCGGATACTGTCCACAACAGGCGCTGTCTTTGCATTGCCTTTCAGCCTATTTCTGTCTATATTTTCGACGCAAAAAATGACAGCCGCATCTTGCAAACAATCGGGCACGTATGACTAAGCGTTACCAAGAGCTTGTCAACAACGCCCGGCACGCAAAGAAACGGGCACACACGCCGTACTCCCACTTCCCTGTCGGCGCGGCGTTGCTCGCTGCCAACGGCAGAATCTACACCGGCTGCAATGTGGAAGTCAGCAGCTACGGTCTCACCATCTGCGCCGAACGCACGGCGATCTTCAAAGCTGTGTCGGAAGGCGAGCGGAACTTCAAAGCCATCGCCATCGTCTCCAACGACCCGGACATCACGCCACCCTGCGGCGCGTGCAGGCAGGTTTTGTGGGACCTCGCCGGCAACATCGATATTATCATGGCAAACCCGAAAGGGAAAACGAAAACCCTCAAACTCAAAACGCTCATCCCGCACGCGTTCGACAGTAGAAACCTGAAACGAACTCTCCAACGACGATAACTATGGATACATCGGCAACACATCATGTACCGAGAAACACCGGCTGGATCGAAGTCATTTGCGGATGTATGTTCAGCGGTAAAACAGAGGAACTCATCCGCCGATTGCGCCGCGCGGAAATCGCGAAGCAGAAAGTCGCCATCTTCAAGCCCAAGGTGGATACACGCTACAGCGCAGAGCACATTGTTTCCCATAGCGAGCAGGCGCTTACCTCGCAGGTCGTCGAGGATGCTTCCGAAATACTAAACAAGGCTTCTTCCGCGCAGGTCATCGGCATCGATGAGGGACAGTTTTTCAAAGGCGATCTCGTGCGGGTGTGCGAACAACTTGCCGACCAAGGCAAGCGCGTAATCGTCGCAGGGCTCGACCAGGATTATCGCGGCAAGCCGTTCGAGCCGATGCCGCAGTTGCTTGCCGTCGCGGAATATATCACCAAGACGCTTGCCATCTGCATGGTCTGCGGTAACCCCGCCGACCGGACGCAGCGTAAGACGCACCAACAGGACCGCGTCTTGCTCGGCGCAAAAGATATTTACGAGGCGCGCTGCCGTCATTGCTTTGAACCGCCGGCAGAATCTTAACCACTCACAGGAGAGTTCATGAACCTTCTTTCGACCGTCCACGGTATCGTTGGCATTGGGGTGCTTCTCGGCATCGCCTGGCTCTTCTCCAACAATAAACGCCGCGTAAACTGGCGACTGGTGGGAATGGGTCTTGGAATCCAGATTGTCTTCGGCGTGCTCGTGATCAAAGGACAGGAACTCGGTGAATCGTTCTCCCCCCTCGGATGGCCGAAGCAACTGTTTCAGTGGATTGCAGAAGGGTTCGTCGTCATCCTCGGCTTCACGACGGAAGGCGCAAAGTTTGTATTCGGCAATTTGGCGGTCTCGCAAGGGATGGAAGGGTCGCTCGGATTCTTCTTCGCGTTTCAAGTGTTGCCGACGATTATTTTCTTCTCCTCTTTGATGTCCGTGCTGTACTACCTTGGCGTTATGCAGAAAATTGTGCAAGGGATGGCGTGGGTGATGGCGCGGCTGATGGGCACAAGCGGCGCGGAATCGCTCTCAAACACGGCGAATATCTTTGTCGGGCAGACCGAGGCGCCGCTGATGATTCGTCCCTTCCTCTCAGGAATGACAAACTCAGAGTTGCTGACAATCATGGTGGGAGGCATGGCGACGATCGCCGGGGGCGTGATGGCGGCGTACGTGCAGATGCTGGGATATTCGTTCGCGCAAACGCATGGTATCACCGTCGAAGCGGCGCAGGTGAAGTTTGCTGCCCAGCTCTTGGGAGCAAGCATCATGGCTGCTCCCGCGGCGTTGTTGGTTTCTAAAATCATCTTCCCGGAAACCGGAGAACCCGAAACGAAGGGCACCGTAAAAATCAATGTCGAGAAAAATGCTTCAAACGTCATTGAAGCTGCCGCCGCAGGCGCATCGGATGGTTTACAGTTAGCGCTTAATGTCGGCGCTATGTTATTGGCATTCATCGCGTTAATCGCTTTGTTTAATTATTTGTTGACCGGGTTAGGGAACTGGACCGGCGTCAATGAAACCCTCAACGCTCAATACGGACAACCGCTAAGCTTACAGCTAATTTTTGGGTTTCTCTTTCAGTTCGTTGCGTTCGCGATGGGCGTCCCGTGGGCTGAAGCGTTTCAGTTTGGGAGCCTCATCGGCACTAAGGTCGTGCTCAATGAGTTTGTCGCCTACCTCGATATGGCGAAGATGATGTCCGAGAACAAGCTCGTAACAGAGAAGGCTGTAATGATGGCGTCGTTCGCGTTGTGCGGGTTTGCGAATTTCTCATCCATTGCCATCCAAATCGGCGGGCTGAGCCCCATGGCGCCGCATCGGAGGAAAGACCTCGCCTCGTTGGGACTCCGAGCGGTACTCGGCGGGTCGCTCGCAACAATGCTCACGGCGACCATTGCTGGCATTCTCATCGGAGGTTGACGCTGGAGAGCTTGAATTGGTAAATGAGAAAAAGTTACAGGCTGCCGTTCATTTCATTCGTCAGAGAGTAAAAGTCCGTCCGCGTGTCGCCCTCATCCTTGGCTCGGGGCTTGGAGATTTTGCCAACCAGCTAGCGATCAGCGCTTCAATCCGCTCAACCGACATTCCCTACTACCCCCGCTCGACAGTACAGGGGCATGCGGGAAAACTTATTTTCGGACATCTACTAGAAGGAAAGCGGAAATCTGCTCCCATACTTGTCTTTAAGGGCAGAGTTCATTTCTATGAGATAGCCTCTCTTTCCCCGGTCCTTTTCCCGGTCTATCTTGCCTCCAGCTTAGGGGTGAAGACGCTCATCGTGACCAACGCGGCGGGTGGAATCAACCGCAGTTACCGCGCTGGACAGTTAATGCTGATTCGCGATATTCTCAGCCTAACCTTCTTAAAATTAGTCTTTAAGCATGTATTAACAGAGAAAGCTTCTAAAGAGTTAGATTGGCCTCTATCCCTCGACACCTCAGTATTTGACCGTCGATTGCAGGATACAATGCGAAACAGTGCTCGCAGAAAAGGTATCGAGTTGCAGGAAGGAACCTATTGCTGGCTGAAAGGTCCAACGTATGAAACAGCTGCAGAAGTTGCAATGCTCCGGCACCTAGGCGCCGATGCTGTCGGTATGTCTACTGTACCTGAGATTCTCGCTGCCAAACAACTGGGTATGAAGGTAGCGGGAATATCGCTGATCTCTAATCTCGCGACAGGCATGACAGGGGAGAAGTTATCGCACACGGAAGTAACTCGAACGGCAAAAATGGTGAAACGAGGCTTTACGTCACTCATGAAAGAAATTCTGTTACGCATTTGAATTACACTGGTTAGCCATAGATAACTAACCAATTATATTCATATTATCCTGTAGGAAACAATTGATAGAGCATGAGGTAAATTACTACCCCGGTCACAGAAACATAAAGCCAGATCGGGTAGGTCCACTTCGCGATGCGCCGGTGCTTTGCATCCTCCCTCTTAAGTCCGTACCGAAGCGTCATGATCGCTAGCGGTACGATTGTAGCGGCAAGAACAGTGTGGGAAAGTAGAATCGCAAAATACAGGTAGCGCACTGTTCCCTGTCCCTGAAACGGCTGAGAGCCATGCCAATAATGGTACGTTAGATAGGAAATCAAGAACAGGCATGATACGACAAAAACAGCAATCATCAGTTTGCGATGAACCTGTATGTTCCCCTGCTTGATTTGCTGATGTCCGAAAAGAAGGAGAATTGCGCTTGTAGTATTTAAGAGTGCATTAAGAAACGGAAGGTCGGAAAGCATTCTCTATCAATCGATTAATAGAAATCTGTTAGAGCTTATCAACAACCATAACGAGCATGAGCCCGGGGAGATAAATGAGCGAAGCAAAGAAGAGCCTGCGCGAAGTTTGATTGAGTACTGACGTATGCGAAACAGCAGCCGAGCCTGAGAACCTGAAGAAAATGTAACCGTACAACAAGAAACCTGCCCCAAGTACCAGCGCTACAACGGTATACCACCAGCCGGCTAAACCTGCAACCGATAGGCTTATACTCGCGACGATAAGCGCTAAAATGAATAAGACGGACTGCAGACTGGAACGGGAACCGCCCTCATCCTTCACAGCAAGCATTTCGAATCCCGCGCGAGCATAGTCTTTCCGGTACATCCAGGCGAGAGCGTAAAAGTGGGGTATCTGCCAGCAGAACAGAATCGCGAAGAGAATCCACGCTCCTGTTGCAATCTCGCCGCCTGCAGCGGTCCACCCCATCACCGGCGGCAGTGCTCCCGGAATTCCCCCGATGATTGTCGACCAACTGGTAACACGCTTTAGCGGAGTATAAACGAACAAATAAATGCCGGATATCAAGAGAGCTAACGATCCAGTCAACAAATTTGAAGCGGCAAAGAGCAAAGCAATACCGACTAACAAGATCGTGATGCCAAACCATCGCGCGCTAGCGGGCGACATTCTGCCAGCAGGCAAGGGTCTATGCTCAGTTCGTCTCATCATCGCATCGTAATGCCGCTCGATGTATTGATTCAGTGCTCCCAATCCACCGCCCACGAGCAAGGTTCCAATCGCAACGAGGAGAAATCGAAGAACGTCAATCTCACCCGGTGATGCGAGATAGTATCCGCATAGCGTTGTTAGGACCGACAAGCCGGTCAGCTCCGGCTTCATCAACTCCAGGTAGTCGGTTATTCGGCTAACAGTCGCTATTCTTGACATTGGAAATACATTGCTAACTGCTTTCAAGTTAATGCCTCTTTTGCTTCTTGTACATATAACGGTCGAAATGAAAAACGTCCTGAAAGTCTGGCAACCGAAAGGGCTGTCAATGCAGAAACTGTCAGCATCAAAGCGCCCACCGCAACATGCGCAGTAGCAATTTCAAACGACTTTCTCGTTAGAACTGTCAGCGTACCTAATGTCAGCTGTGTTGCGAGTAAAGCGAGGAGCAAGAAAGCGTATCGATGAAGGACTTGTATTCGTTGCTTCAACAACGTAGTAGACAACGCAACGACTCCAACCGTCACAACTAGAGCCCACAGTCTATGGAGTAAATGGATAACGATCTGTAAAGATGTAATGGGACCCTCTGCGGCTAACCTGATATCCGAGTAAATAAGCTGCCTGTTGTACTGAGCCATAGCCTCTTCGCTAAGAGAGGGCAACACCTGCCCATACGCGAGAGGAAAGTCGGGTATTGCCAAACCAGATCCTGTATGACGCATTAAAGCACCCAGAATTAACTGTATATATACGATGCAAATCATTGATATACAATAAATTAATGTATATTTATCAAGTTTTACTTGAATATTTACAATATCATTTTTTATCCACCACTTAGAAGTGAACAAGGCTACTGAAGATACCAACCAGAAGAATGTCTGGGCAATTGTTGCATGAGTTACTGATACAGCTGTTGGGAGCAGAAGTATGACCGTTAACCCTCCTAGTGCTCCCTGAATGACCACTAACACTAATGCTACCCAGCCTAACTTCCGCAGCCAAGGTCGTTCTTCCTTGAGTTGAAGCCATACAGCTAAAATAATCGTCAGAATACCTACAGTCGTGGCTACCAGCCGGTGCCCGTGCTCGTAGAATATCCCCCCTACCATCGGCGGCATCAGCTGACCGTACGAAAGCGGCCAATCCGGCACGGCAAGCCCGGAACCTGTGCTCGTTACCAGTCCCCCCGCAACGATCAGAAAGAGCGTACAAACAGCGGTGAAGACCGCAAACCAATGAAGTGCTTTATGATACAGTGCTGTTGCTGACACACGATACTCCATCAAAAAAATTAGCCTTCCATCGCCCCGAGAGGCGAAGAAAGGCACTTACTCTATACACAACGATGACGTTTTCGCTATTGCGGCAGGTACGATGCCTCCTCTGCCAGCCACGCGGCATATTCATCCTGAGTCATCGATTTTACAGACCCGCGCATACGGAAATGCCCTAACCCGCACAACTGAGCGCAAGCAATTTCCGTCGGCACATCGAACGAGACCTTGATCTGCTGAATGCCAGCCTGCCGGAATAACACCATGATATCTTCTGTCAGGAAATCGCCCTTGTTCGCGATAGCGACACTATCGGTGCCGATGTACGTTTCCATGACAGCAATGTTCGTCGACTTGACGGAGTCCGCCGTCGGCATATCCCAAACCATTTGTTCCTGTATGTCCTTTGTCGTCATCGTAGGAACGAACCATATGGGAATACGTTCCCCGGGGATTGCGTCCTGTTTCACGCGAAACAACGGGAGACTAAAGCTATGGATGACGTCCTTGCTCGAAAGATAAAGAATAACAGGTTTGTTGACCGGGAAATTGAGGTTGTTAATCGTGAAAATATCATCCCTGGCGTCCGGGTCTTCGCGGTCAATCCCCAACGGATTTTCTGCAGAAACGAGCTTGAGGTCGGTTTTCCCGAAAATTGCGTCCACGCCGGGATAATGCGCGTTCCACGCAAACTGCTCAGCGACCACACGAATGACCGTCGCGTCCTTTTCATCCGGAAGCTGATCCACTCTCTGCGACCAAAGAGGGACGGCAAACCCGACAATCAGAACAATTTCAATAATTGCAACGGCGACTTCACCATACGTAGAAATTTTGCTTGTCGTGCCATAGTAGTTCGCCGTCGGGTTTTTCGATTGACGGAATCGAATTAACGTATAAATAAAATACGCGCCCCATCCAATAAACAAAAGAGCCATTAGCCAGTGCACAATGACCGTCAGGTCGTCGAGCGCAGGACCGTGTGCTGATGCGTCAATCGGTAATCCGAGCAGTTCTTTCATGTACGAGCGTACTCCCTTAATTTACACTTGGATAGTCGATAGTGCCGTCCAAAGTCATCTTCTTTGCACGTCTTCGGAGAAACAAGAACACCCCCACCAACCCGCTCAGAACGCTGCCTGTCACGCCGAGTAACGCAACCACAGCGTACGAGACTGCGTTCGACGTTTGAGAATTCGGGTCTGTGTAACACACGGGACAAGCCGATGCACTCTGGGCGGCTATGACACAGAGCAAAACCAATAACAGTAGTATAAGAATCAGTCGTTTCATCGCTGGCTCATGCGCTCACAAATAGCTGATATTCTTGTATTTCTGGATGAAGTACTTTGCATAAACAATGAGTCCTATGCCCGCAAGAAACGATGCACCAGCCCCCGCCAACGATATGATCGAATTGTCATCGTTATACGATGACACCAACCACACGCCGAAGCCAAAGCACAGGATGATCGAAACGATAATAAACACGATATGGAACGCTTTTAAGGACATTACATGAGCCTATCATGATAGCCGGACGTCGGCAATACCATTAAGACGACAAAAAATATGAGCGTCAAGAGGAGCGTATAATAGATGACCTTTCTCTCCGAGATCAGGTGCATGAAATAGCTTGCAACCAGCGAGCCCTTAATTGTCGCAATGAACAACGCTACAGCAATTGCCCACCCTACCGGGAGATGCAGATACGACACTGCAACGGTAACCACCGTAAGGGCCATCAAAGCGACAAACACCATGATGTACGTTCGAACGTGCTTTTTTATTTCATCGACTGTCGGTTGTTCGTGCATCACCTCTCCCTTCGATTAGAGAAGATACAATACCGGAAAAAGGAAAATCCAGACTAAATCCACAAAATGCCAGTAGAGACCTGCTATTTCAACGCGATTCGTAAAGCGCTGAGGGTCCGTCTCCCACATTTTGCTTCCCGGTCCCCAGAAATAACTGTTTACGACGATACCGCCGATCACGTGGAGACCGTGGAGACCCGTCAGCGTAAAATAAATTGCGTAGAACGTATCCGTGCTTGGAAGTAGGTGGTGTTCGAACTTCATGCCGTACTCAATTGCTTTGACGACCAAGAAAATAAAAGCGCAGAGAATCGTCAGCCCCATATACCGTTTGTACTTCTTGAAGTCCTTCATCATAAGCGATGCCCACGACATGACCATCGTCACGCTGGAGCTGATGAGGACGACGGTATTCAACAGCGCGAGGGGCACGTTCAGCAAATCGTAGCCGTGGGGCCAGGTTGGCGCTGCGGTGCGTAGCAAAATGTAGCTTGAGAACAACGCCCCGAATAGCATCACTTCGGAAGCGAGGAATAGCCAAATGCCTAACTTGGCATTGAAAAGTCCAGTGTCGGGGCGAGCGGTCGCTGTGTATGGTATCTGCATGCAGTCTATGCCTTCTCGGGTTCGTTTTGGGGAATGAAATCTCTGCCGTTGCCGGGTATGCTGTACTCATAGGGACCGCGGTGCACTTCGGGCGCGTGGAGGAAATTTCCGTGCGGCGGCGGCGTTGGCGTCGCCCACTCAAGGGTCGTCGCGTTCCACGGGTTGTCGTTCTCGATCTTCTTGCCTTTGCGGATACTCCAGAAGAAATTAAAAATGAACGCTAACTGGACCAACCCCATCACCCAGGCGGCAACGGAGGTTACTTCATTCAACTGCAACACACCTTGTGCGTGGGCGTATTGCTCTCCGCCGTCATACAGACGGCGCGAAACGCCCGCCAAGCCCTGGATGAACATCGGCATAAAAATAAAATTCATGCAGATGAACGAACCCCAGAAATGAATTTTTCCCAGCGTCTCGTTCATCATCCTGCCGGTGACTTTTGGATACCAGTAATAGAGTCCGGCAAAGAGCGCGAAAATTGTCCCCGGCGCCACGACATAATGGAAATGACCGATCACATAGTATGTATCGTGGAGATGGATGTCCGACGGAGCCAAGCCGAGCGGAAGACCCGTCAACCCGCCGATGCCGAACATCGGCAGAAACGCCAGCGCAAACAACATCGGCGTATTAAAGCGTATTGATCCGCCCCAGAGCGATAAAAAGAGCGATGTGAGAATGACAACCGAGGGAATCGAAATAATCATCGTCGTCGTCTGGAAAAATGCGCTGATGACCGTTCCCATGCCCGTCAAGAACATGTGGTGCGCCCAAACGATGAACGACATGAAGCCGAGGAAAATCACCGAATAGACCAGCGCTTTGTAGCCCCAGAGCGGCTTGCGTGTGTTGTTTGCAATCACTTCGCCCACAATACCCATCGCGGGAAGGATGAGCACGTAGACCTCCGGGTGCGCGAGAAACCAGAAGAGATGCTGCCAGAGCAGCGGACTGCCTCCTCCACTCACCTCTACAATTTGCCCGCTCACCACGAGACCGCTGGGCAGGAAGAAACTCGTTCCTGCGAGACGATCCATCAGTTGAAGAACACCGGCTGCCTCCAGCGGCGGGAACGCGAGGAGTAGCAGAAACGGCGTAACGAACTGCGCCCAGACAAAAAACGGAAACCGGAAAAAGGTTAGCCCTTTGGCGCGAAGTTGAACGATGGTAACAATAAAATTCACCGAGCCGAGGAGCGAGGATGTGATCAGAAAAACCATGCCGAAGAGCCAGTACGTTTGCCCGGTCGTGGCAATATCGGAGAGCGGCGGGTAGGACGTCCAGCCGGAATTCGCTGCGCCACCCGGAACGAAGAAGCTCGTCAGCATCACCACACCCCCGGCGAAATACGACCAGTAGCTCGTGGCGTTCAGCTTCGGGAATGCCATATCCGGAGCGCCGATTTGCAGCGGCACAACGTAGTTACCGAACGCACCGACGGCGAGCGCGGCCGAGACCACGGCCTGCGCGCCCGAGCCGCACACGCGGTTCACCGTCATCGCCGGGATCCCCACCGGCAGGCCTGCGCCGATTGCCGCCTGCCGCGCCGGATTCATCTTCGCTCCGGCCTGGAGCACCTGGCCCATCACCACGGTTTCGACCTCCTGCTCGGGCAGCCGCGCGCGGCGCAGCGTGTCGCGGATCGCGG
>Ga0209109_10002013_pt1 | contig 11155 bp, 10 predicted proteins | sample Rifsed10ft2_FD_184004 | JGI IMG/M metagenome (GOLD analysis project Ga0209109, IMG submission 184004) | Soil microbial communities from Rifle, Colorado, USA - sediment 10ft 2 (version 2) | ecosystem: Environmental > Terrestrial > Deep subsurface > Rock core/Sediment | place: Rifle, Colorado... | reverse complement strand
CAACGGCGCCCGCCGAGCGCACCACGACCCCGGGCGGCACGGCAACCCCGACGCTCGCGAGGAGCGCCTTGCCTTCGTGTTCCGTGAGCAACATGAGAATATACGATGCATTATATTTGTTGGGCTGTCAAAAGCGTGTAATATAAAGCTGGCGCGACGGTGAGCGAGGACGGGTTATGGGCAAGGCGGGGGAAGGACGAAATCTGGACGCGGCTCCGGCCGAGGGCAGGATCACCGACGAGGCGGTCGCCGCCGCAAAAAAGATGATCGGCATGCAGTTGCGGCCCGAGGGGCCGTACCTGCAGGATGCGACGCCCGATACGATCCGCAACTTCTGCAACGGCATCGGCGACCTCAATCCGCTCTACCGCGACGCGGAGTACGGGCGCACGAGCCGCTACGGCGGCGGCGTCGCGCACCCGATGTTCCCGATGGCCTACGGCTGGCTCGGGCGCACGCGTTGGGGTCTGCCCGGCGTGCATGGTTTCTACGCCGGTAACGACTGGGAGCTCTTCCGCCACATCCGCCCCGGCGACCGCGTGACCGCGATCGAGCGCGTGGTCGGGGCGGACGAGAAGCGGAGCCAGTTTTCGGGGCGGCTCGTCATCCAGTATGTCGAGGCCGAGTTTGCGAATCAGCACGACGATCTGGTGGCACGGGTGCTCGGCTGGTGCACGCGGCACGAGCGGCAGGCGGCGCGCGAGAAGGGCAAGTACAAGGAAGTGAAGAAGCACGAGTACACGCGCGCAGAGCTCGACGCGATCGACAAGGCGACGCTGGAAGAGGACGCGCATATCTGCGGCCGAAACATCCGCTACTGGGAGGATGTCAATGTCGGCGACGAGCTGCCCTCCATCGTGCGCGGACCGCTCTCGCTCATGGACACCATGGGATTTCTCGTCGGGTGCGGGCGCGGTCACACCCACGGCGTGCTGCTGAAGGGCGCGGTCAAGCATCCGGGGCATTTCTTCCGCAATCCCGAGGCGGGCGGCGGCGTGGAGTACACCGGCATCGGGCACCATCGCGAATCGATCGCGAAGGAAGTGGGCGTGCCCGGAACGTACGACTACGGCCCGCAGCGCTCCGCGTGGCTGGCGAGCCTGGTCACCAACTGGATGGGCGACGCCGCGTTCCTGAAGCGCGTGCGGACCGAGCTGCGGCTCTTCAACACGATGGGCGACACCACTTGGTGCAAGGGCAAGGTCGCGGGCAAACGCGTCATGGACGGCTACGCGCTGGTCGACCTGGACATCTGGGCGGAGAACCAGCGCGGTGAGGTGACGACGCCCAACGGCAACGCGACGGTGATCCTGCCTTCGAAGGACGTCGGAACGCGCGTGTTTCGCGACGGCGCGCGGCTCGACCTCGGCTACGCGCGTTACGTGCCGGCCTGATTCGCCGCCGCGGCGTGTGGGGCTGGGGGCGCGCGCACGCACGATGACATCAAGAGGAGAAGCCGTATGAGCTCTATCCCACGTCTGCTTTCCCCGTTTGTCGTCCTGGTTGCGGCCTTTTGCGCATCGAATGCTCCTGCGCAGGGGCCGGCGCAGGGCTATCCAACAAAGCCGATCCGGCTCATCGTGCCGGTCGCCGCCGGCGGCGGCACCGATTTCACCGCGCGGCTGATCGGGCAGAAGCTCACCGATGCCTGGGGACAACCGGTCATCATCGACAATCGTCCCGGCGCCGCCGGCAATCTCGGCGTGGAGATCGCCGCCCGCTCGGCCGCGGACGGACACACGCTGGTGATGCCGATCACCTCCTTTCCGATCAATCTCAGCCTCTATCGCAACCTTCCCTTCGACACCGTGAGGGACTTTGCGCCGGTCACGCTGGTCGCTTTGGCGCCGTTGCTGCTGGTCATCAACCCCTCCGTGCAGGCGACGTCGGTGAAGGAGCTCGTCGCGCTCGCAAAATCGCGGCCCGGCGAGCTCAATTTCGCAAACTCGGGCAGCGGCACCACCGCGCACCTCGCCGGGGAACTGTTCAAGCGCATGGCTGGCATCGAGATCGTCAGCATTCCTTACAAGGGCGGCGGGCCCGCGGTGATCGCGCTGCTCGGAGGCCAGGTCCAGATCTACTTCTCGACGATTCCGGCTGCGCTGTCCCAGGTCAGGGCGGGGAAGCTGCGCGCGCTCGCGGTGACGAGCACTGAGCGCGTGGCGCAGCTAGCCGACATGCCGACCGTCGCGGAAGTGGCGCTTCCCGGCTTCGAGGTCGTCGGCTGGTTCGGGCTGTTTGCTCCGGCGGGCACACCGAAGGCGGTGATCGCGCGGCTGAACGGCGAAGTGGTGAAGATCCTCGCCATGTCCGACGTGCGCGAGCGGTTCTCGGGGCAGGGCCTGATTCCTGGCGGCGGGACGCCGGAAGCGCTGGCGGGCTTCCTCAAGAACGAGATCGCGAAATGGGGCAAGCTCATCAAGGAAGCCGACATCCGCGTGAATTGAGCGCAGCACTCCCCGCGTCGCTGTTGATCATCGCGAATTACTTATGGATACCAAGACGCCACCCAGCAGCCCCCACGCGGCGCGCGGGGAGGCCGAGCGCAAGGTCCTCCAGCGGGACACGAACCCACACATCTTCCGGCCGGTCACGTTCCGCTCGGTCACGGCGCGCAACCGCATCATGGTCTCGCCGATGTGCCAGTACTCGGCGACCGATGGCGTGCCGAACGACTGGCACTTCCAGCATCTCGGCTGCCGGGCGGTCGGCGGAGCGGGCTTCGTGTTCGCGGAAGCGACGAACGTCGAGGCGCGTGGACGCATCACTCCCTACTGTACCGGCTTGTGGAACGACGAGCAGCGCGATGCTTTTGCGCGCATCGCGCGATTTGTCAAAGCGCAGGGTGCGGTCGCGGGAATTCAGCTCGGCCATGCCGGCCGCAAGGGCTCGTCCGCCCGGCCCTGGGAGGGCGGAAAGGGGCTTTCGCCTGCACAGGGCGGATGGCCGATCATCGCGCCCTCGGCGATCCCGTTTGGCGAGAGCCACCCCGTGCCGCAGGAAATGGATGAGAAGGCGATAGCCGCGACAGTAGCAACGTTTGCGGCCACGGCGAGGCGCGCGCGCGAGGCGGGATTCGACGTGATCGAGCTGCACGGCGCACACGGGTACCTGATTTCCACGTTCCTGTCGCCGATCACGAATCGCCGCAACGACCGTTACGGCGGCAGCTTCGAGAACCGCGTGCGCTTTCTGCTGGAAGTCGTTGATGCAGTGCGCTCGGAATGGCCGGACGAGAAACCGCTGTTCGTGCGGATTTCCTCCACGGACTGGATCGACGGCGGTTGGGACCTGGAGTCGAGCGTGAAGCTCGCGCAGTTGCTCAAGGCCGGCGGCAAGGTGGACTTGATCGACTGCTCGAGCGGGGGCGTCGATCCCCGCCAGAAGGTCAACGCCTTCCCGGGCTACCAGGTGCCGTTCGCCGCGGCCATCCGCAGCCGCGCCGGCATTGCGACCGGCGCCGTCGGGTTGATTTCCAGCCCCGACATGGCCGAGCAGATCGTCGCCAGCGGCCAGGCCGACGTGGTCGTCATGGCGCGCGCCCTTCTCAACGATCCCTACTGGCCGCTGCACGCCGCCAAGGTGCTGAAAGCAAAGATCCCCTGGCCACCGCAGTACGAGCGCGGCGACATCTTCTAAAGGCGAAAGGCGAAAGGCGAAAGGTATCTGCCCTTGTTGACAGAGGCATCAGTCCTCCCTACAGTCGTAGCCCGCCTTCATTCATTCTCAAGACCCTGCTTCATTCACGGAGGAGACCCATGATGAAGAACAATCTTTCGGCTCGGAGCGTCCTCTTTCTCCTTACCCTGTTTCTCCTCCCTGCCGGCGCCGCGTGGGCGCAGTGCCAGCTCGGAGTACCTGCAATCAAGGTCGGCGCGCAGGGGGCGGGCTCGGGCCCGCACGCGGACTATGGGCGCCAGATCGAGATGGGGGCCACCATGGCCGCCGAGGAGATCAATGCAGCCGGCGGCGTCCTGGGTTGCAAGGTCGAGATCCGATTCATGGACGACGAGAACCGGCCCGCCACGGGCGTCAAGAATGCCCGGTTGCTGGTGACGGATTGGGGCGCTCACTTCACCGTAGGGACCGACTCGAGCGGCGTCGCCATGGCCATGGGGCCGGTGCTCGCGGAACTGAAGCGGATTCATTTCTTCACCCACGCGGCAACCCACCGTCTGAACGAGGACCTGGTGGCGGCAAAGGGCATTAAGGAGATCGTCCGGGTGAGCGTTCCCGTCTACCAGGACGCGATCGTCGCGGCCCTGCTCTTCAAGGACCGGATGGACATCAAGCGCTGGGCCAACATCGGCGCGGACTACGAGTACGGCTACGTGTCGTGGAACCTGTTCAAGGAAACCTTGAGGAAATACCGGCCCGACGTGGAATTCGTGGGCGAGGCCTGGGCGCCGTTCCTGACGCTCGATTTTTCGCCTCACATCTCGGCCGTGATGGCGCAGAAGCCCGACGCGATCTTCGCAACGCCCTGGTCGGGAGAGGCCGTTATGCTGCTGCGGCAGGCCCTGATCCAGGGTGTCTTCGACAATGTCCAGGTCTGGTGGCAGGCGATGGGCGGCTCGGTGGACGTGCTGGAGGGAATCTCCGCGGAGGTTGCGAAGGACCGTTTCAAAGGCAAGCTCTGGGCGACGGCCCGCTATATCCACAACTGGCCCGATACTGCGGATAACCGGGCTTTCATCGAGCGCTTCCGGAAGCGGTGGGCGCGATTCCCCAATTACTCCGCGGAGACCACCTATTCCTCGCTCTTCATCATGAAAGCGGCCGTCGAGAAGGCCCGGAGCATGGATACCGACAAGGTCGTCGCGGCCATGAAGGGGATGCAGATCAGGAATCCGGGCGGCGTCCGGGTGTTTCGGTCCGAGGACCAGCAATTCATCTACAACGTGCCGGCGGGGCGCCCGATGGTGGACGCGAAGTACCCCATCCCGGTGCTCGGTGACCTGAAGGTATTCGAGGCCAAGGACTACTACCGGTATCCGCCGTTCACCCCGGTCTCGGTCACTAAGTAGACGAGCTGTCTGGAGAACGCTCCCACCACCCCGTCACCTCCGGTGCCACCCCTCCTCGGGCAGGAGGGGAAGAGTCACTCCCCTCCTTTTCAAGGAGGGGTGCCGGAGAAGCCGGCGGGGTGGTTCCGTCTGCGAGCGGCGGTTACGCAATAAGGGGGGCCCCGTACCCGATGGAAAACTTCGCCTTCCAGGGTCTCATCGGCCTGTCCCTGGCGATGTATCTCTGGCTGATCTCGGCCGGGCTCACGATCATCTTCGGAGTGCTCCGCATCGTGAACTTCGCGCACGGGAGCCTGTTCATGGTGGGGGCCTACCTGGCCTACACCTTTTACGGGCAGATGGGGCTTCCGTTCGGGGTGGCGATCGTTTTGAGCCTCCTCGGAACGGGTCTGCTCGGCTTCGCGATGGAGCGCGGGTTCCTGAGCCGGATCTACGGTGTCGACGAAGCCTACCAGCTCCTGCTGACCTTCGGTTTCATCCTGATCCTCGATGACGCGGTCAAGATCATCTGGGGCGGCGTCTTCAGGATCCCGCCGATACCCCCCTTCCTCGACGGGGCCTGGCCGGTGTTCGGAAGATCCTTTCCGGTCTACAACGCGTTCGTCATCGCGGTGGGGCTCCTCGTCGCCGTCATTCTGTGGGCGCTGTTCGAGAAGACGTGGTGGGGAAGGATCGTGCGCGCGACCGCCTCCGATCGGGAAATGGCGAACGCTATCGGTGTCAACGTTCCTCGCGTTTTCTCCGGGGTGTTCGTGTTCGGGGCGATGCTGGCCGCCCTGGGAGGCGCCATCGGGATTCCGGTGCGCTCGGTCGCGCCGGGGATCGGGTCGGCGATGATCATCCAGGCCTTCATCATCACGGTCATCGGCGGTCTGGGGAACCTCAAGGGCGCATTCGTCAGCTCCCTCATCGTTGGCGTCCTGAGCGCCTATGGGACGCTGTATTTTCCCGTGTTCGAGCTGTTCTTCATCTTCGTGATCATGGCCGTGGTCCTCCTCATCCGCCCGCAGGGGCTGTTCGCGCGCTGAGCCCGCCCGTGACCGGCCGCCTGTCCCCCCGAGCAACGATCCTGGTCGCCCTCCTCACGTCGGCGCTGTTCCTGCTTCCCTGGGTGGCCGGGAAGTATCCGGTATACCTCGCGATACAGATCCTGATCCTGGCGGTGTTCTCGATCGGCTTCAATCTGCTGTTTGGCTACACCGGGCTGCTCTCGTTCGGCCAGGCGGGATTTTTCGCGGTCGGCGCCTACGGCTGCGCGAAAATCCTCCTGGCGGTGCCCAATCTCTTTCTCGGGATCGCGGGCGGCGTCGCGGCGGCGGGGGTGGCGGCGTTCCTGCTCGGGATCCTCTCCGTTCGCCACACGCGCATCTACTTCTCCATGCTGACGCTGGCATTCGGCATGATGATCTACTCCGTCGCCTGGAAGTGGCGGGATTACACGGGCGGCGATGACGGGCTGGTCGGGATTCCCCGGGCACCGCTGGAGATTCCCGGCCTCGTCACCATCAGCATGGCGGCCATGGAGCACTACTACTACGTGGTCCTGGTGCTGTCGCTCGCTGCGATCCTGGCGATGTACCGGCTGGTGCGCTCGCCCCTCGGGCTGACGCTGCAGGCCATCCGTGACAGCGAAACCCGCGCGGCATTCGCCGGGGTGCCGGTCCAGAAGTACCGTTTATTCGCGTTCACCATCGCCGGTCTTTATGCGGGGCTGGCGGGAGCGCTGCTGCCGCCGCTGGAGAATACCGTGACGCCTCCCATCGCGCATTGGAGCACTTCGGCCGAACCGGTCCTGGCGACGCTCCTGGGCGGCATCCACACGTTCAGCGGCCCCATCGTCGGCGCCTTTCTCTTCTTCGTGATCAAAGACGTCGTCATGCGCTTCACCGAATACTGGCTGATCTGTTTTGGCATCATCGTCGTGGCCATGGTGATGGGCTTCCCGAGCGGGATCATGAGCATCTTCGAGAATCGCAAGCGTCCCGCGGTGCCGCCGGACGCCGATCGCGCGGCGAAGGCAGCAAACGCGTCAGCAAAGAAGTAATGGAACTTCTCAGAATAGAGAGTGCCGGCAAGCGCTTCGGGGACTTCGTCGCGGTCAACGGCGTGTCCCTGACGCTGCCCGCGGGACGGCTGACCGCCATCATCGGTCCGAACGGTGCCGGCAAGACGACGCTCATCAACCTCGCCACGGGAGCGATGTTTCCCGACTCCGGGGCGCTGCGCTTCAAGGGCGAGGACATCACGCGCCTCGCCATCCATCACCGGATCCGCAAGGGCCTGTCCCGATCGTTCCAGATCATGAATATCTTTGCGCGATTGTCGGTGCTGCAGAATATCCTCGTGCCGGTCCTTGCCCGGCACGGGCGCACCGCCATCCCATTTCACGGGATGGAGCGGGAGACGGAAGCCGTGGCCGAGGCCCGGCAGGTTCTGCACGAGATCGGCCTCCTCGACCACGAGCACGATCCGGCCGGCGCCCTGTCGCACGGCGACCAGCGGCTCCTGGAGATGGGAATTGCAATTGCCCCCGCGCCCCAACTCTGTTTCCTCGACGAGCCTTCGTCGGGGCTGACGCCCACCGAGCGTTCGACCGTGCTGGAGCTGATCCGGAGGCTTTCCGCCGAACGGCGCACGACTTTCGTCATCGTCGAGCACGACATGGACGTCGTGTTTTCGCTGGCGGAGTGGATCGTGGTCATGAACCGGGGCGAGGTGCTGGCCGAAGGGTTGCCCGCCGAGATCCGGGAGAACCGCGCTGTGCGCGAGGTCTACCTGGGCGAGGAGTTTTCAGCATGATCCTCGCGGCCCGCGACCTGGTGACCGGATATGGCCTCGGCGCGGTCATTCACGGCGTGTCGTTTGATGTCGGGGCGGGGGAGGTCGTTTGCCTGCTCGGGCGCAATGGCGCCGGCAAGAGCACGACGCTTCGCAGCATCATGGGACTCACTCCTCCGCGGAGCGGTCGGGTCGAATTCATGGGCGAGGAAATCACCGGACGTCCGCCGTTCAAGATCGCCCGGCTCGGAATCGGCTACATCCCGGATGACCGGCGGATCTTCGCGGAGCTGACGGTCGAGGAGAACCTCCAAATCGTCCGGCAGGTCACGCGCCGGGAAGGGCGCTGGACGATCGAGCGCGTCCGCGAGCTTTTTCCGGTGCTGTCAGAGCTGCGGCTCAAGCTGGGATCGGCCCTGTCGGGCGGGGAGCAGAAGATGCTGGCCATCGGGCGCGCCTTGATGGGCAACCCCAGTCTCCTCATTCTCGACGAGCCGTCGGAGGGCCTGAGCCCGCTGATGGTCGTGACGCTGATCAAGGCCATCCGCCAGATCCAGGAGGAGGACGTCACGCTCCTGATCGCCGATCAGAACGTCAAATTCGCGCGCCGCGTCGCCGGCCGGGGGTACATCATGGAGGAAGGGCACATCTGCTACTCGGGGAGCCTGGAAGAGCTGTGGGCGCACGAGGAAGTACTGCGGCGTTACCTGGCGGTGTGACCAGGAGTTCACCAGTTTTGTCACGGGTTCCAGATCACTAAATGAGCACGACGGCGTCCTTCGAAGCCCTCACACCGACCTCCTTCTTGCTGCGATCGGGGAGGGTCTACGCCGACCGCGAGGCGGTGATCGACGACGAGCGCCGCTACAGCTACGCCGAGTTCCTCGATCGCTGCCTGCGGCTCGGTGGGGCGCTGCGCAACATGGGCGTTCCCGAAGGCGGGCGCGTTGCGGTGCTGGCGCCCAACACGCACGTGCTGCTCGAGGCGCACCACGGCATTCCGTTCGCGGGCGCCGTATTGGTGGCGCTCAACACGCGGCTCACCGCCGCCGATCTCTCGTTCATCGTCGCGCACAGCGGCGCGCAGGTGTTGATCTATGACTTCGAATTCGAGAGCGTCGCCCGGGACGTGGCCGCGCAAGTGGGCGGCGGATTGCGGCTGGTGCGCGCGGGACGCCCCGACGACCAGTACGAGCACCTGCTAGCCGGTTCCGGGCCCTACCACCGCGCGGTGACCGACGAGCGGGGGCTGATCTCGATCAATTACACCAGCGGCACCACTGGCAAGCAGAAGGGCGTCATGTATCACCATCGCGGCGCTTATCTGCAGGCGTTGGCGATGGCGATGGAAACGCGGCTCGACTGCGATAGCACCTTTCTCTGGACGCTGCCGATGTTTCATTGCAACGGCTGGTGCTTCCCGTGGGGCGTCACCGCCGCGGGCGCGGCGCATCTTTGTCTGCGCAAACTCGATCCGGGGGTGGTATGGAAGCACCTGCGGGAATCCGACGTGACGCACTTCAACGGCGCGCCGACGGTGCTCGTCATGCTCGCCTGGCATCCGGCCGCTGCTCGACTCGAGCGCGCGGTGCGGGTGGCAACCGGCGGCGCGCCGCCGACGCCGGCGATCCTGCAGCGCATGGCCGAGCTCGGCATGGACGTCACCCACCTGTACGGGCTGACCGAGACCTTCGGGCCCGCGGCGATCTGCGAGTGGCGCGGCGAGTGGAGCGCGCTCGCGATCGAGGAACAGGCGCGGATCAAGGCGCGCCAGGGCGTGGGCAACGTGATCTCGCAGCAGTTGCGCGTGGTCGATGCGCACGGCAAGGACGTGCCGGCCGACGCCAGGACGCTCGGTGAGATTGCGTTGCGCGGCAATAACGTGATGCTGGGCTATTACCAGGACGAGATCGCCACGCGCAAGGCGATCCCCGACGGCTGGTTCAGGACCGGCGACCTCGGCGTGATGCATTCCGACGGCTATGTCGAAATCAAGGACCGCGCCAAGGACATCATCGTCTCCGGTGGCGAGAATATTGCCTCGATCGAAGTGGAGCGCGCGCTCTGCGCCCATCCTGCGGTGATGGACGCCGCAGTGGTGGCCGGTCCCGATCCGAAGTGGGGCGAGGTGCCCGTTGCGTTCGTCACGCTCAAGGCCGGCGCGGCCGCGACCGAGGACGAGCTGGTCGCCTGGGCGCGCGAACGCCTGGCGCACTTCAAGGCGCCGAAGCGGGTGGTGTTCGGAGAACTGCCCAGAAACGCCACCGGCAAGATGCAGAAATTCGTGCTTCGAGAACGCGCCAGGGAACTGATGAAGAGCGAAGCCTGACTGGAGGAGCAACGCGTGACGGATCAGTGCAATACCAGAACGGGCAGTCGGGTGTGCGTCAGTACCTTGGCGGTTTCGCTTCCGAGCAGCAATGCGGTCATTCCCGCATGACCGTGTGACGCCATTATGATGAGGTCGCAGCCCTGTTTCTCGGCGGTGCCGATGATTTCCTCGTAGATGGTGTCGTTGATTCCCACCATGCACTGACAGTCGACGCCCGCGTCCTTTGCGCTCGCCTCGACTGCATCCAGAACCTGCTTCGCTCTCGCCGTGTGTTCCTCGTCGACCCTCTTCTTGAGCATGGTACTGACCGGCAGCAAGTCACCCTCGTCCCTGGGCATGTGAAACGCCGGCACGACATGTAGCCCGATGACTTTTGCTTTAAGCGCTTTCGCAAACGCCATGGCGTGCCCCATTGCGTTCCGCGAGTAGTCCGATCCATCAGTGGGAAGCAGGATCTTCTTGTGCATGGGGGGTCCTCCGAAGGAGTTGACGCGTACCCATCAAAGCATTTTGCGCTAATGCTTTTTGCGGTTCAAGCAGGTCCGCCACCGCAACCGTGCTCGCCTACGCCGTGTTCGCCGCAATGCTCGCGGCGCCTCAAGGATGCAGGGACTGGAGCCAAGTAATGAATATCAGTCGAACTTCAGCCCCGCTGCCTTGACGATGGCGATGTTGTTTTCGATCTCCTTCGCGATCAGCGCGTCGAATTCCGCGGGCGTGAGCGGCATCGGTTCGATCCCCTGCGGCTTGAATTTCTCGATGACGCCCGGCTGGCGCAGCACTTTCAGCGTTTCTTCATGCAGCCGGTTGATGAGGGCACGCGGCGTCTTCGCGGGCACCAGCATCCCGTTCCAGAACGTGTAGTCGCTGTCGGGATAGCCGGCCTCAATGGTCGTTGGCACTTCCGGCAGCGCGGTCGAGCGCTTGAGCGTGCTCACGGCGAGCGGAATGAGCCGGCCCGAGCGTATCAACGGCAGGCCCGACGAGATGCCGATGCTCATGAAATCGACCCGGCCGG
>Ga0209109_10002006_pt1 | contig 11164 bp, 5 predicted proteins | sample Rifsed10ft2_FD_184004 | JGI IMG/M metagenome (GOLD analysis project Ga0209109, IMG submission 184004) | Soil microbial communities from Rifle, Colorado, USA - sediment 10ft 2 (version 2) | ecosystem: Environmental > Terrestrial > Deep subsurface > Rock core/Sediment | place: Rifle, Colorado... | reverse complement strand
GGCGGTGATCTCGACGGAGACCAGCGTTCCGTCCTTGCGGCGGTAGCGCTGTTCCTGCAGTCTCCGGCGCTCGCTGGTCTTCTTTCGGTCAACGGGCTCGCCGCCGCCGACCACGAAGTCGTCAACGGTCAATTGCGGAATTTCGTCGGCGGTGTAGCCGAGCATGTCCCGGAAGGCGGCGTTGGCTTCCAGCACGCGCCGGGTGTGGATGTCGAAGAAGTAGATGCCCTCGGAGGCCTGCTTGATGACGGCGTGGTAACGCTCGTCGCTTTCCTGCCGCGCCAGCCGGGAGGCCAGGGCGCGGTCGCGATCCACGAAGATGTAAATCGCGCCGCCAAAGATCGCGCCCACGATGAGCAGCACGCCGAGGAAGTAGTGCAGGCTGTCCTGCCCCTGAGCATAAATCTCCCGGGGCTCGTCCACGCGCAGGAGCAGCGCCGGGGCGTCGTGGATGTCTTTCAGCAGGGCGTAGCCTGCCGCCACCTCGCCGTTCAGCGGGCGGATGACCGAATCCGTTTGCGCCTCGTCCGCCAGGGCGGTGCGCGCAATCTGGAAATCGGAGGGAAGGTGGGGATCGTCAACGGGATACACGCTGAGGGAGACGCCGATGATCTCGGCGAGGCGCCGGGTTTCGGCAAGGCCCAGCGCGCGACCCATGAGCAGCGATCCGCGGATAGGGCCGGTGTACTGGCTGGTGATGATGGGCCGGGAGGCCACGAGGACGGGGCCTCCCGGCAGGAGGAGGACGCCAGTCATGCTGCTCTCAGCATCGGGGTGGGTCAGCAGGGGGCAGGCGCCGCAGTCGGCGAGGTAGGCCAGCAGGCCGGGTGGGACGGGGACTTCCTGTTGATGCTCTGCGTCGAAGGCTTTGGCATGGACGACGCGGCCAGAGCGGTGGACAAACACAATGAAGTCGAGGTTGAGGTTCTCGAACACCCCGCCATCTAGGTTAAGTTCAATGTAGTCGGGGTTGCCGTCTTCGACGAAGGCGTATGTGTCATCCCAGGCCGAATAGTCGCGGGTCGTGCTGTTGAGCGCGGCAATGTCGTCGGACACCGCGTTCAGAGCCTGCTCGACGTGGCTGCGCATGTGCTCGGCTTCCAGACTGGCAAATCGGCCCAGCAGGATTTTGGCTGAGACGGCATAGACGACCAGAATCAGGCTGGCGACGGAAATCCCGACGATAACCAGTGTGCGTTGCCGGACTGTCATAGCAGGTCTAATCTCAACGTAAGCCAATTCCCAATAAGCCTAACAGCAATATAGGCGTGGCCCGGATAGTCTTGGTTGGAGATGGCGAGATAAATCCGCATAAAACAAAGACAGGTGCGACGCACTTTCAAAGTGCGTCGCACCTGTCTCCGGGCTGGCAGGTGATTTTCAGACGGGTGTCAGTCGGAGGTTTCCATCTCCCCCAAACGTCTCACCTTCTCCCACTCCGGCAGTTGGCCGTCCTTCTCCACCAATGCCTGCCGCAGCTCGAAAATCTGGTCGCGCAGGAGCGCGGCCTTCTCGAATTCGAGGTTGTGTGCGGCTTCCTTCATCTGCTTTTCGAGTTCTTTGATCAGCCGTGCCAGCTCGTCTTTGGGCAGTTGCGCGGGCGAGGCCGCCTGATATTCGCCCTTCTCCTCGGCCACGGCGCGCAGGCGCGCGGTCAGGTCGCGCACCGACTTGACGATGCCGGCCGGAATGATGTGGTGCTCCTCGTTGTGCGCGATTTGAACCGCGCGGCGGCGGTTGGTCTCGTCAATCGCGCGCTTCATCGAGTCCGTGCTCTTGTCGGCGTACATGAGCACCTGGCCGCGGACGTGCCGGGCTGCGCGTCCAATCGTCTGGATGAGCGCGGTGGTCGAGCGCAGGAAGCCCTCCTTGTCCGCGTCCAGAATCGCGACGAGCGAAACCTCCGGCAGGTCGAGACCCTCGCGCAGCAAGTTGATGCCCACGACCACGTCGTACACCCCCAGCCGCAGGTCGCGCAGAATCTCCACGCGCTCCAGCGTCTCCACTTCCGAGTGCAGGTAGTGGACTTTGATGCCGAGTTCCATCAGATAGTCGGCCAGGTCTTCGGCCATGCGTTTGGTGAGGGTGGTGACGAGCACACGCTCGCCACGCTCGACCCGCTGCCGGATCTCGCCTACGAGGTCGTCAATCTGGCCCTTGATCGGGCGCACCTCGACCTGCGGGTCCACGAGGCCGGTGGGGCGGATGATCTGCTCGACCACCTGCGCGGCGCGCTCCATCTCGTACGGGCCGGGCGTCGCCGAGGTGTAGATCACCTGGCCGGTGCGCTCCTCGAATTCTGCGAAACTGAGCGGGCGGTTGTCGAGCGCGGACGGCAGGCGGAAGCCGTACTTGACAAGCTCTTCTTTGCGCGAGCGGTCGCCGCCCCACATCCCGCCGATCTGCGGGACGGTCATGTGCGACTCGTCAATCACGAGCAGGTAGTCGGGCGGGAAGTAGTCCACGAGCGTCCACGGCGGGGAGCCGGTCGCGCGGCGGTCGAGGTGGCGCGAGTAGTTCTCGATGCCCGCGCAGTAGCCGACCTCGCGCAGCATTTCGAGGTCGTACTTCGTGCGCTGCTCGATGCGCTGGGCTTCGAGCAGGAGGTTGTTCGCTTTGAAGTAGGCGATGCGTTCTTCGACCTCCTTTTCGATATCAACGATGGCTTCTTTGAGCTTCTCGGCCTCGGTGATGAAGTGCTTGGCGGGGTAGAGGTCGAGCGTCTCGCGCTCGGTGAGGATTTCGCCCGTGAGCGGGTGGAACTCGACGATGCGCTCGACGTCGTCCCCGAAGAAGGCGAGGCGGTAACCGAAGGCGTCGGTGTAGGCGGGCATCACTTCCAGCGTGTCGCCGCGCACGCGGAACGTGCCGAGCTTCAAATCCAAATCGTTGCGCTCGTAGTGGATCTCCACGAGCTGCCGCAGCAGCGTATTGCGCCGCACCTGCTCGCCGACCTTCAGGTTGATGACGACTTTGCCATAAGCCTCCGGTGAGCCGAGGCCGTAGATGCACGAGACGGACGCGACGATGAGCACGTCGCGGCGGCTCATCAGCGCCGTGGTGGCGGCCAGCCGCAGCCGCTCGATCTCTTCGTTGATGTCGGTCTCTTTCTCAATGTACAGGTCGTGCTTGGCGACGTAGGCTTCGGGCTGGTAGTAGTCGTAGTAGCTCACGAAGTACTCGACCGCGTTGTTCGGGAAGAAATCTTTGAACTCGGCGTATAGTTGTGCGGCCAGGGTTTTGTTGTGCGCCATCACCAGCGTGGGCTTTTGGACCTGCGCGACGATGGAGGCGACCGTAAAAGTCTTCCCCGTGCCGGTCGCGCCGAGCAGCACCTGATGCTTGTCCCCGCGCTGCAATCCGGCCACGAGTTTCTCGATGGCTTGAGGCTGATCGCCGGTTGGCTTGAAATCGGAGTGGAGTTCAAAGGATGGCATAAGGCGGAGGGCCTTTCGCGGATGGCGGGAACGGATGTGCTAAGCGCCGCGATTGTATCACAGGCCGGGTCAATGTTTGCGCTCTTCTCTCATCCGCGTTACACTACCATCCGTCGCACTTGAAGCAGGCCCAACATGTCGTCAACCCTCTCTAGCGGCGGCGGACGCCGCCCGGCCAAGTTCTCGCTCCCTCCGCAGCCGCCTGATTTTCTGCGGCGTGCGCGCCTGCTCGATTTTCTCCACCAAAACAGCCACCGCAAACTGCTCTTGATCCTGGCCGCGGCCGGATACGGCAAGACCGCACTGGTGGCCGACTTCGCCCACGACACGGATTTCCCGGTAGCCTGGCTCCGCCTCGACGAGACGGACCGCGACCTCGCGGCGCTGGTGAGCGACCTCGTCGCCGCGCTGCAGCACGCCTTTCCGGGCTTTCTATCGGTGGTCCCGGCGCTGGCCGCCCAGCCCACGGCCGGCCCGGACGAACTGGCCGCCGCGCTCAATCACGAACTCGAGATGGGGCTGGATCGTTACTTCGTCCTCGTCCTCGACGATTTCCAACTCGTCGAAGACGCCGAGGCGATCATTCAGTTTTTCGACGCGCTTTTGGATCGCCTGCCGGAGCAGGCGCATCTCGTGATCCTCGGGCGCACCATCCCGGCGTTCCACATTGCGGCGCTGGCGGCTGCGCAGCAGGTGGCCGGGTTGAGCGAGGAGCACCTGCGCTTCACCTCCGAAGAGGTGCAGGCTCTCATTCAGTTGCGCAACCGGTTGGCCGTGCCGGACGACGAAGCCGAGCAGCTCGTCTCCAATACCGAGGGTTGGATCACCGGCATTCTCCTGACGACGCAGCTCATGTGGCAGGGGCTGATCGCCAGCCTGATCCAGGCCCGCCAGTCGGACAGCCCGCTCTACGATTACCTGGCCGCGGAAGTGCTGGACCAGCAACCTGCCCGGTTGCGGCAGTTCATGTTGGAGGCGGCTGCACTGCCAGACATGGAACCCTCCGTCTGCGATGCGGTGTTGGGGCGCACCGACAGCGCGGACATGCTCCGGCAGGTGGAGACCCGCCGGTTGTTCATCAACGTCGTCGGCGAGGAACTCCGGGCGTATCAGTACCACAATCTTTTTCGGGATTTTCTCCTCGCCCGGCTCCGTGCGCGCGATCCCGAGCGATTGAAGACCCTCCAGGTCCGCGCAGCGGAATGGTATGCGGCGAACGGCATGACCGAGGCCGCCGTCACCTTCTACGTGATGGCGGGGGCTTTGGCCCCGGCCGGGCAACTGGCCGAAGCGGAAGCCCGGGTCATGTACGACGCCGGGCGCCACACCACGCTGGCGCGTTGGGGTGAACAGCTGGCGACTATCGCCTACGAGGTGCCGCCTCTCTACCTGTATCTTTCCAAGGCCGACGCTGATGCCGGGGACCTGGCGTCTGCCGAGGCGAAGCTCGCCGTGGCGGCGGACGGCTTTGTCCGGCGCGGCGACGCAACAGGCGGGCTGAGGGTCGAAATCCAGCGCGGACAGTTGCTGTATCGGCGCGGGCAATTTGAAAGCGCCCTGACCATCGTGCAAGCCGCAGTGGCCCGGGCGCGGGCTATGAACTTGGGGGTCTTGGCCGCCAGTGCGCTCATCTATATGAACAAGTGCCAGATGGCGCTGGGACAATTGGCCGCCGCGGAAGACGCGCTTCATCGGGCGATCCGGTTGCTGCAAGCCCCGAATGACCGATATGACCTCGCGCTGGCATTAGGCGATCTGGCGACAGTGTTGCGTGCGCGTGGTCAGACGGCGCGCGCGGCTCAGGCCCAGCAACAATCTCTGGCGCTCTGGCGCGAGCTGGCGGCCCCCGGCCCGTTGGGACTGGCCCTCAACAATATCGGGTGGGACTTGCACATGCTGGGCCAGTACGAATCGGCGCTGGCGACTTACGCGGAGGCGCTCGAATGGGCCAGGCGTGCCGGAAACGCCCGCCTGCAAGCTGTGATTATGGCTGGGCAGGGCGACGTGTTTGCAGACCTGGGGGATTACACGGCGGCGCGCGATTACTACCGTGAGGCCATGGCCAGGGCAGACCGCGTTGGGGACTGGTCGCTCACCGCTTATCTCTATCGCGCGATGGCCCGGTTGGATCGCGGATCGCGGAATTACATTGGCGCGCTGGAGTGGCTGCGCCGCGCCGCGCTGGCCTCGCGCGAGGGACGGGCCGAGTCACCGTTGGCCAACCTGGATGGGCTGCACGGCATCATCCTGGTTGAGATGGGGCACGTCAGGGACGGACGGCAGACGCTGGAGCGGGTCTGTACCGACTTGGAGCGGGCGGGGGTCCTGGTGGACTTGGCGCAGAACCTGCTCTTTCGGGCGTGCGCCGAACACCGGGATGGCGATTCTGAGGCGGCGTCACGCTCGCTGGCGCGCGCGCTGGCCGTCTCCGAACAGGTGGGATATGATCAGATGTTGGTGAGCGAAGCCCGGTCTGCGCGCGATCTGCTCGAGGCGAACCGCCGCCAGCCTGGCTTCGGCCCGCGGGCCTCGGCCCTCCTCGCGCGCGCCGAGGCTTTCAGCGCCGTTCTGTTGGGGTTGAAATCCTCCGGCGATGCCGTGGCGCTTGCATCGCCCACGCCCGTTCCGCTGCCGGCGGCGGCGCTGGACGTGCGCGCGCTTGGGCCGGGCCGAATTTTGAACAACGGGACGGAAATCCCGCGTGCGGGTTGGGAAACACCGCGCGCGCGAGAGATTCTCTTGTTCATGGTGGACCGCGCTCCCGTGCCGCGTGACCTCGTGCTGCAAACTTTCTGGCCGGACAAGCCGCCGGCCCGCGCCTCGGCGAATCTTCACCAGACCCTCTATCGTCTGAGGCGCACGCTCGGTTACGAAACCGTGATCGTGGAGGATCAAACCTGCCGGTTGGCGCCTGACCTCAGCCTGAACTACGACGTGGCCCGCTTTGAAGCGAAAGCCCGGGCGGCTCTGGCGTTGCCGGCGAGCGATCTGCGGCGGTCGGGCCCGTTGGCCACGGCGATAGCCCGGTACACAGGCGATTACCTGGTGGATATGGCCGTGGAGTGGGCGCTGGAGCGCCGCCGGATGCTCAGCGATTTGTACGTTCAGGTGTTATGCGCTTACGCTGATGAATTAATGAACCTGACCCGCTACTCGCAGGCGAGGGAGGTGCTGACCAAAGCCATCGCCGCCGATCACCTGCGCGATGATCTTCACGAGCGGATGCTGATCTGCCTGGCCCGACTGGGCCGTCGCCACGAAGTCGTGGACTACTACCGGCGCTACCGCGAGACCCTGCGTGCCGAGTTAGGCCTCGACCCGCCCCCCGAAATGCGGGCATTATATGCCCAGCTGATCCAATAGACAGGCAGGCGGCCCCTTCGCCCGCCTGTTTTTTATGTCAAAATCTCTGTGAGAAGTTTGTGAGACCGATGTTGTAGAGTGGGGTCACTCAGACACAGGAGGAACCCCATGAATCTCTACACACATCTCACCCCAACGACTTCGAAGTATGCCAATCCGATTGCCGGCGGCGGCTCCACCTCGGGCGGCTGATCCCGCGCCATACCATCGCCCATAAACGAAGAGCTAGCCTATGTCTCTCCGTGCCATGAACGTCATGGTGACAAGGGCCGTCACCAGCGATCAGTTTCGGAAGGGCATGATCAATGGCCGTCGGGCCGAGTTGATCCGGGAGTACGACCTCGATCCGGACGAACAGGCGGAGATCATGGCGATCCAGGCCAACACGGAGTCCGAGTTTTACAGGGCTATGGACCGCATCATCCTCTCCCGCGCTACCCGCCCCCGCCGCGCTTCTCTGCTGGCCGATACACCTGCGGGAATAGATCACCGCCTGGAGGTCATTGCGCGATACGCTGCCGCCCGCCTGACCGTATCCGCGTGAGACTGGTATGTCGCGCCCGTCCCCTTCCTGCGTGTCCCGGCGTCTCGCCGCGGCCATCCTGGACGATTCCCAGGTGCCGCCGCCGGCTCCCATCCGCCACATGCGGCTGCTGGCTGTCTGCTCGGGTTCATCTCATGATGAGACGCCTCTCTCCTCCCTGGTCCATTCCCCCTCCCGTGGGCCGCGCTGTCAGTCCCGATGGCTGGCCGGGTGTGCAGAGCAGAAGAGGGGAAATCTGCTGGCGTAGGGATCAAGGGACGCGTGTTCCCCCCGATTCTTTGCCAGAGTGATCTATGCTCATCGAACAGACCGCACTGACTCAGAGATTCCCAGTCGTCATGAATAAGTCGCTCCGTGTATTAATTGTGGGGTCTTCGGAAGACGATGCGCGACTGTTGTTGCGCGAACTGCGGCGCGGCGGCTACGACCCGGTCTTTGAACGGGTGGACGCGCCCGCGGCGATGCGCGCCGCGCTCGAGCGGGCGGCGTGGGACGTCGTCATCTCGGATTACGCCCTCCCGCAGTTCAGCGGGGCGGACGCGCTGGCGCTGCTGAAGGAAACCGGCCTCGACGTGCCTTTCCTGGTCGTCTCCGGCACGATCGGCGAAGAACGAGCCGTCGAGGTGTTGAAGGACGGCGCCCACGATTTCGTCGTCAAAGGCCACTGGAGCCGGCTCCTCCTGGCCGTAGAACGCGAGCGGCGCGCGGCGCAGGAGCGGCATGCGCGCCGCCGGGCCGAGGAGGGGCTCCAACGCCACGCAGCCCGCGCCGAGGCGCTGGTTCACATTGCGGCTTCCCTCAACGCTCAGCTCGATCTGGATCGAGTGCTCACCACCGTGTGTGAAGAAACCGCCCGCGCGCTGGGCGCCCCGGCGGCGGCCGCCGCCCTCTACGATCCGCGGCGCGAGGTGATTTATCCGGTTGCCAGTTTTGGCCTCCCGCCCGAGTATCGGGAGCGCTATGTCCCGGTCTCGCGCGCGCACCACGACGAGCTGGCGCGCCGGTTGGGCCAGCTCCTCATCACCCCGGATGTGCAGGCTCTCCCGGCGGGGGCGCCCAATGCCGGGCTGTTCGCGGCCCTGCGCCTCCGCACCATGGCCACGGCGGGCATGCTGCGGGCCGGGCAATTCGTCGGCGATCTGAGCGTCTTCACTTTCGATGACATCCGCTACTTCACCGAGGACGAAATGAGCCTGCTCAGAGGCCTGGCGGATCAGGCGGCGCAGGCCATTGCCAACGCCCACCTGTTTGAAGAAACGGGCCGCCGCCTGGGGCGCTTGCAGGCCCTGCGCAATGTTGACCTGGCGATCACGGCCAGCACCGATCTGCGCATCACCCTGAATGTCGTCCTGGACGAACTGACCCGGCAGCTGCGCGTGGACGCCGCGGATGTGCTGCTGCTCAACCGGCAGAGCCGGGCGCTCGAACACGCCGCCGGGCGCGGCTTTCGCACGGCGGCCCTCCAACACACCCGTCTGCAGTTGGGCGAGGGCAACGCCGGCCGCGCCGCGCTGGAACGCCGCCTCATCAGCATCCCCGATCTGCGCTCCGCCGGGGATGCCTTTGCCCGCGCCCCGCTGCTCGCGGGCGAAGACTTCGTCGCCTATTATGCGGTGCCCCTTCTCGCCAAAGGTCAGGTCATTGGCGTGCTGGAAACCTTCCACCGTTCGCCGCTGCATTCTGACCGAGAGTGGCTTGACTTTCTGGAGGCCCTCGCCGGGCAGGCCGCCATCGCCATCGAAAACGCGACCCTCTTCGACGAACTGCAACGCTCGAATGCGCAGCTCGCCCTGGCCTACGACTCCACGCTGGAGGGCTGGTCGCGCGCCCTGGATTTGCGCGACCACGAAACCGAAGGCCACACCCAGCGCGTCGCCGACATGACCCTGCGCCTGGCCCAAACCACCGGGAACTTCACGGAGGTCGAGCTCCTCCAGATGCGCCGGGGCGCGCTGCTGCACGACATCGGCAAAATGGGCATCCCCGATCAAATCCTGCTGAAGCCCGGCCCGCTCACCGACGACGAGTGGCTCATCGTGCGCAAGCACCCTGAGTTGGCCTACGACATGCTGGCGCCCATCCCTTATCTGCGCCCCGTGCTGGACATCCCCTACTGCCATCACGAGCGCTGGGACGGCACGGGCTACCCGCGCCGGATCGCGGGTGAGCAAATCCCTCTCGCCGCGCGCCTTTTCGCGCCTGTGGATGTGTGGGACGCGCTCTGCTCCGACCGGCCTTACCGCAAAGCCTGGCGCAAAGGCAAAGTGCGCGACTACATTCACTCGCGGGCGGGGACCCACTTCGACCCGCAGCTCGTGGATGTGTTTTTGCAGTTGGCGGACTAGGGAATGGGGTGGTTGGGTTGTCAGCTGGGTGGGGGGTGAGCTTTTCGCCGACCCCGAACCACCAACCCGTCTAACCACCCACAATGTAGATGGGGTTACTGTAAATCCATCCGCGCATCCGCCCCTGAAAGCGGAGATGCACTTCGACACGGAACACGCCGGTCTGCCCGGCGGGGACGATGTGCGTGTAATGTGATTGGTTCTCCCGTCGCACGATTTCCTGTCCGTTGCAGATGAGGCGCAGGGTGGTTCGCGTCGAAGATCCCCCTACGGGGACGGGCGCGGCGATTTGCAAGGTCACACCGTTTTTGTTCACCACTTCGTCCCCCATCAGCGCGTTTCCCCGCTCGGAATTTGCCGTGAACCGGAAACCTTTGGTCGGGGCCGTCCCGTCGTAGCCCACAAAACAGTGGCCCTTCGCCAGCGCCTCTAGCACCAATCGCTTGTCGGCGGCGAGATCGCCCGTCAACGGCGTTTCGGTCAGTATGTGCGTGTTCACGGCGCGGAACAGAAACTCGTACGGAAAGATGACGCGCTTCAACCCGCCCAGCGCGTGCGTCGTCCCGTGCGCATCCGCATTGCCGATGCCCACCACGCGCCTGCCCGCCGTGGTCAGCGCGTCCCACTTCGCCAGCGTCTCCGGAAATGGCCCATGGATTCCCTGCTCCGGGTTGAGCGCATGCCGCACCGCGTTCGCCCGCGAGGTCAGCCGGCTCTTGAACTCGCTCATGTAATTCCAGATTTCCAGTCCGGTGAACCCGCTCACCTCCCAGCTCACCCAGGAGAGATCGGCTTCATGGAACACCGGCGCGGCAGGATCAACGGGGTGCGCGCAGAAGGTGAGCGCGCCCGCCTCACGCGCCGCGTCGAGCAGCGCCTGTGGTTCGGGAGCATACCGCGCCAGCTCGCGGTCCGCGCCATAGACCAGCAGATGGTTCTTCTGCGGGTCGCGCGCCTGGTCGTGGACTTCCTCGCCCACCAGCACCAGCACCCGCTTCCCGTCTTTCTCGTAATAGCGTTCCGGCCCCTTCACCCACACGTTGTGGTCGGTGACGCAGATCATGTCCAACCCGGCGCGCATCGCCGCCTCCGCAATCTGGGCGTGATACCACTCGCCGTCGCTGTATGGCGTGTGCATGTGCAGATTAGCAGTGAGCTCGTAGAGGGGCATGGTTAAGTGGAACGTGGCAGGTGGAACGTGGAAGGTCTATGACGACGTTCCAAATCCCGCCTTCCACTGGCTTTACAGTAAACTCGGTTGCTCTTCACCAGTCTTTGGTTCCGGCCACCCGTACTTCTTCAAATCCACCCGCGCGTGCTCGTCGAAGGCCACACCTTCCTGCTCCAGCAGTTTGCGCTGCACGGCGGGGCCGAAGCCGGGGCGGGGGCTAACCTTGCCCTGGCTGTTGATCACCCGCTGCCACGGCACGTCGTCTGGACACTGCGCCATCGCCGTCCCCACCCAGCGGGGGGGG
>Ga0209109_10002004_pt1 | contig 11172 bp, 7 predicted proteins | sample Rifsed10ft2_FD_184004 | JGI IMG/M metagenome (GOLD analysis project Ga0209109, IMG submission 184004) | Soil microbial communities from Rifle, Colorado, USA - sediment 10ft 2 (version 2) | ecosystem: Environmental > Terrestrial > Deep subsurface > Rock core/Sediment | place: Rifle, Colorado... | reverse complement strand
CACCCCCTTCTTTTGCAGAATTGGCGCTCCTTCCTGTGGGTGCTGTTCCAGAGTTGGATGAATTTCCCAATCGAAATCGTGCAGCAAACCGGTAATCCCCCAGAGCTCGGCATCCTCGCCAAACTGCTCCGCGTAGAACCGCATGGCAGCCTCGACTGCCAGCATATGGCGGATCAAATTTTCGTTTTCGACGTGCTCTCGGACGATTTCAAGGGCTTGATCGCGATTCATTGAGCCTCCATAGGAAATATTGGCTCTGGATTGCCGAGAATGGGCCTCGGGCGGGTGATGTGAATGTCCCATAAGGCGACGAAAGTCGCCGCGACCTCCCGCAGTTGCCAAAATGCCGATTGGCGGCGCCGGTATTCACGCCGGTCAGCTGCGACGCCAAGCGCGTCGACGCCTAGCGAATTGCAGGTGTAGATTGCTCGCGGGAGGTGGAACTCTTGGGTTACCAGAATAGCGTCTTGAAGACCGAATATCTCTTTAGCGCGAAAGCAGGTGTCATACGTGCGCTGTCCGGCGTAGTCCAAAATGATATCCTCAGCGGGAACACCCAAACCAATGGCAAATTCCTCCATGGCAGCCGGCTCGTTGTAGTTATCGACCCTGTTGTCTCCGCTCATTAGCAGTTTGTTGACTTTGCCCTGGAAATATAATTCCACTGCCGTTGCCACCCGATCGCGCAGGACCGGTGTAGGTGAGCCATCCCTCCATAGTCCCGCTCCAAAGACGATCGCCACCGGTTTGGCGGGCACATCTTCAACGCGGTGGAGGCGCGGCCAGGCGTAGATCGCGGTAATCAGCCGAGGGAGGATGAAAGTAATCGGTGTTAAAACCAGTATTGCCAACAGTAGACGCAGTAATATTTTCATAACCTGTACCAGCACGGGCGAATTTTACCATGCCAGCTTAAAGACAAACGGCCAAGATGCAGCGGATGCGGCAGATCAACAAGATTATCGGTAAAGCTTCTTTGCCGCATCCAACGAGCGCTAAGATCCGCAAAGAAAATTTTAGCATCTTAGCGCTTCCTTGGCGTCCTTTCCGCCTTCGCGGTTAATTTTTAGACAAACCGTTCTCGAATCTCTGAGCTTATGTAATCCAGTGCAGCAACTGTAATTGTAATCAGCCAAACAGCGATGCCAGCTGGTTCGTATTGGAACTGGCGAATCCACTGGATAAGAATGAAGCCAATACCGCCTCCTCCTACGAGACCGATGATGGTGGAGAGGCGCACATTGATATCCCAGCGGTAGATGGTAAAGGAGATGAAGGGCGGCAGGACTTGGGGTACCACGGCGTACATGATCGTCTGAATGCGATTGGCGCCGGTTGCCTGAATGGCTTCAATGGGACCCGGATCAATACTTTCAATGGATTCCGAATAGAGTTTCCCCAGCGCTGCAACGGTATGGATGGTCAAGGCAATTGTCCCTGCAAACGGACCCGGTCCGATCCAGATTATTCCGACGAGAGCCCAAATCAAGGGCTCTATGGAACGGATTATATTCATCAGGGTCCGCACGATGGCGTAAACTACAATGCCGATGCTGATCTCTCCGTGAACGCCTTTACGGTAAGCGTAAACCAGGCTGAGAGTCCCCAGGAGGATAGCACCGGCAATAGCGGTACGAGTCTCCAATTGGGCGGCAGCTTCTGGACCCAGGGGGATGGATAGGATTCCGCGGCTAAAGCCGGTGCCCAGCCCATATCCTAAGGCAGCGCCCAGGATGCCGAAGACCAGCGCCGTTACAACCCGGCTGAGGATATCCGGAGCACGTTCGCCCAAGGTTCGCATGCCCCAGGATCCGGTGCGCCAGCCAAGTGTTCCCAATGCAGCGACCAGCAGAATGGCGGTGGAAGCGGTAACCAGAGGCGCGCCCTCCAATCCGCCGATGCGCCCGGAGATCTGATTCGTGCCGATAAATGCCAGCCATAAGGCCGGTACCATCAACAAAAGCCCACCGGCGACCCCGCTTAATGTGGTGACGATGGGAGACATCAAGTTGCGGGCCGCCAGGAAACTGATCGGTACAGCCAAAATGATCCCAAAGAAAGTTGCCATTAACCCGAGCATGATGGTCTCGAGCATGCCCACCAGGGCCAGGTTCATCTCACGACTGAGATTGCCGGTAAAGACAACCGCACTTTCCTGGCGGACGATCAGGGTGTGGATTTGTGCTCCGGCAGCCGTATCCGGGATCACCGCGGAGGGAATGTTGAGGTTGGTGACAAAACTACCATCCGGACCGACCTGAATGGTGGTTTCACCCACACCCCGGGGCCGGAAGGGATTTCCGATCGGATTTTTCCATAATATTTCCACGGTGGATCCGGGCGCGAAATTGCCGCCGACAATGGTTAGTTCTGTCCCCAATTCGATACTGCCTGTCAGGGTACGCTCGGTCAATTCTCCACACGTGGGTGTCACGATGATATATGCTTCGTCTTCTTGGGGCTGGTTGGCAGGAGGTCCTTCAGCGCCTTCCGGACAAGGTGCTTGAATTTTGGCTGAAACTTCAACCGCTTGAGTTTCATATTCAAAGGCGGACTGCCAGGGCCAGACAATTCGCCGGAGAATAACCTGTGTATCCCTGTACTCGCGGACTGCTTTGGGCAGATCGATCTTCGTAATGTTCCAACCAAGCACGAAGATTAAGACGCAGGCGATGAGAACTGCCGGGATCATCGAAGGGACTGCTATGTCGGCGCCGATGCGGGCGGCGTCCGATGCCTGCCAGAACCAGAAAGCTGCCAGTGCCCCGGCGGCAAGTACACCGGTCGAGCCGAAGACCTGGCTAATATCGGATGCGCTGCCTGCTGCTGCGATTAACGAGTCGGCAACCAATAAAAGGGCCAGGACGTAGAAAATGCCCAGCCCCACCTGTGTCAAAGCTTGTCCCGATACGTCCTTGATAAAAAAGCGCCCCAGCAGGTAGCGCAGTGCAATTAAAAAGACCAAAAGCGCACCAGCCTGCAGCAGAAGCAGGATAAATACGCGGGTGCTCACCTCGTAGTCCGGAAACCGAGCTCGTTGCGCAATGGTCCAGATGCTGAGAAAACCGAGAACAATGACCGAGATGAGCAGGCTGATGCCGCGCGCCCACTGACCGGCGATCATTTGTCCTAAGCCGGGCAGGATAAACGATAACAGCCCGTGGATGAGTGATGGTCTCTTCTCTGTTGATTGGTAATCGGACATTGTAGTCGTTATTGATTTCGGTCGTTGAACTTATTCAGGCTCCCAGGCGTTCCGCTTCTTCCCCATATATTTCCCGGAAGCGTTCATCGCTCATTTGGCGGATATCCTCGCTGTCCCCTTCAAATACCAGGCGGCCTTCACGCAAGCCGATCACTTTGCTGGCGTAGCGTTGAACCAGGTCCAGGAAGTGTAGACTGCACAGGATAGTGACATTATCTTCCTGATTGATTTTTTCCAGGTAGCCCAGGATCGAGTGCGCCAGCACTGGATCCAGGCTGGCAACCGGTTCATCCGCCAGGATCATTTTGGGCTCCTGCATGAGCGCCCGGGCGATGCCCACGCGTTGTTGCTGGCCGCCGCTGAGCTGATCGGCCCGGTTCTGGGCTTTGTCAGGTATTCCCACCCGTGCAAGCGCTTGCACGGCGCGCTGGCGGTCAGCACGCCGGTAGCGGTTGACCAGGCTCCAGGCAGGAGGCGTGTAACCCAATCGCCCGGAGAGAACGTTGGTCATTACTGAAGAGCGTCTAACCAGGTTGAAGTGCTGGAAGATCATCCCGATCTCCCGCCGAATCATGCGCAGTTCGGCCTGGTTGGCCTGCGTGATATCCCTGCCGTTCCATAGGATCCGGCCTTCGGTGGGTTCTACCAATCGATTGATACAGCGTAGTAAGGTGGATTTTCCGGAACCGCTCAAACCAATGATGACTAAAAATTCCCCTTCTTCGACCGTGAAGTTAACATCACGCAATGCAACCGTGCCGTCCGGATAAATTTTTGTCAGGTGTTCAACTTGTAGCATCTTTGTATATGTAAGGGAAGGAGTTTTTCCCCTTCCCTTACAGGTTCCTACGTTCTAAATGAGTTTATGGGCTGGCGAGTTCTTCGATGTCGATTCCGGCGGCTTCAAGTTGCTGGCGGAAGCCATCGTAGAATTCGTCATCCGTCAGCTGCATACCGCTCCAGGAGTACACTGTGTTCAGGATCTCCAGGCCTTCCTCGGTCTCGGTCAGGCCCAGGAACACCTCCACGATCTGATCGCGTACATCCTCCGACACAGATGGGTGAAAGCTGATCGTGTCGTTGGGGATCGGAACTGACTCCGCAATGACTACGATCTGGTCCATAACATCCGGGAAGTCTTCCTCGACGTTGGTGCGGGCATCGACAAAAGTGGCGCCGGCCTCGCAGTCGCCATTGTAGACTGCGATGACGACAGCATCGTGACCGCCTGCGTCGATGATCTCAGCCAGGTCGGCTTCTGGGTCGAGTCCTTCGGCCTGCATGGTGATGCTGGGGATGATCCAACCGGAGGTAGAGGTCGGATCCGGGCGGCAAAAGGTTTTGCCCGCCAGGTCGGCGACGGATTCGATACCGCTCCCGGCCCGGGTGATGACCTGACCCTGGTAGAAGGTGGTACCGAAGCGTTCGGATGCCAGGGCAACCTCGGCGCAGCCGCGCTCCTTGGCGACAACGTAGTTGAAGGTGTTGAGAGCACCTATATGGGCTTCTTCGCTACACATGGCCTCTACAGCAGCGGTGAAGTCCGTGGTTACCAGGGGAGTTACGATCAATCCGGTTTCATCTTCGATTGCAGCGGCGATGTCATCCGCGCCGGACAGCACAGCCTCGGTGTCCTGAGAGGGAACCAGGACCCAGACGATCGGGTTCTCTTCGGTGCCGATGTCTTCCTCGGCATAGGCACCCGGCCCGATGTCATCATAGGTAACATCAAACTCTGGGCCGAACCACTTGGTGTTGATCTGCTGCAAGAACCCGTCGCACTTCATTTGCTCAATGACCGCATTGAAGGGTTCCACCAGGTCACTGCCCTGCGGGAAGATGAAACCGAGTTCGTCGCTCTTGATGGATGGACCGATCAGTTTTAACTCGCCAGTATTGGCGCCCTGGTATCCGAGGCCGGATACTTCATCGATGACCGTACCATCAGTGTCGCCATCCAAGACCGCTTGTACGACCTGACCGAAGGTGTCGAAGGCGATGATGCGATCCTCGCCGACAATTTCAGCAGCCGTGTTATAGTTGGTAGTGCCAACTTGCTCGCTGAGTATCAGCTCGGGATCGCTGGCAAACTCCTCGATGTTGGTGAAGCGATCCTCGTCAATGCGGACGAGCAAGCGCTGTTCAATGTTGATGTAGCCGTCTGAGAAGTCCACTTGTTCGGCGCGCTCCGGGGTGATGGTAATGCCATCGGCAGCCATGTCAAATTGGCCCTCGGCCACCGACTGGATCATGGTATCCCAGGCGAATTCCACCCACTCTGGAGTGCAATTCATGCGTCGGCAGGCTTCGTTGACAAAGTCGTAGTCCCAGCCATCAGCCTCGCCCGTATCCAGGCTCACGAAGTTGAATGGCAGGTAAGCATTCTCGATTGCGATGGATACTGTGCGTCCGCCCAGATCTGGCACCTCAAACTGATCGCAGGCGGTTGCCGCCGGTTCGGTCTCCGCTGGCGGTGGCGGCGGTTCGGTTTCAACCGGCGGAGGTTCTGTTTCAGGCGCTGCAGTCGGTGCCGCGGGCTGACAAGCAGCCAGCACCATGCTGGCGAATACGAGAATACTGATTATCGTATACAGCTTTTTCATAAGACGTTTCTCCTCCTAGGAAAGGTTTTGAAATGCAGTATTTAGAGAACATACTTGGGTATTGTTTCGTTTCACCTCCTCCAAGATGTAAAACTTAATCTGCGGTCGGACGAATTTTCATTCTCTTTCGGTCTTCAAACGCCTTTCCATGAACTTGACGCCCATGGATAGCACCAGAGTCATGCTCAGGTAAAGAAAGGCAACGGTATTATACGTTTGCGGAAAGAGGAAAGACGCCGCGGCATACTTCTTGCCAAGCTGGGTGATCTCATTCACGCCAATTGCTGAAACCAGTGAGGATTCCTTCAGCATCGCGATAAAGTCATTGCCCAAAGGAGGCATGACACGGCGGATTGCCTGCGGCAGGACGATCAGACGCATCGTCTTGAACCAGTTCAGGCCGAGCGCATGAGATGCCTCAATCTGTCCTCTTTCAATGGATTGTATGCCGGCTCGGAAGATCTCCGAAGAAAATGCACCGTAGCTAATTGCCAGTGCGATAATGCCCCGGGCGATGAAGTCGACATTGCGGATGCTGTAATTTGAAAGTGTGTTATCGGCAGCTAACATATTTATGCTTGCCAGCCAATCGCCCAAACCGTTAAGCCCTTCGATCGCCAGAGGCACCACCACGAATGCCACGTAAAAGATCTGGACAATGATGGGTATACCGCGGACGACCTGGACGTAGAAGAGGGCGACGTTCCTCACCAGGGTGTTTTTGGATAACTGTCCTAGAGCCGTGAGCAGGCCAAGGATGATTGAAAACACATAGGCTGTGAGTGTAACGAAAATCGTCAGCCGGATACCTTCGGCCAAGGTTGAGATGATCCTTTGATAGGTTTCGTTGGTGAGGAAATTGTACAGGAGAAAAATGCCGCCCAGAAAGATGAACAGCACCCACCAGGGAAAATCAGCGAGGCGGTTGGTCACGCGGGATTGGAGCGCGGGAACGGGTTTAAACGTCGTGCTGGAGGTTGAGGATGTAGTCATAATCGTTTATTCCCTTAAACGTTAAGTGGTGTAGGTCCCTGTTGTCGGATTGTTGCACACCACCTCTTGTATACATCAAACATCCGAAACCGTCTGGCGTATGGATAAATATTGGTTTCTACCGCCAATATATACCACTCATAGTGACAACGGGCTGACTGGAATATGTAAATGATAACCCGATTTAGGTGTGGATGCAAGTGATATCTGAAACTTCGGTTTGGTTATCTGCGCATCTAGTCATTCAATGAACCAAAATTGCCACGCTACAACTATTGCACGTATATGACCTACAGATTACAATGCCTGCAATATGGATCTTGAGGAAAAATACCAGGAAACGCTGGATTATCTATACCGTTTTGTTGATTACAGCTTGGTTCGAAATCTGCGATATTCGCCAGAAAAATTCGACCTGGACCGTATGTTCGACTTTGTGGAAGCTTTGGGCAACCCACAGGCGCACTACCCGGTTATTCATGTCGCGGGGACCAAGGGCAAAGGTTCGGTCTCAGCGTTATGCGCCAGCGCAGCACAAATTGCCGGTTACCGGGTCGGTTTGTACACCTCTCCGCACCTGGTCGATTTCAACGAACGTATGCAAGTCAATGGAAACCCGATTGGACACGCCGAACTGATTGAATTGGTTGACCGATCCAAGCCGATCATCGAAAGCATCGCCGAACTGACCACTTTTGAGATAACGACGGGCTTGGCCTTCCTGTATTTTAAACAACAGGCCGTCGATGCAGCCGTCATTGAGGTTGGTCTGGGCGGTCGCCTCGATCCGACGAACGTGGTTAAACCATCGGTAACTGTGATCACCTCAATTTCCTACGATCATACCAAGATCCTTGGAGAATCCCTGACGGAGATTGCCTCAGAAAAAGCGGGTATCGTCAAGGCCGGAATTCCTGTGGTTGTTGCCCCTCAAAATGACGAAGCCCGTTCAACGATTAAACGCATTGCTGAAGAATGCAGTGCTCCCGTTATCCAGGTAGGAGAGGATTATCTTTTTTCTCCGCTATCTCGATCGCTGCAAGGACAATCTTTTCTGGTATGGCCCGCCGCCGATCAAAGCCAGGTGAATGAATTCATTGAGTCAGGCGGCGAACAAGTGTGGGCAGGCAATCGATTTTTTATACCATTGTTGGGTTATCATCAAATTGAGAATGCAGCCACAGCCTACACGGCTCTGCGTACGGTGCGCGGGTTGGGCCTTGAGATCGACGATGCAGCCATTCGCCAGGGATTTGCCAATGTGAACTGGCCAGGCCGGTTTGAGGTCTTGCAGCACAGGCCTCCCGTAATCCTGGATTCCGCTCATAATCGCGATTCTGCGCTCAAGTTGCGCCTGGCGCTGGATGATTACTTTCCGGGTCGCCCCGTTATACTCGTTTTTGGCGCCTCTGAAGATAAGGATGTCCATGGTATGTTCGCAGAGCTCCTTCCGCGAGTTCAGCAGGTGGTTGCGACTAGATCTTTCCACCCCAGGGCTTTGGAACCCGAGATGATCGTTGACCTGGCTCACCAGTTCGGTACTCCGGTTAGAACGATCAACGCTGTTGAAGACGCGCTGGAAGAAGCCATTCGCCTCGCCGGTGAAGAGGCAATTGTCCTGGTTACGGGCAGTATTTTTGTGGTGGCGGGTGTGCGGGAGACCTGGTCTATCCGGCAAGCTTCCATGTGAATGACAAAGCGGCTAAAATATGGATAGGAATAAGTCTATGACATACGAAGATTGGTTTTTAAAAGATGATGAGGATGATTTCGGTGCGGCGCTTCATCGCCGCACTGAAGAGTTGTACAGCATACCGGATGCCCTGGTTGATGATGAGGGCTTCATTGAATGTCCTGTGCTGCCGCTCCGCGATATGGTTGTTTTCCCCCGTATGATCTCTCCGGTCTTTGTCGGGCGCGAGGCCTCGATACTGGCTGTCGAAGAAGCTCAGATGGAAGACGAAACAATGATCGCTCTGGCACAACACGATCCTGACCAGGACGAACCGGGGCCGGAAGATTTTTACACGATCGGCGTGGAGATAGCTGTAGGGCGCTTACTGAGTATGCCGGATGGCTCGAGTTCAGCGCTGGTTCAGGGGCGCCGGCGCGTGGAACTCGTTGAATTTACCCAAACCGAGCCTTTCCTTATAGCCCGCGCCAGGCGAATCTATGAAACCCAGGAGATCGATCGAGAAACGGACGCCACCATGCGAACAGCGCTGGAGCTTTTTCAGCGCTGTGTGCAATTGGACCGTAGCCTGCCGGAAGAGGCCTATTTATATGCGCTGAATCTGCAGGAACCCGGCTGGCTGGCCGATATGATCATCACGGCAATATCACCACCTCTTGAGGAGAAGCAGGAGCTCCTGGGCATCCTCGATCCTTTGGAGCGCCTTAAACGCCTGGTGACTCTACTCGCGCAGGAGGCGGATGTCCTTGAACTGGAAGATGAGATTCATACACGCGCCCAGGGAGAAGTGGACCGGAGCCAGCGCGAGTTTTATCTGCGGGAGCAGATGAAGGTCATCCAATCGGAGCTGGGCGAAGGTGATATTTGGACGCGCGAGATCCAGGAGCTGCGCAGTCGTATAGAGGGCGTCAGTCTCCCTGAGGAAGTGCAGCTGAGGGCGATCAAAGAAGTAGATCGTTTGAGCCAGATGCCGCCCATGTCCCCAGAGGTAGGCATTATCCGGACCTATATTGAGTGGATCCTGGACCTGCCTTGGACTGAGGCTACCGAAGACAACCTGGAGGTGCGCAACGCCAGCAAGGTTTTAGAGAAAAATCATTATGGCTTGCCGCGGGTGAAAGAGCGGATATTGGAGTATATCGCCGTCCGCAGTTTGAATCCCAAGCGGTCCCGCCAGCCGATCCTTTGTTTCGTGGGTGCTCCGGGAACCGGCAAGACATCGTTGGGGCAATCCATTGCGGATGCGCTTGGCAGAAAGTTCGTTCGTCTTTCTCTGGGCGGTGTGCACGATGAAGCCGAAATTCGCGGCCACCGCCGAACTTATATTGGAGCGCTGCCCGGTCGCATCTTGCAGACTATGCGCCGGGCTGGTTCCATCAATCCGCTATTCATGTTGGATGAGGTTGACAAACTGGGACAGGATTTTCGTGGTGACCCGGCCTCGGCTTTGCTCGAGGTGCTGGATCCGGAGCAAAATCATGCCTTCTCAGATCATTATTTGGAATTGCCGTACGATCTTTCCACTGTGCTTTTCATCACCACCGCGAATACCACGGGAACGATCCCTCCCGCCTTGCTCGATCGCATGGAGGTGATCGAGTTTCCGGGCTACATCGAAGAAGAGAAGCTGGCCATCGCGCGGCGCTTCCTCATCCCTCGCCAGCTAGAAGAGAATGGAATCGAGAAGGACGAGGTGCGGATTTCTAGCCAGGCTCTGACGCGCATCATCCGAGAGTATACCTATGAGGCGGGAGTGCGCAACCTGGAGCGTGAAATCGGAAGGGTGTGCCGCAAGCTCGCCCGCTCAAAGGCAGAGAAGAAACGGTTCCCCAGCCAAATCGGGTCTTCGTCTGTTGAACGTTTCCTGGGTCCGCCACAATTCTTCTCTCTAGAGGCCGAAGGTCAGGATGAGATCGGCGTCGCTACAGCAATCGCCTGGACGGAGAACGGTGGGGAAATCATGCCGGTGGAGGTGCTGCTCACAGAAGGCAAGGGCAATTTGCAGATCACTGGCCAGATCGGAAACGTAATGCAGGAATCGGCGCAGGCCGCCCTTTCCTATCTTAAATCGCGTTCCCGCCAGCTGGATCTCGATCCAGAGTTATACGACAATGTCGATATCCACATCCACATTCCGGAAGGTGCCATTCCAAAGGATGGTCCCAGCGCGGGGATCACCATCGCTACCGCGTTGATCTCGGCGTTCACCGGACGGGAGGTTTTCAAAGACGTGGGCATGACCGGTGAGATCACCTTGCGTGGGCGCATACTGCCGGTTGGCGGTGTCAGAGAGAAGGTTCTCGCAGCTCACCGGGTCGGACTCAAGACCATTCTTCTCCCGCAGCGCAACAAAAAAGATCTGGCGGAGATATCCAAACGGGCCAGGTCCGAGCTACGCATTATCCCCGTCGATCACATGGACCAGGTTATCGAAGTGGCGCTTAAACCACCACGACCAAAACAACCACGGGCAAAACGAACCACCTCTCCGTCGGCAAAATCTACGGGCAAATCGCCGCCCATTCAACCGGGAGCATGACCGCTGCGACTAGCACGCATGATATCGACCATCTCTTAGCCACAGGAATGGGGCCAGAATTGCAGTGGTTTCCTGAGGATGTGCCCCTTTCCAAGTTGGCTGCTACTCTGGTGTGCATGGCAAATTCATCCGGCGGTAT
>Ga0209109_10002000_pt1 | contig 11185 bp, 8 predicted proteins | sample Rifsed10ft2_FD_184004 | JGI IMG/M metagenome (GOLD analysis project Ga0209109, IMG submission 184004) | Soil microbial communities from Rifle, Colorado, USA - sediment 10ft 2 (version 2) | ecosystem: Environmental > Terrestrial > Deep subsurface > Rock core/Sediment | place: Rifle, Colorado... | reverse complement strand
GAGCCGAGCGCGCTGGCGCAGCGCGTCGAGTGTCGGTGGCGCGGCCAGACGCTGCCCGTTGCGCATGACCGGCGCGAGCAACGGCTCCCCGGCCTGAGGATCGCCGACGACGGTCAGCACGTCGCGGGCCAACCTGCCGCTTGCATCGTAATGGCGATACACCTGTTTGCCGCCGGGCCACGTCGCCTTACCTGCGGAGCGTTTGCGTCGCGCGATGCGCGCGTACTCCTCGAGCTTGTATGCGCAATCGAGCGCCGGCGCGTCGGTCGAAACATCGAGGCTCGTGCCGATCCCGAAACCGTCGATCGGCGCGCCGCCGTCGAGCAACGCTTTGATCTTGAGCTCGTCGATTCCGCCGCTTGCGAAGATTCCGATACGCGCTTGTCCGCCGGCATCGAAAATGCGGCGGACCTCGGCCGACAAGGCCCCGAGATCGCCGCTGTCGAGTCGCACGGAACGGATATCGACGCCTTGGGCGGCGAGGCGGCGCGCCAGCTCGACGACGCGCTCGGCACCCGTCGCCGTGTCGTAGGTGTCGATGAGCAGCACGACCGGGCCGCGATGAGAACGCGCGAAGTGCTCGAAAGCCGCCGTCTCGGAATCGTGCGCTTCGATGAAGGAATGGGCCATCGTGCCGAAGACGGGGATGCCGAAGACTTGGTTGGCGAAAACCGTCGCGGTTCCATCGAAACCGGCGATGTAGCTCGCGCGCGCAGCCAACACGGCCGCCTCGGCGCCATGCGCTCGCCGCATCCCGAAATCGACGAGCTGCTTCCCGGGCGCGGCGAGCACGCAGCGCGCCGCCTTGGAGGCAATGAGTGTCTGAAAATGGAGAAGGTTGATGAGCCGGCTCTCGACGAGCTGCGCTTCGGGAAGTTGCGCCGTGACGCGCATGAGAGGCTCGTCGCCGAAGACCAGGGTGCCTTCGGGCACCGCCTCCACGTCGCCCGTGAAGCGCAGCTCGCGCAGAGAATCGAGGAATTCGCCGCCGAATATGCCCGTCGCCCGCAAGGTTGCGATGTCGGGAGCCGAAAAGCGCAGCCCCTCGAGATAGTCGAGAGCCTGCTCGAGACCGGCGGCGACCAGGAAGTTGCGCTCCGGCGGCAGGCGGCGCACGAAGAACTCGAAGACGGCCGTGTCGTTCATGCGGCCGTCGAAATAGGCTTGCAGCATCGTAAACTGATACAAATCGCACATGAGTGCGCTGTTGTGCCAATTCAACGGAAACTCCGGCATAGCGACGCCTCCCCTGTTGCGCGCATAGCGTACCGGAAGAGTGAGCGCCTATGAGAATCTTTGCCCTGCAATCGAGCCTTCCGTTCGGTACCGCAGTTGCGAGCTCGCTCAGGGCCGCTCTCGCGTCGCACGAAGAACGCGATTTCGAGGACGGCGAGTTCAAGGTGCGCACGCTCGAGAGCGTACGCGGCGAGCAGGTATTCATTTGTCAATCGCTTCACGGCGACCCCGTGCAGAGCGCGAACGACAAGTTCTGCCGTTTGTTGTTTTTCATAGGTTCGCTCAAGGACGCCGCGGCCGCCGAAGTCACCGCGATCGTCCCTTATCTTGCCTATTCGCGTAAGGACCGGCGCACGAAAGCGCGCGATCCCGTGACGACGCGCTACGTCGCGGCTCTGTTCGAGGCCGTGGGTCTCGACACCATCGTAACGATGGACGTGCATAACGTTGCGGCGTTCGAGAACGCATTCCGGTGTCGGAAAGAGCATCTCGAGGCCGCGCCCCTCATGGTTGCGCATTTCAACGCGCGCATAGCGGCCAAAAAGCGCGTCGTCGTGCTGTCGCCCGATGCGGGCGGCGTGAAACGCGCCAAGGCGTTTGCGGAATTGCTTGCGAGCTCGGCGCGGCGCACCGTCGAGCTTGCGTTCATGGAGAAGTATCGCAGCGAAGGGCGCGTGAGCGGCTCGGCGTTCGCGGGCGACGTGCGCGATGCGGCGGTGATCATCGTCGACGATCTCGCGAGCACCGGCACGACGATTGCGCGCGCGGCGCGGGCGAGCCGCGAGCGTGGTGCGACGGAAGTGCACGCTGCGGTGACGCATGGAGTTTTTACGGCGGACGCGGCTACAAGTCTCGGCGGCGCGGACATCGACTCCATTGTCGCGACCGACACAATCGGCGACGTGCGGGCGCGCTGTCCCGCGCTCGGCGCGAGGCTCGTCGTCCTCGAAACCGCCTCCCTTTTCGGCGCCGCCGTGCGTCGCATCGCGCGCATGCCGTCTTTGTCTTTGTAGGAGCGAGCTTCGCTCGCGATCTTGAAAAAGAAAAAGGTCGCGAGCGAAGCTCGCTCCTACAGTGTACACGCGATGGCGGCGAGCGCCGCTTCGAGATACGTCTTCGCACGCTCGCGCCAGTGGTGTCGCAGCGGCTCGGACAAAGGCTCGCCGAGATGCCAAGCGCAGAGTAGCGCGCGCACGAGCGCGCGGCGAACGTAGTAGAAGTCGAACAGGCGCTGCGGCACAGGGTCGTCGCAAAGCTCGCGGTAAATTGCGACGACTTCGCGGGCCAAATCGGCTCTTCCGAGCTGTGTGCATTCGAGCGCGAGGAAGGCGATTTCCTCCGCAGTGTCGAGCAGACGGAGCTCGGCCGAAAATTCCAAGCAATCGATGACTTGCGGCTCGTCGCCGAGCAGGATGTGCTCGGGGCGCAGGTCCCCATGCGCATCAACGACGCGGCCGCGGGTGCAGCGCGCCTCGAACGCTGCGGCTCCCGTGCGCAACGAGGCGAGCTCTGCGGCGACGACGCTTTCGATGCGGCCGGCACCGAGCAAGGACCGGTACGTGAGCAACTGCTCGCCCTGCGCTCGTATGTGCCGCTCGAGATGCAGCCGATACTGCGCACCGTCCCAAGGCGCGCGGGACGTGCGCGAATAGAAGGCGGCAAGTTTCGCAATGAGCTTGCGCAGCTCGTCGCTACCCACGGGGCCGGCTGCCGCACGTGCGTCGAGCATGCGCTCGCGCGGCAAGCGATGCATCTTGACGAGCCAATCGACGACCGGCCCGCGGTCCTGGGTCTCGAGGACCAAGCCGGAATCCGCCATGCTGAGCGGGACGACGTCGATATAGATCGCCGCAGCTAGCCGCCGGTTGAGCTTAAGCTCGTAGTCACAGTTGGCGCGCCGCAAATCCACGGTGGTGAAGTCGATCTCGTGAAACCGGATGGGCTTTTTGAGCTTGTAGACGAGCGGCCCGGCGAGGAAGAGACAAGCGAAGTGGGTCTCGATGAGCTCAACGTCGTCCGGTCGGTGCGGATACGAATCGGCGCACCGCAGGAATTCGAGTTTCGTCGCCAGCGTGACTTCAGGATGCGGCACGGCGTGATCGTCGGTAGCGAAGATACTCAATCATATACGTACGAGCCGCATTTGCATCGCAGGAACGGCGCCGCATACTGCGGTCGTGCAAATATTCAGAGATCGTCGCGATGCCGGTCACCAGCTCGGCGAATGGTTTCTGCGTCAACCCCCGACAGGTGACGTGATCGTATTGGGATTGCCGCGCGGCGGCGTGCCCGTCGCGTACGAGTTGGCACAAGCCCTGAACGCACCGCTCGACGTGTTTCTCGTGCGCAAGCTCGGTGCACCGTTCAATCCGGAGTTCGCGGTGGGCGCGATAGCCGCCGGCGGCGTGGTCGTTTACAACGACGAAGCGCTCGCCGGGCTTGCGCTCGACGAGCGCGACCTCGAGCCGATCATTGCGCGGGAGCGGGCGGAGCTTGCGCGGCGGGACCGCGCTTACCGGGCCGAGCGTCCACCGCTCGTGCTCGACGGCAAGATCGCGATTCTCGTCGACGACGGCATTGCGACGGGCTCGACGATGCGCGCCGCCGTCGCGGCGGTCAAAGCGCTGCGGGCGCAACGCATCATCGTTGCGGCGCCGACGGCTTCCCGGGAGGCCGTAGCCGAGCTCGAGCGCAGCGCGGATTTGGTCGCCGTCCTTTCGGTGCCGGAGCCGTATATCGCCGTCGGCAGGTGGTACGAGCACTTCCCACAGATCGATGATCGCGAGGTGGTGGAGCTCTTGGCGGCGCACAGGCGACAACGCGAGCGGCAACTTCCCGAGCAACGGCGCGAGACTGGCCGACCCGGAGAATAGCAGCGCTCAGGCGCGGCCGGCGCCGAGCTGGCGATGAATCGCCTTGAGCAACTCGTCTCCATGCAACGGCTTCGTCAGCAACTGGGCGTTCGACACACCGTGCTCGGCGACGGCTCGTGCCGTATCGCCGGTGACGAGCACGACGGGTATTTCCGCGTGCAGTGCGTGGCGCACAGCTGCGACGACGGAGGCGCCCGTCTCGCCGCCGCGCAAGTGATGGTCGCTGACGATGACGTCGGGCGCGCGGGCGGCGGCGCTCGCGAGCGCCTCCTGCACCGAGGTCGCGACAGCGACGTCGAAGCCTTCGATCTCGAGCAGCAGGCTCGTCGCGTGCGCGACGGCGGGCTCATCATCGATGACGAGCACGTGTTTGCCGCGCGGCGCGGCAGTCACGGGGGGTTGGGAGCTGCGTTTCGCGGGCATTCGGCCGGCAGGCACTGATACCGTGAATTGGGATCCCCGGCGGGGAACCGATTTCACATCGAGGGTGAAGCCCAAGAGCCGTGCGAGCCGCTTGACGATCGACAAGCCGAGACCGAGTCCCTCGGGCCGGCGTGTGCCGCGATCGACCTGGTAGAACTCGTCGAAAATGCGGTCGAGGTCCGGCGCGGCAATTCCGACGCCCGTGTCCGCGACCTCGAGGTCGATCCTGTCTGCATTGCGCCGACCGCGCACGACGACGCGGCCCTCGTGCGTATAACGGAGAGCGTTCGCGACGAGGTTCATCAATAGCTGCTCGAGAAGGCCCCGGTCGGTGTAGGCGGCATGGCCCGAGTCTTCGATAATGAGCTCGAGGCCGCGCTCGCGGGCCTGGTCTTCGAAATCTGAACGCAGCGAACCGAGCACCTCGTCGATCGCGAAGTGGGTGATCTCTGGCACCACAACGCCCGCGTCGAGCTTGCTGATATCGAGCAACGAGTTCAACAAACCCGACATCGAGTCGAGCGCGCGCTGTTGGCGCTCGACGATCGTTCTGAGCAAGGAACCGTCGGTCGTGTTTCGCCGCGCAGCGCCGGTGAGGAGATTCAAAGCCTGTAGGGGTTGGCGCAGATCGTGGCTGGCCGCGGCGAGGAAGCGGCTCTTGGCGCGATTCGCCTCGGCGAGCTGGCGCTTCGCCTGTTCTTGGCTCGTCACGTCGCGAATCGCGCTGATGACGAGCAAGCCTTGCCTCGTCATGATCGGGCTCAGACTGATTTCGACGGGAAACTCGTGACCGTCCTTGTGCAAGCCATAGAGCTCGAGGCCGGCGCCCATGGGGCGCACCACGGGTCGCGCGAAGAACCGGTCGCGGTGCGCAGGGTGCTGACCACGAAAGCGCGGCGGCAACAAGCACTCGACGTTGCGGCCGACGAGGTCGGCGGGCTCGTAACCGAAGGTCTCGCGGACCTGCGCGTTGGCAAACGCAATGATGCCGTCCGCCGCCACGACGACCGTGGGATCGGGGGCGGCGTCCAGGAGATTGCGCGCGCGTTCGCCTGATAGGTCCATTCTTTCGCCCGATGGATAGTTCGAGGGAACCGCCGTGAGAAAGGATTGTACGGCTAATAATCCCTTTGTGGAATCGAGCCCTGCGGCGCGTGCGTGATGGCATGCAACCATTTGTCGATCGCCGCGAAGCAGGTCGTAAGCGTACGCTAACCCAGCGTCAGCGCTGCGGTCAGCGCGGCCGCGATCAGCGCGACGGCAAGCGTTACCGTCGCCGTGCGCAGCATCGGAACGCCTCCCAAAGCCGCCGCCAAAGCGGCTTTGGATGCGGTATTGACGAGGAGCGCGATGACGATTCCCCGTTGCGCCGTCGCTTCCTCGATCGTACGCCCGGCGCCGCGCGCCAGCAGGACGCTGATCGCGTCGACGTCGACGAGGCCGGCGACGGCCGCCGCCGCATAGATACCCGCGTCGCCGAGGTGCTCCTGCAATGCAGCAGCCGCAATGAACAATACCGAGAGCAGTGCGCCGAATGTGAGCGCCGTGCGCAGCTCGAGCGGATTCGAGAGCTTGATGTCGGTTTCAGCGTGCGTGCGGCGTTTCCTGAGCAGGACACGAGCCAACGGCACGAGCGGAACGATCGCGAGGACGAGGAAAGTCGGCCACAGGCCGGCAAGTAGACCCGCATTGAGCACGGCGATCGCCGCAGCGATCCGCGGGACCATCGTCGCCGCCGCGAGCGCGATGCAGGCGCCGAACAGCCAAGCGTGGTCGGCCACCGCGAGCGAGCGTCGGGCGTAGGCGACCGTCACGGCCGTCGACGAGCTCAACCCGCCGAATAACGCCGTCAGCGCGAGACCGAGGTGCGGCCCCAGCATGCGCGCGGCGAAGTAGCCGACATACGACAAACCGGCGATCAGCAGTACGAGCATACCGATGATCCGCGGGTTCACGGCCTGCCAAGGCCCGAGATCGCGCGCCGGCAGCAGCGGCACGAGCACTGCCGCGATGAGCAAGAGCTGCAAGGTTGCGACGAGCTCGTGACGTTCGAGACTTTCGACGACGCGATGAACCTCGGTTTTGAACCCGAGAAGCAGCGCCATGACGATGGCGCCTGCCGCCGCTTCGAACGGATATCCGAGAGCTGCGGTCGCACCGAGCACGTAGGTCGCAAGCAGCGCAAGCTCCGTGGTCAGCCCGAAGTCATGCGTCGCCCGCACGTTCTGCAAATACCCGGCAACGATTAGAGCGCCGAGCGCGATGAGCCCCGCAGCCAACGGAACGGCCGGATTCGACGGCGCGAGCGCGGCGGTCACGCCGCCGAAGAGACTCGCCAACGCGAACGTGCGAACGCCGGCCAGGCGTATGCCCGCGTGCTCGTCGCGGGTTTTCCAGCCGCGCTCGACGCCGACGATGATGCCGACGGCGAGCGCGACGGCCAGACGGTGCAGCAGTGCTTGATCCATGCGGTACGGCAGTTCGTGCTGCGCACCATTGTGCGGGCGTGCGCGCGTGCGCACAATGAATCCGTCGGACACCGAGCCCGACGTAGGAGAGTCGAAACCTAAGCCGCTTTCACCGCAATCTTCGTGACCTTTTGCTGTGCTTCCTTGGTTTTCGGCAACTCGATCGTAAGGACGCCCTTCTTGAACCGGGCTTCGATACGCGCGGCGTCGACGTCGGTCGGGATTTCGAGCACGCGACGGAACGAGCCGAAAGCCCGCTCGCGACGATAGGAATCCTTCTCCTTCTCTTCTTTCTCCGCCTTCTTCTCGCCGCTGATCGTCAAGGTGCGCTCCGTGAGCGACACCGCGACATCTTTCTCGTCGAGACCCGGCAACTCGATCGACACATGGAAGGCTTGGTCGTCTTCGGTGACGTCGAGACGCGGAACGACCTCTTTGCGGCTCCAAAGCTCAGGCAGCAGCGTGCTGCTCGGGCTCTCGCCCCACAGGTCCTCGAACGCGCGGTCGAGATTGCGATGCAGGGAATCCATTTCGCGCCGGAACGCCGCAAACGTTCGGTCTTCGGGCTCAAATTGACGCAAGCCGCCCCAACGCCAAGGTATCAAATCGCTACGAGCCATATTGGTGTCCTCCTTGTGGTGTTGTTTTCTACCGCGGAGTCATGCTCGCACGTGCGGGCGCCTTGGACGATACGTAAAACTACTGAGGGTTATTGCGTGTAGGAGCGGCGTCCCGCCGCGATTCCTAAGTAGGAGCGAGCTTCGCTCGCGATTCTTCCAAATTCGCGAGCGAAGCTCGCTCCTACCCGTGCTGGGCGATTAACGAAGCGACGGCGGCCTCTAAAGCGTCGGCGATGCGCTCCGCGTCGCTGGCGCCGCGGCCCGCGGCCAGGAGCTCGGCGCGGCGCATGGGACGGCCGAATACCACTTTCACGGCGCCGCCGGCGAGCGGGAAACGCCGGTCGCGCGGCCACGCTTCGAATGCGCCGATTACGGCCGCCGGTACGGCACCCACGTCGTCATCGTCGAGCATGAGGCCGACGCCGGCCTGAAAGCGCTGGAGCTTTCCGTCGAGCGAGCGGCGCCCCTCGGGAAACCAGACGAGAATTCGGCGTTGCTCGAGCACGGACCGACCGAGCGCGAGCGCGCTGCTTGGATCGCGATCCGGCTCGACAGGAAACACCCGCGTCGACCGGCTCACGAACCGCATCAGGGGCCCTCCGTACATTTTGCCGGCCCAACCCGCCCAATGGACGTTTGGCAAATAGTCGCGCGGCAAAGCGGCGGCGATGGCGAGCGGGTCGAGGTAGCTCACGTGGTTCGGTGCGATCACGAACGATGCATCGGGCGGCGGCAGAGTCTCGACGCCTATGGTTTCGAACCGGAACCTCGAGCGCACGAACAGGCGGTTCACGGCGAACAACAGCGCACCGGCGGCGCGCCACCACGCATTCGGCGGCTTGATCGCCGGCAGCTCACGGGCGGAGCGCGGACCGGGAGCGGGCGCGGTCTGCACTTCGCGAAGCAGATCGCGCACGGTCACGATGCGGCTCACGGCGTCACCGTCGAGCGAGACGTTGAATTCGCGCTCGAGCTCGAGCGTCAAGGTGACCCATTCGATCGAATCGATATTGAGATCGAGTTGCGGGCTTGTGTCGAGCGTGAGCGGGCGGTCGGCATAGCGCGCCGTAAGCCATGACCAGACTTTTGCCACAGGCTCGCTCTCGAGCAGCGCGCGATCCTCGTCCGAGAGGGTCGCCGCTTGCGGCGCGACTTCGCGTGTCGTCGCTTGCGTATACGCTTCGGCGAGCTGGTGGCGCTTGAGCTTACCGAGCGGCGTGCGCGGCAAAGGAACGCGCGTAATGCGGTAGTCGCTGAGCCGCTGGTAGGGCGGCAAGCGCAACGATACGGCGGCGATCTCCTCTTTGATCAGCTCTTCGGCGCGGTGCGCGCCGCGCTCGCGAATCGCATGGTCGTCGGGCACGACGAGCGCGTGCAGCCGCCCATCGCGGTCGAGGACGGCGATCTCCGCGATCAGCGCGGACTCGGCAAATTCGTCTTCGACCTCGTCGGGAAAAACGTTCTTGCCGTCCGGCAGCACGATGACTTCTTTGCTGCGCCCGGCAATGTGCAGGTACCCGCGCTTGTCGATCCAGCCGAGATCTCCGGTCTTGAACCATCCGTCCTCCGTGAAGGCTCTGCGTGTCTCGTCGGGATTTTTCCAATAGCCCGAAAACACGTTCGGCCCTCGGGCCATGATCTCGCCGTGCTCGAAATCCGGGTGCGCGAAGCTCTTGAGCTCGACGCCCGGGAGCGCCATGCCCTCGGTACCGAGCTTATGCCGTTTGTGCTGATTGAAAGTCAGCACCGGAGACGTCTCGGTCAGCCCGTAACCCGTGAGCACTGTCCAGCCGAGCCCCTCGAGGTTGCGGGCGAGCTTGCCGTCGAGCTGCGCGCCGCCGCAACCCAGCGTGCGGAGCTGCGCGCCGACCTTATCGTGGAGCGGCTTGAACAAGAGCTTGCCGACCTTGATCCCCGTTGCGCGCCGCAGACCGCGGCTCAACGCGAGCAGCAGCCGGAACAGGCGCTCCGCGCGCTTGCCCCGGCTCTTTACGCCACGCTCGACACCTTCCCAAATGGCCGTGCAAAGCCGCGGCACGGCGATGAGTGCCGTTGCCCCCGCTTCGGTGGCTGCGCGCGTGATTTCGGGGCCCGAGATACCGGACGGCAACACCACGCGCGCGCCCGTGGCGAGCACGGTCAAGAGGCCCACCGTGAACGGGTAGACGTGATGAAACGGCAGCGGTACCAGCACGACGTCGGCTGCCTCGATGAGCTTGGCGTCGCGTAAGGCCGAGACGTTCGCGGCGAGATTGCCATGCGTCAACGGAACGGCCTTCGGCACGCCCGTCGTGCCCGACGTGTAGAGCAATGACGCGACGCGCGCCGCGTCGGGTGGCGGCCCACGGCGCGAAGAAGGCTTGAGGCTTCGCCACGAGCGCGCATCGGACTCGTCGCCGTCGAGCAGCAGGCACGGGATCTGGGCGCCGTCGACCGCCCGCTCGAGCGCGGCAGCATGGGCGGCGACCGTGAAGGCAAGCTTCGCGCCGCTGTGCTTGAGAACCGCGACTGCGCGCTCGACGGTCGACTGGTGATCGAGTGGGACGGCTGTCGCGCCGCAGCCCACGATACCGAAGTAAGCGGCCACCCATGCTGCGCTGTTCGGCGCCCACAAGAGCACCATGTCGCCGGCGCCGAGGCCCCGCTCGAGCAGTCCGCTCGCGACGCGACGGCTCTCGTCGTGCAAGACACCATAATCCTGGGTGGCGCTGCCGTGCGCGCCGAAAGCCACGACGGCCGGATTGCCGCGCCGCGCCGCGAAGGATTCCACGAGTTGATCTAAGGCCCCAAGCCGCGGCGTCGCTGTCATTGAGCGGCCAGTATACGTAGAAATGGGCAGGGCGCGGCGCGCCCTGCTCGGTCGGTGCGCGACCTGAGTACGCTCGCCTACAATGCGCAAGAGTAAAGATCTGGGGATGCCAGCCATGACGCGGCGGGCGCGCAAACGCGCCGATGAGACGAGTCACGCTCGGTCGGCGCATGTGGCGGCGGAAAACCGCGGTCCGGCGCGCGACGCCCCGAACAGCGGTGGTCCTGTGCCGGCGCGGCTCGGCGCCGTCGCCGCATGCTTCTTCCTGTCGGGCTTCGCCGCTCTTATCTATCAGACGGCGTGGCTCAGGCAGCTCTCGCTCGTCTTCGGCACGAGCGAGCTCGCCGTCGCGGCCGTGCTCAGCGCCTACATGGCCGGTCTCGCGGCCGGGGCCGCGGCAGCCGCGCGTTTCGGGATGCGCGTGCGCCGCCCCGTGCTGGCTTACGGCCTGCTCGAGGCCGGTATCGCAGTCTCCGCGCTCGCCGTGCCTCTGTTGCTTGCGGGCGCCGAGGGCGCCTACGCATGGGTCCTCGGCGGTCGGGCCGAGCCGCCCGACGCGGGGATGATCGGCCAGCCGGTGGCGGCCTCGAGCTCGTGCGGCTCCAGCTCAGCGAGGTCGAGAGGGGTGTGACTCATGCTATGTCTCGCGTTTTCTTAGAGATGCGAGCATTCAATTGTACGCCGGTAGCTCGGTGGCTGGGTAGCTGGGGAAGTCGGGCACGCAGGCCAGGCGCCCCCGCCACTCGGCCACCGAGC
>Ga0209109_10001999_pt1 | contig 11187 bp, 12 predicted proteins | sample Rifsed10ft2_FD_184004 | JGI IMG/M metagenome (GOLD analysis project Ga0209109, IMG submission 184004) | Soil microbial communities from Rifle, Colorado, USA - sediment 10ft 2 (version 2) | ecosystem: Environmental > Terrestrial > Deep subsurface > Rock core/Sediment | place: Rifle, Colorado... | reverse complement strand
ATCAGGTCCAGGATGTCGTCCATGCGCTGGATCAGCTTGTTGATCTGGTCGCGGTCGAAGGGCGTGACGAAGGTGTTGTGCATCAACTCGACGGTCTGGTGCGTGACCTTGTCGGCCGCCTTCTCGAATGACTGGATCTTCGCGACATAGGCGTCGCGCCGGCCGTTGTCGGAGTAGTCGGCCAGCATCTCGACCAGGGCGCTCGCGCCCTGGACGACGAGCGAGGCGTGTTCATTGAACAGGGTGAAAAATTGCCGCTCGCGCGGCATCAGCACGGACAACAGGCGCATATGAATCCCCTCGTTGTCGTTCTCAGGCCGCCGCATTGTACGCACGGCGACGTGGTTCCGCAGTGCGGCGGGCAGGTCCGGGTGAGGGGCTCCTGCAGTCGTCTGGCGCCACGCTGCCGCGGTTTAGTAAGCTGCTGTTCTACGGGTCATTTATTGGCTTGACGGAACCCAGGGGATTGGTCTTACAGGGCGACCATGGAACAGTCCGGCTGGGGGTGGCGGCCGGCACCGCGGCGTGACGCAACATGAAAATGTCGAGAGCCCTATGTGTATCTTGTCGCTGACGTTCCTGGTGTCGCGTGCATCGTGACCGCCGTGGCATATTTGGGCGTGGTCTGGTCTCTGGGAAGATTCGGTCGGCATCCGTGTCTAGAACTCCGGAATTGAACATGAAATATTCGTTGATCGTCGTGTGGTCGCTATTGGCAGCTGTGTGCCTGTTGATGTCGGCACACCCGGCGCAGGCTGCCGACAGCGACGCTGAAACCGCCCGCCTGATCGCTGAACTCAGCCTGAAGGAGTCGGCGCGACCGCTCTCCGGGCTGCCGGGCTGGCGCGCGCCGACGCGCATCATCCTGCGTACCGACAAGCCGGAGCGGCTTGCCTGGTTCCAGGCCGCCGTGCCCGGCGTAGAGCTCGTTGAGGCAGGGAACCCGGAGGAAGCCGCCGCCCTCGCTCACGATGCGGATGCCGTGATCGGTTTTTGCACGCCGGCGATCCTGGAAGCGGGCAAGCAAATCCGGTGGATCCAGCTGCTCTCGGCAGGCGTGGAGCGCTGCGTCGCATTGCCGGGTTTTGCTGCGCGCGGCATCGTGCTGACCAACATGCAAAAGATCGCGGGTCCGGTGATGTCCGAGCATGTGCTCGCGTTCATGCTGGGTCTTGCGCGCGGATTCGCAAGCTATGTGCCGCTGCAGGCGCATGGACGCTGGGCGCCGGATGCCGTCGGCGACGACCGCATGTGGTCGCTGGACGGCCGCACGCTTCTGGTCGTCGGCCTCGGCGGCATCGGCACCGAGGTCGCGCGCCGTGCGCAGGCGCTCGGCATGACGGTCATCGCGATACGCAACAGTAGCCGCGAGGGGCCGCCATTCGTCAGCGAGGTGGGCTTGAGCGGGCAGTTGCACGCCTTCGCAGGCCGCGCTGACGTCGTTGTCAATACGCTGCCGTTGACACCGGAAACCCGGAGCATCTACGACAAGGGATTCTTCGATGCGGTGCAGCGCGGCGCGCTCTTCATCAATGTGGGGCGCGGCGCGAGCGTCGTGACGGGCGACCTGGTCGCGGCGCTCGCGGATGGCCGCGTGGGCGGCGCAGGGCTTGACGTGACCGACCCGGAGCCGCTGCCTGCGGACCACCCGTTGTGGCGGGCGCCGAACGTGCTGATAACGCCGCACGTCTCGGCGAACGCAGACCTGGGCGAGGAACCGCGCTGGCTCATTGTCCGCGAGAATCTCCGGCGCTTCGTCGCCGGTGGACGCCTGCTGTCGGAAGTCGACCTGCAGCGGGGCTACTGACGCAGACAATGTCGCACCGCACACTGACGCTGGACGAACGCCTCTACGGCTATCTGCTGCGTCATTCACTGCGCGAGCCAGCCGCGCTCATGGATCTGCGTGCCGAAACAGCCGCGCACCTGCGGGCCACCATGCAGATCGCGCCCGAGCAGGGGCAGTTCATGCAAATGCTGGTGCGCCTGATCGGTGCGCGACGAACCATTGAGGTCGGAGTATTCACGGGTTACTCGAGTCTTGCGGTCGCGCTCGCTCTGCCGCCTGATGGGCGCGTACTGGCCTGCGACATCAGTGAGGAGTACACGGCGATTGCGCGCAGGCACTGGCAGATAGCCGGTGTCGTGCACAAGATTGAACTCGTGCTTGCGCCGGCCCTCGACACGCTCGATGCGCGTCTGGCGGCCGGTGAGTCCGGCCGCTATGACTTCGCATTCATCGACGCCGATAAGACGGAGTACCACGCCTATTACGAACGACTGATCCAGCTGATCCGGCCGGGCGGCCTGATTGCGGTGGACAACACCCTGTGGGGCGGTGCGGTCGCCGATCCTGCTGATCAGGACACGGATACCGTGGCCATACGCGCATTCAACGAGCACCTGCTGGCTGATCAGCGCATCGACCTGTCGCTCGTGCCGATTGGCGATGGCCTGACGCTTGCGCGCCGGCGGGATTGAGGCCGCTTCCGTCCAGTGATGACACGAGTATGATCGGGCAAGGCATGCCAGAGGGGGAACGCGTCATGAACCGCTTTCGTCTCGCCCCATGGATCGCCTTGATCGCACTGGCCGGCTTCGTCGGCTGCGAGCGTGCCAAGGCGCCGGAGTCCTTTCCACAGGCCGCCGCCGACGGCTGGGTCGCCGCGTTCAACAGCGGCGATTCCGCTGGGCTCGCCTTGATGTACGGCCCGGACGCGGAAATCCTGCCACCCGACCAGCCGATCGTCACCGGCCACGACGGGATCGAGCAGTTCTGGAAGACCTTCAATCCCGGTCAGGTGCGCCTGGAGATTTCCGAAGTGGAGTCGATGAAACTCGGCGACTACTGGTTCCGTGAAGGCTCCTACAGCGCGCTGTTTCCGGCCGAGGGCGAGCCTCGCGTCGGCAAGTTCATCGAGCTGTGGACGAAAGTCAACAGCGCTTGGCTCCTCCATCGCCACATATGGAGCCCGAACGCACCGCCACCAGCGGAAATGCCGGCGGCCTAGGGGTTTCGGGATGATCAGGATGGCGCCGATATTCGTTCTGATGCTTGTGTCGGGTGGCTGCGCGCAAAGCCCGGCCCCCGAACCGTTCCCGCAGGAAGCCGTAGAGACGTGGGTCGAGCGCTATGCGGCCAACGACGCGGCGGGGGTCGCGGCGCTCTACACGGAGGACGCGCAATTACTGCCGCCTGACATGGAAATCGTCAGCGGTCGTGCGGCGATCCAGGAATTTGTCGCGAAAACCAACCCGCCCGGTGGCCCGGCCTTCGAGATTGCCACCGTCGAGACACTGGTCTTCGGCAATTACGCCCACCGCCAGGGCAGCTTCAAGGTCAAGGGCCCAAATGGCGAGGCGCTGGAGGCCGGCAAGTTCATCGAGCTCTGGAAGAAGGTCGACGGCCAATGGCTGATCTACCGCGACATGTGGAGCGCCAATGCGCCGCCGGCCGCGCCACCCGCCATGGACACGGCGCTCGATGAGCCTGCGTGAGACCGTTGAGGCAATCCTGCCGGAGTGGGAGCGCTGGTATCCCAGCCTGTTTGACGCCGCCGCTGATCTCGGCGTGATTCGCGCACGGGTCTGTCCTCCGTCGGCGCTGTTGCTGTCGCGCCGGCATGCGGCCATTTATTCGGAGGCAGTACAGGCCTTCCGCAAACGCTGGAACGCGCCTGAGGAGTCGGACTAGCTTTCCGGCAGCCGCTCGGCACGCGTGACGCGCCACGCGCCGTCCTCGTGCGCAAGACGCAGGTCGAAGCGGTGGATGTCGCCGGCGAAATCCCAGGCCGAATCGACATCGGCCTCGCGGCCCAGCATGCCGACAGTCACCTGCACGCGTGCGATTTCCGCGCCTTCAATCGCGATCGCATCGATGCGCGTGACCAGGCGTATGGACTGGTGGGCAATCAGGTAGCCGTGCAGGTAACGGCGCATCTCCTCGGCGCCACGACCGTTGCCGTCGTGGTAATCGTCGGCAATCAGACTGCGCAAGGCCGATGCATTGCGCTGTTCCGCGGCCGTCTCGGCCTCATCGATCAGCGCGCGGATCTCTTCCTCGGGCGTGCCGGGGGGTCCGCAGGAGGTGCACAGCCACACCACCGCGGCCAGGATCGCCCTAGGTGCGCGCAGGATAGGCGTCCCACTGCGGCAGCCCGTCGGTGATCTCGTACCAGGGCGCCTTGCCCGTCGCAAAAATGTTTCCGAGCGGTTTCATGCCCGGATCACTGTCGAGGCCTCCGCAGGGCACGACGACCCGACCGGTCGCGGCGACCACGCGCGGCACCGGGCTGCCGCAATGCCGGCAGAAATCCTGCCCGAAGTACTTCGCACCCGGCAGCGAATAGCTTTGCACTTCGCCTTCGCCGCGGATCCATGAAAGCTGCTCGCGCAGGTAGAAGGCATTGGTTGCGTGGGCGGCGCTGCGGGCACGGCGGCAGCGCGAGCAATGGCAGTTCTGCAGGCGCTCGGGTTTCCCGGCGAACTCCCAGGCGATGGCGCCGCAAAGACAGCTGCCTTGCGTCACGCCCGGCTTGAACGGGACCCGGGGCCGCTCGACACCCGTGCCACCGCCGAACTGTGGCGGATAGCCCTCGTGTTGCGGCAGCCCATCGGTGATCGGATACCAGCTCGCGCGCGAGCCGGTGAACATGTGCATCTGCGGCCGGAGGCCCGGGTCCTCCTGCAGATTTCCGGCAGGCACGAAGACCAGGCCCATGCCGGGCAGCAGCATCGGCGTCACCGAGCCACAGGTCCGGCAGAAAGGCCGACGGCCGTGTTCCGACGACGGGAAGGTCTCGATGTTGTCCTGGCCAGAGACCCAGCGGAAGCCCGCGTCCGGCGCCGACACGAAGGTTGAAAACATCGCGCCATGGTGCTTGCGGCACATGGAGCAGTGGCAATTGGCCATCATGGTGAACGGCCCGTCGATTTCGTATCGGACGGCGCCGCACAGGCAACTTCCTGTATACATGGCGATACCTTAAGGAGGATTTGAGTCCATGTATACGCTCTACTACTCATCCGGAGCGGCAAGTTTTGCGGTGCACTGGCTGCTGATCGAAATCGGCGCACCGCATGAGCTGAAAAAGGTCGATCTGGATGCGGGTGAGCAGCGCAGCGCCGAATATCTGCGGCTGAACCCCAATGGCGTCGTGCCAACCCTGATCGTGGACAGCACGCCGCTCTATGAATGCGCCGCGCTCTTGATGCTGCTCACCGAGAGGCATCCACAGGCAGCCTTTGCACCGCCGCCGGGCAGCCCGCAACGCGGCGCCTACCTGACCTGGATGCTACATCTCGCGAACACCGTGCAGCCGGCGTTCCGGGACTGGTTCTACGCAGAGCGGTTGGCGAACGCAGCAGTGACCGCAGCCGTCAAGGAAACAGCCCGCGTGCGCATCGAGGCTGCTTGGGACCGGGTCGAGGCCCAGATCCATTCCGGTGGGCCCTATCTTGTGGGAGACAGGGTCTGGGCCGTCGACTTTCTCGCGACGATGCTGATGCGCTGGTCGCGGAACATGCCGAAGCCCGCGACCGAGTGGCCTGGGATCGCCGCCTACGTCGCGCGCATGAAGTCGCGCCCGTCGTTCAAGGCGCTCTACGAGCGCGAGGGCCTGACCGACTGGGGATAAAGGGGATAAGGGGGGGGATAAAGGGGACGCAACCCTTTAAAGGGTTGCGTCCCCTTTATCCCCTTTCCCCCTTTTCCCATCAGTCAGAGGAACGTGTAGGTCAGGCTCAGGGAGATCGTGTCGAGGCTCTTGTCCTGGGCGTAGTTGAAACGCTCGTACTCGAGGCGCGCGCCGAGGCTGCCAAAGCGCGCCTGCACGCCCGCGCCCCAGGCGAAATCCGTCCCGCTCTCATTGACCCGGAAGACGGGGACGAAGCCCCCGGTCGAATGACCGTCGAACTGCCAATCGCTGAACCCGGCCTTGGCGAACAGGTCCACGAGCGGCAGGTCGAGATAGCCGACCGCGAAAACGGAAGCCGTCGTCGCGGCGAGATGGGTGCTTGTCGGGCAGGGCACGGTGATGAACTGCAAGCAGACGTTGCCGGACGGCACGGTTGCGTCGCCGTGGTCCACGTAGTTCCCTTCGATGCCGAAATTGTCGAGTGGCCGCCAGCCGAGGATGAGCTTGTATCCGTTGGTCTCGTCGTCGAATGGCTGCGCGGCGCCGGGGTTGGCGAGCCCGTAGTCGCTCTGCGTGATGCCGCCGCCGATATAAATGCCGTTGTCGGCGGCCTGCGCGAGCCCGGCGGCGAGACATAAGCCGATCAATGTGACGATGCGCAACATGGGAACCTCCGGACCGTTCGAGGGGTACGGATACGACCAGCGGTAGGCGACAGTGGTTCCCCAGGGATAAAGGGGGATAAAGGGGACGCAACCCTTTAAAGGGTTGCGTCCCCTTTAAGGCTTGGGGGTGATCAGGGGCTGGACGGGCCGGATGCTGCAGGCGAATTCGAGCAGGGTTTCACCCACCGTGCCGGGCTCGATCTTCTCCCAGTAACGCAGCAGGTTCGTCGAGCGCTCGGGATCGCTGTCCTCCAGGTTGTTCCACTGGTAGAACACGAGCCCGCGGGTGGAGCGCCGGCGTTCCTTGCAGTCCCAGTCGTCGCGGCTGACGCTGCTGAAGTGCGATGAGGGGCTTTGGACGTGCCGGTACTCCACGCGCGTCCACATCGTCACAATGTCGCCATTGCGTTCGGAATCGTGCCGCGTCGCGAAATAGACCTGGGTCGGATAGGTCTCAATCCATTCCCAGTCCATGCGGCCGCGCAGGTCGAGCTTCTTGACCCACTCGTTTTCGAGACCTTTCATCGGCACGGTCTCGAGCTGGGCAACGACCGCCGGCGCCGCGGCGAACAGCAGGAGCGCGAGGATCAGTGCAGCGGAGCAGCGGCTCATGAATGATCTGACCCGGCAAGCACAGCCATGGTTCCGGATTATCAGACAACGGCGGGCGCGGTACCATGACGCCCCCCGGATTCCGGACAGGGGCGGTATGGATTCCTTCGACCTCATCGTCATCGGCGGCGGCCACGCCGGCACCGAGGCGGCCCTCGCGGCCGCCCACATGGGCGCGCGCACCCTGCTTGTGACCCAGAGCCTCGCGACCATCGGCCAGATGAGCTGCAACCCGGCGATCGGCGGCATCGGCAAGGGGCACTTGGTCCGCGAGATCGACGCGATGGGTGGTGCGATGGCGAGAGCCGCCGACCGGGCGGGCATCCAGTTCCGCACGCTGAACGCCAGTAAGGGCCCCGCGGTGCGCGCAACCCGCGCGCAGGCAGACCGCATGCTCTACAAGCGCGCGATCCGCGACCTGCTTGAGGCGCAGCCCGGGCTTACGCTGATGGAGGCCGAAGTCGCGGATCTGGTCGTGACTAGCGGGCGCGTGACCGGCGTCGTCACGGCCGGAGGCCTGACTATCCGGGCGAGCGCAATCGTGCTGACGGTCGGCACCTTTCTCGGCGGGCGCATGCACGTCGGCCTCGAAAGCCGGGAGGGCGGCCGCGCCGGGGATGCGCCGTCGAATCGCCTGGCGGCGCGGCTGCGCGAATTGCCACTCTCAGTCGGCCGGCTCAAGACCGGCACGCCGCCGCGCATCGACGGCCGCTCGCTCGACTATTCGGTCATGCGGCCGCAGCCCGGCGATGAACCGCGGCCTGTGTTCTCCTTTCTCGGCCGGCGCGAGGATCATCCACGGCAGCTCATCTGCCACATCACGGCGACGAATGAGCGCACGCACGAGATCATCCGCGGCGCAACCGATCGCTCGCCGATGTTCACGGGTGTCATCGAGGGAATCGGCCCGCGCTACTGCCCGTCGGTCGAGGACAAGGTCGTGCGTTTCGCCGCGAAGACCTCGCACCAGATTTTTGTCGAACCCGAAGGGCTCGATACGCACATCGTCTACCCGAACGGCATTTCGACCAGCCTGCCACTCGATGTGCAGGAAGCCTTCGTACGGACCATCCGGGGTTTCGAGCAGGCGCGCCTCACGCGGCCGGGCTACGCGATCGAGTACGACTACTTCGATCCACGCGGCTTGAAGTACAGCCTCGAGACGAAGGCGCTGGCCGGCCTGTATTTTGCCGGCCAGATCAACGGCACGACCGGTTACGAGGAAGCGGCGGCGCAGGGCCTGCTGGCCGGCATCAACGCCGCGTTCGCCGCATCCGGGCGCGAACCCTGGTGGCCGCGTCGCGACGAGGCTTATCTCGGCGTGCTGGTGGATGACCTGATCACGCAAGGCGCCGCAGAGCCCTACCGGATGTTCACGAGCCGTGCCGAGTACCGGCTACTCCTGCGCGAGGACAATGCAGATTACCGGCTGACGCCGGTCGGACGCGAGTTCGGGCTCGTGGATGATGCGCGCTGGGACTTTTTCAGCCGCAAGCGCGATGCAACCGAAGCGGAGATCGGCCGGCTCTCGGGCATCGTGCTGCGCAAGGGTGTATCTGCGGTCAATGAGGCAAGCATGCTTGCCGGCGCGCCGCTCCCGCGCGACCAGTGCGCATTCGAGCTCCTGCGCCGGACGGATGTGGATTACGCGAGCCTGACGGCGCTTGCTGAAGTCGGCGCCCCCACGCCCGCTGAGGACGAACGCCTCACGCCGCAAGTCGTGCTGCAGGTGGAGGTCCGCGCGAAGTACGCAGGCTATATCGAGCGGCAGCAGGCCGAGATCGACCGGCAGCGGCGTCACGAGGAAACGCGCCTGCCGGAGGCCATCGACTACGCGGTCGTTCCCGGTCTTTCCAACGAAGCGCGCCAGCGGCTCTTGGAATCCCGGCCGCTGACCGTGGGCCAGGCTTCGCGCCTGCCCGGCATCACCGCCGCGACGGTTTCCATCCTGCTCGTGCATCTCAAGAAGCGCGCCCGGGCCGCATGAGGCCTGGTCGCGGCATTGCGCTCGCCGCGCTGCTCGCGGTCGGCGTCTTCGCCGCTTGGTACTTCGGCGGGCGGCAAGCCGTGGCGCCGATGGCGGCGGCGCAGGAATTGCGGCGCGGCAACGGCACCGAGCCGGATTCCCTCGACCCGCAGCTCGCGCGCATGGAATCGGCGATGACGATCCTGCGCGATTGTTATGAAGGCCTGGTGTCGATGGACCGGGACGGCGGCGTCATCGCCGGCGCCGCGGAATCCTGGTCAATCAGCGAGGACGGGCGGACCTACACCTTCCGGTTGCGGCCGCAGGCGGGTTGGTCGAATGGCGACCGTGTCGTCGCGGAGGACTTTGCATTCGCGTTCCGGCGCCTCGTGGATCCGGAGACGGCGTCGCAGTACGCGCTGATGCTGGAACCGGTCACGAACGCCACTGACATCGTTGCCGGACGTCGCACGCCGGAAACGCTTGGCATCTCGGCGCCGGATGAGGCGACGCTTGTCGTGGAACTCGCTGAACCGACTGCGTATTTTCTCGCGATGCTGTCGCACCCAAGCACCTTTCCGGTGCATCGCGCGACGCTTGCCGCAAGGCCGCAGGATTTCGCGCGTCCTGGTGTCGCCGTGACGAATGGCGCCTTCGTGCCAACCGAGTGGCAGATCGGCGCATCCATCGTCGCCTCACGCAATCCGCATTACTGGAATGATGCGACGACGGCGATCGACTCGGTGCGATATGTGCACGTGGCCGATCCGGTGATCGAGTTCACGCGCTTCCGGGCCGGCGATCTCGACGTAAGTTATACGATCCCGCCGGGACAACTCGCACGCCTCGAAAAGGAACTGCCGGGTCAGGCGCGCGTCGCGCCGCACCTCGGCGTTTATTACTACGGCTTCGCGCTCGACCTGCCGCCATTTCATGACGCGCGGCCCCTGCGCCGCGCACTCGCGATGGCGATCGACCGCGAGGTGCTGACGATACAGGTGCTGGGCGACGGCGAACGCCCGGCCTATGGCTGGGTGCCGCCGGGCATCGCGGGCTACATGCCGCAGTCTTTCGATTGGTCGGGGCTTGGCCCAGAACCCCGCATCACAGAGGCGCGACGGCTGTATGCACAGGCCGGCTATTCACGGGAACGGCCGCTCCGAATCGAGTTGCGCTACAGCAAGAGCCTGGTGCACGACCGCATCGCGCTCGCGGTAACGGCCATGTGGAAAGAGCATCTCGGAGTCGAGGCAAACCTGCACGCCGACGACTTCCGGGTGCTGAAGCAGGCGATCGACGCTCGCGAGACCGTGTTGTTCCGCGGCAGCTGGATCGGTGACTACAATGATGCCTATTCGTTCCTGCAGGTGCTGAAGAGCGGTTTCGGCATCAACCTGCCGCGCTACCAGAGCGATTCCTACGACCGGCCGCTCGCAGCAGCATCAAGCGCGAGCGGTGAAGAACGCGCTCACCTACTTGCTGCAGCGGAGCGTCAACTCCTCGACGACGTTCCCCTGATCCCGCTTTACTTCTACGTCTCCAAGCATCTCGTCGCGCCACGTGTGGCGGGCTGGTACGACAATGTCATGAACGTCACGTACAGCAAAGACCTGTCTCTCGCGCCCTAGCTGCAAAAAGGGGACGCAACCCTTTAAAGGGTTGCGTCCCCTTTTGTCCCTTTTGTCAAGCGTTGCGGCGCCGGGCCCGCGCCGATGCCGACACGGCGGGTGGAAATTCATCCCCGCTGCCCTTAGTATTCCGCACGCTCGCGGTGCTTCAGAACGCCGCATTCCGGAGATCGACCCGATGGGATTCAGGCACGCCGGCACGACGCTGTTCGCGGTCGTCGCGATGTGTCTGTTCGCTTTCCTAACGCTCGCGGCCGACGGCGACGCACAGCGCGGCCGCAAGCTCGCTTACACCTGCATGGGTTGCCACGGCATCGAGAATTACAAGAACGCCTATCCGAAGTACTCGGTGCCGAAGCTCGGGGGCCAAAGCGCGGCCTACATCGCGGTGGCACTCGCCGAATATCGGGCAGGCGCGCGCCCGCACCCGACGATGCGGGGCTTCGCTGCGACGTTGTCAGCGCAGGACCAGGCCGACCTCGCCGCTTTTTTCCAGGGTCCGCAACGAGCCCGCCCGGGTCCCAAGCCGGTTGGCGCGCTGCCGGCGGCGGCGGCCTGCTCGGCCTGCCATGGCCAGGACGGGATTGGCACGCTGCCGGAGAATCCGACCCTTGCCGGACAGCATGCCGATTACCTGGCGCAGGCCCTCAATGATTACCGGCTTGGCAGGCGCCAGAATC
>Ga0209109_10001997_pt1 | contig 11188 bp, 7 predicted proteins | sample Rifsed10ft2_FD_184004 | JGI IMG/M metagenome (GOLD analysis project Ga0209109, IMG submission 184004) | Soil microbial communities from Rifle, Colorado, USA - sediment 10ft 2 (version 2) | ecosystem: Environmental > Terrestrial > Deep subsurface > Rock core/Sediment | place: Rifle, Colorado... | reverse complement strand
CACCGCAATTGCCGCTTGCAGTGCGAGCGACCTTCGGTCGTACCCCACCCGCCGCACCGCCCACAGCAGCAGCACCGGCCACACCACGTGGTAGCAGGAAAGCAGCCGCACCCACAGCGGGATCGCCGGGTCAAACATGTACTCGGTTCCTTTGATCAGGTGCGTGCGGAACAGCGCGTACCCCGCCACGTTCACGCACCACAGCGTCTCCACCACCAACGACCCCACGGCCTGGCTCCCCAGCAGCAGCGCGCTGCCCCGCCACAGCCCCACGCACGTCAGGATGATAGCCACGTCGCAGAGATGAAAAAAGTTCGCCCAGCCGTGCAGGTACCAGTAGGTCGGCAGCCACACCGCCAACCACGCGAGCGCCACCCATCGCATCACCGGAAACGGATGCGCGCGTGCGGCCAGTGCCCTCACATGGTTCTCTGCAGATGCCGTGTCTTTCGTTGTCATCCTCTTGAAAGATTGCTCTGCCTACTCTACCCGATTCTGGCCACATCGTCTCCCAAAACACCACGGCCGGTCCGCCACTGCGGACCGGCCGTCCTTTTTCCCGGCCAGCTTTGCGACGCGCTCGACGCTCCTACTCCGGCTCCCCCATTTGCTGCGCCAGATACTGCGTCAGCCCCAATTGGTCGATCAGGCTGAGCTGCTTTTCCAGCATGTCCACGTGCATCTCTTCGTCTTTGAGGATGTCTTGCAAGAAGTCGGCCGTCGCGTTGTCGCCCGCCTTCCGCGACGTCTCAATCGCCTTGTTGTACGCCAGCACGGCGCCGCGCTCCAGCGCCAGGTCGTTCTTAATCTGCTGCGGCACGTCTTTGCCGATGGTCAGCTTGCCCATCTCCTCCATCCGCGGCATCCCCTCGAGGAAGAGGATCCGCTCCATAATCTGCTCGGCGTGCTTCATCTCTCCGATCGACTGCTTCTTCGTTGCCTTGGCCAGCTTCGAGTAGCCCCAGTTCTCCTGCATCTCCGCGTGCAGCATGTACTGGTTGATCGCGCCCAGCTCTTCCTTCAGCATTTCCGAGAGCGTGCCGATCACTTCCGGTTTGCCTTTCATAAGATCTCCTCTCTGTCGTTCACCCACTACTTTAGAATCATTCTAAATAACTATGCCCCGATCCGCAACCTCTTTCTCGCGGCCCACCAGAACCGCCCCGAATGCTACACACTTCCGGGGTCGTCTGGCAAATCCGGCCTCTGGCGCGGCTTTTCGCGTGCCCTCCCGCAACCTGGTTGCCGCTTCGCGCGACCCTGCGCCCCGCCGGTTCTTTCAGGAGGACCGGTGGAACTTGGCCCACCAGTGCCATGCGCCGCAGAGGGAGAGGCGGGGCTTTCCCCCTGCAAGTTTGCCCGGATTTGTTGTGCATCTGGCCGCCCGATTGGAGAACCGGGCGTATTCGCGCATGAATGACTGCTGAGAGCTGACAGCTGATAGCTGACCGCTATCTCACAATCTCAATCTCCGCCTCCCCACCCACATTCGACGGAGCCGCGGCAGCCGCCGGTGCCGCTCGCTTCTGCTCGGCCAGGTCGGCCAGTTCCAGGCGCAGGTTGCCGGCGTTGGTCGAATAGGAAAGCGCCGTCTCCAAGTCCACCATGCCCGCCCGCACGAGTTTCTCGAGCTCGTCGTCGAAGTGCTGCATACCGTCGTTGGCGCCGTCGCGCATAGCGTCCACCAGCGTCTTGCCTTCGCTCTCTCCCTTCTCGACATACTCCCGCGTGCGCATGGTGGACTTCAGGATTTCCACCACCGCGATGCGCCCGCCTTCCTTCTGATTCGGCACCAGCCGCTGCGACAGGATGAACCGGAACGCCTTCGACAGCCGGTTCCGTATTCCCAGCTGGTCGCCCTGCGGGAAGACGCCGATGATCCGCTCGACCGTCTTCGCTGCGTCAATCGTGTGCAGTGTGGAAAACACCAGGTGGCCTGTCTCCGAAGCCTCCAGAGCGATCTCGATCGTTTCCCGGTCGCGCATCTCACCCACCAGAATTACTTTGGGGGCCTGCCGCAGCGCCGCCCGCAGCGCCAGCGCAAACGTCGGCGTATCAGTGTGCAGCTCGCGCTGGTGGATGGTGCTCCGCTTGTGGTTGTGCAGGAATTCGATTGGGTCTTCGATCGTCAGAATGTGATACGGCTTCTCCTGGTTGATCTTGTCCAGGATCGCCGCGAGCGTCGAAGATTTCCCCGACCCGGTCGGACCCGTCACCAGCACGATTCCATTCCGCAGCTCGGCGCACTCGGCCAGTTGCGGTGGCAGGCGCAGGTCGGCGAGCGTCGGGATCTGCGTAGGAATCACCCGCATCACAATCGCGCAGCTCCCCCGCTGCCGGAAAATGTTCACGCGGAACCGCGCCACCCCGGGCAGGCCGTAGGAAATGTCGGCCGCTCCGTCCTGTTCGAGCTTCTGAATCGCGTAGGAATCTCGGCCGATCAGGTCGCCGGCGATTCGCCGCGTGTCGTCCGGCACGAGCGCGCCCATCCCGGGGATCGGCACTTCCACCAGTTGCCCGCTCGTCTCCACCTGCGGCAATCGTCCTGGTGAAAAGAGCAGGTCGCTGATCCGCTCATGCGCCCCCAGCATCCGCGCGATGATCTGCGCCGTGGGCACGACTGGCTTGGTGCCCGCCGCCCCCGGCGCGTTCGTCGTCCCTGCGGGTTTCGCTGTTGTGGCGCTCTGTCCTTCGGACGGCTTAGTTGCAGTAGCGTTCTGACTTGCGGGCGGCTGGCTTGACTGGTCCATGACGTTTCCCTCGACTCGGTGTGCCTCACCAGTCTAGGCTCTGCCGGTCCGTGGTGGAGGCCTACGCGTGCCGCGGTTGCCGGGACTGCAACAATCCCGCCACGCAGTTCCTTGCCAAATCCTGTGTTGATTCTGGAATTCTTAAGGACAACCGACAACGGAAGACGGAAAACGTCTCGCTACTTGTTGGCCCCGGTCCGCTGAAAGCCGAAAGCTCTCTGGCTATCTCGCCTTCCGCTGCACCATCCCCACTTCCTGCTCGATGGCCTGGCGCGCCTCCGCACTGATCTCGACGAACTCCACTCCGATCCCCACTCCGAGCAGGCAGTAGCGCACTTCGCAGCGGGTCCTCACCTCGACGCCCGACTGGGTTAGCACAAATCTCAGCTTCAGCACTGCGCCCTCCGGAAAACGATTCGGTGTGTTAATGAACATTCCCTTCAGACTGATGTCCGGTGTGCGCACAGAAATGGCTTCGGTGTGGCCTTCGTAGGAGATGCTCAGTTCCCGCAGGTGCGGGAAGCGCTGCCATTCGCGCGAGGGTGTCGTGAAGTTGCCGTTCTTCCGGGATTTCATGCTCGTAGCACTCCTTCCCTCACCGGCTCGGCCGTCCGCGGCCCGGGGCCGGTGCTCCGCTCCCGCGCCGACCCGCAGTGCGGGCAGTAACGGAACTCGGTCAGCAGGCTCCGCCCGCACCGCCCGCAGTCGGCCGCGCTCAGCGGCTCGAACGGAATCACCCGCAGCACCTCGTCCACTGACGTCAGACACCACCCGATCTTCTCCAGCGCATCGGCCTGCATCCGCTTCATCCCGTTCACCCGCGCCAGCGACCGGATCTCGTCCATCTGCCCCCCGGAGGCTACGGTCATCTTCATTGCTTCGTCAAACACCAGCAGCTCGTAAATCCCCACTCGCCCGCGGTAGCCGGTGTGGTCGCACGCCGTGCATCCCACCGCCACCCCGACCTTTTCCGGTGGGTCGGCCACGCCGATCGCCAGCAGCCGCGCAATCAGTTCTGAGGTCATCCCATGCTCCTCGTGGCATGCGCACAGCCGCCGCACCAGCCGCTGGGCAATCACCCCGGCGAGCGACGCCGCAATCATGAACCCCGGCACCCCCAGGTCGATCAGCCGGGTCACCGCTGAGATGCTGTCGTTGGTGTGCAGCGTCGAAAGCACCAGGTGTCCCGTCTGCGCCGCTTTCATCGCGATCTCCGCCGTCTCCTTGTCGCGGATCTCGCCCACCATGATCACGTTGGGGTCCTGCCGCAGGATGGACCGCAAACTGCTCGCAAAGGTCAGCCCCGCCTTACTGTTCACTTGCACCTGGTTCACGCCTGCCAGCGCGTATTCGATCGGGTCCTCCACGGTGATGATGTTCACCGTTGGCCGCCGCACATAGTTCAGCGCGGCATAGAGCGTCGTGCTCTTGCCCGACCCCGTCGGACCGGTCACCAGCAACATCCCCTGCGTCAGCTCCAGGATTCGCTCCAGCCCCACCCGTACTTCTTCGTCCAGCCCCAGGTCGGCAAACCCTTTCAGCGGCGTGTCCGGCACCAGCAGTCGCATCACCACCTTCTCTCCGTACTGCGTGGGCAGCGTGGAGACCCGCAGGTCCAACTTTTGCCCCTTCATCTTCACCAAGAAACGGCCGTCCTGCGGCATCCGCCGCTCGGAGATATCCATATCCGAGAGAATCTTCACCCGCGAAATCAGCGCGTTCTGCAGCCCCCGCGGCGCCCGCTTCAGGTCCCGCAGGATTCCGTCAATCCGGATGCGCACAACTGTGTCGTCCGCCTGCGGCTCGATGTGGATGTCGCTGGCCTGCTTCTCAAACGCCGTCAGAATCACCTCGCTCACCAGCCGCACCGCCGGCGTTCGCCGATGGCTCAGCTCTGCCTGCACCTCCACCATCGCCTCTCGGTTGGCCTGACGCGTGCTGCTGGAGATGAACTCCATCTCCGGCGTCTCACTCTCTTTCTCAACTGGCACATCCGCGGCGCGCTTTTCCGCCTTTCCCAACTGCACCTTCCCGTACCACTGCTCGATGGCTACCTGGATCTCCCCGGCAAACCCCAGCCGCGGCTCGATCTCCATCCCGGCAGTAAACCGCAGTTCGCTGATCACGCTCAGGTTTTGCGGCTCCGCCAGCACCACTACCAGTTTCCCGTTCTCCCGCCTCAGGGGCAGCGCCAGGCACCGCTGTGCAACCGCCGCTGGAATCAGCCGCAGCATCTCCAGGTCCGGCGTTAACTCCTGCAGGTCCACATACCGCACCCGGGTCACCTCTTCCAACGCCGTCGCCAGGTCGGCCTTGTCCACCAGCCCTCGCTTCAACATCAGCTCGCCCAGCCGGATCACCTTCCCCTGTTGCTCCTGGACCACCCGGGCCAGGTCGGTCGCCGAGATCTTCCCCCTTTCTTGCAACACCTCTCCCAGCTTTTTCCGCTTCATGGTCGGCCTCGTCCCACGGCTTGCTGCAGAACGATGGCCAAAGGGCGAGGTCAGTCGCGCCCGCAAGCTTCCTTGCGTCAACATTGTGCGGAACGGGTCTGAGAGAGTGTTCCAGCCCAGTTTCAGAACTGGACTCTCTGCACCACTCTGAAACCTTGCTGTGCACCGCATCCACGCCCCATGATCCTCGACACCACTTTCCAATTCTCAATCCCTTCAACCACTTCCTCGCTTCCTCCCATTCCCACTCAGGTCTCGCACCCATTCCAAAATGAACATTAATGCTCTTTCAATTACCCCCTCTTCATTCCGCCACTTGCTCAACTCTCGTTTTCCCAATCGCTTACACACCGCTCATTTTTGGCGGTCTCTGGCCTGCAACTTGCTTCACCGTCCGTGGAGTGCGTTCCGTATGACGGTCCGCGGGTTTCGGCGAACGAGGGGAAGGGGCTTGTTCGCCGTTTCACTCTGGCCGTTCCCACCTGCCTCTGAGAGGGAAGCTAGGATGGATGACCCCACGCCCCGGTCAAAAAAAGACCGGGAAACGGAACGCTCTCTTGGGGGTGGCTGATCCCAAGCAACCACCCCCTCCCTTTTTTAGCCCTCAGCCTTCAGCCATCAGTTGACGGTGGTCGGTTCTCAGTCTTCCGCACGCACTACTCTGTGCCCTCCGTATTGGAATCCCTTCTTTCTTTGAGCGGGAATGTTCTGAGGGTATGCTGACCGCTGAAAGCTGACGGCTGAAGGCTGAAGGCTGAAGGTTCCCCCCTAACTAACCACCCTCACCACTGCAATCCTCGCCTGCCGCAACACCTGTTCCACTTCGGTCCCTTTCAGCCGCGACGCGTCGTACTCAAACGTTAGCCGCCGCTTGGCATTGTCCACGCGGAACCGCCGCAACCCATAGGTGTTCGCAAACCCGCCCAGCGCCCGCAACTGTTCCTCGCCCAGCGGCCCCTGCAGCTCGAAGGTGATCTCCACCAGCGTCATCCCCGGCATTATACCAGCCGCTGCCTGGCCCGAAACTCGCCCGGTAGCGCCGGCGCTTGCCTTGAAATTACCGCATGGGGCTCGCCGGCTCTTCTTTCCTCGCCCGCGCTCTTGTAAAATTCCTGCAAGCGATTAAACTTGTCCGCGGGGGGAGACTTGTGAAGACTGAAACCCTGGTAAGAACGGAGACGGCCGTCAAGGAATTCCTCAAGCATCACTTTCGTCACTTCAACGCCGCGGTCGTCGTGGACGCTGCCGAAGCCTACTGCCGTCATCTCGCCTCAGGCGGCAAGATGTTCATGACCCTGGCCGGCGCGATGAGCACGGCCGAGCTCGGCCTGTCGCTCGCCGAAATGATTCGCCGGGACAAGGTCCACGCCATCTGCGCTACCGGCGCCAACCTCGAAGAGGACATCTTCAACCTGGTCGCGCACGACCACTATCGCCGCGTGCCGCACTACCGCCACCTCACCGCCGACCAGGAGCTGGCCCTGCGCGAACAGGGCCTCAACCGCGTCACCGACACCTGCATCCCCGAAGAAGAGGCCATGCGCCGCATCGAACGCCAGGTGCTGCGCTTCTGGCAGCAGGCTGACCGCGAAGGCCAGCGCTTCTTCCCCTACGAGTACATGTACCAGCTCCTCCGCAGCGGCGCGATCCAGCAGTTCTACCAGATCGATCCCAAAGACTCCTGGGTGGCCGCCGCCTGCGAAAAGAATCTCCCCATCTTCACGCCCGGCTGGGAAGACTCCACCCTCGGCAACATCTTCGTCGCCAACGTCCTCCGCAAAGAGGTCTCCGGCTTCCAGGTCGTCAAATCCGGCGTCGAGCAGATGGCCGCGCTGGTGGACTGGTACCGGGAACACACGCGCGATGCCTCAGTGGGCTTCTTCCAGATCGGCGGCGGTATCGCCGGCGATTTCTCCATCTGCGTCGTTCCGCTGATTATCCAGGACCTTAAAGAGCCGTGCCGCCTGTGGGGCTACTTCTGCCAGATCTCCGACAGCACGACTTCTTATGGCTCCTACAGCGGCGCCGTGCCCAACGAGAAAATCACCTGGGGCAAACTCGACCGCGATACGCCGAGCTTTGTTATCGAGTCTGATGCCTCCATCGTCGCCCCTCTTTTCTTCGCCTACGTCCTCGGCGACTGACGTTGCCTCGGCTATGCCGGCGGATTTCTGCCGCCACCCCCTTGCCTCGTTCCACGTACCCCTTGCAACCCGGAATCATCTAATATGCTCTGATCATGCCAGACGACCGCCACGCCCACCACAAACCGGCCAATCCGTTCCCAATCGCGGGCGGCCCGCATGCGCATGCCTCTTCGCCCGCGCCCGGCGCCAAGGACCCCGTCTGCGGCATGACTGTTGATCCCGCCCGTGCTGCCGGCCACTTCGACCACGCCGGCACCACTTACTACTTCTGTTCCGTCGGCTGCCTCGAAAAATTCAAAGCCGATCCCGCCAAATACCTCACCGTGCCAAAGCTCCACGGCATCGCCCCCGCGGCAGGACATGCCTCCCCACCTGTACAAACGCACGTCCCTCATGCGCCCACCTCTGCGCCGGCCGCCGCGCCCGCCGCCACCACGGACTACACCTGCCCCATGCACCCGGAAATTATCCGTCCCGCCCCAGGCGCCTGCCCCATCTGTGGCATGGCGCTCGAGCCGCGCATGGTCACCATCGCCGAAGAAGAAGACCCCGAGCTGCGCGACATGATCCGTCGCTTCTGGGCCAGCGCCGCGCTCGCCCTCCCGGTCTTTCTCCTCGCCATGTCCGAAATGCTCCCCGGCCAGCCCGTCCAGCACGCTCTCTCCGCGCGCTGGCTTGTCTGGATTCAGTTCGTCTTGGCCACGCCCGTGGTCCTCTGGGGCGGCTGGCCGTTTTTCGAGCGCGGCTGGCAGTCAGTCGTCAACCGCCGCCTCAACATGTTCACGCTCATCGCCATCGGCACCGGCGCCGCCTACATTTACAGCGTCGCCGCAGTGCTCTTTCCCGGCCTCTTCCCGGATTCATTCCGCGGCCACGGTGGCCAACTTGACGTTTACTTCGAAGCCGCCGCCGTCATCACCGCGCTTGTTCTTCTTGGCCAGGTACTCGAGCTACGCGCGCGCAGCCGCACCTCCGCCGCGATCCGCGCCCTTCTTGGCCTCCAGCCCAAGACCGCCCGCCGCCTCGCCGCCGATGGCTCCGAGCGCGACGTTCCCCTCGAGCACGTCCATCCCGGCGACCGTCTTCGCGTCCGACCCGGCGAGCGCGTGCCCGTGGACGGCGTGGTCCTCGAAGGCGCAAGCTCCGTGGACGAATCCATGCTCACCGGTGAGCCTATCCCCGTCGAAAAAAATCCCCACGACCCCGTCACCGGAGGCACCGTCAACGGCACCGGAAGTTTCGTCATGCGCGCCGAGCGCGTTGGCAGCGAGACGCTCCTCGCGCAAATTGTCCGCATGGTCAGCGAAGCCCAGCGCAGCCGCGCTCCCATCCAGCGACTGGCAGACACCGTCTCCGCCTGGTTCGTCCCCGCCGTGGTTCTCGCCGCCGTGGTGACCTTCATCGTCTGGGCGCTCGTTGGCCCCGAGCCGCGTCTCGCCTACGCGCTCGTCAACGCCGTCGCTGTGCTCATCATCGCCTGCCCCTGCGCGCTGGGCCTCGCCACGCCGATGTCCATCATGGTTGCTGCCGGACGCGGTGCCACCGCCGGCGTCCTCATCAAAAATGCCGAAGCCCTCGAAATCCTCAGCAAAGTGGACACGCTCGTCGTGGACAAGACCGGGACGCTTACCGAAGGCAAGCCCCACCTGGTCGCCGCGCACATTGCTCCCGGCTCGGCCGTCGCCGGCGAAGCCACGCTCATTCGCCTCGCCGCCAGCCTCGAGCGTTCAAGCGAGCATCCTCTCGCCGCCGCGCTGCTCGCCGCCGCGCGCGAACGCAAACTCGCCCTCTCCGAGCCATCCGATTTCCGCGCTTTACCCGGGAAGGGCATTACCGGCAAAGTCGAAGGCCGCGCCGTCGCCCTCGGCAATACCGAGCTCTTCCGCGGCCTGCGCATCGATCTTTCACCGCTTGCCGCTGAAGCCGATGCGCTGCGCCGCGAAGGTCAGACTGTGCTCTTTGTCGCCGTCGAAGGCCGCCTCGCCGGCCTGCTCTCTGTCGCCGACCCGGTGAAAGCCACCACGCCCGAAGCCATCCAGCAGCTTCACGCTGATGGCCTGCGCATCGTCATGCTCACCGGCGACAGCCGAACGACCGCCGAAGCCGTCGCCCGCACCCTCGGCATCGATTCCGTTGAAGCCGAAGTGTTGCCGCAGCAGAAGGGCGAAATCGTTCGCCGCCTTCAGGCCGAAGGCCGCATCGTGGCCATGGCCGGCGACGGCATCAACGACGCTCCTGCGCTCGCCCGCGCCAACGTCGGCATCGCCATGGGCACCGGCACCGACGTCGCCATCGAGTCCGCCGGCATCACGCTCGTCAAGGGCGACCTCCGCGGCATCGCCCGCGCCCGCCATCTTTCCCGCGCCACCCTGCGCAACATCCGGCAAAATCTTTTCTTCGCCTTTCTCTACAACGCCCTCGGCGTCCCGCTCGCCGCCGGCGTCCTTTTTCCTTTCTTCGGCCTTCTCCTCAACCCCATGATCGCCAGCGCCGCCATGAGCTTCTCCTCCGTCTCCGTCATCTCCAACGCCCTCCGCCTCCGCAAAGTCTCACTGTAGCGCCGGCGTCTCGCCGGCCCTCTTTCCTTCTTCGCACGGACAGCGGACAACGGAGAGCGGACAACGCCCCCTCTCCACTTTTTCCCTTTGGCTTTTCTCCCATTCTCCTGTATCTGTTTCCCGATGCCCGACCATTCCCGCCGCAACCTCCTTCTCCGCTGGCTCATCGTTCTGGCCGCTGCAGCCATTATTCTTTTGATCCCTCGCCCGGACTCGATCGACCCTCGCGGCTGGCGTCTCCTGGCCATCTTCGTCGCCACCGTCGTCGGACTCATCGCCCAACCGCTCCCAATGGGCGCGCTGGCCATCCTGGCGATTACCGTTTGTGCGGCCACCTATACCGTCACGCCCGAGGTCGCCCTGTCCGCCTTCGCCAGCCCGGTCATTTGGCTCATCGTCGCCGCGTTTCTTTTCGCCCGCGCCGTCACGCACGCCGGCCTCGGCCATCGCATCGCTCTACTCTTTGTCCGTTGGTTTGGCTCGAGCTCTCTCCGACTCGGCTACGCGCTGGCCGGCGCCGACCTCGTCGTCTCCCCCGTCATTCCTTCAGACACCGCGCGCGCCGGCGGCATCATCTTCCCCATCGCCCGCAGCCTCGCCGAAGGCTACGACTCCCGCCCCGGCCCCACTGCCCAGCGCCTCGGCTCTTACCTGATGCAGTGCGCCTATCACGTCGGCTGCACCACCGCCGCGATTTTTCTCACCAGCATGGCCGCCAACCCCCTCGCCGCAAAATTTGCCCAGCAGTTCGCCGGAGTCGAAATCACCTGGCTTGGCTGGGCCGCCGCTTCGTGCGTACCCGCAGCGGTGTCCCTCGCCGTCCTGCCCTGGCTCATCCATCGTCTCGACCCGCCCGAGCTTCTCCACACGCCCGACGCTCCGCACCTGGCCCACGCCGAGCTCCTCAAAATGGGCCCCATTTCCTCGCGCGAAAAGCTGCTCATCCTCATCCTGCTGGCCGTGATTGCCGGCTGGATGACGCAGCCCTGGCACCGCCTGCACCCGGCGGTTGTGGCCTATGCCGGCGTATCCTTAATTGTCTTGTTCGCGGTGATTCGCTGGGACGACGTGCTCGAAGAGCGACGCGCCTGGGACGCCTTCATCTGGTTCGGCGCAATCATCATGATGGCCGACGGACTCGAAAAATACGGCGTCATCAAGTCCTTCACCAGCGTCCTGGGCAGCCATCTCCGCGGCTGGCACTGGCTGGCCGCTTTCGTCGTGCTCATCGCCGCCTACACCTACATCCACTACGCCTTCGCCTCCATGACCGCCCACAT
>Ga0209109_10001994_pt1 | contig 11194 bp, 9 predicted proteins | sample Rifsed10ft2_FD_184004 | JGI IMG/M metagenome (GOLD analysis project Ga0209109, IMG submission 184004) | Soil microbial communities from Rifle, Colorado, USA - sediment 10ft 2 (version 2) | ecosystem: Environmental > Terrestrial > Deep subsurface > Rock core/Sediment | place: Rifle, Colorado... | reverse complement strand
CCGGGGTCTCTGACCGCCCGAAACGGCCGGCGCCAAGCTCGGGGCCGCACGAGGCGAACCCGAGGAAGGCGAGCGCGATCAGCACGCCGAGCCGCGCCCTCAATGACGGCCCGCCTTCTTCTCCGCCCGCTCGCGGGCCAGCTCCTTCTCGCGGGCGCTGTCCTCGTAGAGGGTGATGGCGCGATCGATGGCCGCGTCATCGATATCGATGCTCGAGAGGGTACGCAGCTTCCCGACCCACTCTTTCACCGCCTCGTTCGACCGCTGGCGCAGCGCCGCCTGCCTGGCTTGCTCCTTGACCTCGTCGAACGGCCTGAGGCGCTCCGGGCGCCGCTGGTCGAGGCGCACCACGAAGTACCCGGCCTTGCCCTGCGCGCTCCCCAGCGCCCCCTCCTTCAGCGAGAAGGCCACCTCCTCGACGGCGGGATCGAGCTTTCCCCGGGTGACCAATCCGGCGACCTCGCCGCTGGAGGCCACGAGCATGGGGTCCTTCGAGGCGGTCCGGGCGAGGGCCCTGAAATCCTTGCCTCCCGCCAGGGCGCTCATGATCAGCTTGGCATCGTCCTCCGTCTCCACGAGGATGGCCGAGAGCTTGAGCGCCTCTGGCTCGGTGAATTCCTTGGCGTGGCTCCGGTAGTAGGCCTCGGCGTCCCCGGCGCCGATCTCCACCTTGGCGAGCACCACCTTGCCCAGCAGGTACTCGAGGGCCGCCTCGTCCGTCACCTTGTCGAGCGCGCGCGCCACCTCGGGCCTGTCACCGTAGCCGCGGGCGAGACCTTCCTTTTCGAGGAGGATCCGGAACACCTCCGCCTCCAGGAGCCACCGGACCTGCCGTCGCAGCCGGTCGGGCGGCAGCGTCTTGGCCGCCTCGGCGTTCACGAGCTTGAGTGCCGCCTCGAGCGTGACCGGGCTGTCGGCCGCCCGAGCCACCACCGCCGTCGCCGGGGGCGCCTGTCCGGTGGGGGCCGTGAGCGCGGCGACCACCGGCTCCGCGTCGACCGTGCTGTCCGACTCCCTCATGAGACGCTTCAGGAGCGCGACCGAGCGCTCCCTGGCCTGCCGCTGCGCGAGGACGGTTTTGATCCTCGCCCGCACCGCTTCCAGCTTGGGGGGGTCCACCGGGGTCCGCTCGGCAACGAAGATGAGGCTCCACCCTTCCTCGGTCTCGACCGGCTCGCTGATCTCGGCCTTCTGCAGGGCCCACAGCGCATTCTCGAGCTTCGGGTCGAGGCCCCCCCACCGGACGATGCCGAGCTCGCCGCCCCGGCTCGCCGTGGCCCCCCGGGAGACCTCGCGCGCGACCTCACCGAACTCCTCACCGCCCCGAACGCGCTCCAGCGCTCGCTGGGCCTGCTCGCGGGTATTCACGAGGATGTGGCGGGCGGTGAACCCCTCGCCCAGACGGGCGTAGGCGGCGGTGATCTCGGCATCGGTCACCTGGACCTTCTTCGTCACCTGATCCCCGTAGAAGCCCTCGGCCGCCCGCTTGGCCCTGAGCGCGGCCCGCCTCCCTTGGATCTCCGGATCCTCCTCGGCTCCGATGCGCCGCGCCTCCTGGATCAGCAGGAGCCGGTCGATGACCGACTGGAGGAACTCGCGCACCGCGCCCCGGCCCGCCAGGAGGACGCCGTGCCCCTGATGGGTGGACGTGAAGCTCTCGTTCAGCCGCTCGACCGTGATCGGCTCCTCGTTGACCCGGGCGAGCACCAGGTCGGACATGGAGGGGCGGGCGCAGGCGCTGAGAACGAGCCCGAGGGCCAGAAGCCACGCGCGCCCCATCAGAGCGTCTCCACCATCTCGTCGGCCACCCTCAGGACCAGGGGCACCACGGCCCGGATCTTGCCGAAGTGCAGGGCGATCTGGGAATCGTCGCCGTTTCGCACCCGCTCGGCCACCCAGAGGACCCGGCCGGTCTCGGCGTCCAGCATCCGGGCGTCGAAGGCGACCTCCGGCGAGGTCGTGGCCGTCCGCTTCAGCCCTTCGCTGTAGTTGAAGACGGTGCCCAGGATCACCGCGTCGGCCTCGAGGCGCTGGCGCACGGCGGCCAGCGTCTCGAAGTCTATGTCGCCGTACGGCGCGGCGCCGGCGGCGACGAGCGCCTCGGTCACCGTCCCCGGCTCCACCACGTCGAAACGGCCGCTCCGCGCCAGAGCTGTGACGAAGACGTCCGTCACGATCCGACCCGCCCCCTTGCGCTCGGAGAGGTTCTCGAACAGGAGCACGGCCACCCGCTTCGGTGGGTCGGAGGTGAGCGCCGGGCTCCGGTAACTCGCCTTGGGGCTGAACAGGCGCGGGAGCAGCCCGCGGCCGCCGGTCGGCATTCTCAGGGGCTCCCCCGCCCGCGGCAGATCGCGGAGCAGGTCCGTCGCCGTCTCCTCGGCGAGGCGGGCGCTGGAGGTGACCGTGCCGAGCCCGAGGGCGACCGTGAAGTCGTCGCCCGTGAGCCCCACGCTGCCCGCCCAGACGATGGCTCCCGACTCCGTGGCCAGGAACCGTGCCGAGAGGCCCCACTGTGGGTTCTCGGCCGAGTCGTTGAAGATCGCCACCGACCCGACCATGGCAACGCCGACCCCGAACTCTCGCCCGAGTGCGGCCGCCTGCGTGCGGCTCAGCTGTCCCGTGTCACGGATCCGGTTGCGCGCGAGGAACGCCTCCAGCCTGGCCGGGTCCACGAGCCGGTACCCGCGGTCTTGGAGCGCCCGCGCGACGGCCGGCATGATCACCCGCACGCTCTGGACGCGGCCGCTGACGTTCTCGAACGGCAGCAGGGCCACCGTCGAGGGCTCCTCCGCCCCCGCGAAGGAGACGGCGGACAACACCACCGCGGCCAGGAGCGCCACACCCCCGAGTGAGCCCGCGCCCGGCACCCCGCGACCACCCGTCCGCATCATCGGAACAGGGTCGCGAGGGCCGCCCGGACCGTCTTTTGCGTCGCCTCGCTCATGGTGTCCCCACCGAATCCGAACAGCCGGCCAACGATGCCCACGCCGCCTCCGCTGCGGGTGGCCGACCACACGATGGCCCCGGTCTGCGCGTCAACCGCCCTCAGGGTGATGGTCACGTCGGGGAACGTCCCCCCTCCCACGTTGATCCGGTCGTAGACGTCCAGCGAGCCCAGGAAGAACGCCTGCACGCCCAGGGTCGCCCCCAGCTTCTTGAAGTCCTCGGCCGAGATTGCCGTCACCGACTGGATGTTGGCCTGGTTCAGCGCCCGATTGACCTGCCCGGGTTCGACCACGTCCACGACGCCGGCCGCGAGCAGCTCGGCGATGACCGCCTTCCGGACCCGCTCCCCGGCCAGTTGGTCCTGGGTGAGATTCTCCAGCGGCAGCACGGCGACCTTCTTCACAATGCTGAAGTCGTAGGTCGGGTGCACGAAGTACGGCGGGGCGGCGCAGCCCGCCAGGACAGCCAGCAGGGTCAGCGCGGCCCGAGTGAGAATGGTCCTCATGTCGCCCCACCTAAAACCGCACGCTCGCAGTCACGTTAAAGGTTTGAACGTCCTGCACTGTACTATCCGTTTGGCTTCGCGAGAATGAGTAATTTGTACTAATGTCGAGCGCCTGGTTCACGCTCCAGCGTCCGTTCAGGCTGATCGCGTCGGCGCTCGACTTGGCGTCGCCGAGGTGACCGCTGCTCGTGACGTAGCTCGCGTAGAAGGACGTCTTCGACGTGGGAACCCAGTCCAGCTTGTATTGTTGGGCCAAGCTGTTGCCGTCGGGCATGGCCACGAAGTCGAAGCGCGTCGTGAAGTTGACGAGCCTGGAGAGGGTATACACCGTTCCGCCGCCAACGGAGTGGGTCACCGTCGTCGCGTCCGACCCGGCCGGCGGCGGCGTCGTTTCCCGGATCTGCATCGCGTAGCTTCCCACCACGCTCGCCCAGGGGGTCATCTGGCCCGCCATCTTGAACGCCACGTCCTGTCCGACGACGCTCTGGTGGGTGGTGAAGTTGTCGGCCTTGGTGAGGGCGAACGTGGAGTCCAGGTTCAGCCCCGGGAAGACCTTGGCGGCCGCAGTGAGGTTGCCCGTGTCGGTGCGGTCCTGCAGCGCGCTGCCGAGCCGGTTCTCGTTTCGGGCCATGGCCAGGGTCGTGCTCAGTGTCTGCAGCGGGATCCAGCCCACGCTCAGGCTGTAGGAGGTCTGTGTCGTGCCGAGAGCGCCAGGCTGGTTGCTCTCGCTGAAGGCGTACTGGGCCGTGCCGGTCGTCGTCACCAGCCGGTGGGGGCGGACCGTCAGGCTGGCGGTGTGGGTGCCGCTCGTGGCCTCGATGGCTTCTGGCTCCTGCACGCTGGTGCTCATGGTCCCGTTGTAGGCCGCGGTCAGCCACTTCACCGGCGTGTAGGTCAGTCCCACCCCCGCAGTGCCTCCGCGGGTGGTCCGGGAGCGCTCGCTCCCGGCAATGACCGCCGTCGTGACGGGCGCGGCGATTCCCGTCGCCTTGACCAGGGCGCCGAAGGTGTTCTGGCTCACCAACGCCTTGAAGAAGCGCGCGCTCGTCGCGGGGATGATGACCGTGAACCGGCTCCGCACCGGATCCCACGCCTGGGACGCGACCGCGACCTCGGTCCAGGGCCCTGGGTTCTGGTTGTCGGAATGGAAGACCCGGAACGCCACGAAGGAGGCCAGGTTGGGAGGCAGGACGAACGGGGGCTCCGGGGCCAGCGTGATCTCGATCTCCGCGACCTGTTCCGGCGCCGCCAGCCCGAAGCCAACCGCCGACTGGAGCAGCAGGGGGATATTGGCCGTGCCGCTCAGCAACGCCGGGGTGTCTGTCAGCGGGAAGTCCGAGGAATCCCCCGGGCTCGGGTCGGGATCCGCGCGCAGGCCCCGCGCCAGCGCACGGCTCAGCCGCGCGGTTCCGGGGGCGAAGAACTCGTCCACCGTCCGGGTATAGTTCAGGGACAGGTCGGCCTGCACCGCCAGCCGGTCGTCGAAGAACCTTCCGGAGTATCCCGCGGAGCCCGTGTGGCTGTCCTGGGTCTCCATTTGCTGTTCTCGGTGATCCTCGTGGACACGCCGCCCGAACATGTAGCTGAGCCTGAGATCCCGCAGCGAGTAATTGCTCAGGAGCTGGTACCGGGTGTCCACTTCGTCGCGCGGCGCGGGCAGGCGGTCGTTGACCGAGGTCGTCCTGTCCAGCAGCAGGCCGATCGACGGCAGCTGTTCCGGGCTGTAGAAGAAGCGGAGAAACCCGTTCCGCTCGCTGAGCTTCACGTTCTCCCCTTGGCCCTGCTCGGTGAACAGCTCTCGCAGCCGGAGGCCGGCGTTGAGGGAGTACGGCGCCGCGGCGAGGGTGACATCCAGGGCGGGCTCGAGCAGGAGCGCCGAGCTTTCCGTGCTGGTCTCCACGCCGCCGGCAGAGAGCTTGTTCGTGCCGTCAAGCCGTTCTCCCCGGAACGTGAGGCGGTACCCGAGGGTGTCGGAGATGCGCTTGTTCCAGTTGAGGTCCAGGGTCTCCCGGAGGTTCCGGAAATCCGCGCGCGCGCCGTCCGAGGAGTTGCTCTCGACACCACTGTAGGACGTGCTCAACAGCCCGTGGATCTCTTGGGCCCCCGCGGGGCAAGCGTATGCCCAGAGGAGCACGACCGCGGCTCCCAGAGCCCGCCGCGCTGTCCGTGCCCCCCTCGTGGTGTCGCCCGTCACCCTCTGCCCTCCCAGGGATCTTCGCGTGCTCCGGCGTCATCGCGAGTAGTTGATCGTGTAGGTCTCCGCGCCATGACAGGACGGGGAGCAGGTGCCCCCGTTCTGGCTCTCCGTGTAGTTGTTCAGGCCGGGGTTCCGGCCGGTCACGATCAGATGCGGCTTCGTCGTCGACCCATGGGAGTCGTGGCACGCGTAGCAGGGATACCGTCTTTCGCCGACGTGGAAGGCGTGGCCCTTGTCCCAGCGCGGCGGGTTGAACCGGCTGTAGCCCTTTTCCGTCGTGCTCGCGTTGGCGTTGGCGTAGGTGTTGTAACGGTGACAGTCGAAGCACAGCTCGGTCGAGAACATCGTTCTTCGGGCGCTGCTCGCGGTGGCGCTCTTCTTGAGAATGTAGCGGTACTGGGACCCGTGGGGACCGCGAGCGTTCGCGTTGTCGCTCCTGTGGCAGTCCGTGCAGTACATCTGGGCGCTGCCGACCCAGCCGTTGACGAAGGCGTTGACATTGATGTTCGTGTTCTTCCCCACGGCCTCGACGGGGTGGTAGGAGGGGTTGTTGCTGTTGAACCGGACGGCGAGGTCCGTCTGCCCTGACGGTCGCGTGGTCCACGACGAGTGGCACTTGAAGCACAGCTGGTACTCGGTGATCGGGGGCGTGGGGTCCGAGGCCGACCGGTAGGTGTAGGTGGGGACGCTCCCGGCCGCGCCGTTGAACACGGCGATCCGCCCGACGCCGGCCAGGCGGTTCGAGGCGCCGGGGGCGACAGGCGGCGACCCGTCGGCCCGGGCCGCGTGGGGATTGTGGCAGTCCACGCACTCGGAGTGCCGGTTGTTGGTCGGGCCGGTGCCGTAGGCGCTGCTGTTGCCGTCCTCGGCGGCGGCGTGCTTGCCCGCGGTCCCTACCGGGTGCTTGTACGCGCTGTTGAAGTCGGCCTTGATGTTCTTGGCGGCCGGCGAGCCGTCGTGGCACACGTGGCACAGTTTCTCTTCGCTGGAAACGACCAGGCTGGGGATCAGGCCCGTGCCGTCCCTGTTGTACCCGTGCACGTCGTGGCAGTTGACGCACTTGCCCCAGTCCCCGGACGGGCGCGCGCGGGGCGCCGCCGGATCCACCGTCGAGTCGAAACCGGGCCATGCCATGTTGGTCCGGGTCGCGTGGCTCGAGGCGTCGTAGGTCGCCGGCCCCTGGTAGATGACGTTCGCGGAGTTGCCGCTGTGACAGCCCGACGTGTAGCAGAGCCCGTTCGTGTTGGGGGCGAAGAGGGCGAACGGGTTCGGGGACGCGCCGTCGTGGCTGACATGGCACTGGCCGCAGTCCCCCCGGGCCCAGTCGGGCGTGCGGAAAACCCCGGTCGTCGGATCCGCGTGCCGCGTCTGCGTGTAGACACCGCCCTTGGCGAGGATCCAGGCCGGCCCGGCGAGCAGCACCGCGCCCAGCAGGCCCACGGCGACCGGCAGCAGGACGCGCGATCTCACGGGACGACCGCGATCGCGTAGGGGCGCTTGCCGACCTGGATGGTGGCCCGGACCCGGCGCGAGAACTTGTCGATGACGGTGACCGTGTCCGAGCCCCGGTTCACGACGTAGAGCTTCTCGCGTTCGGGATCCAGCTCGAGGTAGACCGGCTCGTCGTCGACAGGGATGGAGTCCAGCTGGGCATTCACCGCCGCGTCGAACAGGGACACGCGCCGGTCCCGCGTCTGGGCGACGAAGAAACGGCTGAAGCTGCCGTCTCCCTCGGGCAGCACGGCCGCCGAGACGCCAGCCGTTACCGTCCTCACCGTCCGCAGACTGCTCAGCGAGACGATGGAGACGCGGGGGGAAGCAAGGTGGGGGACGAAGGCCTGGCTCCCGGTGGGGTCCACCGCCAGGTTCGAGGGCTGGAAGTCGACAGGGATCTCGGCGGCCACCGCATTGCGAACGGTGTCGATCAGGGAAAGGGTGTTGGATCCGCTGTTCGCCACCAGGAGCCCGGCGCGTGACGGGATGAGGGCGAGGGCCTCCGGCCGCAGGCCGACGGCCACGGTCCGGATCGTCTGGAAGCTCTGCGCGTCGATCACCGATACGCTGTTCAGCGCGGTATTCGTCACGTAGAGCGTGCGGCGGTCGGGCGTGATCACGACCTGGGATGGGCTCGCGCCCAGCTCGAGATTGGTGCTGTGCATGACCCGGTTGGTGTTGATGTCGATGATGCTGAGGGTGTTCGAGCCGGAGTTGACGACGAATGCCCTCGACGTGTCGCGGGCGACGGTGATCCCGCGCGGCCGCCGGCCGACCGCCACGACAGAGACGACCCGGTCAAGGGAGCGATCGATGACCGAGACGGTGTCGGATGCCTCGTTGGTCACGTAGGCGAGCACGCGCCGCAGCTCGTGCCCCCGGCCCTCGAAGGCGAAGGCCGGGCGGAAGAACGCCTCGCGCTCGACGGTGCGCCCCACGTCCCAGGTGGCGAAGAGCGCCGTCGCGTCGCCATGCCTGATCTCGAAGTCCGCGGCCAGCACGAAGCCATCGGACGGGGCGGACAGGTCGAGCCACTTGCCCTCCTGGCGGACCCGGGCCTTCCTGACGGACAGGGAGAGATGCTTGTAGCGGCCCTCGGGAAGGAAGCTCTCCGCGAGGAGGATCTGGCGCTCGACCACCTCCAGGGAGTTGATCCGGATCGGGGACACCGCCACCGGGAATCGTGCGTCTCCTTCCAGGACCGCCTCGATCGAGGCAAGCTCGAACGTCACCTCGAGTGGGGCGGCCGCCGGTCCGTTCAGGTAGAGGACCAGCCTGCCCTCGCCGGGGCGGGGCCCGCCCCGCGGCTCTGCCGGGCCGGCGACATTGCAGGCCACGAGCCCGAGCAGCGCCCAGACGACCCCGGCGATCCGAAGCGCGCGACGGGTCATTGGTAGTGACACTGCTGGCACGTATGCCTCAGCAGCGTCCCGTCCTCGGCGACCGGCGTCGCGTCGTCGTCGAAGATCAGCCCCTTGCGATTGGTGGAGCCGTGCGCCTTGTGGCACGAGCCGCAGAATACCTGGTTGTCGCTCGCGTTGGCGTTGCCTGGAATGACGCCGCTCGGCGACACGACAGGGACCCGGGAGGCCAACCCGGAGAACCAGCGGGTCGCGTCCACGTGCCTGTTGGTCACGCCCTGGGCCATGGTGACATCGCGGGTGGGATGCCGGAGCCAGGGCGTGGTTCCCGTGTCGCCGCTCGGCGAGCCGCCCATGTTGCCGGCGCCTGCGGGTCCGTGGTAGTCCCGGTGGCAGCCGCTGCACCACTCGGAGAGCCCGAAGTCGGTTGTGCCCACCACGCTCTGCCGATAGAGGGCGTTGCCCGCGGCGTAGTGGGCGCCCATCGGCGCGGCCGCGAGCTGCTGCACCGCGGCTGTGCCCGTGTAGATCGTGCCCGTGACGTAGGTGACGTACTTGCCGGTGGCCGTCCCCGGGTTCGGCACGAGATTGCGGTAGTAGGCGTTGCCGTGGGTGCTGTGGCAGTGCCGGCACGCGAGGCCCGGATTGGTCCAGCTGCCTCCCGGCGGGACCGCGGTCGAGCCCATGGTGTGTCCGGTCCCCTCGACCGCCGGCCCGTCACCGAGGACGTTCAGCTGCCCCGCCGCCCTCACGTGCCCGCCGGTATGGGCGCCGCGCACGTCCGGGACGTCCGTGCGCCCGTCGTGGCATGCCAGGCAGAGCTGCGCCTGACCGGTCTTCAGCAAGTAAGGGAAGGGCCCCCCGGGGGCCAGGAACGGGTCGGGGCCCGAGGCGCCGCTCAGCAGGTGGGTCTCGCTGTAGTGCATGACGTGACAGTCCGAGCACGCGAGAGAGCCGGAGGTGTGGAAGTCTCCAGCCTGAAGCAGAGGCACGACGAGGAAGATGCAGGCCACCGCGACGACAAGGCCCGAGAGGTACCTCACGACCACCGATGTTACCCTCCTGTCGTGACCCGGCTGGCATATCTGGACAGGCGCGATCAGGCTCGACACGGGCTCGCGGCGGTCGCTGGCGGGTTCCGCGCTATGGAGCGCGGGCGCACGTCCCGCGCCCTGGACAACTTGTTTCGCTTGTCGCTAGGCCCTCCTCTCCCCTAGTTCCCCTGGCCGTGACACTGGCCGCAGAGGTTCCGCATCCCTGTCGTCAGGTCCGGCGTCTGCGCCGCCGCGTACCCGCCTTCCTCGGTGACCGAGCCGGCGAAGCGCGAGAGCAGAATGAGCCCGAACGGGTTCTGGTTGCCGTGCGCCTTGTGGCAGGTGATGCAGGTCGGCGTGAGATTGGCGGGCGCGCCGGGCCACGGTACCCCCTGGGTTCCCCAGTCACCCGATGGGCTCAACACCTTCACGCGGCGGAGCCCACTGCCGAACTGGGCGAGGCTGGAGTGCCCGCCGCCCACGGCCCCGATGTTCGCGTCGGCCGTCGGATGGCGAAGCCACCCGATCCCGCCGGCACCCCCCATGTTCGAGTCGCCCTGGGCGCCGTGGAAGTCGGTGTGGCAGCCGCGGCAAAACTGCCCCATCGCCGACTTCTTCGGGTCGGGCTCGTTGAAGTCCACGTTGTCCACGCTGTAGTTGGTGGCGATGTCCCCGAGCGTCCACGAGCGGAGGAACACCGCCTTGTTCGTGTCGTTCGTCCCCTTCGCGTAGCTGACCTGGGCCGTGTGGTTGACGAGGTTGCGGAAGTACACGCTGCCGTGGGGCTCGTGGCAGTTGTTGCACTCGAGCCTGATGGCCACAGACCCTCCCGGCGCTACGGCGCGGACCCCGAGAGTGTGGCCCTTCCACATCTCGTACGGCCCCGCGCCCGTGGTCAGCCCGCCCGCCTGTCTCACGTGCGTGCCCGTGTTCGCCCCCATGACATCGGGGGCGAAGGTCTGGCCGTCGTGGCAGGTCAAGCAGAGCTGGCTCTCCTTGTTCCGCAGCAGGTAGTCGCGGGGCCCGCCGCCCGGGAGCGGCGGGGTCGGGGGGTTGCCGCTGTCGTAGGCGTGCTGCTGGCTGTAGTGCATGGTGTGGCAGTCCGAGCAGACGAGGGTCGCGCCGTAATGATACTCGCCGGCGCGCGCGACTCCGGCGCCGGCGGACCAGAAGAGCGAGACCAGGCCGATGACGACCAGGTGGCGTCTCATCGTCTTTCTGGCTCCCGCGCTGCCGGGCGCGCTAGAGTACGCGCGTCTGGGGCACATCACCGGCGGCGCGCGCCGCAATCGCCAGGGGCTGGAAGGGAAGGTCTCGCTCCCCGAAGGCCTGGCGGAGGAGGTCGAGCACCTGCTCTTCGACCCGCAGACCTCCGGCGGGCTGCTGCTCGCCGTCGCGCCCGATAAAGCAGACGCGTTGGTCGCGGCGCTGGCAGCCGACGGCTTCCCGGGCGCCCGCGTCGGCCGTGTGGAGGAGGGGGCGGGGGTTAGCGTCGAAGGGTAGTTGCAATGAAGGACGACGCGTTGCTGGGTGCAGTTGAGGAGGCGTTGATCAAGAAGCCTGGTGCGACAGCCAAGGAGCTCGCAGGGCGTCTAAGGTTAGAAGTATTCACGGTGAATCGCCTGCTCTACTCGAATCGGGATCGATTCGAGAGGCT
>Ga0209109_10001989_pt1 | contig 11204 bp, 8 predicted proteins | sample Rifsed10ft2_FD_184004 | JGI IMG/M metagenome (GOLD analysis project Ga0209109, IMG submission 184004) | Soil microbial communities from Rifle, Colorado, USA - sediment 10ft 2 (version 2) | ecosystem: Environmental > Terrestrial > Deep subsurface > Rock core/Sediment | place: Rifle, Colorado... | reverse complement strand
CTTAAAATCTTGCAGAAAAAGAAGGGATACAGGTACTCACAGGATTCCCTTCAGCTCGTAGATTTTGCCAGTGTAAGAAAGAACGACGAGGTTATTGACCTTGGAACCGGTTGTGGTGTCATGGCCCTTATATTGGCTAAAAGGGGTTTTGGTAGGAGAATCGTTGGACTTGAGGTTCAAGAGGAGCTTGCCGATCTTGCAAGAAGAAGTGTGAATCTTAACGGTTTTCAAGAAAAAATAGAAATAGTCGAGGGTGATATAAGAACGGTTAAATCCCTTTTCCCGCCAAGTTCATTTGACTATGTTATAACGAACCCGCCTTACATAGAGGCGAAATCTGGTCTAATAAGCCCTGGATCTGAAAGGGCATTAGCTAGGCATGAGATTCTTTGCGATATGAACGATATTTTAGAGGCGATAAAATATCTGCTTAAACCGTCAAAGCGCGGTTCATGTGTTTACCCCGCTTCGAGGTTTGACGAACTGATTATTAAGGCAAAGAAAAAAAGGCTTGAGCCTAAAAGGGCACGATTTGTTCATCCTGGCCCCGAAGAAAAAGCAGAACTCGCTATGGTTGAATTTATAAAGGAGGGGAAATCTGGGCTTAAGGTCCTTCCACCTCTATTGTAGGGGTAGGCCTCCGAGTCTACACTATAGGATGAGCTGCGACATCCCACAGTGTCTGCCTTGACAATGGGCGAACACATAGGTTCGCCCCTACAACTTCGGGTTGATTAATTTGATTTTAACTGCTTTTTCTCCTACTAACTTAAACCTATCGTCTATTCTCATGCCACCAATCCACATGATTTTGCCTTTACTAAGGAATATCGGAATCCGGTTTCTAAGGAATCTAGGAACCTTTTCGTCAATAAAAAATCGTTTTACCTTTTTGGTGGTTCTCTGACTTCCCTCGTTCGACTGAGCGCTCACGACGAAGTCCCTCTTGATCCCCGGCTCAATCGGGGATACCCCAGATCTTGATGTTTTCATACCAAGCGGAATGAACCTATCTCCAGGACGAAAATTTCTTACCTCAATCGGAAACTCAACCGTATCGGCATCAAAGAACCCGATGGATTTATCTTTACTTGGGCGCTTCACTTTAGTAATTTCAACCTCAAATTCAACTTCGGGAAAACTCCATTTCCCTGTAGAATGAATTCTGTAAGAGAATTCACGCATTAGCTCGGATTTTCGAGTAACTAAAAAGAGGTCATACCCTTTTATTACGACGATTCCATCAGGGAGAGAGATTTCACCTGATGGGGTTTGAGAATGAAGAAGCTCATCAACTGAGAATATGTGATCGGATGTGATTTTTCTTAAACTCCCTTTTAATTTTTCAACTGCTAATCTTAAGACGACAAGCCTTATTGCTTCTGGAATAGTTTTATATCGAGTGGTGGTTCCGATTAGTTCGTCTTGTTCTGATATAGTGAATACACTTCCAAGCTTTTTGACTGCCTCCTTTTTAATAAAATCTTCTTCAGTCCTCAATAACTTTGCAGTCCTAGCAAGTGTCTTTTTAATCCTTGGATTGTATTTTTCAAGCTCTGGAATTAGCTCAAGTCTTATCCTGTTTCTAAGAAAATCCCTTGCCCAATTTGACGAATCCTCAACCCAATCAACTCCTTTCATTCTTAAAAACTCTTCGATCTCTGACCTTGGTGTTTCGATAAGTGGTCTAATTATATAACCTTCTGATACAGGAGGAATCCCAGAAAGTCCGACTCCTCCGCTCCCCCTCAAAATCCTCATAAGAACCGTTTCAGCCTGGTCGTTAAGCGTATGAGCGGTTGCGACCCTTTGAGCTTGGTATTTACCTAAAACCTCTTTGAAAAACTCGTATCTAAGAACCCTAGCCGCCTCTTCAAGGGAAAGATTGGAACTCTTTTTAAACTTGGGCGTATTAACTTCCTTGAGTTCAAATGGGAGGTTAAGGCTAGCTGCTATTCCCTTTACATATTCTGCATCTCTTTTTCCTTCTTTGGGTCTTATTCCGTGATTTAGGTGGGAAACAATAAGTTTCAATCTATATTCCTTAAGCTCAGTCAGTATGTAGAGCAATCCCACGGAATCCGCTCCCCCTGAAACTCCCACAATAACCGTCTCACCAGGAGCGAGCATATTAAACCGTTTTATCGTCTTCCTTACCAGGCTTAGCAGTTCCAATTTGATTTGATGCTAGTCCTCCGGAGATTATTATCCTAAATGCGTCTTCAACGCTTATAGGAAGCTCTTTGACCTCATCTTCGGGTATCATGAAATAATATCCGCCGGTTGGGTTAAAAGCAGTGGGAAGGAATATACCCAAGAGTCTTTTTCCTGATTCTGTAAACTGTGGAACCCCTGTTACAAGCCCTATCGAATATATCCCTTTTCTAGGGTATTCAAACATAACTACTCGACTTATGCCTTTAAAACCAGTGCTAAGAAAAAGTGTCTCAATCATCTGTTTAGTAGCGGTATAAATCGTTCTTGCAAATGGAATCTTTGAAATCAATCCTTCCCCGATATCAAGAAGCTTTCTACCTATGTAATTTCTTGTAATTGTTCCCACAATGAGAATTACTAGTAATGTTCCAATTAGTCCTATTGCAAAGGTTAGAACTTGAAATAGAAGAGGATGGAGCTCTGAAAGCGGTTTAATAAGAAACTTAGCAGGGGCAGCGCTTATAAGGCCGATAATCCATTTGCCGAGTTTAAAGAGGATGAATACCGTAAATCCAAATGGTACGGTAACAAGAAGTCCAGCAAGGAAATTCCGTCTAAGAGATCGGGTAATACGTTTCATTCAACAGGTGATTTCTTATTAATCGCATCTCGGAGAAATCGGCTTGGTTTAAAGACGACGGCCTTTCTCTTAATGATCTCTATCGTCTCGCCTGTTGCGGGGTTCCTACCCTTTCTTGCCTTTCTATTTTGAACCCTGAAGCTACCAAATTTGGGAATCTTAAATCCCTCTCCATTGCCGAGTTTCTCTTTGACTATATCAAAGAAAAACTCCACAATCTCGGCTGCCTCTCTCTTTGAAAGCCCTATCCTTGTATGGATTACATCGGCAAGCTCTTTTTTCGTCATTCCTTTTCCCTCTTTGTAAATTATTTAGCCACGAAGACACCAAGACACGAATAGAGCGTGAGAGGTGTGAGGGGTAAGAAGATCTCCTAACCCCTTACGTCTAACGACTTACACCTCACGATATTCTCACTACTGGCTTCTGAATCTACTTTTTTAAAACTCATATTCCTTCTTTGTGTCTTACTGCCTTAGTGGTTAATATCTTATGTTTTTCGTAATTCTGCCCCAAGGGCCTTTTGAAGCCCGCTTATTGCCATTGCCTGAACCTCATTTGCCTCTTCGTCAGTGAGTGTTTTATCTGAGGCTCTGAGGATCATAGAAACGGCTATACTCTTTTTCCCTTGAGATACATGCCCGCCTTTAAAAACATCAAACACCCTTAAGTCTTCAATTAAAGGGGATTTCACCTTTCTAATCTCATTTAAAATTTCTCCGAGGGATATATTATCATCTACTACGAGGGCAATATCCCTTCTTACGGAAGGGAATTTTGGAAGCGAGGCGAATTTCTTTTCCACCGTTTTCTCAAGTGAGATTAATTTTTCTAGGTCAATTTCAAAGATATAAACGCTTTTTGGAAGTCCGAGTTTTTCCTGAAACTCAGGGTGAAGTTCCCCGAAGAACCCAAGTTCCTCGCCTTCTGCAAGAACCCTTGCGGATTTTCCTGGATGGAGGAATCTGATTTCTGAGGCATCATCCTCTAGTGAGCCATGAGTATGTCGAATGGTCGAATCCGCAAATCGAACATATTGGGAAATGGAAAAAACCTCTAACACCCTTTCCAGGATTCCTTTCATATCAAAGAAATCAAATTCCTCCTTGTCCCACAGCTCCAGTTGCCTTTTTCCTGTTGCCGCCCCAGAGATTTTTGTTATTTCCTTAGGAAGCCCGCCTGTGGTGAGCGCAGACGAACCATTTCCTTTTGGTGGATTAGGCAAGCTCACCACAGGGAAATACACCTTGCCAATTTCAAATATCCTTATGTCTTGAACCTGATGATTTAGATTAAGACTGACATTTCTCAAAATACCTACGATCAGATTGGTTCTCATTACAGAGCTTTCTTTAGTGAGAGGATTCAGTATCTTAAGTTGTTCATTCTCATTATACAGGCTAAGAAGCTCAGGATCATCAAAGCTGTAGTTGACCACTTCGAGAAACCCAAACGAAGTGAGTATTCCTTTTAACTTGTCTTCAAGATTCTTTTCTCTTTTAGAATTCTCAGTTTTCATGGGAACAACTGGAAGGGTTAGGGGAATGCCGTTATACCCATAGTGCCTTGCCACCTCTTCTATTAAATCAATCTCACGCATAAGATCTACCCTAAAGGTGGGAACACATAACGAAATCTCACCGTCTTTTACAGTTAAGGCCTGAATCTCTAGCCTCTCGGCTATTTCTTTTATTTTTTCAGTCTTAATATCTGTGCCTAATATAGAATTTATCCGTCTCGTAGAAATCTCTACCTCTTTTGGCATAATGGGACTTGGGTATATATCTATCTTACCTTTAGCTACCTTTCCTTTAGCAACCTTTCTAATAAGCTCAGATGCCCTATCAAGCGCTTTTACAACCCCGTTTGGGTCTACCCCCCGTTCAAACCGGTAAGATGACTCAGATTTTAGGTTAGTTCGCTTTGAGGATCTTCGAACCCTCCCTGGATTAAAATATGCACTTTCAAGGAGAATCTCTCTTGTTTTTTCTGAAATCTCAGTATTTGCTCCACCCATTACCCCGGCAAGCGCGATGGGTTTTCGCGCGTCACATATAACCAGATCCTCGTTGGTTAGTGTTCTCTTTATTCCATCAATAGTTTCTATAAGCTCTCCATTTTTTGCAGATCTAACTATGATTTTTCTTCCATCAAGTAGGTTATGGTCAAATGCGTGGAGAGGTTGACCTAACTCAAGAAGTATAAAGTTCGTAACGTCTACTACGTTATTTATAGACCTAATGCCTGAGGCTTGGAGTCGAGTCTTTAGCCAATCTGGGGAGGGTGCTATTTTTACATCTGTAATTAGCCGACAGGAGTATCTAGGACACCCATCTACATCAAGCACTTCGACTGCGGCTAGGCTCTCTATATCTTCTCCTTTTTCTAATACTCCGTAGTCAGGGTATTTCACCTTTGTTTCTAAAATAGCTGCGACCTCTCTTGCAATTCCAATTACGCTCAGGCAATCGGGACGATTCGGTGTGACGCCGATTTCAATAACAACATCATTGAGCCCAAGAGCATCAACTAATCTTTCACCAATCATCGCATAGTCTGGAAGAATCAAAATGCCCTCACCTCCTGTGGTGAGCCCTTCGCCGGAGTTTACCCCTTCGGCAAGCTCAGGCCAGGGTCTGAGCGAAGGTCCCCCGGTTAAACCGGGGGAGGAAGGGCTCAGGAAACCCTCCTCGCCGATCCCTAGTTCATTCTCAGCGCAGAGCATGCCTTCTGATAGCTCTCCTCTAATCTTCGTAGATTGGATTAATACCCCTTCAGGGAACTTTGCACTTGGAGGAAGCTTCGTCCCTGCTTTTGCAAGGGCGACTTTATCCCCGGCTTTCATATTCTTTGCCCCGCAAACTATGTTGTATAATTTGCTGCCATCTGTAACATCGCAGATCACAAGCTTTGATGCATTTGGGTGTGGTCTTTTATCTAGAATCTCGGCTACGAGTATATCCTCTAATCCCATTCCCATATATTCAATGGATTCTACTTCAAGTCCTACCATGGTGAGCCTTTCTGCTAATTCTTCAGGCGAGGCGTCAAAATCAACGTATTCTTTGAGCCAACTGAGAGTAAATCTCATCTTATTTAGAAATCAAGCTAACATATTAAGAGAGTATATGTCAATATTTTGTGTGATTTGAGTGTGTTTAGAAAGGGGGTCAGGTCTCAACATTGAATGTTTCTAGTTCCTTAATTCTTTTTCCACCATTGTTTTCATCCTTAATGCACTCTCATCTCTCTTAACTAACTCTTCAAGTCTCTTACACGATTGTGATACCGCTGCATAATCCATTCCAAACTCTACCCCTATCTCCTTTAAGCTCATCATAGTGTATCTCTTAATAAAATATAATGCCAATTGATGATATATATTCCCTCTCTTCTTTCGAAAAATCTCTTTCCTTTCTACTCCAAGTCTTGTCATAATGCATTTGATTACTTCTTCCCCACTATATCTCCCTGCTATCCTTGTCCCTGTTACCTCCCTTTTTCTTCCCAAGGACTTTATCTTCCCTTTTATCCTATCCACAAACCCCTCACTGCCAAGTGCTACCCCTCTATACGAATCCTCAAGTGGATTATCCATGTCTATATTTTCAAGAACAAACCTCCTATATCTCCTCCTGGCTTTCCTCATATCCTCATCAAACTGTCTCAATATAAATTCAGCATCTAGTCTATCTATTGATTTCCTTTTTCCCATATAATCCAAGAAACTACTCCATTCATATTTATATAAATCATCTACAATTCTCGCTCTTAGTGGATTTAAGTGAATATATGCTGAAAGCCTTAATCCATAGCTATCCTCTTCTACAAGGATGGATTTGTATCTACCTTGAAATATAACTCCCACTATCTTATGCTCTGCCTTGAACCAATTGGTATATGAAGCGTTAAGATAGTGCATCCCCTCTGATATGTTCGCATGTGGAGTTTTGATAAACGAATGATAATGATTGTCCATTAAGCAATAGGCGTAGCAGGTGAATGAGTACTTCTCGAAGGTCTCATTCATTTTCTCTAAAAATACGGCTTTATCTTTATCGGAATAAAAGATGTTTTCTCTTCTATTTCCTCTTGCGGTTATATGGTAGGTGGCATTTTCAAAGGCTAGTCTAAGAGGCCTTGCCATGGGTAGAGTTTAGAATTAATATCGAGATATGTCAAATGTTGAGACCTGACCCCATTTTGTCTTATTTCTTACTTGTGATAGAATTCTCCTTGTCTTCCATGACATGATGGTTTTTTGAGAGCTTAGAAGCTTTGTTATCAATATTAAATTCTAAGGGTGATTTTCTACATTGAGCACAGCGGTTGGTAAACTCGGAGTATCGAGAGACATGTTTATTACACTTGAAGGCGTAGAGGGAAGTGGAAAATCGACTCAGGCGGAGCTTCTTAAGGAGTTTCTCCAGAAACAAGGCCGTAAGGTAACTCTTACAAGAGAGCCTGGGTGGGGCGCGCTTGGAAGGCTCATCCGCAGGTTGCTCCTCGAGGAAAAGGATCTAGAGTTACACCCTTTGGCGGAGCTTTATCTTTTTTGCGCGGATCGAACTCAGCATGTAAGGGATTTCGTTTTACCCAAGCTAAAAGAGGGTGGGATTGTGATATGCGACAGGTTTACAGATTCAACAATAGCATATCAGGGCTACGGAAGAAGACTTGAGTTAGACCTTGTTGAAAGGGTAGCAAGGGAAGCCGCACTAGGTTTGAAGCCTAAGCTTACAATACTTCTCAACATTCCTGTAAAGGTTGGCCTCTCACGACTTGAAAAAAGAGAGGGGAAGACGAAGATGGACGAAGAGCCTTTAGAATTCCATGAGCGGGTGAGGCAGGGATACATTTTTATAGCTCAAAAGGAACCAAAAAGGGTAAAGGTCGTAAATGCAACAAGGGATATTTATGAGATACAACAAGAAATAAGAAACATAGTGCTTTCACATATATCTAAGTGATTTTCTAATGTTTTTCACCTCTATAATAGGTCACGAATTTCAAAAGGAAGCCATAAGGCGTGCGTCTCTCGAAAACCGGGTTTCTCACGCATATCTCTTTTTTGGTCCTGATGGGGTAGGGAAAAAACTTGTGGCAATCGAGTTTGCAAGGATTCTAAATTGCATCCATCTGAGTGATCGGATTGCAGAAAAAAAACTAGAAACTAATCCATGTGACTGCATTTCATGCAAGAAGATAAAAAAGGGAATACATCCAGATGTGTTTCTTATAGAGTACGGAGGGATAAAGGATATTAAGGTTGACCAGATACGTGAGGAGGTGGAAGATAGGTTATATTTTAAGCCCTTTGAAGGAAGGTTCAAGGTAGCTATAGTTGATGAAGCTCATAGGATGAACCTAAATGCGCAGAACGCATTTCTCAAAACCCTGGAGGAGCCTCCCTCGGACTCAGTAATTATTCTTATTACGTCACAACCTCAAGTCCTTCTTCCAACAATCCGTTCAAGATGCCAGTTGTTTGAATTTAAGCCGTTATCTCAGGATGTAATTGTTGAAGAGATTATAAAAAGAAAAAAATTGTCTCATGATGAAGCAATCCTTGCCGCAAGGCTATCGGGTGGAAGTTTAGGAAAGGCGCTCAGTCTAGACCAAGACCTACTTTCCGAGAGAAAGGAAATAATCATGAAACTATCAAATATAAACCCTAATAGTGCTTCTCAGGTACTCAACTTCGTGGAATCTTTGCCAAAAGGCTCTTCATCTCAGGATGTAAATAAGCTTATGTTTATCTTTTACATTATTTCACTCTGGCTTCGTGATGTGGTTCTTCTCAAGATTGGGTTTTCTACTGATTTTCTTTCAAATAGGGATTTAATTCCCATAGTTAGTAAGCTCGCGGACAGTTGGAGTATGGATAATGTTTTAGATAAACTCAAGTTTCTTGAAAAGGCCTGGTATGAGGCATTTCGCGGAAATGTAAACAAGCAGATTATGCTTGAGAATTTGGTTCTGAAGATTACGGAATAAATTGCAAATGCGTGATTCGGGTATTAAACCACTGAGAAAATTCTTGTAGGGGCAGGTCTTGTACCTGCCCTAATGTTTGGGCAACCGCAAGGGTTGCCCCTACTCTGTGGATAGAAAAGACCAAGAGCCACGATTCACGATAATTATTGATTGGAGACAATTCCTATGACAAAGACCTTCTTTGTAACAACCCCAATTTACTACATTAATGACGTTCCACACATAGGACACGCTTACACCACAATTGCTGCAGATGTGATTGCGAGATTCAGAAGGCTTATGGGGGATAAGGTGTTTTTCCTAACGGGCACAGATGAGCATGGGCAAAAGATAGAAAGGGTAGCATCGGCATCAGGCGAAAGACCAATCGAACTAGCGGATCGGGTAGTCCTTAGGTTCAAGGGTCTTTGGGAAAAATTAAATATCATGAACGATGATTTCATAAGAACAACCGAAGAAAGGCACATAAAAGCAGTACTGGAGCTTTTCCAAAGGGTCTTTGATCGTGGCGACATCTATCTTGGAGAATATGAAGACTGGTATTGTGTTTTTGATGAAACATTCTGGACTGAAACCCAGCTTGTAGTTCGATCCGACTCACTACAGGGAGGAGAAAGGGCGTGTCCTGACTGTGGTCGCCCCGTTGAGAAGCTGAAAGAGGAGAGTTACTTTTTTAGGCTTTCAAAATACCAAGACACACTTTTGGAGTTTTATGAAAGTAATCCTGATTTTGTTCAGCCATCGTTTAGAAGAAACGAGGTCATAAGTTTTGTAAAGGGCGGGCTTAGAGACCTGAGCATTAGCAGGACATCTTTTTCATGGGGAATTCCGATTCCTATTTATTCCCATTTCACCCACACTGCGGGTGAAATACTGCATAATCTAAGGGATAAAAACGCGAGTGAAGCGAAGCAACACGTAATATACGTCTGGTTCGATGCGCTTACGAACTACCTCACTGCGGCCGGGTTTCCCGATGATTTAGAAAGATTCAATGAAATCTGGCCTGCGGATATTCACCTAGTTGGAAAGGACATACTGAGATTTCATGCTGTATACTGGCCAGCGTTTTTAATTTCAGCAGGGCTTCCACCCCCTGAGAAGGTTTTTGCACACGGCTGGTGGACCGTAGAAGGGGAAAAGATGTCTAAATCAAAGGGGAATGTTGTAGATCCTTATGCAATTATAGATGAATTTGGTGCTGATGTTTTAAGATTCTTCCTTCTTCGAGAGGTTCCGTTCGGACTAGATGGCGATTTTTCAAGAAATGCCCTTATTGGAAGGATAAACGGCGACCTTGCAAACGGGCTTGGGAATCTTGTAAGCCGGTCTTTAGGAATGATAGAAAAATATTCAGGGGGCAAGGTTCCAAAACCAGGCTCATTCGAGCCATTCGACCTTAGTGTAAGGGAAAAGGCACTTGCTACTGCAAGGCAAGTAGAAGAAGCGATTAATGAAATTGCTTTTCACAAGGCTCTTGGCGCTATCTGGGATTTTATAGCTACTGTAAACAAATACGTGGATGAATCCGCTCCATGGGCTCTTGAGAAGGCTGGGAAAAGGGAAAGACTTGATACAATACTCTGGATGCTTGTTGAATCAATACGAGTAATCGCTCTTTTGGTATACCCTTTTATTCCTAAATCGGCTGAAGAAATTTGGGAAAGGATTGGCATACCCCAGCCGATTGAATCTCAGCGATTATCAAATGCAGAGAATTGGGGACTAGTCAAACCAGGTTTGAAGATTCTAAAGGGTGAGAGTTTATTCCCGAGATATGGGATGAAATAAATGCTATATAATCCTGAAAAGCATCGTAGACGCACCATTCGATTGAAAGAATACGATTTACCCCATGAGATAAAAAAGAAAAATTAATATATCTTATATATGCTTACATTATCTCACGGGGTGAACAGGCAGGTGCGTATTTTATAACAGTATGCACAAAAAACAGGGAATGTTTATTTGGGGAGATTTCAGATGGGAAGATTGTGTTAAACGAATTTGGTCAAATCGTTGAATCCGTTTGGTTAGATTTACCGAAACATTATCCCAATATTGAGTTGGATGAATTTGTTATAATGCCAAATCACATCCACGGTATCGTTTTTATTGTAGGGGCAGGTTCGAAACCTGCCCCTACGAAACCTGCCAATACCATAGCCCCTACAAAGGTCATGAAAAATTATCCATTATCCGAAATTGTTCGAGGTTTTAAAACGTTTTCATCGCGCAAAATTAATGAAATGCGTTTCAAATCAGGCATGTCCTTATGGCAACGCAATTATCATGAACACATCATCCGAAAAGAAGAATCGCTCAACTGTATACGTGAATATATAATGACAAATCCCTTGAGTTGGGATTTGGACGAGGAAAATCCGCACCAGAAAGGCGATGATGAGTT
>Ga0209109_10001988_pt1 | contig 11205 bp, 10 predicted proteins | sample Rifsed10ft2_FD_184004 | JGI IMG/M metagenome (GOLD analysis project Ga0209109, IMG submission 184004) | Soil microbial communities from Rifle, Colorado, USA - sediment 10ft 2 (version 2) | ecosystem: Environmental > Terrestrial > Deep subsurface > Rock core/Sediment | place: Rifle, Colorado... | reverse complement strand
TAGGCCTTTTGCACTACGGCGATACGCGAGACCGATTTGGGCGAGGGATCGCGGGCGGACGGCAGGGCCGCCTCCGCCGCGCGCCGTGGCTGCTTCGCCATGGCGAGAACGGCCTCGACGGCCGGACGCCCGCTCATCCGCTGCAGCCAATCCACCGAGCGCGGCGTTTCCTTTTCGTTGAAGAACTCGGGCAAGAAGAACGGCATGGCGGCCGTCATGGAATAGGTATTCACGTCGGCCAGCGAATAACTCGAGCCCGCGAGCCAAAGCCACTTGTTCAGCCGCTCCTCGTGCCGCTGCATCGAGAAACGCATCCGGCGAACGGCGTCGTCGAGCTGCTCCTTCGGGAACGCCTTGGCGGCGGCAAGCCGCCACTTCTCCCGCTGTTCGTGGAGCGGAATGCGGGCCAGATAGGCCTCGAACTCCTCCTTGCCAAGGTCCTTGACGATGTCCTGGATCATGTGGTGCCAGCCGATGAGACTCACCGCCGGGCAGTAGTACTCGTCCACGAACTTGCTCCAGATGCGCATCTGCGCGCGCTCGTAGTGGTCCGCCGGACGGAGCGGCGGATTCGGAAACGCGTCTTCCAGGTACTCGTTGATCACGGTGGACTCCGTGATGACCTTGCCGTCGTGAACGAGGACAGGTACCTGGCCATTCGGATTGATCTTCACGAACTCCGGGCTGTGCTGCTCGAAGGCGTGCAGGTCGATGTAGTGGCTCGCGAAGTCCAGCCCCTTCTCGTGGAGGCAGATCATCGGCTTCGCGGAGTTGGCCGTGGGTTCGTAGTGGTAAAGTTCGAGCATAGTGGTCTAGCACTTTCCCACGCGGCACAGCAGGGCGCGGAGCTGGTAGGTACCCATCTGTGGGTCGTAGGGCGGTTGATTGTCGGTGAGCACGTTGGCGTTCGACTTCCAAACGCCGTATTCAGGCCCCTCTTCCTCCGGGAACCACCAGCCGTGCTCGACGTGGACGACCCGCGGATCGATACCGGTCGTCAGTTTCGCTCGCTGCCGGATCCGGCCGCGTCGCGTCTCGATCCACATCCAATCGCCGTCGCTGATGCCGAGGGGTTTCGCGGTTTGCGGGTGAATCTCGGCGAGCGGATCGGGCCTTGCCTTGCGCAGCAGGGGCAGCTGACGGTGCTCGGAGCAGAAGAACACCGGAATCCGCGCGCCGGTCGTGAGAACCAGCGGAAAACCCTTCGCAACCTCCGGAGCGCTGATCGGGCTTTCCGGCGGTTCGGCGTAGAACGGCAGAGGCGCGTAGCCGAGCCGCTCGAAGCGCGTCGAGTAAAGCTCGATCTTGCCGGTCGGAGTCTTGAAGCCGCCCTCCTCGAACTTCCTGTATTTGAATGGCGGCTTCACGAAGCCCTGCTTCTTCAAGGTCTCGAAGTCGATCCCGAGGCCGCCTGCAGCGAGCTGTGCATCGAGCACGTCCTCGACCGATTCCGTGCCGACTTTGAGCTTCATTCGGCGCGCGAGCTCGACGAAGATCACTTCGTCCGCCTTGCACTCGGCGACTTGCGCGACTTTCTGCTGGCCGAGGATCACGTTCCCGGCGATCGTGGGGAGCGCGGCAATCTGGTTGAGCTCGGGCCACGCGGCCGCGGGCAGCAGGATGTCCGCGAGCTGCGCAGTCGGCGTCATGAACAGATCGGCGCAGACCATGAAGTCGACCTTCATCAGAGATTCGTAGACGAGCTTGGTGTTGGCGTAGGTGGTCAGCGTGTTGTTCCCGAATACCAAAAAGGCCTTCACCGGATACGGGTTCCCGGTCCGCATCGCCTCGAGCACGGTCGGAATGTGAGCGGCGGGAAGATCCGCGCCTTCACCGCCGAGCATCTTGAAACGGTCGGCCCCGAGCCGTTTCGCCTGCACTTCGGGAGTCAGGTTCTCGATGAGGCTCGGGAAGCGACCCGCGCCGTGCATGCCGAACACCCAGCCGCCCGGCACGTCGACGTTGCCCGTGAGCGCCGGCAGCATGGATAGGATGCGCACCGTCTGAACGCAGTTCGGCGTATGCTCGATCGCGCAGCCCCACTCGAGCATCGCGGGTTTGAGGGTCGCGAACAATCGCGCCGCCGCGCGGATCTGGCCGGCGGGCACCCAGGTGATCGGCTCGGCCCACTCGGGCGTGAAGTTTCGCACGTGCTCGACGAGCGCCTCGAAGCCGTACGTCCATCGCTCAACGAACTCTCGATCGTACAGCTTCTCCCCGATGATAACGTTGAGCATCGCGAGCCCGAGCGCATCGTCCGTGCCGGGCCGCACTTGCAGCCAAATCTTGGCCTTCTTCGCGAGGACCGTCTTTCGCGGATCGACGACGATGACCGTCGGGTGGCTCGCCAGCGCTTCGCGCACACTGAAGCGCGTCTCGCCGTCGGGCCCGGAATGAATCGGGTTGTGGCCCCAGTACATGATGGCCGCAGGGGGCGTATCTCCAGTGTAGTCGCAAACTGGCAGGTCGCCGAAAGTCAGAATGCAGGTATTGACGCGCGGATGAAAGCACTGCGCGAAACCCGGCTCGCACCAGTTGGGCGTGCCAAACGCGTTGCCGAAGCGTGATACCCAGCGGATGTGATGGCGGCCCGTGCCGGTGCCGAGCACGACGGCCTCGGGGCCGAATTCGTCGCGAATCGCGACGAGCTTTTGGGCGATCTCATCGAGCGCTTCGTCCCACGAGATCCGCTCCCACTTCCCGGAGCCGCGCGGGCCGATGCGCCGCTGCGGGTATTTCAGCCGGTCCGGGTGGTAGACCAGCTCCAGTGTCGCCGCACCGATCGGGCACAGTCGGCCGTGATTGAGCGGGGATTCGGGATCACCCTCGACGGCGAGCAACTCGCCGTCCTTCACGTACATCAGGGTGCCGCACCCTCCGTGGCAGCTGCGGCACACGCTCTTCAACACCGTCACGCCGTCGGGCCGGATTCGGTCCCGTGGCTCGGTCCTTGCCTCGCTTGCCTCAAGAGCCATCTTTCTGCGTCCGCTCACCGAACAATCGGTTCAAACTGTTCGCCATCACGCCGGAACAATGTCCGCCATGCCACCAGAACGCTGTCCGCCATCATCCCGGAATCGTGTCCGTCATGGCCCGGCGCGCGCACGTCGTGCCGGTCGTACTGAGTTTCGCTTGCCACGCGAGGCTGGACTCGATGAAGGCATTGCGGCGATGCAGAGTGCAAGGTACGAGGCGGCCCTCCTCAAAGAGTCGAGCCCTTATCTCTCCCTCGGCCTGCCGTCACGCGTCAGACCGCGCTCGAAGCGCGACGTCTCGATGAAGTTGCGCACGGCCGTGTTGTCTTCATGACAGGCGTACTCGAAGAACTCGTACTCCGGGACCAGGAACATCGGGTAGCTGATCGTCCATTTGTCGGTCAGGACCTCGGGATCCTCGATCGTCATCTCGTAGTCGATACGTTCATCGCTCACGCGCGTGAATCGTTCGGTCGTCTTCATGCCGGTCGTCGTCGGGGTGCTTCGGCGTAGCCCGCCCGGGATACCGACGATGACCATGCCAACCTGCCCGTTGAAGTTCGTTGTCTCCACAACGAGCGTGGCGCCTTCCCAGTGCCCGCGCGACTCACCCATCCACTGCTCGATCGCGGGATCGAGCGGCGGCCGCCCGTCTATGGGCACGACACGCGCCTCGTGAATCATCTCGAGATTGATGACGACGTATCCTGGCGCCTGGTGGATTTGAATGCCGTTGTTGTAGTTGAACGGCAACATCGACGATGGCAGCCCGCGCGTGATGCAGCGGTCCCACGCGTCGAAATCCAACGGTGAGTCAAAGACTCGCTGAGTATCGTCGCTGCGGAACAGGGGCACCAACTCCTCACCGCGGGGCGTCAGCGCCGGTAGCTGGCCATCAGGCGGGTAGGAGATCAGCGAGGTGAGCCGAGTAGCTTCGGCGAGCGTGGTCGTCTCGGCCCAATGACCCATTCCCATCTTGTTGCTTTGAATTTCGAGCTGGTAACGCTCGTCGCGTCGTCGGAGGACGGCCTGAGCGTCGCGCCATTCCTCGTCGGTCAACTCACGGCGCTCGCCGTACTTTGGATCGCGTTGGAGCCTCGTCGCGAACAGATGCATGATCGGCCACATGCCTTGCAAATCGGGATCGCCCCAAAACGTTACCGGGTGCGGTGAACCGTCAGGATAGGTGAAGGCCGCTTCGGGCCCCTTCGCAGAGCCCCCTTCCTCGGGCCCCGAGCAAGCCGCGAGCCCCATAGTCGTGACGGCAAGAACCCGCGCGAGAATCCGTTCGTTCATCGGACGCCACCGATTTTTCCGTGAGGCTGGACGCTCACGGCGATCGTGGAAAGTATAGCTCAGATCTCTCGTGCCGCTGCGATCAGGCGTACGTGCTCGCGGGCGGTGCCGAGCGCCGCGGCCGCGACTACACCCGCTGTGACGGCGATCGAGCGCGCTGCCCGGATCGATCGCTTCATGTCACGCTCTCGATCCGCTGTTCTGGGATAGCGTGCGCCTGCACACAGATGCCGACAGCCAGACTCGTCGGTTTCACTTCGGCTCCACGAGCTTCTGCGGTTTCTTGTCTCGGAGAAGCCTCCGGATCCTGTTCACGAGCATGCTGTGCGAGATCGGCTTTTCGAGAAAGTCGTCGGCGCCGTGTCTAATGGCATCCACGGCCGTGGCGACATCGGCGTCTTCACAAACCAAGACCACGGCCGCACTGTGACCGAGATCACGAAGTCGCTGGACGAGCTCGACGCCGTCCATACCGGGCAGTCGCACATCGGCGACGATTACGGCTGGAACGGTGGGATCTTTAAGCTGCCCGAGAAAAGTTTCGGCACATTGGAACCACTGCACGGTCGCAAATTCATTTACGACGCACGCATAAGTCGCGCTGTCCTCGTCTATAACTGTAAGGGACACTCCCAATGGCGATCCCTCCGCGATGGAGCATCAATAGAATCGACATTCCGCTGCCGTGCCGGCAGTCGTACATCTACGTAGGACGCTTGGACTACGTGGAACTACTTATGATGATGTGTTTGGGGAGCGCGTATGATCCTTGTCAACTCTTGAGGTGAACGCCGCCAGCCCGGTGCCGCGAGTTGCGTCGACACGCGATTGCTTGAGTCCCGGACATGGAGGAGGTCAGCAATGGCAGAGATCGTACTTGGGGTTGGGTCTTCCCATAGCCCTATGCTGGGGACCGACCCGGAGCATTGGCGTCTGCGTGCCAAAGAGGACGTGAAGTGGCCGGCGCACCCGTTCCGCGGTAAGACATACAAGTTCGAAGAATTGATCCGCGTGCGCAAGCGCGAGAGCCTGGCCGAACAACTCACCATGGACGTCTGGCGGGAGCGCCACGAAAGGAACCAGAAGAACCTCGACTTCCTTGCGAGTAAGATCGCGGACGCAGACTTGGATATCCTCGTCGTGATCGGCGATGATCAGCGCGAGGTGTTCTTCAGCGACAACTCGCCCTCGTTTCTCGTCTATAACGGCGCGAAGGTTCTCAACAAGAAAGCGAGCAAGAACCAGCTGGAGGCGATGCCTCGCGGGGTCTCGATCGCGCAATGGATGAACGAGCCGAAGGAGGGCGACCTCGAGCATCGCGGCGCACCCGACCTCGCCAACCACATCGTCAAGTCGGTGATGGAAGACGGCTTCGACGTGTCGGTTGCTGACAGCATGCCGATGGGCCGGTTCGGCAGGCCTGGCATCCCCCATGCTTTCGGTTTTTTCTACCACCGCCTTCTGGACGACTTTAGGAAAACGCCGAACATGGCGACCTTGCCGATCTTCATGAACACGTTCTTCCCGCCGAACCAGCCGTCGGCGAAGCGCGCGCTGGCGTTCGGCAAGGCGATCGGGCGGGCGGTGCGGTCCTGGCCCGGTAACGCCCGCGTCGGTTTTGCCGCGTCCGGAGGATTCAGCCACTTCGTCATCGACGAGGACCTCGACCGGCGCATTATGGGAGCGATGGAGGCCGGCGACGAGCAAACCGTCGTGGCCGAGCCTGAATCGAGCTACCAGTCGGGTACGTCGGAGATCAAGAACTGGATCGCGGTGATGGGCGCCGTCGCCGGCGGTGGATTGCAATTCAGGATCGTCGACTACGTACCCTGTTACCGCTCTCTGGCGGGAACCGGCAATGCGAACACCTTCGGCTTGTGGCACTAGCTCGTCGTCGTCGAAGCGGTAGCCGGTCCGCCGAACACCGGTCATTTCAGGCTGGATACTGATCAACGAAAACCGTTAGGTCAAACGGTGTCAATGCGCACACAGCGCCCGTATAGCGAGTAAGCGAAGTAGCGTACGCACGCGCCTATCATCGCGAATGGAACCTTGGATGATCCGGCTGGGCATCACGTCAGTACAGCCAAAATCGAACAACAGTGCGATCGCCGACGTGGATGACGAATCTGCTCGGTCACTCGATCACCGCATCGCCACCGGGCCGCGGCGCGGCGAGAAGGTGATGACGATTCAGAGCGTGCTGGCTGTTAGCACCAGAGCGAGGAACACCATGGCATGGCGCCGATCCAGACGGGGGCGGCCACAACGTGCAGCCAAACGGCGAGGAAGTGAATCACGATCCCACGTGATTCTCACTCCGCGGAGTCGCCTCGCGTATACGTACTAGTCGTAGTTCTACCAATGGCCGCCGCGCGAAGGAGGTGCGGCCGGCGCGTCGGTGTTCGGCGTAGTCCTCGCGGGCGGATACATATATATACGCAGACGCAGCATGCCGGTCGCCTCCGCGACCGCCGGCTCGTCCTCGATCACGAGGATCAGGTCGCCGAGAGGCGAGGCCGGGTCCCACGGAGCCCTCCGCATGGGGCGGCATCCGTCCCCGCGGCACCGTCACCGAGGCGAGACGATCCGACATGGAATCATCGACTTGCCCGCCGTTGGCACCGGCCGTATCGATTTCGTCGGCGCTGGAAAAACCGGCCGGGGTTCTCGATGTCGACGGAAAGTACGCCGCTGGGCGCATCTTGCTGGATACGCATTTTCCGCAGTCGCGTGTCGAGCAACACGCGTTTCTTCTGAACGGGGCCCCGGGGCACAATCGGGAACGGGTATTCGGACAACGACGAAGGGACGACTTAATGGGTACCACGAACGGGCTGGCCAGGCTCTCCGGAGAGTTGCGCGGTGCGGGCGGCGGCGCGAAGGCGGCCATGAAACCATCATCGCGCGCCGTCTACGCCGCCGCCGTCGCAACGTGAAGACGTCCGCGCACATCGCCGATGGCGTGCTGGCGGCGCAGCTGCCGAAAGGCGGTAGCGTGACGGCGCGGCGCATCGAAGTGCACTAGCCGTGCCGCAGACCGTCGCGCTGCGGCACGTCGCCTTCGAAGACCTGGGCTTGCTCGGGCCCCTGCTGCAGCGGCGCGGCCACGAGATCCGCTACATGGACGCGCCGCTCGCGGACCTCGACGCCCTCGATTTCCGCGCGCCGGATCTGCTCGTGGTGCTCGGCGGTCCGATCGGAGTTTACGAAGAGGAGCACTATCCGTTTATCAAGACCGAGATCGCGCTCCTTGAACGGCGTCTCGACGCCGCACTGCCGACGCTCGGCATTTGCTTCGGCAGCCAGCTGATGGCGAGCGCGCTCGGCGCGCGAGTATACGCGAGCGGCGCGAAGGAGATCGGTTGGGCGCCGATCGAGCTCACTGCCGCCGGACGCGAATCGTCTTTGCGTCACCTGCACACCACAGCGGTGCTGCACTGGCATGGCGACACGTTCGATTTGCCGGAGGGAGCCGTTCGGCTCGCTTCGACCCGCGTTTGCGAGAACCAGGCGTTCAGCTACGGCGCCGCCGCGCTCGCCTTGCAATTTCACGCCGAAGCGACGGGATGCGCGCTCGAGAGCTGGTTCGTCGGTCATGCGGTGGAGATCGCGGCCACGCCGGGCGTGAGCGTTGCAAACTTGCGAGCCGATACCAAACTCTGGAGCGGCACGCTGGCGCCGCATGCGGAGCGTTGCTTCGACGAATGGCTCGACGCCAACCACCTTTGATGGTATCGCGGACAAGGATGCCCCCGTTTCGCGCGTGCGGTTGCCAAATCGTGTCGATACCGAATGCCGAGCGCAGCTTATCGTCCGCGGTAATCAGTTTTGCGTTAAGCACGTGCGCCGTCGCCGCAATGATTTGGGTCGGAAATCCCGCTGCACCTCGCGCCACGATAGCGAGAGGGGGGGTAAGATTGACGCAGCACGTTTTGCTTGACTCGGCCCACGAAGAAGCTCTCGGCGGGCGCGACCGCGGAGTCGTCGGTGCGCGCATCGAGCAAACCGAGACTCGAGCAATGGCTTCTGAAGTGCTCCGCAGAGCCGCGAGCGACGAGCTCGCCGAAGCGGCGTTCCACGTGCTCAGGAGCGGGAATACAGAGAGGAGGCGACCGCGATGAAGGCAACCGAATACCTGAACACGGAACATGGCGTGTTCTTGACGCAGCTCGACGTGCTCGAACGGATGCTGAACGAGAAGACGCCGCCGGGAGAGCTTCGAGCGGTGACCTTGGCCATCGCCGAGGCGGTGGAAAAGCACCGCGACGCCGAGGAGACGATTCTGTACCCCGCCATTCTTAAAGAGTTCGGCGAGGGCTTCCCGCCCATGCGAGTCATGGAGGCGGAGCACAAGGAGATCCAGCGGCTCGTCGGAGAAGTCGCCTCGGGGGACGGCGACATGCGCGAGCTCGTCGGCGGGTTCATTGATGTCCTTCGGCAGCACATTGCCAAAGAGCGCGCCGTGCTGTTCCCCATGGCGGAACAGAGGATCGCGGAGACCGATCTCGAGCGGATGGCGCACGAGTGCGTCGAGCACCACGAGCGGCTTAGGCAAGCTGGAGGATCCGCTTAAGCAACCTGGAGGATTCGCAGGTATGTCCTGGTCCGCTAGTCTGGATTGAGACGATTCTCTCCGGTCCGGTCGGAGCAAGAGGAGCCCAGGCTATGGAAGTCGCATTGAAAGCCCGGCGGGTGAGTGCCGCCGCCGGTGTAATGGCGTTGGTGGTGTGGGCTCAGCCGGCGTTCTGCCACCATTCTTTCGCCATGTATGACCAGACGATCGACAAGACGCTGACGGGGAAGCTGACTCGCTTCATCCCGGACACCAACCACGCCCAGCTCATCTTCGTGCTAGCGAATCCCGACGGCACACCGCTCTTGGAAAACGGCCAACGGGTGGTGTGGGGTGTGGAGACCGGGGGAGCGGCGTCCCTCGCGCGGTCGGGCGTCACCGTGCATAGCTTTCCGGTAGGCACGATCATCACGGTCACCCTGAACCCCCTGAAGGACGGGCACAATTTCGGTGCCATGCGTCCGGGGAGCGCGGGGCTGATCAGTTGCGGCATGACGATGCCAGAAGGGGGATGTACGGCGGAGACGGGTACGGTGTATCTCGACGTCGCCAGGGTGGCCGGTACGGCGGAGTCTCGCGCTCAATGAGCCGCGTGGAGTCTCCCGGGGCGGGGCTCCGTAGGCGCTGTTCAATAGGAGGGTTGGGTGCGCATTTCGGAGCCCCGCCCGCTTTCGCGGCGATCGAGAGCAGAAAAGCACCCGCGCTCGAGTGGAGACGCCGGCCACTCGGCCGTTAGATCAACGTAATGTTCACGATGCTCGACCGGCGGGCGTGAAGCAATCGCAAGTGAGCATCGGCCGCTTCGACGTCACGGTCATCGGCGCAGGTCCCACCGGCTTGTGCTTCGCAGCGTGCTTGCTGCCTACGAACTTGACCATCGCGCTCGTCGAGCGGCAACCCCGGAACGTGCTCGAGTGCCCGAGCTTCGACGGCCGCGAGATCGCGCTGACGCACGCTTCGGTGAGCCGATTGCGGAGCCTCGGAATCTGGGCGAGAGTGCCGGCGGCCGAGATCTCGCCGATGAAAAGCGCACACGTGTTGAACGGCCGATCGACGTACTTCATGGGTCTGTGTCACCCAAACGGCGCCGACGGCGATCTCGGATACCTCGTTTCGAACCACGTCATTCGGCGGGCGCTGTACGAAAGCATAGAGAGTCACCCGCGGGTCTCGCTGTTCACCGACGAGACGGTGACCGGTGTCCATGTCGATGCAGACGCGGCGCACGTCGCCCTCGCCGGTGGCCGGAGCGCGTCGGCGTCCTTGGTGGTCGCCGCGGACAGTCGCTTCTCCCGCACGCGCGCCTCAATGGGTATTCCGGCGTTCGTACACGACTTCGGCCGCACCATGGTAGTCTTTCGCGCCGAGCACAGCAGACCGCATCGGCAAATCGCCCGTGAGTGGTTCGACTACGGTCAAACAGTGGCTCTCCTGCCTCTCAACGGCGATCGTTCCTCCGTCATCCTCACCTTGCGAAATCATGAGATCAATCGGCTGCAGGAGATGAGCGCAGAGGATTTCAACTGCGAGATCGAGCGGCGCCTTGGGCAGCGATTCGGACGCATCCGGGTGATAAGCGAGCGCTTCAACTACCCGCTCGTAACAGTCTATCCCGCCCGTTTCACCGCAAGGCGTTACGCAGTGATCGGCGACGCCGCCGTCGGCATGCATCCCGTGACTGCCCACGGCTTTAACTTGGGGTTGCGCGGCGCGACGACTCTCGCTGACGCGATCGCCGATGCTGTGGCGCACGGAGACGACATCGGATCTGAGCGCGTGCTCGCGCGTTACGACCGGGCGCACAGACGCGCGACGCTTCCCTGGTACATCATAACGAACGGGATCGCGCGGCTCTACACGCACGACGCGGCGCCGGTGCGCCTCGCGCGCGACGTTCTCCTCCGACTCGGTAACAGCGTGCCGCCGTTCAAAAAGATGCTGACGACAGCGCTCACGAACGGAGCGCCACATCATTAGCGCGTGCCCGCGCTTGCGTCAGGCGGCCTGCCGGGCTTTGCCGAGCACGATCTGCGGACCGCGTTGCGGTTGAACGTAGCTGCGGCTCGCCTGGGCCGGATCGGGCGTCGGATGATCGGCGCGCCAATGCGCGCCCCGGGACTCGGTGCGGCGGAGCGCGGCGGTCGTAATGAGTCGCGCAACGAGCAGCAAGTTGCGCGCGGTGAAGGAACGCTCCTCAGGCAGCTCGCGCGCCTCGCGTCGCTCGAGCTCCGCGATCGCGGCGCTCAAGCCGCGCGCATCGCGCACGACACCGACGCGCTCCCACATGAGCGCGCGAAGAGCCGCGCGGCATTCATCGTCGACCGCGCGGCGCGCGGCGAGTGCATCGGCCGGCACCAC
>Ga0209109_10001986_pt1 | contig 11212 bp, 9 predicted proteins | sample Rifsed10ft2_FD_184004 | JGI IMG/M metagenome (GOLD analysis project Ga0209109, IMG submission 184004) | Soil microbial communities from Rifle, Colorado, USA - sediment 10ft 2 (version 2) | ecosystem: Environmental > Terrestrial > Deep subsurface > Rock core/Sediment | place: Rifle, Colorado... | reverse complement strand
GCCGGTGGGCGGGCCTCCATCGTCAACGTCTCGTCGGTCTACGGCGTCAAGGGGCGGGCCGGCATGGGCCAGTACGATACGACCAAGGCCGCCGTGCTGGGCTTCACCCGCGCGCTGGCCGTCGAGGAGGCGCCGCACGGCATCCGCGTGAACGCGGTGTGCCCGGGCGGAACGATCACGCCCTTTCACATCCGCCGCGCCGCCGCTCAGGGCGTCTCGGAGGCCGACCTCCGCGCTCAGCGAGCGCAGGACAACCTTCTCGGGCGCTGGGCGGAGCCGCGGGAGGTCGCCTACCCGATCCTCTTCCTGGCCTGCGACGAGTCCTCCTACGTCACCGGCGCCACGCTCATGGTCGACGCCGGCAAGTCCATTCTCTAAAAGTTTCTCCTTCCCTTCCCATGATCCACATGGTAGTTGTCTCGTTTGACGACCGTGCCGGTGACATATGCTGATGCCATTACGCAATACGCGGCGTCGCTGAAAGCGAAGAGCAATGCAGCGAACAAGGCCAAGAATCCTGGGGGGAACGATGGTGATGACGCGTGCGATGAGGCTTTCGATCTGGCTTGCGCTCGGTCTGGCGATGGCGGCGCCCGCCGCCGATGCGGCTGAGAAAGTGACCTGGAACTGGGCCCTTTATGGCCCGCCGCGCGCTTTCACGGTGGGGCCGGAGCATCTTGCCAAAGCGGCGAAGGAACGCAGCGGTGGCAATTTCATCATCAATCTCCGCTACAACGAGCAGCTCTCCGACGCCAAGGACATGCTGGACGGCCTCAAGGTCGGCGCCTTCCACGGTGCCGTGACGGCCTACTCCTACGCGCCGGCAAAAACGCCGCTGCAGGGCGTGCTGGACATGCCCTTCCTGCCGATCGGCGATCTGGTGCTGCAGGAAAAGGTCCAGGACGCGTTCCAGCAATGGAAGCCCGCGGCCGAGGAGCTGGCGCGCTGGAACGCCGTGCATTTCATGGTCATGCTGCTGCCCCAGTACGAGTTCATGGGCTCCGGCAAGCCTCCGCGCACGATCGAGGACTGGAAGGGCATGCGCGTCCGCGCCCTCGGCGGCCTCGGCGACGCGATGAAGATGCTGGGCGCCATCCCCACCTCGGTCGCCGCGCCGGAGGTGTACACGGCGCTGGAGCGCGGCATGTTCCAGGCGGCGTCGTTCCCCTTCGCCTACAGCTTCACCGCCTACAAGCTGCAGGAAGTCTCCAGGTGGTACACCCTGGGCATGCATCTCGGAATCATCCACAACTCGCTCAACCTCAACATCACCGCCTGGAACGCGCTGCCGGCCGAGTACAAGAAGATCCTCGAGGAAGCCCGCCCCGAAGCCTATCGCCTGCAACGCGCCGCCTACGAGGACGCCGACCGCAAGTCGATCCCGCTGTTCGAGAAGAAGAAGCTCGAGGTCATCACCATCACGCCGCAGATGCGCGAGGAGCTGATCGCCAAGGCCGGCAAGCCGGTGTGGGACCAGTGGGTGGCCGATATCGACCGCCAGGGCCTGCCCGGGAAGCAAGCGCTCGATCTGGTGCTGAAACTGATCAAGCAGCATTCCGGCTCCTGACCGGCCTGAGCCACGCGAAAGCCCCCATGTCGGCGAAGACCCGACCCGGCCCCGTGCTGCTGCTGCGCCGCCTGGACCGCTGGCTGGCCGTGGTCGAGGACAACGCCAATCTGATCGCCGCGCTGGCGATCTTCTTCCTCATGTTCGTCGGCGTCGCCCAGATCGTCGGCCGGAAGGTCTTCAACGTGGCGATCTACGGCTACATCGACTGGATCGAGCAGTCCTCCGCCCTGTTTGCCTTCCTCGGCATCGCCTATGCCCAGCGCCTGGGCGGCCATATCCGCATGGACATCACGCTCGGCTGGCCCCGGCGGCTGCGCTGGTGGCTGGAGCTGGCCGGCGTGGTGCTCGCCCTGGTCGTGATCACGCTGCTGATCGACGCCAGCTTCAACGCCTTCTGGCGCGCCTGGTCGATCGGCGATTCCACCATGGATATCCGCCTGCCGGTGTGGCCCGCGAAGCTGATGGTGCCGCTGGCGCTCGGCCTGCTTTGGCTGCGCCTGGTGCTCCAGCTCTGGGGTTACACGCGCATGGCGCTCAATCCGGACGCTGTGCCGGTCGGCGTGCCGAAGCTGGAAACGATCGAGGACCACGTGAAAGACGAAATCGCCGAGGTGCTCGGACGAGAAGAAGAAGCTGGGCAAGACGAAGAAGAGGCGCGCCGATGATGCAGTATCCCGCCGATCTCATGGCCAATCTGGGCCCCACCGAGATCGGCATCCTCGGCACCGTGTCGCTGCTGGTACTGTGCTTTCTCGGCATGCGCTTCGCCTTCGCCGGCGCCATCGTCGGCACGTTCGGGCTGTGCTCGATGATCGGCTGGCAGGCCGGCATCCGCACCGCCGGCATCGTGCCCTACTCGGCCGGGGCCAACTACACGCTCTCCGTGCTGCCGATGTTCATCCTCATCGGCTATCTCGCCTATTACGCCGGCATCACGCAGACGGCGTTCGAGGCGGCGCGCCGATGGTTCGGTTGGCTGCCCGGCGGCCTTGCCACCGCCACCGTCTTCGCCGTGGCCGGCTTCTCGGCGGTGTCGGGCGCTTCGAGCGCGGCGGCCGCGGTGTTCGCCAAGGTGGCGATCCCGGAGATGCTGCGCGCCAAGTACAGCCGCCGCCTCGCTGCCGGGGTATGCGCCGCCGGCGCGACGCTCGATTCGCTGATCCCGCCCAGCACCTTGCTGGTCGTGTACGGCATCATCGTCGAGGAATCGATCGGCAAGCTGTTGATCGCCGGCTTCGTGCCCGGCATCATCTCCGCTATCGTCTATGCCGCCATCATCACCTTCCGCTGTTGGCGCCACCCCGAACTCGGCCCGCCCATCACCGGCTACACGTGGGTGGAGCGCTTCACCTCGCTGCCCGGCACGGCACCGATCTTCCTCGTCATCTTCATCGTCTTCTTCAGCATGTATTACGGCTGGGCGACGCCCACCGAGGCCGGCGCGCTGGGCGCGTTCTGCGTCTTCATCTTCGCGTTGCGCAACGGCATCAAGCGCAACGAGATCCGCCAGTCCCTGCTCGATTCGGCGAAGCTGACGGTGATGATCTTCACCGTGATCTGGGGCGTGATGATCTTCGTCCGGTTCCTCAGCTTCACGGGCCTGCCTGGGGCGATCGCGACCTGGGTCACCAGCCTGGATATGGCGCCGATCGTGGTGCTGCTGGCGATCTACCTGCTCTATTTCGTTCTCGGCACGGTGCTGGAAGGGATCGGCATGTTCCTGCTGACCCTGCCGGTGATCTTCCCGGTCATCAAGGCGCTCGGCTACGACCCGGTCTGGTTCGGCGTGGTGCTGGTGAAACTCTCCGGCATCGCCTCGCTGTCGCCGCCGGTGGGGCTGGTGGTGTTCGTGGTCAACGGCGTCCGCCCCGACATCCCCGTGAGCGACATCTTCCGCGGTATCTGGCCCTTCATCTTCGCCGACCTGATCACCCTTGCGGTGATCACCGCATTCCCCGAGCTCGTCACCTTCCTTGTCGATAGCGGGGATTGATGCCGGCGCGCAGTCGTGTTGACTTGTGTCACGAGTGGTCCCCGCTGATTTCGTCGATGTCCTGCTCGCTGTAGCGAAGCTCCCTCAGGACCGGTCGCGTGTGCTCGCCGAGGCAGGGGGGCGGCAAGCGCAGGCTCCCGGGGGTGCGGGAGAAGCGCACCGGGATCGACGTCGTCACCATCGGCCCTTCGGTCGGATGCCCGTAACGCTGAAAGAAACCGGTGGCGACGAGGTACGGGTCCTTCGGCAGATCCTCCAGCTTTTTCGCCGGGCCGTTGGGGATGTCCGCCGCGTCCAGCCGCTCTTGCCACTCGGCGGTGGTGTGCTGTGTTGCCTGCTCGGCGACGATCGCGTAGAGATCCTCGATGTGGCGCGAGCGGTTCACCAGCGTGGCGAAGCGCTCCTCCTCGGCCAGTTCCGGACGGCCCAGCGCGCCCAGGAGCCGCTTCCACTGCTCATCGCTGGCGGCCATCAAGCAGATATGGCCGTCTTTCGTGGCGTAGGGGCGGCGGAAGGGCGTGAGCAGGCGAGGGTAGCCCAGGGCTTCCGTCGGCTGGTCAAAGGCACCACGCCACAGGTGCTCGATCAGGTTGAAGGACAGCATCGTTTCGAGCATGGGCACCTGGACCTCCTGCCCCCGGCCGGTGCGCTCGCGATTGAACAAGGCCATGCCGATTGACGAGGCCAGCACGAAGCCGCAGAACTTGTCGGCGAGGACCGTGGGGACGTAGTGCGGCTCGCCGCTCAACAGGTAGTACATCCCGGTGACTCCGCTCTCACCCTGGATGACGTCGTCGTAGGCGGGACGGTCCGCGTAGGGCCCATCAGCGCGGTAGCCGGGGGCGAAGGCATAGACAATCCGGGGATTGCGCGCCGCCACCGCTGCATAGCCGACGCCGAGCCGCTCGGCCGCGCGCGCGCGCATTCCGTGGACGAACACGTCGGCCGTCTCGACCAGCCGCATCAGCGCCTCCAGCGCTGCCGGTCGCTTCAAGTCGAGCACGACGCTGCGCTTGTTGCGATTCATGGTCACGTACAGCGCGCCCATGTTCGGGTGGTTCTCGGAGCCGAGCCGCCGGTTCCCGTCCCCTTGCGGTGGTTCAACCTTGATGACGTCCGCTCCCATGTCGCCGAGGATCTGGGTCGCCACGGGGCCGAGGACGTTGACCGTGAGATCGACGATCCGGACACCGGCGAGCGGCCCGGTCACGGCCTCGGGATGCAGTCCGGCACCTCCGTTCATCACGCGCCTCCGTCGCGGCACTTGATCATGCGGAGCGGCGTGTAGACCAGCGCGATCGTGCCGTCCTGCTTGACGACGCGATTGCGGGTCCGCACCAGGCCGCGGCCGGGCCTGCTCCGGCTCAATCGGGCTTCGATGACCTCGACCTCGACATGGATCGTGTCGCCGGCGAATACCGGGTTCTCGATCGTGAGCTCCATGTGCAGAAAGGCGTACCCGGTGTGCTGCATCGTCGCCTGTGCCAGCAGTCCTTCTGCGAAGGTGTACGCGAGCGCCCCGGGGGCGGGGCGTCCCTTGATATCGGACTCGTGCTGCAGAAACTCGAGGTTTGTGAACAGCACCTCGAGCAGTCCCGTGCAGCTGATGAAGTTGACGATGTCGGGCTCCGTCACGGTGCGACCGATGGTCCGAAAGGTTCTCCCGACGGGCAGATCCTCGAAGTACAGGCCGAGGCCGACGGTGTCCATCATTGCGCCCTCACGCGCCCGAGCAGGCTGTTTGCGATGATGTTGCGCTGGATCTGGTTGGTGCCCTCGATGATCTGGAGCACCTTGGCGTCGCGCATGTAGCGGTTGATGGGAAACTCCGCCGAGATGCCCGCAGCGCCGAACAGCTGCACCGCATCCGTGGCGACCCTCATCGCGGTGTCGGCTGCGAAGCACTTGGCCATGGCGGCGATGGGCGCGAGCTGCGTGCCCGACGCGCCCGCGTCGGCCATGGCGGCTGCGCGATACACGAGGTTGCGCGCCGCCTCGGTCTGCATGGCCATGTCGGCGAGCATCCAGCGCACGCCCTGGAAGTCGCTCACCGTCCGGCCGAACGCGACACGGTTCTGCACGAACTCGATCGCGTGGTCGATCGCGCCCTGGGCCAACCCCACGCCCCGGGCGCCCATGATGGGGCGGGCCGCGTTGAACGCTTCCATGACGATCTTGAAGCCCTTGCCCTCTGCGCCGACCCGGTTCGCCTCGGGCACGAAGACGTCTTCGAGAAACAGCGGGCACGAGGGAATTCCGCGGGCGCCGGTCTTGTCTTCCTTGCGGCCGACCTGGAATCCCGTCGTGCCGCGCTCGATGATGAAGAGATTGATGTTGCCCGGGGCGTCGTCCTGGCCCGCCTTGGCCGCAAGGACGACGAAATCGGCGACAGGCGCGCCGGTGCACCAGACCTTCGACCCGTTGATCCGGTAGCCGCCGTCGACCCGTGTTGCGCGCGTTCTGATGCCGGCGACGTCGGAGCCGCTCTGCGCCTCGGTGACGGAGATGGCGGCGCGCAGTTCACCGGAGGCGAGACCGGGCAGGAAGCGCTTCTTCTGTTCCTCGGTTCCTCCTGCGAGGATGGCGCCGAACGGCGTCCATTGGACCACCAGGAGGTAGGCGGTGTTGTAGCAGACCCGCCCCAGCTCTTCGACCGCAACGCAGGCCGACAGCATGCTGCCGGTGCCGCCGTACTCGGGCGGGAACGGCAGGGTGAAGAGCCGGAGCTCCTTGAGGAGGTCGAAGATGTCTTGCGGATACTCCGCCGTGCGGTCGATGTCGTTGGCGCGGGGCGCGACTCGTTCACGGGCGACCCGTCGAATCAGGTCCTGGATCTGGCGGTGGTCGTCATTCAGCGCATAGGTCATGGTTGTGGGTCAATCCACCACCAGGCCCACTTCCTTCTCCACGATCTCCCGCCATTCCGCGACGAGGTCGACCTTCTTTCCGGTCTTGGCGATCCGGTCCTGCGCCTCCTCGGTAAAGGCGGCCCATCGCTTGTTCAGCTTCTCCAGGTGGGCCAGCTTCTTCTGGTTGGCGCGCTCGTGGGCCTCCTTCCACAGCCCGACCTCCTTGAAGAATTTGATCGCCCCCGGGTGGAACGGGCCCATGACCGTGGCCTCCGGGACGATCGCCCGGTCCGACTTCATGGCATCGTTCCCGGGATACGCGACGGCGATCTCGTCCATCTTCGCGTGGAACGCCTTGCAGACGGCGTAGATGAAGTCGTCCGGCTGGCTCGCCATGGTCGCGGTCAGCGGGTACGGGTACTGGGGCGTCGGGATCTTCTCTCCTGGCTTGATGCCGGCGCCCACGGAGCTGAAGCCGGGCAGGTGATAGGGCATGTACCGTCGATACCTGGCCCAGCCCGCCTTGTCCTCGTGGGGATACCCCACGATGGTGACGCCGAAGGAGGAAGCCTGTAACTCGTAGACTCCGGGAGTGTTCGTCCCCAGCATCGTGAAATCGGCTTTGCCCTCGGTCAGGGCCTTGCCCGCCGCCCCCGTCGTCGACACCTCGACCACGGTGACGTCGCTCAGCGTCAGGTTCCCGAAGGCGAGCGTGCCCTTGACGCCTTCGCTGGACCATGCCGCCCCCACGACGATGGCGACGCGCTTTCCCTTCAAGTCGTACGGCGTCTTGATGCCCGAGGACTGCGTGGCGATCCCCGTCGAGCCCCCGTAGTTCGCCCATCCGGACCAGACGAGCCGGAGAGGCTGGGGGCCCAGGGCAAAGGTACTGTAATGGGCCAGCCCCATCGACGCCCAGTAGACGTCGGCCGACAACGCGCCGAGATGGGCCCTCCCTGTCCGCATCATGTTGACCCGCTCGACATCGTTCCCTGGAATCAGCCGGATCTTGCTTCCCAGGACCGGCGCGATCTTCTCCGCGATCATCGCGGGGGCGGCATACATGTAGGCGCCCACGTCTCCGGCGGCCCAGTAAATGACGGGCGGAACCTTCGGGGGCCTTTGCGCCCACGCGCTGGCGCCGGTGAGACACGCAAACACCACCGCGATGCACAGCAGCACTTTCTTGCCCATGGCGGATCCCTCGCTATCTGATGCTGAGTTCGGTTACGGACCGGCCGGCGGAACGGCCGCGGTACTTCCGGTGCAGCTTCACCGCGCCGAAGAGCACGATCAAGGCCGGGAGCGCGATCAGGTCGGCCCGCACATCGGGATAGAAGAGCAGGAAGCCGACGCAGAAGAAGAGTGCGCGGAGGACCGGATCGAGGCGGCCCAATCCCGCGAGATAGCCTTCGATGCTCGAGCCCAGGATGAAGACTCCGAGGAAGGCGGCGGCCACGGTTTCCGCGATGGCCAGCCCGGAGTTCCCGTGGAGGATGAGGGCGGGGTTGTAGACGAAGAAGAAGGGCACCAGGTACTTGACGAAGCCCAGTCGCATGGCCTGAAACGCAGTCTTCCAGAAATTCGCGCCCCCGATGACCGCCGCCACGTACGCGGCGAGCGCCACCGGTGGCGTGATGAACGAGAAGAGGCCGCAGTAGAGCACGAAGAGATGGATGGCCATGACATCGAAGCCCAGGGGGGTCAGGGCCGGCACGAGGACGATGGCCAGGATGATGTAACAAGCCGTGATGGTCATCCCCATCCCGAGGATGTAACTCACGATCGCCCCCAGGAACAGCATGGCAAAGGCGTTCTTCCCGAAGAGGTTGACCAGCTCCGAGGAGAACGAGATGGCCACGCCCGTCATGGAGAGCCCGCCCATGATGAGCCCGATCCCGGCCAGGATGGCGATCATCTCCACCAGGACGACTCCCGAGCTGAGGATGAGGTTGTAGAGGGTCTTGAGATCGGGTCGCGTCTCCTTCCGGAGCGCGGCTCCGGCCAGCAGGAGCGCCGAGGCCACGTACGGCGCCTGCGCCTCCTGCTTCAACTGGAAGAGCAGATAGACCAGCGCCGCGATCGAGCCGAGGTAGATCCAGCCCTCCTTCAAGGTCGCCGTGAGCGAGGGCAGTTCCTGCCGGGGCAAGCCGGCGAGTCCCATCTTGGCGGCGTGGGCGTCGATCTGGACGAAGAGCCCGAAGTAGTAGAGGAGCGCCGGCACCGTCGCCGCGACGGCGACGGAGGCGTAGGGCACCTCCAGGAAGCTGGCCATGACGAAGGCGACGGCGCCCATGACCGGAGGCATGATGGCGCCGCCGGAGGAGGCGCAGGCCTCCACCGCGGCTGCGTATTCGGCCGAGTAGCCCGTCTTCTTCATGGTCGGGATGGTGATCCAGCCATCGACGGCCACGTTGGCCACCGCGCTGCCGGAGATGCTCCCGAACAGTCCGCTGGCCACGACCGAGACCTTGGCCGGCCCGCCTCGCACGCTGCCCAGGAGGGCGGACGCGAACCGGGTGAAGTACAAGCCGCCGCCGGTGACCTGCAGCGTCGAGCTGAAGAGCATGAAGCCGATGACCAGCTCGCAGAAGGTTCGGGTGGGGATGCCGATGATGCTCTCGCGCGTCATCACGTGGAACATGGCAGCCCCGGCGAAGGACCAGCCGGTGCCCTCCAGGAAGCCGGGCATGTGCTCCGCCACCAATGGGTACAGAGAGATCACGCCGGCGAAGATCAACAGGGTCAAGCCTCCGCCCCGCCGGAGCGCCTCCAGGGCAAGCCCCCACACGATGATGCTCACGACGGTGGACGAGGGGGGGCCGACCGAGACCCAGCCTTCGAGGGAGATCTTGAAGGCATTGAGCATCAAGTAGATCGAGCAGGCGATCGTCAGGAGGAACAGGAGGATGTCGTACCAGGGGACCTGGTCCTTGGGGGCGTCGCGGGAGGCGGGGAAGACGAGGAAGGAGGCGGAGAGAAAGACGGCGAGCATGCCGTAGTAGTAGACGTGCTCGTGGTAGGAGACCCAGCCCACGCGGAAGATCTCGTGAATGGAGAAGAGGACTCCGGACAGGGTAAGGGCGGCGAAGATCGGCTTCCAGACCTTCCCGAGTGTCCGATACCGGTCGAGCGCCGCGGAAGGCAGCTCGACCTGGTTGGAACTGCCCATGACCCCTCCGCCCTCATCGGTCTGCCCGACGCAGAGAACGGCCCGCCGAACCGGCCCCTGTTTACATCGCAGACAACGGACTGTCAAGGACGAAGCCATCACTCCCAGGGCCACGCCGTAGTCGTCGCGAACCCATTGAAGTCCGAGGAGCAATAAGAGAAAAACTGGACTCCGCCGCGCGGGATTCCCTCGCCGTGCAGGCCATCCTCGCCCACCGTGCCCGCTCAGGCGCCCTCGCGCCCCCGGTCAGAGGCCGATCGCGGTGCTGACGCTCGCCTGCGCCCCGGTGACCCGAGCCATGCCGGGTGTCCGGCTGGGGCCCGCAGGGGAGGCCGCACTGGGCCCACGCGCATCGCGCGGCGAGGGAGCCGAGGGAACAGCGTTCGTCCATCCCATGGCTAGCGCCTCGCCTTGACTAGCCCCACCAGATGTGGTGTTATCGCCCCGATCTTACCCAAGGGAGGGACTCACCATGCCGACTCTGACCGGGGGATCCAGGTGGCCCAAGGCAGCGCTCGCGCTGGCGCTCGCCTGGCTCGTTTCCGGCTGTTCGATCGAGGGTCTCCTGGCCGGCGTCGGCGTGACGACGATCATCGGCGCGCGCTCGCCGAGTCACGAGATCGAGCAGGTCTACTACCTCGGCGTCTTCGACCCCGACGACCAGGTGCCGCCGAGCCTCTACCGTCTCACCGTCCGCGGGCAGGCGAGCTTCATCAGCGCCGTCCAGTTCGCCTCCGGGTGGGTCCCCGCCCACCTCGTCGACTCGCTGGAGACGCGCATCCAGTTCAAGGAGAAGAGCACGGAGCTGGAGTTCACGACAGGCGACCCGAGCCGCCACGCGAAGCTCACGCCTGGCCGTCGACTGATGCTGTTCGGCCCGGAAGGGTTCCGCGAGGCCCCCGCCAATCACCGCCTCGTGATCGTGATGGGCTCCAACGCCGACAAGTATTTCGAGTCGGTGGAGCACGTGCTCGGCGCCGTTGCCGCCGCCAAGCGTGAGCAGGCGCTCACGCCGGACGAGCGACAAGGTGAGGTGATCAAGCGCCTGCTGGAGCTCAGCGAAGAGCAAGGCCGGCTCCAGCGGCTGAAAGCCGATTTCGATGCGCCGGTCGCCCCGCGGGCATCGGCCACGACGCCCGGGGGCACGCCGTGAGCCACGCCGGCGCCCGGCGGCGCCGCCGGGCGCGGCTGTTGCCGATCGCCGCACTCGGTGCGATCGCGATCGGGCTGGCCGGCTGCGCCGTGCTCACCATCGACGTGGACGTCTACAAGGGCCCGCTCGTCAACGACGAGACCGTCCAGGTCGAGCAGGTCGCGGTCATGGCCATCGGCGCCAAGCCGCTCCTCATCCAGCTCCGCGACAGGCTGGAGGCCAGGCAGCGTTATGACGACGTGGTGGAAGGCGTGAAGAAATTCCGGAAGGAACCTGCCCCTGGGCACAAGCATAAGTTTGACTTCATGGAGGACGGCGGAAAGGTCTTCGAGGACGCCGGAGCGCTCCAGGTCAACGCCGTCCTGAGCCTCTACAAGGAGACTGGCGGCGCCAGGCTCGGCCCTCCTCTGGCCGCGCTCACGCAGGCCGCGCGGGACTACGAGAGCGCCTTCCATACCTTCACCCGGAGCCCGGC
>Ga0209109_10001985_pt1 | contig 11216 bp, 8 predicted proteins | sample Rifsed10ft2_FD_184004 | JGI IMG/M metagenome (GOLD analysis project Ga0209109, IMG submission 184004) | Soil microbial communities from Rifle, Colorado, USA - sediment 10ft 2 (version 2) | ecosystem: Environmental > Terrestrial > Deep subsurface > Rock core/Sediment | place: Rifle, Colorado... | reverse complement strand
TGGCGGTCGGTCCGACTCTGGCCGCCGAGACCGCGAAGGCGGCCGTCGCCTCGCATCCGCCCGGCGTCGCGATCGCCAGCGCGCATTCCTTGTCCACCCGGGCCGGCCTCGACACCATCCGCGCCGGCGGCAACGCCTTTGATGCCGCGATCGCGGTGTCCTCGACGCTGGCGGTGGTCGAGCCGATCAGTTCCGGCATCGGCGGCGGAGGCTTTTTCCTGCTGCACGATGCCAGCAGCGGTCGCGACGTGTTCCTCGATGCGCGCGAGACTGCGCCGGCATCGGCGACGCCGGCGGCTTACCTCGACGAAAAGGGCGAGTTGAACCGCGACCGCGCCACGAACGGACCGTGGTCGGCTGGCATCCCCGGCTTGCCGGCCGGGCTGGTGCACCTGGCGCAGCGCTATGGAAGGTTGCCGCTGGCAACCTCGCTGGCGCCCGCGATCCGCATCGCGCGCGATGGTTTCCCGATCTACGCCCGTCTGGAAAAAGGCTACGGCAGCCGGCGTGCGGTGATGGAGCGCTACCGTGGCACGCGCGCGGTGTTCCTCGCCGATGGCACGCCGCCGATGGTCGGCGAGACGCTTAAGCAACCCGACCTCGCGCGAACGCTGGAACTGCTGGCGGAAAAAGGCCACGCCGGATTCTATCGCGGCGAAGTGGCGAAAAAGCTGCTGGCCGCGGTCAGGGAAGAAAGCGGCAAGTGGCGCGCGGACGAGCTGGCCGGCTATCAGGTCCGCGAGCGCGAACCGATCCGCTTCAGGTACCGCGGCTGGGCCATCACCACCGCGCCGCCGCCTTCGTCCGGCGGCGTCGCGCTCGCGCAGATGCTGCAGATCCTCGAAGGTTGGGACCTGGCCCAACTCGACCAGCCCGACCGCGTCCACCTGGTCGTCGAGGCGATGCGCCGTGCCTACCGCGATCGCACGATCTACCTGGGCGATCCCGACTTCGTGAAGGTGCCGGTCGCGCGCCTGACGAATGCCGACTATGCCGCCGGCCTGCGCGCCGCGATCCATCCCGACAAGGCGACGCCGAGTGCGTTGCTGTCGGGCCAACCGGCGCCAATGGAAGACGACGAGACCACCCACTTCTCGATCATCGACGCCGAGGGCAACCGCGTTTCAGCGACCCAGACGGTGAACCTGTTGTACGGCTCGGGCATGGTCGCGCCCGGCACCGGCGTGCTGCTCAACAACGAGATGGACGACTTCGCGCTCAAGCCCGGCACGCCCAATGCGTTCGGGGTAATGGGCTTCGAGGCCAACGCCCCCGAGCCCGGCAAGCGCATGCTCAGCTCGATGACACCGAGCTTCATCGAGTCCGACGCGCAACTGGCGCTGATCGGCGCGCCAGGTGGCAGCCGCATCATCACCCAGGTGCTGCTGGCGATCCTTGCCTACGACGCCGGGATGGATGCGCGGCAGGTAGCCGCCTTGCCACGCTTCCACCACCAGTGGATGCCCGATGCGATCTCGGCCGAGCCCGGCGCACTGGACGCGGCCACCGTCGCTGCGCTGCAGGCGAGGGGGCATACCGTCAACGCCGGCGAGAGCACCTGGGGCAACCTGCAGACCGTGCTGTGGAACAAGCAGGCCAACACCCTCGAGGGTGGTTCGGATCCGCGCAATCCGGTCGGCCGTGCCGAGGTGCTGCTGGTGCCGGCGCCGCCACTGCGCTGATTCCGGCCGGCCTGGGTGCCTCCCGTCGCGGGCATCGTCGAAAACGGCCCGGGGCAGCAGGCCATGACCGCTGTACCCGTAGCACAAGGTTTCATTGCCCGGTCCGATCGTCGATCATGGCGGTGGCAGCGTCGCGCGACCGCGCCGAGTGGTGCGAATCCGGGCGTCCGCAGTGGCGGTGGCACCGGATGGGCCGGGCAACGACAAGGTCCTGCACGGCGTCGCGCGCCGGGTTGGGCACGACCGACACACCGACAGAGCCACCGTATTGGGAGGGAGCCGCCATGAAACTTTGGTCCGTGATGGGCAACAGCCAGAAGCTCGATGGCGGCGCGATGTTCGGCAACGCGCCGCGCGCGATGTGGGCGAAGTGGGCACCGCCCGACGACGACAACCGCATCGAGCTGGCCTGTCGCGCGCTGCTGGCCAGCCCGATCAATGGAAACACGGTGCTTTTCGAGGCGGGCATCGGCGCGTTCTTCGAGCCCAGGCTGCGCGAGCGCTATGGCGTGGATGAGCAGCGGCACGTGCTGATCGACTCGCTGGCGGCGGCGGGCTACGAGCCCGGGGACATCGATGTGGTGGTGTTGTCGCACCTGCATTTCGACCACGCCGGCGGGGTGCTGGCGCCGTGGGCCGAGGGCCAGCCGCCGCGCCTGCTGTTCCCCAATGCGAGCTACGTGGTCGGCCGCGCCCACTACGATCGGGCGACCCACCCGCACGCACGCGACCGCGCCAGTTTCATTCCGGAGCTGCCCGGCCTGCTCGAGGCCACCGGTCGGCTCGAACTTGTCGACGGCGAGTACTCGAAGACGCTCGGCGACCGAGTGCGATTCCATTACAGCGACGGCCACACGCCGGGGCTGATGCTGGCCGAGATCGTCGGCCCCGAGATCGTCGCCGGCCGGCCGCATGGTGGAGTGGTGTTCTGCGCCGACCTGATTCCCGGTCGGCCCTGGGTGCACGTGCCCATCACGATGGGCTACGACCGCAATGCCGAACTGCTGATCGACGAGAAGAAGGCGTTCCTGGCAGACAAGCTCGCCCGCAACGTGCATCTGTTCTTCACCCATGACCCGGGCTGCGCGCTGGCGCAGGTGGTGCGTGACGAGAGGGGCAAGTTCGGCACCGCGCACGAGGTCGCGGAGCTGCATGCCCGGCCGCTGGCATCGGCGAACCCGCATGCCTGATGGTGCCGCCTTGAAGCAGGTCGCATGAAGCGCGCATGGCTGTGCCTGGGTTTGCTGGCCCTGCTGGTCGGCAGCGGCGTGGCTGGCGCGCAGGTGGTGCCTGAAGGCGTCCCCCAACCGGGCAAGCCGTTGCGTGACAGCGACTTCGGCGTCAGCACGCGCCAGTTCGGACTTGAGCGCGAGGTCGAGATGTACCAGTGGCGCGCCAGCGAGGCTGGCTACCAGCCGGTCTGGAACAGCGCCCGCATCGATTCGTCGCGGTTCGCGCCGGGCTACGAAAACCCGCCGACCGTGCCGCTGGAGAGCCGGCGCTGGTGGGCCGAGGGCGCCACCCTCGATGGCAGTCCGATCGACGCCGAAGTGCTGCGCCGGCTAGGATCGTGGCGTCGCTTCCGTCCGGATTTCTCAAGACTGCCCGCCAACCTCGCGGCTTCATTCCAGCCAGAGGGCGATGGCCTGGGAAGCAGCGAAAACCCGCTTGCGCCGCGGGTAGGCGATCTCCGTGTCCACTGGCGCGAATTGGTGTTGCCGGCACTGGGCAACAAGACCGAGTTGCGGGACGGTGCATGGCGGCTGACGCGGGAGGCAGCCCTCGCGCCGGCCCCGGTGGAACCGCTGATCGATATCACCGACGTCCCCGAACTTCCCGCTCGCGAGTGGTGGCCGTTGCTGGCCGCGACGATCGCGGCCCTGACCGGGTTGTGGTTGCTGCTGCGTCGACGCCGCAGGCGAAAGGGCGCCTGATGCCCGCGATCACCCTGTTGTTCGCGTCGCTGCACGTGCTGCTGTTGCTGGCGCTGCTGGTGCCGATTTCGCGGCATCGCCACGAGCATCGCATCGGCCTGGGCGACGGCGGCGATGCGTTGCTGCTGCGCAAGATCCGCGTGCATGCGAACTTCATCGAGCACGTGCCGGTGGCTCTGCTGATGCTGGCCCTGCTCGAACTGGCAGGCCTGTGGGCACCGTTGCTTTGGCTTGGCGGTGGCACGCTGCTGCTGGGGCGGGTGATGCACGCGGCCGGCATGTACCGGCGCGCGGGTCATTCGTTTGGCCGCTTCTGGGGCACGGCCCTCACATGGGGCGTGCTGCTGGCGATGGCGCTGGCCGGTTCGTGGCTGTCGGTGGGGTTGTTGTTGGCTGGTTGATGACGCCGATGACGGCGGTGCTGATCGCGTGGCGCTGATCCAGTTGCGCCGCGCCTGCCGCGCTACTGCTTGGTGCCGAAGATCTTGTCGCCTGCATCGCCGAGTCCGGGCAGGATGTAGCCGCGCTCGTTGAGGCGCTCGTCGATCGCGGCCGTGTAGACCTCCACATCCGGGTGGCGGGCCTCCAGGGCGCGCAGGCCTTCGGGCGCGGCGACCAGGAAAAGGCCCTTGATCCGCTTGCAGCCCGCGGCCTTGAGCATGTCGATGGTGGCGATCAGGGTGCCGCCGGTGGCGAGCATCGGATCGAGGATGATCGCGGTGCGCTCGTCCATGCGGCCGGTGAGCTTTTCGTAATAGCCAACCGGCTGCAGTGTCGCCTCGTCGCGCTGCAGGCCGACCACGCCGACCTTCGCTGCCGGGATCAACTGCAGCACGCCCGGAAGCATCCCCAGGCCAGCGCGCAGGATCGGTACCAGCGTGACCTTGGCGCCTTTGATGCGCCTGGTATCCACCTTTCCTGCCCAGCCGTCGACGACCGCTTCCTCGGTCTCCAGGTCGGCGGTGGCCTCGTAGGTCAGCAATGCCGCGACCTCCGATGCCAGTTCGCGGAACTCCTTGGTGCTGTTGCCGGCGCGGCGCATCAGGCCGAGCTTGTGTTGCACGAGGGGATGGCGGACTTCGACGATTTTCATGCGGCGAGCCTAATGCAGGCAACTGGCGGAAAGGAAGGGCGCGGTGGCCGCGACACAGTGGCCGATGGGACAGGTGAACGCGGAATCGATTGCGACTTCAACAAGGTCCCGCAAACGGGAAAGGCCGGGACAAGCCCGGCCTTTCCGATGCATTGCATGAGCCGGACTGCCTACGCCGCCGCAGCCTGCTCGGCGCGCGGGCCTTCCTTCAATGCCCGGCCGATCATGCCCACCATCAGGTCGATTTCCTCGCCGGTGATGGTGAATGTCGGAGTGAAGCGCAGCGAATTGACGCCGCCGTGGATCACGCCGATGCCGCGCTCGCGCAGCCATTCCTCGGTCGATCCGGTGCCGTAGCACTTGAACTGCGGCGCGAGTTCGCACGAGAACAGCAGGCCGGTGCCCTGGACCTTGGTGATCAGGCCGCCGAGCTCGCTCTTGAGCTTCTCGAGCTTGGCGACCGCCTCGGCGCCGCGGACGCGGATGTTGTCGCGCAACGCCGGCGTCACCTGCGCCAGCACCGCGCAGGCGGTGTCGAGCGCTCGCGGATTGGTGGTCATGGTGTTGCCGTACAGGCCCTTCCTGTACAGACCCGCGGCGCGGCTGGAAACGGCGAGCACGGAAAGTGGGTATTGGCCGGCGTTGAGCGCCTTGGAATAGGTCTCCATGTCCGGCGCATCGGTGCCCTCGAAGCCTGGGTAGTCGATGATCGACAGCACGCCATGGGCGCGCAGCCCGGCCTGGATCGAGTCGACCAGCAGCAGCGAACCGTGCGCGCGGGTGAGTTCGCGCGCGGCGGCATAGAACGCCGGCGGCAGGCCGCGCCCGGGGTCGCCTTCGCCCATGACCGGCTCCAGGAACATCGCCTCGATGAACCAGCCGTGGTGTTCGGCATCGGCGAAGACCTGCTTCAACGCCGCGACGTCATACGGTTCGATCGCGATCACCGACTCCTCGCCACGGTAGCTGGCCAGGTGCTGCACGTAGGACTTGCGGCTCGAGTCGGAATACAGCGCCGGTCGGTCGGTGCGGCCGTGGAAGCTGCCTTTCACGACCACGCGCTTGATCATGCAGCCGGGGTGGCGGCCGTCGGCCTCGGTCATCAACTTGGCATTGGCGTCGGCGATGCGCGCGGCCAGGGTGACCGACTCCGACCCCGAGTTGAGGCACATGAAGCGGGTGTAGGGGCACTCGCGACCGATGCCGATCGCGTCGCGCAGCAGCTTGTCGAATCGCAGCTGCGACAGGTTCGGCGTCATGATGTTGGCCATCGCCTGCGGCTTGGCCATCGCCTCAAGGATTGCCGCTGGCGCGTGGCCGAAGCCGAGCATGCCGTAGCCGCCGGAGTCGTGCAGCACCGCACCCTTGAGTGTGACGATCCACGGGCCGCGCGCGGTGAGGGCGACGTACGGGTTGACGGCGTCGTCGGGGTAGAAATTGATGTACCCGGCCTGCACCGCGTGGACCTGCGCGTCCTCGTCGAGGTCGAGCAGTTCGGCGATGTCGCCGCGCACTCGCGCGTATTCCTCGCTGGCGGCATCGATGGCTTCGACCAGCTCCGCATGGGTGCTGGCGAAGCGGGCGATCGTCGCGTCGTCGAGGCCGGGGGTGCGGCGCGTGCCGGCGTGGGCGCGCAGCGGGGCGAGTTTGGCGAGCAGGTTCATGCGAGGTGGCTCCTGTATTTCGGCGTCCTGCCGAAGCAGGAGGTTGTCATGGCGGGCCGACGCAACCCGCCATGTTCGGGCCCTGGCAACGGCATGGACCGCCTGTCTGCTGCCAGAACCCATCGATTGTCGGAAACGCCGCAAACGCAAACGCCGGAAAATCCATGGCGCGGTCCGCGACGGAAGTTTTCCGTTCTAATTCAAATGCTTGCGAGAGTTTACCACGCCAGTGGCGCGGCGATAACCCCCGCCGGCGCTTACACTTCACGCACACTGTGCCACCGCCGGTGATCTTGGGCGCCACCATCCGGCCCGCGCCCGGCTTTCTCGTCTGCGAACCTTCCATTGAAGAAATCCGACTTCAACTACGTCCTGCCTCCCGAATTGATCGCGCAGGCGCCTCTGCCCGAGCGTTCCGCCAGCCGGTTGCTGGTCGTGAAGCCCGGCCAGGCACCGTCCGCCGACCACGCCGGTTTCGAGGATCGGGTGTTCCGCGAATTGCCCGAGCTGCTGGCTCCAGGCGATCTTCTGGTGTTCAACGACACCCGCGTGATCCCCGCGCGCCTGTTCGGGCAGAAGGCAACCGGCGGCCGCGTGGAGATCCTGATCGAACGCCTGCTCGGGGCCGATGAGGCGCGCGCGCAGCTGGGGGTCAGCAAGTCGCCCAAGCCAGGCTCGCGGATCGCGCTCGATGCCGGCGGCGAGGTCGAGGTGCTCGGTCGCGAGGGGGAGTTCTACCGGCTGCGCTTCGACGTGTCCGAGCCGCTGGAGAACTGGCTGCTGCACGCCGGCCGGCTGCCCTTGCCGCCGTACATACAGCGCGAGCCCGGCAGCGACGACGACGAGCGATACCAGACCGTGTTCGCGCGCGAGGTCGGTGCCATCGCCGCGCCGACCGCGGGCCTGCATTTCGACGATGCGCTGCTGGAGGCCCTGCAGCGGCGCGGTGTCGGGTTCGGCCACGTCACCCTGCATGTCGGCGCGGGCACGTTCCAGCCGGTGCGCGCCGACAGCCTCGACGATCACGTGATGCACAGCGAATGGCTCAACGTCGGCGCGGGCCTGGTCGAGCAGATCCGCCAGACGCGCGCCGCGGGTGGCCACGTGGTGGCGGTCGGCACCACGGTGGTGCGCGCGCTGGAGTCGGCGACGCGTGCCAACGCCGCCGGCGAGCCGGAGTTGCAGCCGTTCGCGGGCGAGACCCGGCTGTTCATCCTGCCGGGTTATCGGATCGGCTCGGTCGACGCGCTGATCACCAACTTCCACCTTCCCGAGAGCACCTTGCTGATGCTGGTGTCCGCTTTCGCCGGCAAGGCGCGCATGTTCGCCGCCTACGAGCACGCGATCCGCGAGCGCTATCGATTCTTCTCCTACGGCGACGCGATGATGTTGTGGCCGCGCCGCGAAGAAACCCACAAGCCATGATGAAGAACGCGTCGCCACGCGCGACCGGCACACGCATGCGTGTTGTTGTGTGCAATTCGGGCCGCGGATCCATGCCAACGCAGGCCGCCGCATGAGCCGCATGTCGTTCGAACTGCTTGCCACCGATGGCGCCGCGCGCCGCGGCCGGCTGACTTTCCCGCGCGGGACCGTGGAAACGCCGGCGTTCATGCCGGTCGGCACCTACGGCTCGGTCAAGGGGATCATGCCCGAGGACGTCAGCGAACTCGGCGCCGAGATCATCCTGGGCAATACCTTCCACCTCTACCTGCGCCCGGGCCTGGAGGTAATCGCCGCACACGGCGGCCTGCACGGTTTCGCGCGCTGGAACGGGCCGATCCTGACCGACTCCGGCGGCTTCCAGGTGTTCTCGCTCGCCCACCGCCGCAAGATCACCGAGGCCGGGGTGACGTTCGCCTCGCCGACCGATGGCGCCAAGGTGTTCCTCGGCCCCGAGGAGAGCATGCACATCCAGAAGGTGCTCGACGCCGACATCGTGATGATCTTCGACGAGTGCACGCCGTACCCCGCGACCGAGGAGGTGGCACGCGCCTCGATGGACCTGAGCCTGCGCTGGGCCGAGCGCAGCAAGCGCGCGCACGAGGGCAACGACGCGGCGCTGTTCGGCATCGTCCAGGGCGGCGTGCACCACGACCTGCGCTCGCGCTCGGTCGAAGGCCTCAGGGACATCGGCTTCGACGGCTACGCCATCGGCGGCCTCGCCGTCGGAGAACCCGAGGCCGAGCGCAACGCCATGCTCGAGCACACCTGCCCGCAGTTGCCGGCGGATCGCCCGCGCTACCTGATGGGCGTCGGCCGTCCGGAGGACCTGGTCGAGTCTGTCGCGCGCGGCGTGGACATGTTCGATTGCGTGATGCCGACCCGCAATGCGCGCAACGGCCACTTCTTCACCTCGACCGGCACCGTGCGCATCCGCAACTCGCGATACGAGCGCGATGTGCGACCGATCGAGGAAGGCTGCGACTGCTACGCGTGCCGCAACGGATTCAGCCGCAGCTACCTGCGCCACCTCGACCGCTGCAACGAGATGCTCGCGCCGATGCTGGGCACGATGCACAACCTGCGCTACTACCAGCGACTGATGGCGCAGATGCGCGAGGCGATCGGGCAGGGAACCTTTACCGCCTTCCGGGAGTCTTTCTACGCCGCAAGGCAGGCATCCGCGTCGCCCGCATAGCGGAGTGGGCGCCGGGCGCAGGCAATGCGCCCGACCGCCCCTGATCAACCCCGACGGACCTCCTCGCGCACACGGAAAGAGGCAACCGCAGGGGCCGTGGCATAATCCCCGGCTAATTTCCGCTTCAGGATGTCCGACATGAACCTGCTCGACCTCGTGATCGCCCCCGCATTCGCCCAGGCCGCCGGCCAGCCCGCCGCCGGTGGTTTCGGCATGTCGCTGCTGTTTCCGGTGCTGCTGATCGGCGTCATGTACTTCCTGATGATCCGCCCGCAGATGAAACGCGCCAAGGAGCACAAGGGCATGCTCGAGAAGCTCACCCGTGGCGACGAAGTGCTGACCAATGGCGGCATCGCCGGCACGGTCACCGACATCGGCGACAGCTTCATCACGGTCGAGATCGCCGACAACGTGCGCATCCGCGTGCAGAAGGGCGCGATCGCCAACGTGCTGCCCAAGGGCACCTTGAAGTCGGCCTGAGCCGGCGCCAAGACAAGTCGACACAACAATTGATTTCGCGGCGGCCATGGCGGCCGCCGCAGGGGCTTTCAATGCTGATCTACGCGCGCTGGCAATATTTCGTCCTCCTGGCCCTGCTGCTGCTCGCCGCGCTGTTCGCGTTGCCGAACGTGTTCCCGCAGGACCCATCGGTGCAGGTGACAGCCAGCCGCGGTGCCGCGGTCGACGAGGCGCTGCGCAAGCGCGTCGAGGCGGAGCTCCAGCAGGCCGGCGTGACCTTCAGGTCGGTGGAACTGGAGAAGAACGGCAACCTGCTGGTTCGTCTCGGCAACGCCGACCAGCAGGGCAAGGCCGCCGACACGCTGCGCCCCGAACTGGGCAGCAATTACGTGGTCGCGCTGAACCTGGCATCGACCATGCCCGACTGGCTCGAGAAGTTCGGTGCCCAGCCGATGCGGCTCGGCCTCGACCTGCAGGGCGGCGTGCATTTCACCATGCAGGTGGACCAGAAAGCCGCGATCGAGAAGCGCCTGGACGCGATCGCCGAAGACCTGCAGGTGCAGTTGCGTGACAACCGGGTGCGCTATGAGTCGGTCGAACGTCGTGTCGACAACACCGTGGTCGCCACCTTCGGCAGCGCCGCCGACGCCGAAAAGGCGCGACGCCTGATCGCAACCAACCAGCCGACGGTCACTGTCAGCATGCAGGGCAATGCCATTTCGGCCCGCATCACCGAGGCCGAGCTCAAGCGCACCGCGGTCGAGGCGATCGAGCAGAACCTGGGCACGCTGCGCAACCGCATCAATGCGCTCGGCGTGGCCGAACCGATCATCCAGCGCCAGGGCGAGGACCGGATCGTGGTGCAGCTGCCGGGCGTGCAGGACACCGCGCAGGCCAAGCGCGTGCTGGGCGCGACCGCCACGCTCGAATACCGCGCCGTGGTCGAGGGTAGTGCCTACGATGCGATCGCCAGCGGCAACGTCCCGCCGGAAGCCCGCGTGTACTACCGCAAGGAGCTCGGCCCGGACGGCAAGCCCATGCCGATCCTGCTCAACAAGCGCGTGATCGCCACCGGCGACCAGCTGGTCGGCGCCACGGCGATGTTCGACTCGCAGTCCGGCAGCCCGGCGGTATCGGTGCGCCTCAACAGCGCCGGCGGCCAGCGCATGTTCGACTTCACCAGCGAGAACGTCGGCAAGCCGATGGCGGTGGTCTACATCGAGCGCATCCCCGAGGTGCGCGTGGTCAACGGCGTCGAGATCCGCAGCACCCGCATCAACGAGGAAGTGATTTCGGTCGCCAACATCAACGGGGTGTTCGGCAAGGAATTCCAGACCACCGGCCTGGACAGCAGCAAGGAGGCGGCCGACCTGGCGCTGCTGCTGCGCTCCGGCTCGCTGGCCGCGCCGATGGACTTCATCGAGGAGCGCATCGTCGGCCCCAGCCTGGGCCGCGAGAACGTCGAGCGCGGCATGCAGGCGGTGCTGTTCTCGTTCCTGTTCACCCTGCTGTTCTTCCTGGTCTACTACCGCATGTTCGGCGTGATCACCTGCGTCGCGCTGCTGCTCAACCTGCTGGCGGTGGTCGCGGTGATGTCGATGTTCGGAGCCACGCTGACGCTGCCGGGTTTTGCCGGTATCGCGCTCACGGTGGCGATGTCGGTCGATGCCAACGTGCTGATCAACGAACGCATCCGCGAGGAGCTGCGCAACGGCAACACGCCGCAGGCGAGCATCTATGCCG
>Ga0209109_10001984_pt1 | contig 11217 bp, 10 predicted proteins | sample Rifsed10ft2_FD_184004 | JGI IMG/M metagenome (GOLD analysis project Ga0209109, IMG submission 184004) | Soil microbial communities from Rifle, Colorado, USA - sediment 10ft 2 (version 2) | ecosystem: Environmental > Terrestrial > Deep subsurface > Rock core/Sediment | place: Rifle, Colorado... | reverse complement strand
ACCTGGGGGATCATGATGATGATCATCACGAACAGCCAGAAGTTCCAGCCGTTCACCGCCCCCAGGATCGGCACGGTCGCATCGCCGGGGACGTTGAAGAGCAGCGTGAACAAGCCGGTGATGTATATCGCGGCGGCCATGTTGATGCCGGCGGTGATGGTGATCTGGCCGAGCATGTTGAGCCAGGCCGTGACCCAGGCCCAGGTCTTGCCGCTGAGGCGGTAGGCCCAGTAGTACAAGCCGCCGGCCGTCGGGTAGGCCGAGGCGATTTCGGCCATCGAGGCGGCCACGGTGAGGGTGAAGAGGCTCACCAGCGGCCAGCCGACAGTGTTGATGATCGGCCCGGCGAATTTCAGGCCGTAGCCGTACAGGATGATCGCCCCGGTGAGGATCGAGATGATCGAGAACGAGATGGCGAAGTTGGAGAATCCGCCCATCTCGCGGAACAACTGCTGGGCGTAGCCCAGCCCGTGCAGGGTTTTGATGTCCTCGCGAATAATCTCGTCGCGTGACTTGGCTTTCGTTTCTGCCATGGTGATTCTCCTCCGAGATATCAAAGCGAACTAGCGCGGATAAAATTAAAGAAGCGCCGTCTCGCCACCGGGCAGGGTGGGAGACCGGCGCAGGGCGTGCACTCAGTCGGCGCTCACCCCCTTTCGCTTGGCTGTCAGCCGCGCGGGGCGCACGGTACCGGTCAGGGTCGGGCGAGGACAGGCCAGCATGAGTCTCTCAACGGCGAGAGACCTGCCAAGTCTTGCGGAGCTCGCCCAAAGCGGAGCGGAGAAGGGCGCAGACCCGGCCGGTCTGGATGCCTGCAATATCTCACACGAAAACGGTAGAGTTGGGCCTCATTCTCATCGAAACTGCAGGTGCGGCACACCCCCAGATCGGGCAAGGGCGAGCAGCCGCCGATGGCGAAGCGCGGCTGGCAGAAACAGGCTCGGCGGGCAGGATGGCCTCAGGCATATACAACACTTTGCAGGTGGGAGGGTTGCGATTTATAGCACTCTGCGCACGGAGAGTCAAACGCAGGCAGAGGTCAGAGGGCGGGTGTTTCAAAACAGAACAGTCAGGGCAACTCGCCGCGCGTCAATGGGCAGGGGAAGGCCGTTGTCGCGCCAGCTCTTGCGCCGTCTTCGCGCCGACGCGATCTGCCAGCAGACGGGCCACCGAGGCTCTCTGGGTCACCTCGGGGATCCCCGGCACGGGTTCGCACAGGCTCTTCACGCGCGCCTGATCTTCGGGCGCGGTGAGCGCGCCCAGGGCCAACGCCTGCAGGTCGGCGAGCGGCAGCTCCCGCAGTTCCTTTACCGCTGCGTCCACCGAGACTTCCTCGCCGCCCGCGGCGGCCGCGGCCTCCATGCTCTTGGCGCGCGTCAGCAAATCCACGTAGGACACCCCGCCCAATTCCAGAATCAGCAGCCCGAGATTCAACCGGGCCAAATCGGCGGGTAATTTGGGGTCAATGGCTTTTTGCAGCTCGTCGAGCCTGGCGGCTTCTTCTTCCGCGGTCAAAGTGGCGCGGGCGTTGAGGGTGTAAACGGCAGTCTGATACAGTTCCTGCACCGTCAAGAAGCGACCCATCAGCCGGTCCACCTGCATGCGGCGGTACGACATCAGCTCCAGGTCAATCTGCTTCTTGCACAAGTATTGGAACTGCTCGTACAGCCAGCCGATGTTCACGCTCGAATCGGCGCTGCCCTCGCCGTCGAGCTCCTTGGCGTAGGTGAACTTGGTGCGGATGAGGGCGGGGAAGCCGAGGCCCACGGCAAGGATCAGGAGGACGCTGTTCGTTTCAGGCGGCGTGTAAATGCGAGCGACGAAGTACGCGAACATCGCCGCGGCGGCGTTCAGCCAGATGAGATATTGTCCCCATCGCGCGGCGATGGCTTCGCGGGGATAATCGCTGAAGGTCTTGGAGAGCTCGGCCAGCCCCACGGCGGCTCCCAGCGCGCCGACCACCAGATACGGCGCGAGGCTCACGAGTGCGGCCCGGAGCTGGGTCTGCACGGCGACAAGGAAATCCGGCGCGCCCGTGCCGGTCAGCGGCGTGGCGAGGAAGATCAGCGCCGCGGCGCTGACGATCACCCAGGCCGCCATCCCCACGTTGAAGCGGCGGCGCAAATCCGGCGACTCCATCCACCTACCCTTTTATTTCTTCTGTTGGGCCGCGGACGGCTTGCTCATGGCGATGACGAGCTGGCCGTCCGGGCTGTCAGGGTCATCACGGATCACCAGCAAACTCATCTCCGCCAGCTGGTTGAGCATCCCCCAGGCCTCTTTGGGCGACCAGGAGGTCTGGGCCAGCAGCTGGCTGGGGGACACCGCCCCCGCGCGCTCGAGCCAGGCGAGCATCTTCTTCTGGTCGTCGTTCAGCTCAATGGGTTCCATAGGCGCCTCCGTGACCGGATTATACAGCGCAAGCCCGGGCGCACAAAACCGCGCACGACCGATCACCTCACCTCCGGCCCCCAACCCGGCCCAACCGAAGCAAACCCTGAGGGCGAAAGCATGGTGTATACTTTGACGGGTTTTGGCGTCTCCCCATGTTCACTGACTCCCCTCCCGCTTCGGCGCGCCCGCCCGCGTTCCATCTTCTGCTCGTCGAAGACAACGACTCCATCCTCGACGTCATGCGTGACATCCTGGAGGCCGAGGGGTATCGTGTGTCCTGCGCCGCCAACGGCCGGGATGGCCTCACGGCTTTCGAACGGGAAGTGCCGGATCTGATCGTCTCCGACGTGATGATGCCGTACCTCGACGGCTTCGGCCTGCTCAAGGCGGTGCGCGCCCGCCCGGACGGGGTCGCCGTGCCGTTCCTGTTTCTCAGCGCTCGCACGGAGCAGTCGGCCACCTCCCAGGCGCGCCTGCTCGGCGCGGACGATTACCTCTTCAAGCCGTTCGACCCCGACGAGTTGACGCTGGCGGTGCGCGCCAAGCTGGAGCGCCGCCGCCTCGTCGAGCTTTTCGACACCCGCGCCGCCCACCTGCAAACCGTGACCATGCTCGCCAACGCGATCGAAGCCCGCGACAAGTACACCCGCGGCCACGTCGAGCGCGTCACGCACTATGCGCACGCCCTCGCCCACGCGCTCGACTGGAGCGCCGACGCGCTGGCCATTCTCGAGTTCGGGGCGCTCCTGCACGACATCGGCAAGATCGTCGTGCCCCGCGATCTCCTCAACAAATCCTCGAGCCTCCTCCACGACGAGTGGAATCTGCTGCGCCAGCATCCTGAGACGGGCGCCAAGATGCTGGAGGGCGTGGACCATCTCCGGCCCGCCATCCCCTACGTGCTCTACCATCACGAGCGCTGGGACGGGCGCGGCTACCCCACCGGCCTCGCCGGGTTCGCGATCCCCCGCGAGGGCCGCCTGCTGGCGCTCGCCGACACCTTTGACGCGATGACGAGCGACCGCCCCTACCGCACCGCGCTGAGCAAAGAAGGGGCATTGGTCGAGATTCACAAAGGCATCGGCACTCAATTCGATCCGGCCATGGCCGAGGTCTTTGTCCGCGTGCGCGAAGAGGATCAATCCGGCAGCGCTCCATGACCCGCCGCCAGAAACTGGTCGTGGCGCTGATGATGCCGGTGACGCTGGCGCTGGCGGCGATGCTCGCCGCCGCTTTCGCGCAGCCGATCCCGCCAGTCGTCCTCAGCGCCGCGCCCCCGCAGTTCGACGCCGCCCGCGCCCTCACCGACACCCTCACCCTCGTAAACGATTACCCCGACCGCGTCGTGGGTTCCCAGACCAATACGGACGCGCGCCGCTGGATCATCCGGCGCTTCATCGAACTCGACCTCCCGGTGAGCACGCTTCCCTTCACCGTCACCGTCGCCTCACAAGACCGGGCGGGCATGCAAGTCTGGGCCGCTTCCCCCGGCGAGAGCGACGAGATCATCCTCGTCACGGCGCATGACGATACACCCCTCTCGGGCAACTCGGCTTTCACCGACAACGCCGCCGGCGTCGCCGTGATGCTTGAGATGGCGCGCATCTTCGCCGCCGAACCGCATCACCGCACGCTGATCTTCATGGCCTCCGACTCGCAGGTCTACGGCCCGGCCTGGGGCGCGGAGAACTTCACCGAAAACTTCCCCGACCCCGGCAAGATTGTCGCCGTGCTCGACCTCAACTATCTTCATCCAGTCGCAGAGCGCATCACGCTGGAGAGCACAGGCTATCGAGCAGGGTATGCGCCGTTGTGGCTGAGGCGGATCAGCCGCCAGGCTGCGGAAACGGCCGGGCTGGCTGTTTCCGAGTCTGGTAATTTGCGCGAGTATTTTGAGCGCGCCCTGCCTTTTGCGTCTCCCGACTCCGCCGCATATCTGCGCGCGGGTATTCCGGCAGTCACGTATAGCATGCTGCCGGCCGGCCCTAGTGACTCATTCGAGGGGCTCACGCCGATCTATGTTGAGACCCTGGTTCACCGGTTGGACCCGGTGGGCCGCGCGGCGGAAGCGTGGGTGCGCACCGTGGACACGCTTAATCCGCCGCCCGACACTTCGATGTCTGACTTTCCGCTCGACGGCGCACACTTCCTGCCGGGCCGGGTGGCGGGGTGGCTGCAACTGCTCCTGTTCGCGCCCCTGTTTCTGGCAACAGCCGTCGTTTGGGGAAAGGACCGGCCCGGCTGGGAGGAGCTCAAGCCGGAGTTCATGGCGTTGACAGCCATCGTCGTCATCGGATTGGACGGCTACGCCGTGGCGTATGTGCTCGTCAACCTCGGGTGGCTCCCGCGCTACGAGCTTTTTCCGGCGGCCCCCGGCGACCCATTCCTGTTCCAGCCCGTAGGGTGGGCCGTGCTCGTCGTCGCTGGGGCGATGGCGTTTTTCGGCTGGCTCACATTCCGGCGCGGGGGCTGGGGCCGCTACGCCGACATGCTGGACATCCCCTACCGGCGTGTGACGCTGTTGGTGTTCTTCTCCGGAGCCGTGTTCTTTTTCTGGCAAATCAACGCCTATACGGTTTCCGCGCTGCTCGGCCCGGCGGCCTACCTGTGGCTCTGGATCGAGCCGCGCCCGACGCTCCGGAGCAAACTCCTGAATGTGATCCTGGCGCTCGCCGGGGCGCTCCCGTTTGCGGCCTGTGTCTACGTCGCCGTCTCCCAATCGCCGGTCGGGCCGTGGTGGTGGTATCTCAGCCTCGGCGCCGCCTATGGCTTTTTTCCGCTTATCGCCGTCGCCGCCTTCATCTTTTTCGTGGCGCTGCTCCTGCGCTTCCTGCGCCTCGGCTGGCGGGACGGGTGAGCGCGGGCGCGTCCAGTGACGGGAGACACCCCTCACACCCGCCATGCTTCGCGATCACTCGCCACACTTCGTCATTGTGATACAATTCCCCCGCCCAAAACCTCAGGAGGTCAATTCATGTCGGCTCTCGCGTCGTCGGTCTCCACCTTCATTGACGGTTTGCTCTACCGTGGCCGCGAAGGCCACTGGCTGTACATCGGCCACCGGCTGGCCGGGTTGGGCACCCTGCTCTTCCTCGCCGTCCACATCGTGGATACGGCCACCGTCTACTTCTTCCCCAGCCTGTATCCGCACGCCGTAGACATCTATCGCAGCACCCTCTTCATGATCGGCGAGATCCTGCTCGTCGTCGCCGTGATCTACCACGGCGTCAACGGGCTGAAGATCATCCTCAACGATACCTTCCCCCACTGGTGGACGAAGCACGACGAGCGCCAATCGTTCTGGCGCGTGGCCGTGCTCTGCACCCTGCTCTCCGCGCCGCCCGTGCTGATGATGGCGAACAGTCTGTACCTGAACAACCTCTGCCAATGCGCGCCGGAGACGACCGTCAATCTGGAGGCGGTGAACAGCGTCGCCAGCAATTTCGCGCTGATCGCCATCCCGGCCCTCTTTGTGGTCATCCTGGCCGTGCTGGCCTTCGGCGCGCCCATCACCCGCGCCGAGGCCGGAGCGGCGCGTGCGGTGGCGGTGCCCGCCCGGAACCTCGAAACCTACGCGTGGCTGTTCATGCGCTGGAGCGGCAGTCTGCTCATCCCGCTCGTCTGGATCCACGTGCTGATTCAGGACGTGCTGGTGGGCGTCCACGCGATCAACATAGACTTCGTGGCGCTGCGCTGGGCCATGCTCGGCTGGCGCGTGTTCGATATTGCCCTGCTGGCCTTCGCCTTCGGGCACGGGATGAACGGCCTGCGCGGCGTCGCCGACGACTACGTCCGGCATCCGGGCTGGAACAAGGTCGTCAACTGGGCCATCTTCCTCGGCTGGGTGGTCATCACCGCCATCGGCGCGGTCGCCCTCGTCGGCGGGGTGCGGGGGTAAGGTGACGAGTAGACCATCAGACGCAGAGGGCGAAGCCATGGAGCTCGTGCGTGACCGGGAGACATTGGTCGCCGCGCTGCGGGAGCGCGGCGTGGACTACCTTGCGCCGAGCGAGGCGCAAGGCGGACCCGTCTCCGACGCGACATTGCTCGCGAGTTTGGCTGCGCACGAGGATGCCCGTCTGCGATCCGCTCTGACCGCGCTCTTTCTTTTGCATCCTGAACTCGCCGACCGCCTCCCGGTAATCCTGGAACGGCTGGAACCGTTAGCGCGGAGCGAACTTCAGGCGCGCTACATGGCCGCCGTGTATTTGCAGCGTTTCTGGCGCACGCGGCTGGAGATTTATCACCTGACCGCGCCGGACCTGCCCGACCTGTTTTCGGCGCAATTGGGTCTGCCCGGCGCGGACGAAGGATTTGGCAAGCCCGGGCTGGCTGCGCTGGCCGGGTGGCATCAGCGCCAGCGCCCGGTGTCTTACAACCGCCGGGTGGAATATGAATTGGTGATCGAGCACCTTATTGCGATTTTGAAAATGCGCGCCCGCCACAATGAGCCTGCGCCCGTCGGTTGATCAACAGCGCATCACGGAGTTTCTGCGCCAGCTGGGCGAGCAGAGCCGCGCCGCCGGGCGCATCTACCTGGTGGGCGGCTCAACGGTGGTCTTTGAGGGCTATCGGTCACGGACGCTGGATATTGATCTGACGCTGGAAACGTCCCCGGCGGAGGAAGAGCGATTGGTGCGGGCGCTGCGCGAACTAAAGGACAAGCTCTCCGTCAACGTGGAGCTGGTCTCGCCGGGCGACTTTATCCCGCTGCCGTCCGGCTACCGCGAACGCTCCGAGTTCGTGGGACGGTTTGGCGGGCTGGACGTGTTTCACTTTGACCTGTACAGCACCGCCCTGAGCAAGATTGAGCGGGGCACCGAGCAGGACTTTGCGGACGTGCTGGCGCTGCTCAAAGCCCGGCGGGTTGAGTGGGCGACGTTGGAACAGTGCTTCCACGAAATTCTGCCGCGCTTCGGCGCGCACAGCCTGAAGCAGGACCCGGCTGATTTTGAGAAAAAATTCCGCGCCCTGGAGCAGAAGTGGCGCGCAGCAGGAGGATCGCTTTGACTCAATACCATCAATTCGAGGCAGTGATTGTGGGCGCGGGCGGGGCCGGGCTGATGGCCGCGCTGCACGCCTCCAAAGCCGCCAACGTGGCGGTCATCTCCAAGCTCTATCCCACGCGGTCGCACACCGGCACGGCGCAGGGCGGCATCGCCGCGGCGCTGGCGAACATGGAAGAAGACCACTGGGAGTGGCATATGTTCGACACCATCAAGGGCGGCGACTATCTGGTGGATCAGGACTCCGCCGAAATCCTCGCCCGCGATGCGATTGACTCCATCATCGAGCTCGAGCACATGGGGCTGCCGTTCGACCGCACCCCGGATGGCCGCATCGAGCAGCGGCGCTTCGGCGGCCACACCGCCGAGTACGGCCAGCGGCCCGTGATGCGCGCGTGCAAGTCCGCCGACCGCACCGGCCACATGATCCTGCAGACGCTCTACCAGAGCTGCATCAAGCAGAAGGTCACGTTCTTCGACGAATATTTCATGGTGGACCTGATCGTGCAGGACGGCATCTGCCGGGGCGTGGTCGCCGTGCACATGGACTCGGGCGAGTTGCACGTCTTCCACGCGAAGGCGGTGCTGCTCGCGGCCGGCGGCTTCGGGCGCATGTTCAAGGTCACGTCCAACGCCCACTCGCTCACGGGCGACCCGGTGGCCGCCTGCTACCGGCGCGGCCTGCCGCTGGAGGACATGGAGTTCTTCCAGTTCCACCCGACGGGCATGTACAAGCTGGGCATCCTGCTCTCGGAGGCGGCGCGCGGCGAGGGCGGCGTGTTCCTCAACGACCAGGGCGAGCGCTTCATGGAGCGTTACGCGCCGACGATGAAGGACCTGGCCTCGCGCGACGTGTGCTCGCGCTGCATGTATTTGGAAGTCAAAGCAGGACGCGGCATCGGCGGCAAAGACTACCTGTACCTCGACATCCGCCCCGAGAGCATCACGCGCTATCAGAGCGCGCCGGGCGGCAAGCCCGTGACCGCCGAGGAACTCGAGAAGAAACTGCCGGACATCATCGAGATGATGCGCGTGTATCAGGGCGTGGATCCGATCAAAGAGCCGGTTCCCATCCAGCCCACCGCCCACTACGCGATGGGCGGCATCCCCACCGACAACGACGGGTGGGCGCGCGCCGACGAGAAAGGCGGCATGGTCGCCGGGCTGTACTCGGCGGGCGAGTGCGCGTGCGTCTCGGTGCACGGCGCGAACCGCCTCGGCACCAACTCGCTCGTGGACCTGGTGGTCTTCGGGCGGCGCGGCGGCAAGGCCATGGCCGAGTTCTGCAAGACGGCTACGTTCGCGCCCCTGCCCAAGGCCCCGGAGGCCGAGGTCGCCGCCGAGCTGGAGCGCATCCGTATCAACACCGGCCAGGAGAAGGCCGGGAAGATCCGCGTCGAGATGCAGAACAGCATGATGGACAACGTCAGCGTGTTCCGCACCGGCCCGATGGTCCAGACCGCGCTGGACAAGGTGCGCGAGCTGAAGGAGCGTTTCCAGCGCGTCCAGATTGACGACAAGGGCCAGCGCTTCAACACCGACCTGCTGGAGACCTTCGAGCTGGGCTGCCTGCTCGACCTGGCCGAGGTCACGGCGGCGGCGGCGCTCGACCGCACCGAGAGCCGGGGCGCGCACTCGCGCGACGACTATCCCAAACGCGACGACGCGAACTGGCTCAAGCACAGCTTCGCCTTCCACACGGGCGCGCCGGGCGCGGCGCTGACCAGCCCGGCGATTGATCTCAAGTACCGCCCGGTCGTCATCACCAAGTTCGAGCCGAAAGAACGGAAATATTAGTCAAGATGAAAATCACACTCAAAATCAAGCGCTTCAACCCCGAGACCGACCGGAAGCCCCACTGGGAGTCGTACGAGGTGGAGGTCGAGCCGACCGACCGCGTGCTGGACGCGCTGCATGAGGTGAAGTGGTATCAGGATGGGACGCTCGCGCTGCGGCGCTCGTGCGCGCACGGCATCTGCGGCTCGGACGCGATGCGCATCAACGGGCGCAACGCGCTGGCCTGCAAACTGCTGATGAAGGACGTGGCCAAAGACGGCGGCACGGTCACGGTCGAGCCGCTGCTCGGCCTGCCCCTCCTTAAAGATTTGATCGTGGACATGGAGCCGTTCTTCGCGCACTACCGCTCGGTGATGCCGTTTCTGGTCAACGACGAGCCGCTCCCCGAGGACGGGCGCGAGCGGCGCCAGTCGCCGGAGGCCCGCGAGCGCTTTGACAAGGGCACGTGGTGCATCCTGTGCGCCGCCTGCACCACCTCCTGCCCGTCGTTCTGGGCCACCGACCAGTACGTCGGCCCGGCGGCGATCGTGCAGGCGCACCGCTTCATCTTCGACGACCGCGACCGCGCGGCGGAGGCGCGCTTGAAAGTGCTCAACGAACAGATGGGCGTCTGGCGCTGCCGCACCGCCTTCAACTGCACCGAGGCCTGCCCGCGCGAAATCCCGGTGACGCAGCTGATCGGCGAGGTGAAGAAAGCCCTCGCCACGGGCAAGCTCGAGTAAGACCCCGGAGGGGGCCTATGGAACTCGCTGACCCCAGTTTTCCACGCAAGCCCAAGGTGCTCGTCGTTGACGACGACCGGCTCAATCGCGACTTGCTGGAGACCTACCTGACGTACCTGGGCGCGCAGGTCTCCACGGCGTACGACGGCCTGCACGCGCTGGAAGTGGCCACGAGCGATCCGCCCGACGTGATCGTCCTCGACGTGGCTATGCCGCGCATGACCGGGATCGAGGCCTGCAAATACCTCAAGGCCCACCCGTCCACTCAGTTCGTGCCGGTGGTGATCGTCACCGCGCTGGATGGGGACGAGGAGAAAATCAAGGCGCTCGAGGCCGGCGCCGACGACTTCATCACCAAACCCTATTCCCCGGTCTTGCTCCTCGCCCGGCTGCGGTCGTCGCTCAAGCTCAAGCATCTCAACGACCAACTGCGCGGCCGCAACCAACTCCTCCGGCAGGTGCTCAACCGCTACGTGGCGGAGGAAGTAACCGAAGCGATCCTGATTGACCCGGAGAAACATCTGCGGCTGGGCGGTGAGACGCGCGACGTCACGGTGCTCTTCGCCGACATCCGGGGTTTCACCCGCTTCACCGAGCAGCACACCGCCGCCCGGACGGTGGAGACGCTCAACCACATTTTCGCCGAACTCACCCGCGTTATCTTCAAACAGCGCGGCACGTTCGACAAGTACATGGGCGATGCCATCATGGCCTTCTACGGCGCGCCGTTCCCCGGCCCCGACGATCCGCTGCGGGCGGTGCAGACCGCGCTGGAGATGCGCTCGGTCTTCGAGGGGCTGCGCGCCCAGAGCGACGAACTGCGCGATCTGGGGCTGGGGATCGGCCTGCACTCCGGCGAGGCCACCGTGGGCAACGTCGGTTCTGAGACCGTCATGGATTACACCGTCATCGGCGACACGGTGAACGTGGCGCAGCGCTTGCAGGAAGGCGCCCGGAGCGGGGAAATCCTGATCAGCGCGGCGACCTACGCGCGGGTGGGGGAGCACGTTGTCGCCAAACTGCTGGAGACCCGCCCGATCCGGGGCCGCACGGAATCGGTGACGGTGTACGCCCTGCAGGGTGAGCGAAAGGACTGATTTCGCCTCTCGCTTCCAACGCTATCCAAACCAATGGTTGCTGACTGCGACCTGTGCTCACCGCCGCGCCTTCGCTCCCGGAATAAAAATTCCCCAATTCATATGAATTCGCGTATAATTTTAGCAGCGCCCCAGTAGTTCAACGGATAGAACAGAGCACTCCTAAGGCTCTAATGTGGGTTCAATTCCTGCCTGGGGCAC
>Ga0209109_10001983_pt1 | contig 11220 bp, 6 predicted proteins | sample Rifsed10ft2_FD_184004 | JGI IMG/M metagenome (GOLD analysis project Ga0209109, IMG submission 184004) | Soil microbial communities from Rifle, Colorado, USA - sediment 10ft 2 (version 2) | ecosystem: Environmental > Terrestrial > Deep subsurface > Rock core/Sediment | place: Rifle, Colorado... | reverse complement strand
TTGTTGTCCGCTACTTTCTCGAAGGCGGAAGCGTGCCTGGCTTTCCCTTCCTAGCCTCAGTGATCGCTATCTTCTCGGGAGTCCAGTTGTTCGCGCTGGGGATCATAGGCGAGTATCTCGCTCGGATTCACTTTCGATTGATGGACCGCCCGCCGTATGTTGTACGCGGCACAACCTCTCAGAGTTGATTTGTCGGCGATGGAAGCAGGACGTATCTGTGAATACCTCGAGTGGGACTCAAGTTTCTTTGGGCGTCGGATCGCTCGACTCACTGTAGGTCGGTTAGACACCCGAGCCCTCAAACAGCTTCTGGAGTGGTGCAAATCCCACGCAATCGAATGCCTCTACTTCCTCGCCGACGCTGACGACGCCGGCACAGCAAGACTAGCTGAAAAGCACGAATTTCATTTCGTGGACATTCGGATCACTCTGGAAAGAGCACTTGATGATATCCATGCCACAGGAGGTGAAGTTCTCCCCAGGGGAGTACGGCTGTGCAAGGCACAGGATTTGCCCGCGCTACGGAGCATTGCCAAAGTCAGCCATCGTGACTCTCGCTTCTATAATGACTTCCACTTTCCCACATCTGTCTGCGATGCTCTTTACGAAACGTGGATCGAGAAGAGCTGTAACGGGTACGCCACAGCGGTGATTGTAGCCGAACTTGAAAGCCAGCCGGTTGGCTACGTTTCTTGTCATCTCTTACAAGACAAGGGACAAATCGGGCTGTTTGGGATCGCCCCAGAGGCGCGCGGCCAAGGTCTCGGCAAGAAACTGCTGGAAGGCTCACTGCGGTGGTTTGCTGAGAACGGGGTGAAGAATCTGACGGTCGTAACTCAGGGGCGAAATTGCACGGCTCAGCGCTTGTACCAGAGAGGTGGATTCCTGACTCGGTCGGTGCAACTTTGGTATCACCGCTGGTTTCTTCCCGGCGAGAGTAACCTAGAATAGGCGCGCGATGGTCCCCATCCCGTTCAACAAGCCGTGCCTGATGGGCAATGAACTTGCCTACATGACGCAGGCCGTGGAGTTGGGTCATATTTCTGGCGATGGGGCGTTCACCCGAAAGTGCCACGCCCTTCTCGAGGAGGCGCTGCAGGTACCGAAAGTTCTTCTCACTACATCAGGCACGCATGCGCTAGAAATGGCAGCCCTGCTGCTCGACATCGGCCCGGGCGACGAAGTTATTGTCCCTTCCTTCACCTTCGTTTCCACTGTCAACGTCTTTGTGCTGCGAGGTGCTCGTCCGGTTTTCATCGACGTTCGACCCGACACGCTGAACCTGGACGAGAACAAGCTGGAACAGCTTATCAGCCCCCGGACCAAGGCTATCGTTCCCGTGCACTATGCCGGAGTTGGATGCGAAATGGATTCCATCCTTGAAGTCGCTCGGCGCACGGGAGTTGCGGTTGTGGAAGATAATGCCCACGGGCTGCTTGGGAAATACAAAGGCAGATTCCTAGGCACGTTCGGATGCCTGGCCGCCCTGAGCTTCCATGAAACGAAGAACTTTACCTGCGGCGAAGGAGGCGCGCTGCTGATCAATGATTCGCGGTATGTTGAACGAGCTGAGATTATCCGCGAGAAGGGAACCAACCGTAGCCGCTTCTTCCGTGGCCAAATTGACAAGTACACTTGGGTCGATGTCGGCTCGAGCTATCTACCCTCGGATCTGCTTGCGGCCTTTCTGTATGCCCAGCTTGAAGCCCGCGAACAGACCCAAGCCAGACGGCGGCAAGCATGGAACTACTACTATGAGCACCTTAAGAACTGGGCGCAGACTCATGGTGTACGACTTCCCCTGGTGCCGCCAGTCTGTGAGCAACCGTACCATATGTTCTATTTGCTCCTGCCGTCGCTGGAGCATCGCCAAGCCCTAATAAAGCACCTGAAGGAGCGCGGAATAAGCGCGGTCTTCCACTATTTACCACTGCACCTCTCCCCCATGGGGGTAGGGTTTGGTGCGAAAAAAAGCGACTGCCCGGTGACGGAGGATGTAAGTGAGCGCCTGTTGCGACTGCCGTTCTACAACGCCTTGACCGAAGCCGAGCAAGCGCGGATAGTCGCGGCCATTACTGAGTTCGACGTATGAAGGATGTGAGTGCGCCTCCCCATTACCCAATGCCGGTCACGAAATCCAGCTATGACCCCGCCTATTTTCGAATGGCCGCGGAAATTGAAGACCGACACTTCTGGTACTGTAGCCGGGGTCAGGTGATCGCCCGAGTCGCAGCCCAAGTGGCCGCCGGCCTGGTTCCACGCTGCCGAATCCTGGAAGTCGGATGCGGGACCGGCAGCGTGCTCCGCCTACTTGAACAAGCATGCCCGCACGCGATAGTCGTGGGGGTTGACTTCTTCGGAGAGGGGCTGCGGATTGCCCGGCAGCGCACGACGTGCCCTTTGGTGCAGGCGGACATTGCCGCGCTCCCTTTTGCGATACAGTTTCATCTGATCGGCCTTTTTGATGTGCTGGAACATCTGTCCGACGATCTGCAAGAGCTGCGGAATCTGCACAGCCGCTTGGCACCAGGGGGAGCACTCTTACTGACTGTGCCTGCCCACCCCTGGCTGTGGAGCTATTTCGATGTGGCCTCACGTCACTGTCGGCGGTATGAGCCAGCTGAACTAGAAAAGAAGTTGAAAGCCACAGGCTACCGGGTTGAGTACGTGACGCAATTCATGGTCAGCCTGCTTCCGATGTTGTGGTTGGCCCGGCGCCTAGTCGGCTGGCTCGAGCCGAACCGAGCGGACGGAGCGGCCCGTGCTCAAGAGCTGGCGGCCCGGGAGTTTCGCGTTATCCCGGTCATCAACGGACTGATGAGATGGCTGTTAGGTTTGGAACTCGGGTGGATTGCTGGCCGTCGCCGTCTCCCGATAGGGACTTCGCTCCTTGCCATCGCCCGTAAGGACTCATGATTCCTCTTCCATGAAAGAAACTTACACCCATTTCCTCCAAGCGGCACTCAAGGTGTTGGTGTGGGTTGGCCTCACCATGTGTTTCTTGGCTATTTCTGCCTATTACCTGGGAATCGTCAAGTGGAGCGTCGGCTTCAAAGAAGAAATCCTTCTGCTCACCTGCGGAGTGGGTCTGTCTACTACAAGTTGGCTTTCCCTTTGGCTAGTCCGCACGGGGTGGAGTCAAGTCAGGCCTCACTTTTGGCCCTCAGTTCGAAACATCTTCATCATCCTGTCGGGATCAGCGCTCATTGTGGCTGTAGACATTCATTTCTCGAAGGAATTGGGTCTGTTGGCCTATCCACCAACTTACGACGGCATCGGTTATATGGTAGGCGCAAAGAGTTTTTTCTATGTGCTCCAAGCACATGGGATCGATCAGGAAACGCTGTCCCATGTTGGTTGGTTTCTTGCATTTGCTCCCCTGTGGGAAACGTTGATGCTCGTGAGCTTCTGGCTCCTGGGAGAAGGCGAGTGGCAGGCCTTCACAGTCCGCTTTTGGCCTACTGTGCTGCTGTTGTTGTTGACGTTCTGGGTTGTCCGGAGGCGCGGTTGCGCCACCGTGGCCTGGCTGGCTGTGCTCTTTACTGCCTTGCTGCCGACGATCAGCGTAAGTTTGCGCTCCAGCGCATGGGAGTACTTTACCGGAGCGAACGTATTTGGGCCCGGGTGGTACTTGGCTGACCTGCGCCCCGATTTGCTTTTCGCTGTCCTATTGCTCTGGACGGTGGTCCCCCTCATCGAACGTGTGGACAATCTGGATCGGTGCACGTGGTTCGTTTCGGGAGCTGCTGCCGCTCTGGCCATCCTAGCCAAGTCATCCACCACCCCTGTATTGCTGCTGGCCAGTGGGTTGACGGTTGTTTACGTATTGATAGTCAACCGGTACCGTCTTCTCGCGACTGTGGCGACCGCGGCCTGGGGAATCGTCCCCTTTGTGATCTTGTTGATTCCGTGGGTCTTTGTGGGGGGGCCACGAACGACGGCCACGTATGTTTACCACCATATGACTGTGGCCCGCCCGTTATGGTCTAACCCCGATGCCACGTTCTTCTCGGAAGCCGGACTCTATTGGGAGTTCTTCGCTTACCACATGGGCCGGTATGAAGGCTGGCTATTCCTTGGCCTTGGGCTCGTGTGGTGGCTGGCCAGGATTCGGAAAGGGAGAGGAAAAGGAGATGGCCGTCTGCTGGCCTGGCTGCTGGTGGCCGGAGCATTGTATGCATTGGCCTCTGCGACGCCGAATAAGAACCTGTTTCTCGGGCTTCCCTACTATCTTCTACTCTGGCTCTTCTCCTGGGCAGCTCTTGCTCATTCTCTGAACACACTTAGCCGGCGCAGCCGCCTTGCACGCATCTGCCTGATCCTACTCCCGACTCTGTATGGAAGTATCGTTGTAGGGGCCGCATTCTACGCTCTCCACTATTGGCCGTTGGAGAAGCAGCTCCGGCCGTTGGAGAGCCGAGAGGCGACGCAGCAGATTGCGCGCGACTTGCGTGGTTTCCTGACCAATGAGGACCCTTTTGTTTGGGTGCCGTTTTATGGGTTTCCAGCAGCACTTCAGTACTACATGATGGACGACCGGGGCCGTTTCCCACAGGCCGTCTGGCCGGATCCAACAACCTCCCCGCCCATTCCGCAATTCCTGAAGGAAACTGTTAGCACGTGCAAAGCGATCTTGGTGTTTGAGGAGGATGTCGAAGACGTGGCCAAGTATGTTCCTATGCCGCGATTGACTTACCCCTATTGGCGTGCCATCGCCGAGTGGGTTAGGCGGCCGGAGAGCCCCTATCGGTTGGTTCGAACCTACAGATTGTGGGGCGAGTCTCCTGATCGCCCGTTCTTGGTGCACTTGTACGTCAGAGAGCCTGACGAAAAGGTGACTGTCGGTGTCGATAGATGGCCGATGCGTGTCGAATTCCTCCGCGGGCCCCATGCGCGGGAGGTCTATGCTTTCAATAGTTCGGAAATCAACCCGTTGTTTCGCGCCGACTTCGATGCGTTAGCGGAGCTGCAAGCTAATCGCTACGGCGAAAGTGGGGGATTGACATTCGTACCCACCGGCCTTGCCGAAGGCGATATGGCGGGCCGGTACGAGTCGGGTGATAACCGCGACCACATTGCCTCTCCCTATTTGACGCCGCAGGACAGGGAGGCCGGGTTATTCCTCTTTTCGGCCTGGGTACGACCACTGGACGGGCGTCCTGCGCCGAGACTATGGTTGCAGGACGAAAACTTCGCCTTCCTGAGTCAAGCGCAAGAGCGTTTGAAACGTCCAGATGGGTGGATTCTGTTGGTGGGGTTCGCCGAAAAGGCTGGAGTTGGAAAGGTTCGCCTGGTGGTGATGGAGCAGCCTGGGACCGTCTCTCTGATTGACAAGATGCTGCTCGTAGAGGCGAGCGGGCAAGATAAGGGCCGGCGCTGACAAGCACAGCGAGGGGATGTAGAATCAGGTTTGTTGACTCGATGAGCAGCGGCTGATAGCATCTGCCATAGAGGGGGGGTAATACGCCGGGTGATCAGGTTCTCCCGGCCACGTGTGGCTCAACTGAATGGCCCAGCAATCCCAACCTGCGTCGGTTGAGGGTTCTCCGCAGCAGTCCGCCCACCTGGCGGGCACGCTGGTGGTGTGCACCGACGTCGGCCGCAGCCGCTCGCACAACGAGGACAACTTCATCATCTTCGACGTCGGCCAGCGCTCCAAGCTCGAAGCCGCCAAGGAGGTCCGCTACGCCTTCGCCACCCCCGGGCTGCTGGTGGGCGTGGCCGACGGGATGGGCGGGCACAGCTCCGGCCAGGTGGCCAGCCAGCTCTGCGTGGAAACCCTTCCCACGGAGTTCTTGAAGCTGGTTCCCAAGGACGCCGGCGGGGACACCGACTGGGACGCGCTGCTGGCCCAGGCCGTCCATGCCACCAACGAGGCGCTGCTCACCACCGCCAAGGGCAACCGCGAGTACGAGGGCATGGGCACCACGCTAACCACCGCCCTCTTTCTCGGCCGCCAGGCCCGCATCGCCCAAGTGGGCGACTCCCGCTGCTACCTCTTCCGTGGCGGCAACCTCACCCAGCTTACCCAAGACCAGACCGTGTTCAACACTCTGGGCGAAGAGGAGCGGGCGGCGCTCCGCGACACGCCCTTCGAGAACATGCTGCTCCAGGCCGTCGGCGCGATGGCCAAGCTGGAGGTGATCACCACCGACATCCAACTGCGCCCCGCCGACCTCCTCCTGTTCTGCAGCGACGGTCTCTACAAAGTCGTCACCAACGAAGAAATGGCTGAAGTCCTGAAGGGCGAGGGCGGGCTCAAGAAGAAGGCCGACGTCCTCATTGAGCGCGCCAACGCAGCCGGCGGGCCCGACAACATCACCGTCATCCTCTGCCAGGTCGGGGACTAGCGCGCCGTGGCCGAGGTCAAGAAAAAGATCGGCAAGTACGAGATCATTGAAGAGCTGGGCCGCGGGGCCATGGGCGTGGTCTACAAGGCCCGCGACCCCTTCATCGGCCGCCTGGTGGCGCTGAAAACCATCTCCCCGGGGCTGCTCGACAACCCCGAGCTGCTCAAGCGCTTCTACCGTGAAGCCCAGGCCGCCGGCGGCCTCCAGCACCCCAACATCGTCATCATCTACGACCTGGGCGAAGCCGACGGCCTTCCCTACATCGCCATGGAGTTCTTGGAAGGGGAGAGCCTGGAGAAGACCATCGCGCGCGCCCCCACCATGCCGCTGGCGCAGAAGCTCAGTATCCTCATGCAGCTCTGCCGCGGGCTCGACTACGCCCACAAGCGCGGCATCGTCCACCGCGACATCAAGCCCGGCAACATCCTCGCCCTGCACGACGGCACGGTGAAGGTGGTGGACTTCGGCATCGTGCGGCTGACCTCCACCTCCATGACCTCCACCGGCATGGTCATCGGCACCGTCGGCTACATGTCGCCCGAGCAGATCCACGGCGAGCACGTCGACGCCCGCTCCGACCTCTTCTCGGTGGGCGTGGTGGCCTACGAGCTGCTCACCTACAAGAAGCCCTTCGCCGGCCCCAACGTCACCTCCGTGCTGCTCAAGATCATCAACGAGGAGCCGGTGCCGGTCACCGAGCTGGCCCCGCAGGTGCCGCCCAACCTGGCGGAAATCGTCCACCGCTGCCTGCGCAAGAAGTCCGACGAGCGCTTCCAGTCGCTGGAGGAAGTGGTCATCGAGCTCGAGCCCATCGCCCGCATCCTGCAGCGCGACATGGTGGAAGACCTGGTGCGCCAGGGCCAGGAGCTGGTCCAGAAGAAGGAGTTCGGCAAGGCGCGCGAAATCCTCCGCAACGCCCTCATGGTGGACAGCAGCCACGGCATGGCCAAGACCCTGATGGGCCAGGTCACCACCGAGCTCAAGCGCCTGGAGACCTACCCCAAGATCCAGGAGCTGATGGTCAACGGCGAGGGCGCGCTGCGCGACGGCAAGTACCAGGAGGCCAGCCAGAAGTTCGAGGAAGTGCTGCGCCTGGACTCGCAGCACGGCCAGGCGCAGGAGCTGCTCGAGCGCGCCCGGCGCGAGCTGACCCGCGCTCAGAAAGTCCGCCAGGGCATCGAAATCAGCCAGCGCGCCATCTCCGAAGGCGACCTCACCCTGGCCGAATCCGAGCTGCAGAAAGTCTTCGAGGTGGACGCCGAAAACACCAAGGCCAAGACGATGCTCGGCCAGGTGCACTCGGAGCGCGCGGCGCGCGAACGGCGCGCACGCCTGCTGGAGAACTTGCGCCAGGCGCGCAACCTGCTCATCCAGCAGAACTACGAGAGCTGCATCCAGCTGCTCGAAGGTCTGAAAAAGGAGTTCGCCGGCGAGGCGGAGCTGGACCAGCTCCTGCAGACCGCCCGCGACGGCCTCGAGGAGCAAAAGCGCGAGAAGCTGGTCAATGCCAAGATGGACGAGGCGCGCGACCTCGTCAGCCAGCAGCAGTACGAGAAGGCCATCACCGTCCTCGAAGAGCTCCTCAAAGCCTACCCTAAGGAGCACGCCGCCGCCCGACTGCTCGAAACCGCCCGCGAAGAGCACGAGCTCTTCCGCCGCCGCCAGGCGGTCGCCGGCCAGATGGACGAAGCGCGGCGGCTCATCAACAAGCGCCAGTACGAGAAGGCCATATCCGCGCTCGAAACGCTGCTCAAGGAATACCCGGACGAAACCGCGGCCAAGAAGCTGCTGCAGACAGCCCGCGAGAGCTTCGAGGACGAGAAGCGCGAGCAGACGGTCAGCAGCAAGATGGCCGAGGCGCGCAACCTGCTCGGGCAGCAGCAGTACGACAAGTCGCTGGCGGTGCTGGGCGCGCTTCTGGAGGCGTATCCCAACGAAACCGGCGCGGTCACGCTGCGGCAACTGGTCGAGCAGGAAAAGACGGAGCGCGAGCAGCAGCAGCGGCTGGAGCAGGAAAGGGCTGGACTGCGCGAGCTGGTCGAGAAGAAGGACTTCGCCCGCGCCATCTCGCAGGGCGAGCGTCTGCTGAAGCAATTCCCGGAGGAACCCGAAATCGCCCGCCTGCTCGCCACCGCCCGCTCGGAAAAGCAGACCGGAGAGCGGCGCAAGCAGATCGAGACCTTGCAGAAGTCCATCCAGGAGCTGCTCGAGGCCGGCAAGGTGGACCAGGCCCAGCGCGAGGCCGAAACTGCGCTCAAGAAGTTCCCCGACGCCCCCGAGCTCACCGCCCTGCTCCAGACCGCCCAGAAGGCCCGCGACGACCGCGCCAAGAAGGCCGACCTCGAGCGCCGCATTCGCGCCATCAAGATCGCCATTGAGCGCGAAGAGTTGACCAGCGCCATCGATCTCAGCAGGCAGGCGCTGGCCAATCATCCCAACGACACCGACGTCAACCAGCTGCTCAGCTTCGCCCAGCGCGAATACGAGACCCGCGAGAAGAAGCGCGGCAAGGAAGAGCAGCTCAAGGAAGCTGTGGCCCACATTGAGCAGAAGGACTTCGACGGCGCCACGGTGATGCTGAAGAACATCGCCCAGGAGTTCCCCTTCGACCCGCAGGTGAAGGAGCTCCTGAACGCCGCCCAGGCGCATGAAGCCCCGCCCAGCTCGGCCACCATCATCGGCGGCCCCATGATTCCCCAGGGGCCGGAGGCCGACTCGGGCTCCGTCTATGTGATGGACAAGCCCGCGGCCACTCTCAAGGCCTCGGCGGCTGCGCCGTCACCGGGAACTACCATTGGCCCTCCCATCGTTCCGCCGCCTCCAAAGCCGCCGGAGACCGCACCCCCGTCGCCGCCCAAGCCGGAAGCGGCGCCGCCGCCCCCTCCTCCGCCACCCAAGGCGGAGCCGAAACCGCCCGAGAAACCGAAGGTAGAGGCCAAGCCGGCGCCCGCGCCACGCCCGAAACCCGAGCCCGCGCCGCCGCCCAAGCCCGAGGCCAAGCCCGCCCCAGCCGTCGAGCCACCGCCCAAGCCCGCGCCGCCGCCGCGGCCCGCCGAACCCTCCTTCGCTGTCCCGGCGGAAGCCGCCGTTCCCCTCTGGAAGAAGCCGGCCGTGCTGGCCATCGGCGGCGGCGTGTTGCTGCTCGTCCTCGTCGTGGGCGCGGTGCTGGTGATGCGCCGCGGCACGCCGGAGACGACTACCGACACCGGGGGCCAGACCCAGACCACGCCGGACGCGACCGGTACTACGACCGGCCTGCCGCCGGTCTCCGCCGCCGACCAGCAGCAGGCTCTGATTGACGCAGCCCAGAAGCTGGCCGACGCCGGCAACTACAGCGGCGCCCGCACCAAGCTCGACGAGGCCGAGCGCGTCTCCGGCGGTCCCCATGGCTCCCGCATCGCCCAACTGCGCCAGCAGATGCAGAAGGAGGAGCAGGACAGCGGCCTGCGCCAAATCGTCCAGCAGGAATCGGAGATCTGGACCGAAGCCGAGGGCCACCTCAACGCCAAGCGCTTCGATCAGGCCGAGCGCAGCTTCCGCCGCATCCTGGCCCTGCCCCAAGGCGGCCGCCGCCGCGCCGACGCCGACCGGATGGTCCGTGAAGTCATCCCGCAGCGGAAGGATGAGGAGCGGTTCTTCAGCCAGGCGCAGTCGGCGGCGCAGCAGCGCAACGACGAAGGCAAGCTCCAAGAAGCCGACCAGTTGCTGACGCGCGTCATCGCACTCAACGGCCCCCGCCGTCAGGAAGCGCAGCAGCTTCAAGGCCAGGTGAAGGGACGGCTGAACGAGTTGGCGGGAGAAAAGAGCGCCGCCGAGCGCCAGCAGCAGATTGCGGCCGCGGAGACCGAAGCGCGCCAGGAGCTGCGGCGGGGGAACTTCCTGGGCGCGCGCCAGAAGACGGAGCAAATCCGCCGCCTGCAGGGCGACCCAGCGGGCGTGCTGGGCGAGATTGACGCCGCCGAGCGCTCACGGTTGCAGCAGCTCGAGAACCAGTTCAACTCCGCGCGCGGTCAGAAGGACAAGCGGGCCCTGCGCGGCCTGACCGACGACTTCCAGAAGCTGGTGGAGTCCGGCGGCCCCTCGGCCCGCGCGGCCAAGGACTACGCCGACAACCGCATCCCGCAAGCCGTTGGGGAAATCGACGCCGAAGAAGAACGGGCTCGTCAGGCCGCCACACGCCGCGCCGAAGTCAGCCCGGTTCCAGTCAACTGCGCCGCCTACGACCGCCCGGTCAGCGCCGGGGCGCCGATGAGCGAGCGCTACCTGGATGGCTGCCCGGTTCGGTTCGCGAGCACCCCCCTGCCGGCCGACCTGACCCAGCGCGCCGCGGCGGGCTCCAGTGTGATGATCCGCTTCGACATCGACGAGAGCGGGCGGGTCGTCGGCGGCAAAGTGCTCCAAGGCGATGCCGCCATCGGCCAGGAGATCATCAGCACCGCCCAGCAGAGCTGGCAGCACCCGGCGCCCAAGATCCGCGGCACCGCCGTGAAGACGGGCAGCACCGTGACGGTGCGCTTCTAGCTCCCTCCCTTTCCGGCCCAATCCCTGAAAAAGAAAAGTGCCCATCCCGGGTGTCGGGATGGGCACGGAAGTCGAAGCGTCGGACTAGAAGATGAACTTCACACCAAGCTGCATGCGGCGGTTGCCGGTGTTCATCGAGCCTTCGCTGAGGAAAATGGGCCGACCGAAGAGATCGAAGGCATCAATGGCGTTCTCGGGGATCACGCCGGTCACCGAAGCCGCGGTCGAGCGCGGCGAGAAGGCGAATCCCGGCGTGGCCTGCGCGTCCGTGGCGTAGACGTTGCCGATGGCGTTGCCGGGGTTGGCGCGGTTGAAGAGGTTGTAGATCTCCCAGCGGAACTGGAGGTTG
>Ga0209109_10001981_pt1 | contig 11230 bp, 8 predicted proteins | sample Rifsed10ft2_FD_184004 | JGI IMG/M metagenome (GOLD analysis project Ga0209109, IMG submission 184004) | Soil microbial communities from Rifle, Colorado, USA - sediment 10ft 2 (version 2) | ecosystem: Environmental > Terrestrial > Deep subsurface > Rock core/Sediment | place: Rifle, Colorado... | reverse complement strand
CCCGCCCCGGAGGCGAACCATGGCGCTCGAAGGCGCTCTCAAGAAGCAGATCATGACCGAGTACGCGACGGTCGAGAACGACACCGGTTCGCCCGAGGTGCAGGTCGCGATCCTCACCGAGCGGATCAAGAACCTGACCGAGCACTTCCAGACCCACAAGAAGGATAACCACTCCCGCCGTGGCCTGCTCAAGATGGTCAATCAGCGCCGCAAGCTTCTCGACTACCTCAAGGTCAAGTTCCCCGACAAGTACCAGGCCCTCGTCGAACGGCTCGGCCTGCGGCGCTGAATGCGGCGCGCCGGCAACACCGGTGGCGTACGTCCAATGATTCCCCGCCCAATTCAACGGCAAGGCAGGCAGCGTGAGCGCAGCTAAGAAGACTTTTGTGTACGGTGACCACAGCGTCACGATCGAAACCGGTGAACTCGCGCGTCAAGCAGACGCAGCGGTGCTGGTCAGCGTGGCGGATACCGTGGTGCTCGTCACCGCTGTAGGCCAGAAGACGGCGATCGAAGGCCGCGACTTTTTCCCGCTCACGGTCAACTACCAGGAACGAACCTATGCCGCCGGGCGCATTCCGGGTGGGTTCTTCAAGCGTGAGGGACGCCCCAGCGAGAAAGAGACGCTCACGTCGCGATTGATCGATCGTCCCATCCGGCCGCTATTCCCCGACGGTTTCAACAACGAGGTCCAGGTCGTCGCCACGGTGTTGTCGCTCAACCCCGAGGTCGATTCGGACATTCCCGCGATGTTGGGCGCATCCGCAGCGCTGGCGCTGAGCGGCATGCCCTTCAACGGACCCATCGGTGCAGCCAGGGTGGGCTACAAGGACGGCAAGTACCTTCTGAATCCGCCGCGCAGCCAGCTGAAGGAGTCACAGCTCGACCTCGTCGTGGCCGGCACTGCGGAGGCGGTCCTCATGGTCGAATCGCAGGCCTCGGGCTTGTCGGAAGACGCCATGCTCGGCGCCGTGATGTTCGGTCACGAGCAGATGCAGGCGGCCATTCGCGTCATCAACGAGTTGACTCGCGAGGCTGGCAAGGCCAAGTGGACTTGGCAGCCTCCCGCCGCGGACACCGAACTGCAAAGCGCGGTTGCGCGTCAGGCTGAAACCGCAGTGAGCGAGGCTTACCGCATCAACGAGAAGCAGCAACGCCATGGCCGGATTGCCGAGATCAAGGCACAGGCGGTCGCGGCGCTGACTGCAGGCGACAAGCCGCGCTGGTCTGCCGATATGGTGGGCGATGAGTTCTTCCGGCTCGAGAGCCGCATCGTACGCAACCAGATTCTGTCGGGCGGCAAACGCATCGATGGGCGCGACACGCGCACGGTTCGGCCGATCACCGTCAAGACCGGCGTCCTGCCGCGCACGCACGGCTCGGCGCTGTTTACTCGCGGGGAAACCCAGGCCCTGGTGGTGACGACACTGGGTGTCGGTCGCGATGCGCAGATCATCGACGCGCTGGAGGGCGAGCGCAAAGAGCCCTTCATGCTCCATTACAACTTCCCGCCGTTCAGTGTCGGCGAGACCGGCATGATGGGATCGCCGAAGCGGCGCGAGATCGGTCACGGCAATCTGGCCAAGCGCGGCATCTTCGCGGTCATGCCTGACATGAGCGCATTCCCCTACGTCATTCGTGTCGTATCGGAAATCCTGGAATCGAATGGTTCGAGCTCGATGGCGAGCGTGTGCGGCACCAGCCTGGCGTTGATGGACGCCGGCGTGCCGATCAAGGAGAGCGTCGCGGGCGTCGCCATGGGCCTCGTCAAGGAAGGCGAGCGCTTCCAGGTGCTCACTGACATCCTCGGCGACGAGGATCACCTGGGCGACATGGATTTCAAGGTCGCGGGCACCAAGAGCGGCATTACGGCGCTGCAGATGGATATCAAGATCAATGGCATTACGCGCGAGATCATGCAGGTCGCACTTGCGCAAGCGCGCGAGGCGCGGCTGCACATCCTCGAAAAGATGAACGCCGTCATCAGCACGCCACGCGCCAACATGTCGGAATGGGCGCCGACCATCATCACGATCAAGATCGACCCGGAGAAGATCCGCGACGTCATCGGCAAGGGCGGCTCGGTCATCCGCTCGATCACCGAGGAGACCGGCACCACGATCGACATCGAAAACGACGGCATCGTGCGCATCGCTTCGGTCGACGGTGCATCGGGACGCGAGGCCCAGCGGCGCATCGAGCTGATAACCGCCGATGTCGAAGTCGGACAGGTCTATGAAGGCAAGGTCGCGCGCCTGATGGACTTTGGCGCCTTCGTGACGATCCTTCCGGGCAAGGACGGCCTGGTGCACATCTCGCAGATCTCGGATGAGCGCGTGGAACGCGTGAGCGACAAGCTTAAGGAAGGCGACGTCATCCGCGTCAAGGTGCTCGAAGTGGACCGGCAGGGACGCATCCGCCTGAGCATGCGCAACGTTAATTAGCTTCGAGGCCTTCTCCGCCCGACTTATCCACCTTTACCCACACGCAACGACTCGCATCGTGGGATCTGGCGCTGAAGCACGCGGGATACAGCATCGCAGAATGGATGCAATCAAGAGGGACGCGTAAATGTGGATAAGACGGGCGGGGAAGACCCCGCTACCCGCACAGTGCTCGTGGTGGCCCGCCAGCGGAAGCGTCAGGCGGCTGGCGGTCGCTGCTGTTGGGGCTCGGTGGTGTCGCCTTCGTCGGCTTCGGTGCGTTCGCGACCGCGCCCCGTGGCGTTCATCAGCGCCTTGAAGATTTCGTCCTGCACCGAGCGCCAGCGCGCATAGTTCTTCTGCGCCAGGTTGCTCACCGTTTCGACCGGGTCCACACCGACCATGCTCTTGACGCGGTCGCGCACTTGCTGCTGCTGGCTCATGAAGAGCTTGAGACTCTGTTCGAGGTAGCTGCCGACGAGCCCCTGCATGGCGCCGCCATACGAGCGGATCACCTGCGAAAGGAAATCCTGGCTCATTAGCGGCTCACCCTGGTGTTCCTGCTCCGCGATCACCTGCAACAGGATGCTGCGAGTGATGTCGTGCTGGGTCTTCTTGTCGATGACGACGAACTCCACCTTGTCGAGCACCAGCCGGCGGATGTCCGAGAGCGTGATATAGCGGCTTTCAACCGTGTCGTAAAGGCGGCGGTTCGGATACTTCTTGATGACTCGCGGCTCACTCATCTGGTGTTACCCCCGGCGAGTTGCTCTGCGGGCCGCAGGTCGCGATCGGCCTTAAGCCGTTGGGCAGTCGTCGCAGAACTCGAGGGGCATACAATAATCCATCCGCGGCGTGACCCCAAATCGGCCCGCTCAGACTGCTTCCACCCTGATCTCGCGCAGTCCGGCCATGGGCCCAGGGTTCCAATGTGCGATGGCCCAGGTCATGAGGCCCTGCACGTGTCCGCGGGCCAATTCGGCCGGTGGCTGCTGCCGGAGTTGCACGAGCGCGGTGTGCAGCTGCGCGGTTGCATCCGAACCCGCAACCGGAACCGAGCGGCGCGACTTGGCGAGCTTGCGGCCGTCGGCTTCGACGAGCAACGGCAAGTGCAGATGCCGCGGCAGCGACAGGTCCAGCGCCTTTCGCAACAGAATCTGGCGTGGGGTATTGCTGAGGAGGTCACATCCCCTGACGACTTCCGTGATCCCTTGTTCGCCGTCATCGACCACTACGGCGAGCTGATAGGCATACAGGCCATCCTTTCGGCGGACGACGAAGTCGCCAACCGTCGTTGCGACATTCTGACGGTAAGCGCCCTGTAGCACATCGGTGAATTCAACCTTTCCAGGGGCCGCGCGGAAGCGAAGCGCATGTGGCGCGTCGGCACGCCGGGGACCGGCACGGCAGGTGCCGGGATAAAAGCAATCTTCGTTCTCTTCGGCTGGGTCGGCGGAATGATGGCTCGCGAGTTCCTGGCGAGTGCACGAGCACGGATAGACAAGCCCGGCCTCCGTCAGGCGATCGAGCGCCGACCGATACAGGTCGAGGCGGTCGCTTTGCCGCGTGACCGGTCCATCCCACTCGAAGCCAAAGTGTTCGAGCGTGCGCAGGATCTGGTCGGCGGCGCCGGGGATCATGCGGGGAGCATCGAGATCCTCGATCCTGACGAGCCAGGAGCCGCCGTGCGCACGCGCTTGCAGGTAGCTGCCAGTGGCGGCCAGCAGCGAACCGAGATGCAGAAATCCGCTCGGGGAGGGTGCAAACCGCCCGCGGTAATTTTCAGCGGTAGCGGTCGTCGCGATCGCCGTATTGACGTTCACGCCGTTCGCGGCGCTCCTGCGCTTCGACGCACAGCGTGGCCACGGGTCGCGCCTCGAGGCGCTTGATGCCGATCTCCTCACCGGTCTCGAGACAGTAGCCGTAGCTGCCGTCCTCGATACGCTTGAGCGCTTCATCGATCTTGCGGATCAACTTGCGTTCGCGATCGCGCGTGCGCAGCTCGAGGCTGAACTCGGATTCCTGCGTGGCGCGATCGTTCGGGTCCGGAAAGTTTGCCGCCTCGTCCTTCATGTGCAGCACCGTCCGGTCCACTTCCTCCATCAGATCGCGTTTCCACGCGAGCAGGATCTCGCTGAAGTGCTCGAGCTGCTCCTTGCTCATGTACTGCTCGCCGCGCCTGGGGATGTACGGCTGGACGTTGCGCGGTCCGGCGAGAAGGTTGGTGGACTCGGAGGCGTCGCCCTCCTCGCCGTCGTGTGGTGTCGGCAGAATGAATCGCGCTGGTTGGCGATCAGACAGCGGTATCCAGGACCGCGCCGCGGCCGGTTTCGGTTTGGCGGCTTCGGGCGCTGGGCGCGCTGCGCCGGTCACGTGCTTTTTCGCGGGCGCGGGCTTCTTTGCGGCTTTCGGAGCGATCCGGGGCTTGGCGCGGGCCTTTGGCCTGGCGTGGGCGCTCGCTTTCGACTGAGCTGTCTTGCGCCCAGCGACTTTCTTCGCTTTTGCCTTCGCCGGCGCCTTCTTAGCGCGCATTTCAAGCCTCCGGAACCCAAAAGAGGGGCGCGATTATACCGACGCACTAGTGTCTGTACAGGGGCGCTCCGGTCGCCACTCGCCGACACATCAAACCCGACCTAAGCGGCTGATTTGTGCCCGCTCTGAGTGCTTTTTCCCGCGGTCAGCTAGGGCAGGGGGATGGGTGCGGGGGGCGACCAGCCGGGCTGGCGATGCTCGGCCACGACGGTCGTGTAGATCCCGCCTCGCACGTTGAAACGCGCGCTGAGGCGCATGAATCGCGGCGCGATGGCCTCTACCAGGTGCTGCAGGATCTCGTTGGTCACCGCCTCATGAAACGCGCCGCGGTCCCGGAAGGACCAGATGTAGAGCTTGAGTGACTTGAGCTCGACGCAGCTGGCGTCCGGAACGTACTCGAGCTCGAGCGTGGCAAAATCCGGCTGGCCTGTCAGCGGGCACAGGCAGGTGAACTCCGGGATCGACATCCGGATGGTGTAATCGCGTGCCGGTGACGGATTGGGAAACGTCTCGAGCGTCGTGCTCGGGCGCGCGCGGGTGCCGGGTGCGCTCATCGAAGCAGTAAAACCGTCGAATGGAGGATGTTTTTACTTTACACTACGCCGCCAACCCGAACCACGCCGGGGTCGCAAGCCAAAAGTCACCATGCGGCTTTCCCGAATCAAGCTAGCCGGCTTCAAATCGTTCGTCGATCCCACGTCCATCCACTTCCCCAGCAATCTCACCGGCGTCGTCGGTCCGAACGGCTGCGGCAAGTCGAACATCATCGATGCGGTGCGCTGGGTCATGGGCGAGCTGTCAGCCAAGCACCTGCGCGGCGATTCGATGGCGGACGTCATCTTCAACGGCTCGAGTGCGCGCAAACCGGTCGGCATGGCCTCGATCGAGCTGGTATTCGACAACAGCGACGGTGCGATCGGCGGTCAGTACGCCAACTTCAATGAGGTGTCGCTGAAACGCCTGGTTTCCCGCGACGGCACCTCGGTCTATCTGATCAACGGCGCGCGCTGCCGCCGCAAGGACATCACACAGCTGTTCCTCGGTACGGGGCTCGGATCGCGCAGCTACGCAATCATCGAACAGGGAATGATCTCGCGCCTGATCGAGGCCAAGCCTGATGAGCTGCGCGCCTTCATCGAGGAGGCGGCGGGCATTTCCAAGTACAAGGAGCGCCGGCGCGAGACCGAGAATCGCATGGCGCACACGCGTGAGAACCTCGAGCGGCTGAACGACCTGCGCGAGGAGGTCGACAAGCAGATCCGTCATTTGCAGCGCCAGGCCGCCACGGCACGCCGCTACCAGGCGCTCAAGGACGAGGAACGCAAGCTCAACGCCGAGCTGCTGGCGCTGAAGCTGCGCGACCTGGAGCAGGAAGCGACGGCGCGCGACCAGACGATGCGCGAGCGTGAAACGGCCATGCAGGCCACCCTCGCGGACCTGCGATCGGCCGAAGCATCGATCGAAAAAGCGCGCTCGCGGCAAAGCGAGCAGTCCGAACAGCTGAATGATGTCCAGGCCCGCTACTACCAGCTGGGCGCGGAGGCGGCGCGGATCGAACAATCGATTCAGCACGCGCGCGAGTTACGTCAGCGGCAACGGGCGGATCTCGAACAGTCCGAGCAGGGGCTGCGTGAGCTGCAGGCGCAGCTGACGCGTGACGAGACCCAGGCGAACGAGGTGCTCGAGGCGCTGCAAACTCTGGAGCCCGGGCACGAAGCCGCACGCCAGGATGAAATTGTCTCCGCTCAGGCGCTTGCGGCGGTCGAGCAGTCGATGCAGGAATGGCAATCGCGCTGGGAGCAGTTCAATCGCGAGTTGGGTGAAGCGGGACAGGGGACCGAAGTCGAGCGCGCGCGCATCGAGGAGATCGACAACCGGTTGCGCACGCTCGCGGCCCAGCGGGAACGTATCGATGCGGAGCGCGGTCCGCTGCACGCTAACGAGGCTGCTGGCATGCTCGAATCGCTGGTGGAGCGGGAGCGTGCCGCACGCACGGGATGCGTGCAGCTCGAGCAGCAGTTGCGGGAGTCGCTCGAGTCATTGCAGCAAGCACGGGACGCGGAACGGCGCGCCGCCGCGAATCTGGATGAAGTACGTGCTCAGGGACAGCAGGCGCAGGGAGACTTGCTATCTATCGAAGCCCTGCAGCGTGCCGCGCTCGGCCAGGCGCCCGGGCGCGTGATGGAATGGCTGAGCGCGCGGCAGCTCGGAGACCGACCGCGCCTGGCACAGAAGCTCAAGGTCGGGCCTGGCTGGGAGCGGGCGATCGAGACCGTGCTCGGCTGGTATCTGGAAGCGGTGTGTGTCGATGGGCTCGATGCTGTTGCAGAGGTCGTCGATGGACTGACGGCTGGGCAGGTGAGTTTTTTCAGTCTGGACTCGGTGACTCCACCGGCAACGCCGGCTGCCAGCCTGATGGCGCACGTCGAGGGTCCGGCGGCGCTTGCTTCCCTGCTGGGTGGTGTTTTCGCCGCGGACTCACTCCCCGAGGCGCTTGCGCGCCGCGAGCGATTGCTCCCGGGTGAGTCGATCATCACGCGGGACGGCGTCTGGATCGGACGACATTGGCTGCGCGTCAACCGCGACTCGCGGGCGCACGAGGGTGTGATCGAGCGCGAGCAGGAGATCGCTCGACGCCGGGAAGAGGTTGCGCGCGCCGGCGCGCAGGTCACCCGGCTCGAGGCCCAACTGGCGGATTCGCGCGCCGCTGTCGAGCGCTGCGAGCGACTGCGCGACGAATTGCAGGCACAGGTCAATCGCGCGCTCCACGAAAGTGCCGGGCTGCGAGCACAGCTCGAGTCCGTCCGGGAGCGCGCTGGCGAAGATGCGGCTCGCGTCGAACGCCTGACATCCGACGTCGAGACCGTGATCAGCGAAAGCGCTGAAGTCCAGCAGGCACTGCAGAAGGCGCGCACACGGCTCGAGCAAGCGTCCACGGACCTGCAAGCGCTCGAAGGTCAGCGGCCGACGCTCGAGAGCGAGCGTGAGCAAATGCGCCAGGCGCTGGCGACGGCGCGCGATCGAGCGCAGTCTGATCAGGCACGCGCGCGCGGGGTCGCGGTCCAGCTCGAATCGCGCCGCTCGACGCATGCTTCCACGCTCGCCGCGCTCGAACGCCTGCGAGCACAACTGGCGCAACTGGCGGCGCGACGCGTTGAGCTCGCCGGCCAAATCGAATCTGGCAGCACCCCATTGGCCGAGATGGAGCGCACGCTCGAGGACGCCCTGGGGCGGCGGCTGGATGTCGAGGCCGATTTGCGGGCGGCTCGTGAATCGATGGAAGCGGCAGATGCGCTCCTGCGCGCTCTGGATGAGCGGCGCGTGGGCTGTGAGGTGCTGGTCGAGCAGGCGCGCGCCGCCATGGACGAGGCACGCCTCGGAGCGCAGGAGATCCGCGTGCGGCGCGAGTCGATTGCCGAGCAGTTCGCCGCGACGCACTTCGATCTCGTGACGCTGCTGGCGGCGCTAGCGCCCGAAGCCAGCATCGCGGCATGGGAGCAAAGCGTGGCGGAGACCGGCGAGCGCATCGCGCGACTGGGGTCGGTCAATCTCGCAGCCATCGACGAGTTCAGGGAGCAATCGGAGCGAAAGGAGTACCTCGACCGACAGTTCGCTGACCTGACCGAGGCACTCAACACGCTCGAGACCGCGATTCGCAGGATCGATCGCGAGACGCGACAGCGATTCCAGGACACGTTCGACCGCATCAACGGGGGCTTGAAGGAAAAGTTCCCGCGGCTCTTCGGCGGTGGTCATGCGTACCTGGAGATGACCGGGGAGGACATTCTCAGCGCCGGCGTGGCGGTCATGGCCCGGCCGCCGGGCAAGCGCAACAGCACGATTCATCTCCTGTCGGGCGGCGAGAAAGCGCTCACCGCGGTGGCGCTGGTGTTCTCGATCTTCGAGCTCAATCCGGCGCCGTTCTGCCTGCTCGATGAGGTCGATGCACCCCTCGACGACCACAACGTCGGGCGCTTCTGCGACATCGTGCGTGAAATGGCGCAGCGGGTGCAGTTCCTGTTCATCACGCATAACAAGGCCACCATGGAACTCGCCTCGCAACTGATCGGCGTGACCATGAGCGAGCCCGGCGTGTCACGGCTCGTGACGGTGGACGTCGAGGAAGCCGTGCGCATGGCGGCTATGTAAGAGCCCGTTACGGGCTCGAGGATCGGCGATGCCGGAACTGCGCTGGATTCTGCTCGGGCTCGGCGTCCTGTTCTGCATCGGACTGTGGTGGCGCGAGACGCGCCGGCCGCACCAGGCAGCGGACTCAGCCGCGCGCGCGGGTGAGCCGGAGCGCACGGAACCTCCCATCGCCGCGCTCGAAAAGCCTCGACGCACGGCGACCGCAGCGCCCGGACGCGAACCGGTAATCTTCGACGATGGCCTCGATCTGGAAATCGAGCCGGTACCGAAAGCGGAATCACAGCCGGCCGCGTCCATCGATGCGCGCGCCGCGCAGGATCGGATTGCCCGCGAGCTGTTCTCGAATCCGACCGCCGACACCTTTGAGCGCATCGAACCCATTCTGGGCGACATGGAAATCCGCGCTGCGGAACTGCCCGAAATGGCGCCAGCGCGAGGGCCGGAGGAAAAGATTGTTACGCTCCGTCTCGCAGCTCCGCCTCTGGAGCGGTTCGGCGGCAACGAACTCGTGGAGGCCCTGCTCGCGGCGGGTCTCGAACACGGCAAGTTTTCGATCTTTCACAAGTCCACACCCGAGGGCGCGACGCTCTTCAGCGTCGCCAGCCTGGTGGAACCCGGAACATTTGACCTCGAACGCGTCGCCGCGTGCCGTTTCCCGGGCGTGAGCCTGTTCGCGGTATTGCCGGGGCCGACGGAGGCGGGCGCAATCCTGGAGGACATGATCGCCACCGGACGTCAACTCGCCGAGCGCCTGCATGGGATTCTGCAGGATGAGCGCGGTGCGCCGATGACTGCGCAACGACTGGCCGACTTGCGGGCGGCGGTGTCCGAGTGGCAGCGGCGCGCGGTGCCGGCGTCATCGCAGAACTGAGCCATCGATGAGTGCGTTGCGTGAGGCACGCGAGCGCGCCGCGGAGCTGCGCCGCCAGATAGAGCACCATAACTATCGCTACCACGTGCTGGACGACCCCGAAGTCTCCGACGCGGAGTACGACCGGCTGATGCGCGAGCTCACTGCCCTGGAGGCGCGCTTCCCCGAGATCGTTACGCCGGAATCGCCGACGCAACGGGTTGGCGCGGCGCCGCTCGCGGAGTTCGGCGAAGTCACGCATCGGCTGGCGATGCTGTCGCTCGAGAACGCGTTCAGCGAGGAGGACGTGCGTGGGTTCGACCGGCGCGTGCGCGAGCGCCTGCCGGGAGTCGAGGTGGTCGAGTACGCCGCGGAACCCAAGCTCGATGGTCTGGCGGTCAACCTGCTGTATGCGCACGGACGACTGGTTGCCGGCGCGACACGCGGCGACGGCACGACGGGCGAGGATGTCACTCACAACCTGCGCGCGATTCGCGCCATACCACTGCACCTGCGGGGCGAGAAGCATCCACGAGCGCTCGAAGCGCGCGGTGAGGTGTTCATGCCGATGGAGGGCTTCGAGCGTTTCAATGCTCTGGCGGAGTCCCGCGGCGAGAAGACATTCGTGAATCCGCGCAATGCCGCGGCAGGAAGCCTGCGCCAACTCGATCCGAAGCTCACGGCGGAACGACCGCTCGACATCTTCTTCTATGGGGTTGGTGACGTCGAAGGCGGTTCAATTCCGTCCCGACAGAGTGAAATTCTCGCGACCTTGCGGAAGTGGGGTCTCAAGACTTCCCCCGAAGCGCGCGTGGTACGAGGCGTCGAGGGCTGCCTCGGTTATTACGAGGAGATCGGCCGGCGTCGCGCGCAGCTGCCTTACCAGATCGATGGCGTCGTCTATAAGGTGGATGACGTGACCGCGCAACAGCGGCTCGGATTCGTATCGCGGGCACCGCGCTGGGCGCTGGCCCACAAGTTTCCGGCCGAGGAGGAGATGACCGTCGTTCGTGGGATCGAATTCCAGGTGGGGCGCACCGGGGCGCTAACGCCGGTTGCGCGCCTCGAGCCGGTGTTCGTCGGCGGCGTGACCGTGAGCAACGCCACGTTACACAACATGGACGAAGTTGCCCGCAAGGACGTGCGCGTCGGCGACACCGTCATCATTCGGCGGGCGGGCGACGTGATTCCGGAAATCGTCAAGTCGATCCCCGAACGCCGCACCGGCGAGGAACGCCCCTTTGTTGCGCCTTCGACGTGCCCGGTCTGCGGCGGG
>Ga0209109_10001980_pt1 | contig 11237 bp, 9 predicted proteins | sample Rifsed10ft2_FD_184004 | JGI IMG/M metagenome (GOLD analysis project Ga0209109, IMG submission 184004) | Soil microbial communities from Rifle, Colorado, USA - sediment 10ft 2 (version 2) | ecosystem: Environmental > Terrestrial > Deep subsurface > Rock core/Sediment | place: Rifle, Colorado... | reverse complement strand
GCCGGATCTCGATGATGGCCCGCTTCCTGATCTCCGCGATCCAGGCCTCCAGCCGGGTGGCGTATTTCTGCCGGATGAGGATATCCCGGATCTGCTGCTTGGCCTGCGTCAGGGACTCGCCCGACAGGCCCTCCTTCCACTCGAGCTTGAAGATGTGGAAGCCCAGCTTGGAGCGGTAGGGCGCGGAGGCTTCCCCGGGGCGGAGCCGGAGAACCTGCCCTTCGATGTCCGCGGCCAGCTCTCCCTGCTTGAGGACCCCGAGATCGCCCCCGTCCTTGCCCGTGGAATCCTCCGAGTGCCGCTTGGCCAGCTCGGCGAAGTCCTCGCCCGCGCGCACCTTGCCCCACACCTCCTCGGCCCGCCCACGCGCGGCGTCCCATGCCGCCTCGCTCTCCGGTGGGGCCGGCACGAACAGAATATGGCGGGCGTGATAGGAAAGCCCCGTTTCCAGCTTCTCCCGATTTTCGACGAGGTACTGCTCGATCTCCTGCTCGGTCACGGAGATCCGGAGCTGGACCTTCCGCCGGATCACCTTCTGGACCAGCACCTGGTCCTTGAGGCGCTTCTTGACCCCTTCGAGGGTCAGCCCCTGGGCCTTCACGATCCCCTCCAACTCCGCGTCCGTCGTGGCGTTGACCCGCTTCATCAGGTCGGCGAGCTGCTCGTTGACCTCGGCCTCCTCCACGGTGAGCTGCTCGCGGCCCGCCTCCTGGAGCTGGAGCCGGTTCTCGATCATCCGGTTGAGCAGCCGCTGCTTGAGCGCTTCCTCCTCCCCGGGTTTCACCGCCTCCCTCGTCCCGGAAAGGTAGAACGCCAGACTATCCTGGAGCTCGCTCAGCGTGATGACATCGTTGTTCACCACGGCGATCACCCGGTCCAGGACATCCGGGGCATCGCGCCGGGGGAGGGGAGCCGGGGCCGCCACCGGCTGCGGCGGGGTCGGGGTCGGCCGGCGCCTCAGCTCGGCCTCCCGGGCGGGCTCCGCGGTGGAGAGCGTGGGCCCAGCGGGGGCGGGCTTTGATCGGGAGAACCACCCGCACCCCCCCGCGAGAAGGGAGAGGGAGAGAAGCAGGACCGAGAGGCGGCGGAGGCCCGGACGAGCCAGGCTCATCGGAGGGTTCCGAGAAACTCCGCCAGGGCGCCTCGCACCGCCGGCCACGGCCCGCGCGGGATCGGGGCCTCGACGACGAACTCCTTCCTGAGGCGCAGCCGGCCGGGCTCGGCGCTGGCGGCGCGCACCAGCCGCTCCGCTGACACCGGCGTGGACGGCGCGAACGTGACGACCGCCCTCCCCCCGACCGCCTCCAGCCGCTCGATGCCGAGGGCGCGCGCCGCGATCCGGATCTCCACGACCTCCAGGAGGTGGACGACCGGGGGCGGGAGAGGTCCGAAGCGATCCCGGAGCTCGGAGCGGATCTCGGCGACCTCCTCCACGCGCGTCATCCCGGCGAGCCGCTTGTACAGCGCCAGCCGCTGGGCCACCTCCGGCACGTAGCTCTCGGGCAGCAGCGCTTCGACCTCCACGGCGACCACGGGCTCGGGCGCCTCCGCGGGCGCGTCTCCCGTCAATTCTCTCACGGCCTCGGCCAGGAGCTTCGAATACAAATCGAACCCGACGGCCGCGATGTGCCCGTGCTGCTGGGAGCCCAGCAGATTGCCCGCCCCGCGGATTTCGAGGTCCCGAAGCGCCAGCCGGAAGCCCGAGCCGAGCTCCGTGAGCTCCTGGACCACGCGGAGCCGCTTCTGGGCCGTGTCGTCGATCCGGCCGTCGGCGGGGATCAACAGGTAGGCGTACGCCTGCTGGCGCTCCCGGCCCACGCGCCCCCGCAGCTGGTAGAGCTGGGCGAGGCCGAAGCGGTCCGCCCGGTTCAGGATGATGGTGTTGGAGGCCGGGATGTCGAGGCCGGACTCGACGATGGCCGTGGAGACCAGGACGTCGGCCTGGCCGCCGACGAAGCGCAGCATGACGTCCTCCAGGTCCTTTTCCCGCATCTGGCCGTGGGCCATCACCACGCGGGCCCGCGGGACCAGCCGCTGGACGAACGCCGTCATGGAGGGCAGGGACTGGACCCGGTTGTGGACGAAGAAGACCTGGCCGCCGCGGGCCAGCTCGCGCTCGAGGGCCTCGCGGATCAGCTGCCGGCTGAAGGGGGCCACCACCGTTTCGACCGGGAGCCGATCCAGAGGCGGCGTTTCGATGACCGACAGATCCCGGATCCCCGACAGGGACATATAGAGCGTCCGGGGGATCGGGGTGGCCGTCAGGGTAAGGACATCCACGGACTTTCTGAGCTGCTTGATCCGCTCCTTGTGCGCCACGCCGAAGCGGTGCTCCTCATCCACGATGAGGAGCCCCAGGTCCCGGAAGGCAACGTCCCGGGAGAGCAGGCGGTGAGTCCCGATCACCACGTCCACCGTGCCCTGGCGGAGCCCCGCCACCACGGCCTTCTGCTCCTTCGGCGAGCGGAAGCGGGAGAGCAGCTCCACCCGGAGCGGGAACGGCGCAAACCGCTCGGTGAAGGTCCCCCAGTGCTGCTGGGCCAGGATCGTCGTCGGCGCCAGGAGGGCGACCTGCCTGCCGTCCATGGCGGCCTTGAACGCGGCCCGGAGGGCGACCTCAGTCTTGCCGTAGCCGACGTCCCCCGCGACCAGGCGATCCATGGGGCGGGGCTTCTCCATGTCGGCCTTGACCTCCTCGATGGCGCGGAGCTGATGGGGCGTCTCCTCGAAGCGAAACGCCGCCTCGAACTCCCGCTGCCAGGGCGTGTCGGCGCCGAACATGTGGCCGTCCAGGATCGAGCGCGCCGCGTAGAGCCGGAGCAGCTCCTCGGCCATCTGGCGGAGCGCCGCCCTCACTGACTCCTTTACTCTCTGCCAGGAGGTCCCTCCCAGCCGATCCAGCCGCGCGGCCGCGCCGTCGCCCCCGAGGTACTTGGAGATGACGCTCAGGCGTTCAACGGGCAGGTAGAGGCGGCTCCCCTCCGCATATTCGAGGAGGAGAAAATCGCCCTGCCGGTCGTCCACGGGAAGGGTCTTCAGGCCCAGGTAGCGGCCGATCCCGTGCTCCTCGTGAACCACGAGGTCGCCCATCTGGAGATCCGTGAACACCGTGAGGGCGGCCCCCCGCTGGAAGCGCGGCCGGCGCAGGGTCCGCCGCCGGGCGCCGAAGAGCTCTTCCTCGGTGAGAAGGATCAACCCGAGGGCAGGGACCCCGAACCCCTGGGAGCACTCGCCGACCAGGATGCCCAGCCCCTCCGGGCTTCCCAGCGACACGCCGTCGGCGGCCTCGAGGCCGTGCTCCCGGAGGATCTGCTTCAGGCGGTGGGCCTGGGCCTCGTCCTGAACCACCAGGCGGATCCGAAAGCCTTCGCGGAGCCACTCGACGAGCTCAGCGGCCAGCTGGCGGAACTGTCCGCGGAAGCTCCCGACCGACCGCGCATCGAGGGTGAAGCGCCTCGCCGAGGGATCCGGCGCGGCGACGGGCAGGAGCCCCAGCTCCACCCGCTGCCGCCCGGCCAGGAGCTGGGCGAGCGGGATCGCGGACGGCGCCTCGTCCCGCGGGGCCTCCAGGAGGGCCGGGTCGTCCAGGATCACCGGCGCGTCTCGGCCGAGGTACGTCAGCAGCGTGGCCCCGACGCCCTCTCCGCCGGACAGCGGCAGCACCTCGACGGCCTCGAGCCTCTCGAGCGACCGCTGGGAGGTGGGATCGAAGAGACGGACCGATTCGACCTCGTCGCCGAAGAACTCCACGCGCACCGGCCGCTCGCGCGCGGGGGAGAAGATGTCCACGATCCCGCCGCGGAGGCTCCACTGCCCCACCTCCACGACCGTTTCGACCCGCTCGTACCCCGCGGCCTCCAGGCGCTCCAGCAGCTCGTCGCGCGCCAGCTCCCCTCCCGCGGTGATGCCGAACGTGAGGCGGCGGAAGTCCTCGGGCGGCGGAAGCGGCGAGGTCAGCCCCGCGGGAAGCGTGACGACGGCCAGCGGCTCTCCGCGGAGCAGGCGGTGGCAGACCCACGCCCGCTCCCCCGCCTCTTCCCGCTGGGGACGGCCCCGCCAGAACGCGGGCTGCCCCGGCTGAAACTCGGCGACGAGGTGAGAAGGGGCCCCGACGGCTGTTCCGAAAAAGCGGAGGTCCCGGCACATCCGGTCGAGCGCGGAGCGGTCGGCGACCAGGACCAGCGCCGGACCGCTCGCTTCCTTGAGGAGCGCCGCGGCCACCAGCGAGCGCGACGATCCCCAGAGGCCGTCCACGCGAAGACAGGGATCTCCCTTGGCGAAGGCCCCGGCCAGCGCCTGAAACGGGGCCCAGCGGGCGAGCAGGAAGGCTTGGACGGGCACAACCATGAACGACACCCCACGAATACCACCGGCGACGAGGTGCGTCAACCGATCGGCTTCAGCGGGTGACCTGGGCGAGATAAAAGGAGAGCGTCTCGAGCTCGATAGACAGGTCCACGTTCTGCAGGCGCACGTCCTTAGGGACCTTGAGCCGGGTCGGCGCGAAGTTCAGGATGGCCTTGATCCCGGCCGCGACGAGCCGATCGGCGACGGCCTGGGCCCCGGCGGCCGGCACGGCCACGATCCCGATCTGGAGGTTGCGCCCCTTGGCCTCCGGGGCCAGCTCTCGCAGCGGGAGGATCGGCACGCCGTCCACCGTCCGCCCGGCCTTCTGGGGATCGTCGTCGAAAATCACCGAGATTCGGAACCCCTGGTGGGCGAATCCCTTGTAGTTGAAGAGCGCCGACCCGAGGTTTCCGAACCCCACCAGCGCCACCTGCCACTCGCGATCGAGCCCCAGGATCTTCTGCAGCTCGGCCTTGAGCCCGGACACGTAGTACCCGATGCCGCGGACGCCGAACTCGCCGAAGTAGGCCAGGTCCTTCCGCACCTGGGCGGAATTGAGGTTGAAGCGCTCCGCCAGCTCCTCGGAGGAGACGGTCTTCACTCCGTCCTCCTCCAGCTGGAGCAGGCAGCGCGTGTACACCGAGAGACGACGGATGGTCATCTCCGGGATCTTGGGAATCTTGAAGCTCGGCCGAGGCGTCATGGAGGTTCCCCGCGGGCATCCGGCTGGATGCCCGCGCGCCGAACTACCCTACGCGGGCCACTTGACGAACAACAGCAGGATCCCCATCACGAGCACGTACAGCGCGAGCGACTCGATGAGCGCGAGACCGATGATCATCGCGGTCTGAATGCGCCCCGCGGCGCCCGGCTGGCGCGCCATGGCGTCCACGGCACTGGCGGTCGCCCGCCCCTGCCCGAGACCGCACAACCCGGAGGCAATCGCCATCCCGATCCCCGCCGCGATCGCCGCGAAGGGTTTGAGCCAGCTGTCACCGCCCGTCGGCTCGGCCGCGAGAGCCACTCCGGGGACCGCAAGCACGGCCATCAACGCGAAGACGAGTGAGCGTCGCACGGACTGCCCTCCTTCTGTGATGGGATGTCCATTAGTGATGCTCGGCCTCCTCAATGGCGCCGGCAATGTAGAGCATCGAAAGCATGACGAAGATGAACGCCTGCAGGAATGCGACGAGGATCTTCAACGGGTACAGGAATCCGACCGTGAACACGACCATGATCAGCGCCGCGGGGGCGCCAAGGAGAATGCCCCCCAGCGAGCCCGACAGCGCCCAGCCAAGCATCCCATCGAACCCCATGAGGAAGAAGAAGACCGCGAGCAGGATGTGCCCGCCGGTCATGTTGCCGAAGAGTCGGAGCGACAGCGAGAGCGGCCGGGCCATGTGACTGACGATCTCGATGGGGATCATCAGCCAGGCGAGCCAGACCACCGGCCCCATGAAGTGCCGCGCGTACGCGCGAATGCCCTGCTTCCGGATGCCGATCCAGTGATAGGCGAAAAAGACGATCAGCGCGCAGGCCGCCGTGGTATTGAGGCTCGCCGTGGGCGCCACCAGCCCCGGCACGAGGCCCATGAGGTTCGACGTGACGATGAACAGTCCGAGCGTCGCCAAGAGCGGGAGGTACCGGCGACCCTCGTGGCCAAGCACGTCATCGATGAGGGTCAGGAACTGCTCCAGCACGATTTCCATGAAGTTCTGGAGCCCTCTCGGGACGAGTTCGAGGCGCCGAGATGCGACAAGCGCGAGGCCTGCCAGGATCACCATCACGACCCACGTGTACGTCACGTGGTCGGGGACGCCGGGGATCACGAAGATCGGCGGATGCTCGAGGCTTCCCATGAACTCAGTCCGCTTCTCGTGCGGCGCGGAGACCCTGAGCGATCAGGATCGGCGGTAAGACTGACAGGCCAGCGACCACCGCGAGGGGATGGGTCCAGCCGCTCCCCAGGAGCAGTCCGAGGGCGCCGACCGTCGAAAGGTGGCGAAGCCACGCGCCGCGAAGGGCCGCTCCGCCCGAGCCGCCGTCCCGCACGAGCGCGGCGACGTTCGCCACGCTGCGAGCGAGCCAGCGGAAATTGAGCAGCGCGACGGCGCCCCCCCCGGCCACCCCCGCCGCGCCTTCGACGCCGGCCGCCCAGCCGGCCACCGCGCTGAGCGCGACGACGGCCGCGAGTCCGCTCCAGGTCACGCGGCTGGACAGATCACCGTGCTTCATCATCGGATCCGCTCAACTGTTTGATCGCGCGAAAGAGATTCACGAACCCTGCCGCGATGCCAAGCCCGAGGCCGAGCAACAGCAGCCACGGTTGAGTGCCGAGCCATCGGTCGGCCCAGTACCCGCCGGCGAGGCCGACCACGATGCACATGACGAGGGTCGTCCCGACAAAGGCGTAGGAACCAAGCCCACGCCATGACGAGTCGCCTTCCGGAGCCATGTGAACAGGAACACTATCACACCTCTATCCCGGTGGCAAGGGGCTGAAACTATATGATTTTGTTGCGTATTTAATACTTCTCCGCCCGTCAGTGTGGTACAAACGGCCGCGCGCTAGCCGAACATGCCGCGGCGAGGACCGAGGAGCCCAAGGCCCGAGGGAGGAGCCGACCGGAGCGTACGAGGTTGTACGTGAGGATCGGCGACGACCGAGAACGCCGGGATCCGACGGTCATCGGCGCGGCATTAGCCGAACATGCCGCCCATGCGCGTCCCCGCCACCCTATTGATCACGATGACCGAGATCGAGGCCACGATGATGAGGATGAACCCCAGGGCGGCCGCCTCGTTGGCGCTCCCCGCGATGTAGAAGTTGAAGATCCCGACGGTCATCATCTCCCACCCGCCGAGGGAGAGGAAGAGGGTGGCGGAGGCCTCTTGCAGCGAGGTCATGAAGGAGAAGAGCCCGCCCACCAGGACCCCCTTCCAGATCAGCGGCAGCGTGATGTCCCTGAACGTCCGGAACCCCGTGGCGCCCACGTTGGCCGCCGCCTCCTCCATCGAGGTGTGGACCAGGAGGAGGGAAGCGTAGCTCCCGCGCACCGTGTAGGGCAGGCGGCGCACCGCAAGCACCAGCGGCATGATGATCCAGACGCTCGTGAGGGCGACGCCGAGCCCCGGGATCTCCACGTGGAAGGCGCGGATGTAGGCGATGCCGATGGCCGTGCCCGGGATGGCCAGGATGAGCGTGTTGAGGGCATCCAGCGCCCCGCGGCCCGGGACCGTCGAGCGGCCGAGGAGCCACGCGATCGGCACGCCGATGGCGATGCAGAGCGCCACCGCGATCCCCGAGTAGAGGAAGCTGTTGACGATGTACTTGGGCGTCTCCACGATGACGCGCTCGTAGTACTGAAGCGTGTAGGCCACGGGGAACGGCGTGAGCGACCAGCCCTTGCCCAGCGACGCCAGGGTCACGCCGATGTAGGGGATGAAGGAGAAGAGCATGACGAGCGAGAAGAAGACCACCACCAGGGTCTGCCGCGGCGTCGAGAGCCGCCGGCGCTCAATCTTCGAATATGACAGGGACGAGTAATCCTTCATGGCCACGTAGTGCCGCGCCACGATGAGGAACAGGACGGCCAGGAGGACCATGAGCGCTGAGATCACGATCCCCATGCGGAAGATGCGGCGGTCCACGAACTGGACGATGTTGAGGTACGCCTGGGCGGCCAGCAGGTCCTGCACGCCCAGCACGAGGGGCGTGGCGAAGTCGGAAAAGGTCCAGATGAACACCAGGAGCGCCCCGGCCACGTAGCCCGGCGTCGTGAGCGGGAGCGTCACGGTCCAGAACTTCTTCCAGCCGCGCGCCCCCAGGCTCTCGGCCGCCTCCTCGAGCGACGGGTCGATCTTCCCGAGCGCGTCCACCACGTTCAGCGTGATCATGGGGAAGAGGTGGAGCGTCTCCACGAGCACCACGCCGTGGATCCCATACATGAAGTTCACGGGCTTCAGCACGTCGAGCCAATCCATCAGCAGGACGTTCACGGTCCCGGCGCGCCCGAGGATAAAGGTGAAGCCCAGCACGCCCACGAGCGGGGGCGAGATGATCGGGATGATCGTGAGGTAGCTGAACAGGTTGCGCCCCCAGAAGTTGTAGCGCACGAGCAGGAACGCGACGGCGATGCCGAGGATGGACGTGGTGATCACCGTGGCCACCCCGAGGACCAGGGAGTTCCACAGCGAGCGCAGGTAGAAGTGGTCGGTGAAGAAGGCGTGGAAGTTGGCCAGCGTGAAGCGCCCGGCCTCGTCGGTGACGGCGTCGTAGAAGATCCGGCACAGCGGGTACACGAGGAAGAGAATCAGGAACGCCCAGATCAGGCAGACGCCCACCGCCAGGGGCAGGCGGCCTTTATGCATCGTCAGAGACCGCGAGGGTCACCGACGCCGGAAAGCTGACGGCGACCTGCCGGCCGAGCGGCAGCGGATCGTGGTGCCAGGGGTCGCGGATGTCGGCTTTGAGGATCTGCCCGCCCTGCGCCTCAATGTCGTAGCGGAGGGTGTTGCCAAGGTAGGAAACGAACGCCACGCGCCCGGGCACCACGTTCCCGTCCGGCGGGGCCGCCGTCCCCACGGCGACGTTCTCGGGACGGATGGCGAGCACGCAGCGATCCGCGACGACGCCGTTCGGGATGGCCTCGAGGCGGCCCAGCGCCGTCTCCACCAGGAGGCGGTCCCCCCGCCGCTCGAGGACCTGGCCGGGAAGCAGGTTGTTCGTGCCCACGAAGTCCGCGACGAACTTCGTCCGCGGCCGCTCGTAGAGCTCCTTCGGCACCCCCACCTGGAGGACCCGGCCCTCCTTCATGACCGCCACGCGGTCGGAGAGGGACAGCGCTTCCTCCTGATCGTGCGTGACGTAGATCGTGGTGATCCGGAGCTCCTGCTGGAGCTTCCGGATCTCCGCCCGGACCTGAACGCGGATCTTGGCGTCCAGGTTGGACAGGGGCTCGTCCAGGAGGAGGATGTCCGGGTTCAGCACCAGCGCCCGGGCCAGCGCCACCCGCTGCTGCTGGCCCCCCGAAAGCTGGCCCGGGTAGCGGGACTCGAATCCCATCAGGTTCACCTTGCGCAGCCCCTCGGCCATGCGGGCCTCCACCTCCGAAGCCGGGAGCTTCCGGAGGCGGAGGCCGTAGGCGACGTTACCCGTCACCGTCATGTGGGGCCAGAGCGCGTAGTTCTGGAAGACCATGCCGATGTTGCGCTCGTAGGGAGGCAGCCGGGTGACCACGCGCTCGCCGAACCGGATCTCCCCCGCGTCGGGCTGGTAGAAGCCGGCCAGGAGCCGGAGCAGGGTGGTCTTGCCGCAGCCCGAGGGCCCCAGCAGCGTGAAGAGCTCGCCGTCGGCGACGGTGAGGTCGGCGTGATCCACCGCCGTCACCGTGCCGAACCGCTTAACCACGCCCTCGATCGCGATGTTCACTTCTTCTTCAGCTCGTCCCACCTGGCCTCGATGTCGGAGCGGAACCTGATCTTCAGCGCCTCCGACCGCCTGGCCGCCACGCCTTCGTCGTACACGTTGGACACTTCCTGGTCGAAATAGGAGCGCACGCCGCCGGTGAACTGGACGGCGAGCTCGGCGGTGGAGCCGGGCGCGCCCTGGACCTTGTACTTGGGCGTGATGGGGAAGAGCCCGCGCTCCATGAAGACCTTCTGCCCGCGCTCGGTGAGCAGGAACTCGATGAAGGCGCGGGCCGCCTTTGGATTCCGCGCGCCGGCCAGGATCGCCATCGGCTCCGGCGTCACGAAGGCGTTCTTCGGCGCCACGAACTTGAGGTCGAACCCCGCCAGCTTCTCCTCGAAGGCCATGTAGGACGGCACGGCGAACCCGGCGGCGAACTCGCCCTTGGCCACCACCGTCGGCACGTCGCGGCTCCGGGCGGTGAAGTGGCCGGTGTTGGCCGCGAGCTTCCTGAGCCACTCCCAGCCCTTCTCCTCGCCGTGCATGGAGAGCATCACCTCGTAGGTGGCGTTGGAGGAGGACGAGCGGGTGGGCGCGCACTGGGCCACCTCGCCCTTGAGCTTGGGGTTCAGCAGGTCGTCCCAGTCCTTCGGCTCGGGCACTCCCAGCCGGGCGAAGCGCTTGGGGTGATAGACGAGGCCGTACGGTTCCAGCGCCGTCCCCACCCAGTAGCCGTCCTTGTCCTTGAGCGGGATGGGCTTGGGCTTGCCGATGGAGGCCGGGATGGCCTCCCAGGCTTCCTTCGAGATCTCGAGCTTCTGCAGGAGCTTCTGCCCGTGGAGCTTCTCGTCGTTGAGCTTTTCGAAGAGCGCCGACTCGCCGCCCCAGAAGATGTCCACCGCGGGCTTGCCCTTCCACTCGGCGATGCGCCCGTAGGCGATCGGCGTCCCCGCCGGGATGGCGTTCACCTTCAGGTTGATGTTCCACTTTTCTTTCGCGTACTCGGCGAAGGCCTTGAGCGCCGCGTCGTGGATGAACTTCGACACGGGCGTGATCAGGACCAGCTCGCTCTCGATGGGCGCCTGTGCCTGCGCGAGGCCGACGCCTCCCAGCAGAACCACCAGCACCAGCGCTGCGGCCGTCCACAGCATCCGTCTCATGCTCGCCTCCTTTATCTGGGGCGGGCACCCGGGCTGTCGCCACGCCCGCCCCCGCCGCAACATCACTCCACACTCCACGTGATTTCCTCGCCCTATCTGAGTCCCGGTCATGAGGTCGCCCAGCCGCGGGCCCGCTCCACGGCCCGCTTCCAGCCCAAGTAGAGCGCAGCCCGGCGCCCTTCGTCCATCGCCGGCGCGAACCGCCTGTCGAGCCGCCAGCGCGCGGCCAGCTCAGCCGGCTTCCAGAGCCCGGCCCCCACGCCGGCCAGGTAGGCGGCGCCCAGCCCCGTCGTCTCGGTCACCGACGGGCGCAGGACGGG